>Ga0187803_10000046_pt1 | contig 53275 bp, 79 predicted proteins | sample NC_wetland_sal_i_2_FD_132425 | JGI IMG/M metagenome (GOLD analysis project Ga0187803, IMG submission 132425) | Wetland sediment microbial communities from Neuse River Estuary, North Carolina, USA - Control_3 | ecosystem: Environmental > Aquatic > Freshwater > Wetlands > Sediment | place: USA...
CCGCGCTTCGCCGATGATGCATCAGCGAGGAGCCTTCCGATGAGCAACATCTTTCCCATGGGCCCCCGGTCATTCGCTCGCATGTCGTGCATCGGCTTCGGTCCGCAGGGACCGTTCAAGCACGGCGAGCACATCGTCCTGAAGAAGGAGCTTCGTGAGGACACGAAGAACGAAGGGGTGTTCTTCGGCGAGAGGCTCATCGTGCCCAGCGCGATCGCGAAGTTCTTCAGCATCGCGGCGATCCTGTGCGACGGAAAGTCCGTGATGCCGACCGAGCACCTCATCCCGGCTGTCGTGTTCTCGGACGAAGCGATAGGCATGAATATCGGGTTCGAGCCGGTCGCGGATCACTACGAGCTCCACGTCGTTCGCAACGAGGTGAAGCCCCACTCGTGGCTCGTGCGCCTCGTGCGCCGCTGGCTGGGCTTCTCACACGATCCGCCGAAGCCGCTGTTCTGCGCCAGCATCCTCGGGGAGATCGTCCCCCACGCAGAAGTCGAGGCAAAGCGCAAAGAGCGCATCGAACGCCTCGGTCCCATGATCCCAGGTCTCATCCCCATCCCCGTCCAGGAGCCGAACATCCAATGACCACCCCCGCCGCCGTCGTTCCGGTGACCCACGAGCAGATCCGGAACCTGAAAGCCCTCGACACCTGGCTCGAGCTCGGGCCGCACTACGGCAGGAACGCCGCCGTGGCCGCCGTGCTCGGTGCCGGCCTCGCCTTCCTCAAGGTCGGCAAGAAGCCCGGACTCGGCAAGTACGCCGCCATGGGCGCGGGCGTCGGTCTCGTCGGCAGCTTCCTCGTCTTCCAGTTCGGCAAGTGGGCGAGCAAGAAGGAGCACGAGGTGCTCGCCAGCGCCGCGCTGCCAGCCGCCGCGCAGCCGATCGCCGCGCTCTCGCCCGCAACTCCGGTCGTGACGAAGGGCCATTTCGCCGGAGCGCCGCGCGCGCTCTACCCGACCGTCAACGCGCACGCGTATCGCTGAGAGAGGGACACAGTCATGAACGAGAACATGAAACTGGCGTGGTGGAGCGTGGCGGGACACGTCCTCGCAGCGCTCGCTGCGGGCGGCCTTGCCGAGCAGGCGTTCCACGAGACCGATCCCCACAAGAAGATGATGGCGAGCGACGGCGCGCGTCACTTCGCGACGATCTCCACGGTGGCCGGTCTCAGCGGGATGTACAACTTCTACAAGGGCGGGTATCCAAAGGCTGCGATCGGCATCCCGATCGCGTACCTCCTCGTCGCCGCGCTCGCGAACAACCGGAAGACGATGGGCTACATCCGCAAGGACATGGCCGCGGCTCGCGAGCGGCCCACGCCATGCCGCCCGCGCCCATCGCAGCGGTACCCGGCCGAGAGCGCGACCGATCCGTTCGCGACGTACTCCATGCCGAACTACGGACAGTGGTGAGCGGGCGATGAACGACAACGCAAAGCTCGCCCTGCTCGGCTTCGGCGTCTCGATCCTCGCCGGTGCGGCCGCAGCGGGCAACATGGACGAGGCCGTGCACCAGACGCGCATCCAGGCACGAGAGCCGCGCTTTCGCATCGCCGCGAAAAGCAGCCTGGTCGTGAACGGCCTCCTCAGCGATGCGGGATTCGCCCTCGGCTGCGTCGGTCTCTATCGCGGCGGCTACAAGAAGACCGCGCTGGGCCTCGGCTTCGGCACGCTCGTTCTCCGCGCCCTCATGTCAAACGTGGGCCGAATGGGATCGGAGAAATGGAGGCGGAGGACCGACCTCGCACTCGCGCGCCCGCGTAGTCCGAACGTGGGCCCCGAACCGTTCGAGCAGATCTTCGCGCCGCCGCCACCCACCGCAGCTGGCTACGGCTATGGCCCGTCGGTGGTTCCGACCTACCCCATGCCGGACTGGTGATCGATCATGACCCTGAGCGACAACGCGAAGTTCGGCTACACCTCCATCACGATCTCGGTCCTGGCCTTCATCGCTGCTGAAGGGAATCGAAAGCGCGCGCAGAAGACCGCGGACCCCGAGCTCGCCGCCGACTTTCGGCAGAGCGCTGCCACGGCCAGGGCTCTTTCCCAGGTGGGAACCCTCGGTGCGATTGTCGCGCTCTATCGCGGCGGGTGGAAGAAGACGGCAGGGCTTGGCCTGGGCATCGTGCTGGGCGAGCTCACGATCAGCGCGTATCTCTCGAATCGAAGGCTGAAGTCTCTGCCCGCCGCACCTGCGGTTGCAGGGTACTACCCGCCCTACCAGCCGTCCGCCAGTGCCCCCTACCCGTACCCGTTCGCGGCGTACCCCGATCCGGTGTGGTGACGATGAGCCTTCTCGCCGACCAAGACAAAGACCGCTTCCTTCGCGCCATCAAGGACGTGCGCGGAGTCTCGCCGATCGACAAGGAGCAGCTCGCCAGCGGCCTCGTCGCGGTCGGCAAGCGTCTGCCTTCGCCGTGGAAGGCGGGCCTGGTCGGTGCGGTGGTCGGCGTCGCAGGCGGAGCGCTCTTCGGAAAGGACGCTCTCAAGTCCGGCCTCCTTTGGGGCGGGATGTTCTTCGTCGGCACGCTCATGGTCGACTCGGCGACGATCGGCGGCTACACGCTGGGGTTCGGCGCAGCTCGAGGACGTCGAGAGCGAGAGCAGGGAGGCAAGACGAAGTGATGCGTCCCGATCTCCTCGCAGCCGCGACCGACTCCGCGTTCAAGCGGATCCCCTCCCCGCTCAAGGCGACGCTGGTCGGAGCTGGGGCAGGTGCCCTTATCGGTCTCCTCGCGGGTAATCCCGTGAAGTACGGCGTGATCGGCGCAGGCATTACCTTCCTCGGTGCCGTAGCGCTGGAGTCCGCGTACATGTCGGGCGTGGGCGTCGGCTGTCACGCCTGTTCGACGGAGCGAACGAAGCGCGTCGTCGAGACAGCGCCATCCGTCACGCAGACATCAGGTCCGTCCGAGGCGCGTCGCACGCGCATGCCGTCACCGTTCTCATTCTCAGCGCGCCCCACAGCGGCCCAACCAGCGTAAGATCCCGTCACTCACCTCACCCCGAAGACACGAAGAAAGAAGAGAGACACACATGACTGCGACAGCGATCGTTCGAGACATCGGCAACACGTTCAAGCACCCCATCAAGACGGTGAAGACGCACCCCGTGCGTTTCCTCGTCGTCGCGGGCACGGTGTACCTCCTCGCCGACTACATCGTCTCCGCCAAGGGCAAGTCGACCGTGGCGAAGGTGACCGGCAAGGTGACGACCACCGCCCATCGCCTGGCGGGCGGCAAGCCCAAGGCACTCCCCGGCGCGGCAGCGGCAGCGCAGCGGGCAGCGGCGGCGGGCTACTTCGCCGGCGCACCGTTCGGTCCCGGCTGGGGCCGCGGCAACATGCCGTACATGTACGGCGGCGGCTACCCGGAGACGCCGGCACAGATCGCCTCGGCGCATCGCGCGTTCGCAGCGGCATCGGGTGCCTACCCCGAGATGTGGACCCAGTCGTCCTACCCCTGGTCCTGATCGGACTCGGGCGAGCGAGGTGAGTTGAGTAGAGCTCGCAGGAGGCGTCCCTTCGGGGGTGGCTTCCTGCGGGCTTGATCTTCGACGTGGAGCTGTGATGGCAAAGGCAAAAGTCAAACACATCGGCATCATCGGTCGTCGCTGGTTCGACGGCAGCAACACGTACAACACCGCCGAAATCTTCGTGAACGGTCGCCGCGTTCACAAGCTTCCATTCGGCTACGGCTACGGCGATCACTACGAGACGCGCGCGGTCGAGTGGCTGATCAAGAACGGCTACATCAAGGCGGAACCATCCAAGCATGGTAGTTATCCCGCACTCCATCGTCTCGCGAGCGAGCATGGCTTCTCGAAAGACAGCCAAGCGATCGACGTCCCGCGCAAGAAGGATCTCTGAGAAGGAAGACACGACCATGACCATCGCCGACACGTTCAAGAAGCACATGCCGAAGACGAAGAAGGGCTGGGCCCTCACCGTCATCGGCGGCACGGCCGTCGTGCTCCTCGGCAACTACGTCTACGTGGACAACAAGGAGAGCGCGTGGGCGATGCAGCTTTGGCGCAAGATCAGCCCGCTGCCACCGCCTGGACATCCGGCCGCGAGGCACGGCCGGCACCCGCATCACCGGCAGGCCCAGCACCGGCCGCCACCCCAGATGCAGATGCCGCAGATGCCCTCGCTCCAGCCGATGCCCCAGGTGATGCCACCCAGCGCGGTCTTCGTGGAGCCGATGTTCGAGCCGTTCCCCTCGTACATGCCGGGCTACCCGCACAACCACTTCCCCTTCGGCGGCTTCACGCATCACGCTCGCCCGTTCTACGGCCATCACCAGTTCTACGGCCATCACCACGTGGGCGCTCCCCCCGTGGACGCGCCGCAAGCTCCCGAGAAGACGCGCACGGTGGTGCCGCCTCCGGGCGCGTACGGCATCGTCGGCCGATCGCCCGGCGAAGTGACGGGCGTCGAAGGGTCTCACGACGCAGCTCCCTGCGGCCCCGGACTCTGGTTCGATCCCGCGACGCACTCGTGCGTGCCCTTCCCAACGACGCCACCCTTCGCCCCGACCCAAACCGGCTACGACTGGGCGTGAGGTCGGATGTCCTTCGCGCTCGAGCGGGTATCACCTGATCCTGGCCGGGCTGGGATGTACCGGTACGGCCCAAGGAGCGGGTCGAAGCGGGATATGGCGACGATCTGGATCAGCGGACCTGTGGGCGGATGGTGGTGGGCGACCGTGCGGTTTCGGAGCTACGAGAAGGACTTCGAAGAGCGGTCTCTCGCAGCCGCTCTGGCAAGCGCGATGACCTGGGTCGACACGATGCCCGAGCTCGAACCCTTTCGGCGGTGAGAAGAAGAAGACGATGGCGAGAAGGACGACGATCATCACGAGCAGCAGCAGCGGCGGAAGCGACGCCGGCGGTGCCGTCATGCTCGGCGCGCTCGCCGTCGTGGGTGGCCTTCTCGCGATCGACCACCACTACTCGAAGCCTGGCCAGTCGGCCTTCGACCGGCTGACGACCAAGCTCTCGAAGACCTTCAGCTCGAGCACGACCGAGGCGCACGCCAAGGCAAGAGGCACGTGAACCCCTACTGGTGGGCTTCCGCGCCGCACCTCGTGGGCTGGTCGCAACCGCCGCGGCCGGCCGACGTCGTCGCGAGCTTCGATCCGCACGCGAGCAAGCAGGACCAAGCCCGCGCCGTCCTCTTCGACTACTATCACGACGATCCCCTCCGGTACTGGAGCGACAACGAGGCGGTGAAGCGCTGCTTCATCGGCGGCAGCGATCCCCGCAAGGAGAACCATGATCCCCTCCTTCTGATCCAGGCCTACGAAAATCCCCACGATCCCATCTGGAACTGCCACGGCACGGGGATGTCGTGGCACGAGATGAACGACGCAGTCCAGCAGGCAATCGCGCACCGGAAGAAGCTCGGTCCTTTGCCTAAGTCGTCGTACGACACCGATCCGGTCGTCATCTACTACTACGACAACGACAAGATGAAGCGGATCACGTATCCGGGATTGAGCATCGTACCCGCCCTGAATACGGGCAATAACCGATGGTGGGCATGGGGGATGGGTGATGGCAGCGACGCCGGCAAGGCGGCTGGCAAAGACGACGTCCACACGCGTGAGACCGACGATCCCAAGAAGATCCAGGTAGAGCGCGAGCATCCGGGCTGGATCACCAAAGCGGACAAGCAAAAGCTCAAGGCCAAATACCCCTGGCTCTCCGACATGGAGAGCGGCAGCGCGGGCGACTGGCAGAGCGAAGGCTCGCAGTGGGACAAGGACATCGCGGGCACGGGCGTCATCGGAAGCATCACGGGTGCGATCTTGGCGCTCGTCTCCGCCGTGCTCGACGTGACGGGCTTCGGTGCCATCCTCGGCATCCCGCTCGGCATCGCGACACCCTTCATCGTCGCGGCCATCAACGCGACCGACACCGCGCTTCACGCGGGCGACATCGGTGCCGCGATGGCGAACTTGGGCCCGGCACTCATCCAGGCATCGATCCAAGCTGTCGCCAAGGGTGCCAGCGCGGGAGGCGTCAAGATCCCCCCCGCGATCCTGCAGGCCGCTGGCACTGCGGTGAGCGCGATTTCGAAAGACGTCCAAGCCGCACAGCAGAAAAACCAAGACGACTTCGGCAAAATCTGGGACAGCGTCGCGAAGAAGGCCAAGAGCTACGGCAAGCTCGGCGACAAGGAAGCCGAAGCGATCGCGCACGTGCTGAGCGGAAAGACGCCTGCCGCAGGGCACGTCTTCATTCAGGGATATCTGGCTGGCAAGCTCCTGGACAGCAAACAGATGGCGGGCCTGGCGAAGGTTCTCCGCTCCTACGCAACGTTCGCAGACCCCCGCATCATCAACATCGCCCTCCTCGGCATGGGCATCGGCCATTTGACGCAGGCTCAGCAGAAGAGCCCCATCTCCCGGATCTTCCCCCACGCGGCGCACGGCGAGTTCGCCGCCCTTGGCGACGGCAGGACAGCGAAGGACGATCTCCGGGACTTCATCCAGCACGAGCTCCTCCCCCGGTACGCGGTCGAACACGTGGGACAAGCGACCCCGACACCGAACCCCAACGATCGCGACTGGAGTGGCATCTCCCAGGGCTGTCCGCATGGCTACTGGTGGAACTCTCTCGACGGCCGATGCGAGCTGGCGACGCCGCTGCCGTCACCAGGACCCGGCGGCGTGCCGCCGCTGCCCGGCGGAACACATGCGGCATCGGGCGAGTGGGATAGCCCCGAGCTCGCACACGCGCGCGCCGCGCAAGAGGCGCTGAAGGATGTGATCGGCAAGCCCGAGTGGCTGAGTGGCATCGGGATCGACAAGGGCGACAATGGAGACTACCGCGTCAGGGTCAACACGGCCTGGATGGACGACGACGTCATCGCCTCCATCCCCGGAGAGATCCTGGGCGTCCCCGTCGCGGTCATGGAGGTCGGAAGGATTGTCGCACTCACGGCGGGCATGCCCACGGGCACCGCCCCACCCGAGTTCTGGCGAAGCGGCGTGGGAGAGGAGTTTCCCATCCCCGAGTTTGCGAGGGAGTACGCTTACTCCGACCTCGGCGGCGAAGATCCCGCACTGGAGAGCGCGATCGCGAACCTCTCCGAACGCTACCTGGGCCAGCTCGGCATCGTGAGCATCGCGGACCGCGTGAGCGAGGACGGCCGCCTGTACATCGCGGTACTCACCGAAGAACCAGCCGCAGCCGAAGCGATGCTGCCACAAGAGACGAACGGCTTTGCGATCGTCGTCGAGCCCAGCGGCCCGATCGTCCCCTACGCCTACGGAGACTCATCATGGTGAAAAAGAAGCAGCGCGTCCCCACGAGCCGGACGCCGCGCGCGGGACTCGACACGTCCAAGCGCTTCTACCGGAGCGTGCCCTTCTGGATCGACTTCTACCCGGGGCAGATGCGCTACGGCTACGACATCGGCCACATCGCCATCTCGGGCGGCGACTACCCGAGCTTCGGCGCCGCGCTGAAGGCCGCCCAGCGCGTCATCGACGCGAGCTTGGGGGACTGACGATGGGCGTGGGCGCACCGAAAGACCCGCTCTTCTACGCCGATCTCGAGGCGTTCGGAGAGAGGACCGGGGCGAAGCCGGAGGATGCGCTCTACGTGTGGTCGAGCGAGTCGGGCCTCGATCCCACCCTGTCGGGAGAGTCACGAACGTTCTCGACGCTGATGCACTACGTAGCGGTCCCCCGGTACATGAGCGAGGAGGTCTGGCAGCGCCTTCCCCAGATGTCGCACCGCCAGCAGCTCCCCTACGTCGAAGCGGCGATCTTCGCCCCCGCGCGCCGCCTGCTTGGTGGCCGGCCCTTCAACAGCACCTTCGAAGTGTACCTAGCGAACGCCGCGAGCGGCCTCTTGCGACCCGACGGCGTCTACTCCGAAGCGACGCCCATGTACGTGGGGTCGAACTAATGTGCGCGCCACGCTATCACGAACCTGCAGAGCGTGCGTTCGAGCGTGGCGCAGGGCCGTCCGCCGAGCCTCCAGGCTTTCGGGCAAGCCGCGCCGCCCCTCATCGCGTCGCGCGGTCTCTTCGAAGGGAGTCTTCGATGACGACGACCTGGCCGTACGGAGGTGACCCATACGCGAAAGGCTACTTCGCAGAGGTCGAAGACGAGCTCGCGGCGCAAGACGTCTACCTCGAGCAGGATCCAGACATCGAGTGGGCAGCTGGCGTCGGCATTCTCTCGAACCCCTGGGTGCGGCAGGACGGCATGGTCATCGACGAGGACCGCGTGGTCGGCCGTTTGCGCCAGCCCGCGCCTCCGCAGCATGTGACGGGCCTGCAGTGTCCGACCGGATGGGATCTCGTCGCCTCCGATCACGAGATCGCCTGCGCGTACCACCAAAAGGCCGCCTGCCTGGGCGGCTTCACGACCGATCGCGGCACGTTCCAGTGCACCGACTGGGACATTCCCAGCTGTCCTCCGGGCATGGAGACACGTCCAGGGTCTCCGAAGAACTGGTGCTTCCCGACCGCCATCCCCACGCACACGGTCGGCCGTACGTCTCCGTACCCAACGGCCGCCGAACGCTTGGCCATCGGGAAGTACACGCCCGACTTCGACTCGGCGTTTCATCCGGGCGCGCCGCCCGACACGCGCGTGGCGACGCCTGACGCCGCGCGATCGGCCGCTCCCGCCTCCCTGCTGGTCCACGCCGAAAACCTCATCATGGGACGCGAAGGCCCGCTCTATCTCCGGGTGGGACTCATCACGGCTGGCGTCGCAACGGTCGCGATCACGCTCGCCTTCGCGCTCCGCAGCAGCGCATCGAAAGGAAGAACCTGACATGGCGGACAAAGGCCCCATCGCCCTCTACAACGGCAAGCCGCTCTACACGATCGACGACGTCTACAGCGCCATCCACGGCAAGACGGTAACGATCGACGGCATCCAGTGCACGATCGAGATCGAACGCAGCCGTTTCGACACCCGGATCATGTGCAAGGTGACGCCGCGCGGCCGTCGTACGGAGGCGTATCGGGACAAGAAGCGCCAGTACAAGGACGACTGGGATTTCGACATGAGCCAGAGCGAGGACTTCTTCGGCAAGATCGTCCCCAAGATCCGAGGCTTCAAGGCGCTGTGAGTGCGACTACGAACGGAAACAAGGAGAACGTCATGGCGAAAAAGAAGTGGATGCCGACAGAGTACGAGTTCCACCCGCCTCTGACATATTCTCACGTCATCGAGAACCTACCACCAGGCATCACTCTCAAGAAGGGCTACGGCGATGAGTGCGGGTTATCTTTGACAGACAGCCACGAACAAGGTCTGGACGGCGGTCGACTCTTCGTCAAGGGCGTCCGTCATCGTCTCATGACGGACGGCGCGTCGAAAGCGTGGCTCGTGGAAACACCAAGTGGTGCGCTTCGTGTGTACGTCTTTGGATTACAAGTGCGACGTGAAGACGGAGGCCACGGATGGTGGGCTAAGACCTTCCTCGATCATTTCGGGCCGCACGTTGAAGCTTGGAACGACACCGCATCGGATGGACTTGAGATATGGGACATGTGCAACGCATCGGATGAAAGTCATCCTCCCACTCACGGGTATTGCGTCAGCGATCTCCCGGGTGTGGAGTGGTGAACATGCTCCGCACACGGCCGATGCGGCGTAGAGGCTCCTGCTCATCGGTACGGTCCCACGTGGTGCGTCTCGGATGGGGCATCCGCCGCAGGCACCACCACCTCCGACGGGTTGCACACGACGATATCCGCGTCGTCGTACGGATCTTTGCAGTGCCAGAAGTTCTCGCGTGGACAGCTGCGGCATGCGTAGCCACGCATGGCTCCGCTCTTCATCAGGACGCGTGCGGTTTGGCGCGACAGCCGGTTGCCTGGTCCTCGACGTCCCGCATGGTCGTCGTAGGCTCGCTCTATTCCGCCGCACCACTGACGAAAGCACGAGAGGATGTTCATGGGGCGGCCTGCTGGAGAACCACCTGGCAGTTCTTCTGCGCGTAGAGATTCGCTTCGATGCCGGAGAGGGAAGTGGAGAGCGTGCCCAGCGCGGCGGTGCCGCCGCTGCCGATCCCGAAGGCGAGCTTCTGTCCGCTGTCGGGCACGAGACCCGCCACGACGCCGGCGAACCCCGAGAGCGCCCCGAAGACCGCGCTCGTGACGACGAAGATGTTCTGCCAGGTCTGGGCGGACTGACAGCTCGCGATCGCCTGAGGCGATGGAGCCGACGCCACGAAGGCGATCGCCGCTGGCCCTTTGGCTGTCTGGATGCACCCCATTAAGAGGAGGGGGAGGAGCGGTCGAAGATGGCGATGGGCGATCACGACTGCTTGCCCTCGGCCGCGTTCCTTGGGTGCTTTGCTCATTGGTTCCCCTTGCACTGACACAACTCTCGGCAGTGATGCCGACAGCGCCCGTCCTCGCATCGTGGTGATCGTAGTGCTCTGCAGTCGGCCCTGTATCGAGAACCCACGCAGGTCTCCCTATCCGCCCACAGATCGCGTTCGGGCGGCGTTGCGATAAGGGTTCATCTGTTGTAAAGCCTCATCTCGCGCCCTGCCTTGTCCCACAGCTCACGGTCGACGGAGAGGACGGCCTTGTAGAGCTCCGTCTTCGGGAGGTTGAGGAGTAGCTCCGCCAGCGGCTCGATGTTCTTCTGGGCGAAACGCATCGTCGTCTCGTCTTCCATGACGCGCCTCCTCACCTCTTCGACCGATGCGGCACCTTCCACCATGTCGAGGGCGTAGGGTCGGATCCGTTCGCGAAGCGCCTTCATGTCGTCGTTCATCTCGCGGAAGAGCTTGGCGTCGCTGGGCGGCAGGGTGCGCATCGCTTCGAGGCCCCACGAGCTTTCGTGGACCCACACGTCATCCGGGCCGATCTTCGAGAGGTCGACGATGCGGGACGGGGCGTGGCCGTTCATCATCCGGGTCGTGTCGATCTGGTTGCCGATGTAGACGTTCGCGAAGAGGACGTCCGTCAGGCCGTAGCCGGGCAGAGTGATCTCGATCCGGAGTGGGCCGTCTCCGAATCCGAACATGAAGTACGCGTGCGGCTCCACCTTGATGCCGTAGAACTCCCCCGTCACTCTCCGGCGGCCAGGGTGCGCTGCCCCTTCGACCGCTGGGAGTGATCCCACGCTGGCTCCGTGCTTGGGACCGCCAAACTTGAAGGTGACCCACAAGCTCGTCAGGTCGAACTCGATCGTGAACGGGTCTCGGCGGGCGTGGAGGACGATCTCCGGGCGCACCTCGAAAGGCTTGCCCTTCGGTCGCTCCGACACGCTCCGCGTGCATCCGCAGATTTCGTGGTCCGTGCTCTCGTGGGCATCGACGGGCGCGTGCTCGATGAACCGGAGCGTTCCGCCCTCCTCGTTCGCAAAGAACATCAGCTTGCTGACGCGTAGTCCGATCATGGTGTCTCCATTCGATGAACGTCGAGAGCCGACTTGAGCTTCGCCTTGAAGACCTCAGCCGTCTTCTTCCCGATGGCAGTCCGCGCCTCTCGGCTGTCCGCGATCTCGCCGGCACCTTCCCTGAGTACGTCTTCCACCATCGCCGTGATCACGTCTCGCATGCGCTCGATGCCGATGTCCGGTCCGAGTTTGTCGAGGACGTGGGCGAGTCGCGTGGGCGTGACCCACTCATCGGCAATCTCGCTGGCGCGCGTGAGTACCTGCAGGAGTGCCGGGTCGACCACCTTGCGTGGCGTCGTCGTCTCTCGTTCCTCGTCGCGCTTGTGCTTCGAGATGATGCGACTGCCTCCGTTGTCCTTCAGCTCCAAGAGCGGGCGCAGCACCACGCCTTCACGCGGTTGATCGCCCTCGATGCCGTTCCTGCGGGCCTGTTCGCTTGGGGCGTCTCGCTCAGCGTCGAGCGCGGCGAGATCGGTTGACACCTTGGCGTAGTGTGCGAACTCGATGCCGAGTTTCATCGCGACGTCGTGCGCCTGGGGTACTGCAAGCCATAAATCGCCGATCTGCACGTCGAAGGCGACGAAGCGCAGCTTCTCGCCGTAGCGCCACTTCTGTCCCTGTTGGCTGCCGCCGTACGCCTCGCCGTAGACGCAGACCGCCTCGTGGCCGAGTGACCCGAATGCCTCCGTAAGCTTCGGCTCATCGAACAGCGCGACGAACCGCTCGCGCTTCTCACCGCCAGGTGATAGCTGCACGTGGCCGTCGCGCCACGCCACGTGGGCGCTCGTGCCGTGGATCTTCTCGAGCGCGTAGCACTCTCGGAAGAGCAGGATGCGCTGGTCCTTGTACAGGTTATCGATGTGCAGGTATCCCACGGGGTTCTCCTGTGTTCACGGCGGCTGCGCCGCACGGAACGTGAGTGTGCCTTCTAGCATCGCCGTGAAGGGTCCGCTCTTCTCGGTCGTCGCCCTCAGGGTGATGCGCACCCTCGACGTCTTGGCGATCACAAACTCCAGCTTTGGATTGCCGGAAGCAGCATCAGCAAGCACAAGGGCTACCTGCGTCGCGCCCTCGGCATCAAGGAAGGCCACAAGATCCCGCTGCCGAGGCTGAGGCATGCGGCGAAGATGCCGGGACGTCTCGGGCACGCGGCGCGTGAGGCAATGAACCTGCGCGGCCTACGCCACCATCACGGCCCGCTCAAGCACCGTCGCAAGCACAAGCTCCGTCACGCGCACTCACGCTGAGCGCTGAGCGAAAACGCCGATGCAGTTCGCCGACTTCCAAGAGAAGGTCTTCGCCGAGGCGTGCAAGCGCCTGCCGGAGGAGCGGACGCGCACGACGCTGGGCATCAAGTACCGGATGACGAAGGCGCGGGAGGTCGCGCTGCGCGTCATCTATGGCGACGCCGTCCCCATGCTGCAGCGCCTCTACTCCATGCTTATCCGGGAGCTTGACAGTGGCGTCGCGAATGGAACGAAATCAACGGGTTAGGCGGCCTGTCCATCCGCGTCGTGATCTGCGATCATCCATTCGATGAACACGCTCCAGATCGCCAGCGCTTTTGGTGCCGTTGCTGCCTTCGGCATCGCCACTCATGCGACTCAACGTGCTGAACACGCTCTCGTTCCATCGGAACGCGAGACGCAACTCGATAAGGCCGATCTGTTCTATATGCTCGGTACTTTCGGCCTAGGGATGGCGGTCGCATCGAGTCTTAGTCGTGCTCGTGCGAAGAACGGTCACTGACCTTCGTCATAGGCGTCAAGGCACGTAAAAACCTGCGGTAGCGCGCATAACAGCATGGGCCAGCCGGGCGGCGTCAGTACACAGCTCAGAAGTCCTCCGCAGTTCTTCAAAAACTTCTTCGCAACCTTGAACCATCGGTCGGGTTTGCCGTCACGGTTGGCATCGTCGTAACGACGGTCGCCATCACTGTCCAATGCAACCCAGACAAGTTGATCCTCGTCCTGTTGCACCGGTTGCACCGACGAAGAACCGCCACTCCGCGCTGTCGGTGCGCTATCCGCAGATGCCGTGGTCGTTGCTACAAGGCCGCACAGCGAAGCGCCAACGAGTGCGCCGACGATCGTTCTACGCATGACGGTTCTCCTCACCATGGACGCTAGCTCCATGCACGATGGAATGGACCAGTCCATGCGGTCGGCGCGGAATGCTTGCGGCTTCCATGGACTTGGGCGAGGCTCGTCAGGTGCCTGAGCGAAAGCCCACGAAGCCCGCCGCACCCACGCCAGAAGAGCGCCTGGAACGGATGCAGCAGTCGTTCGACGAAGATTTCAGCGTGCTTGAGGAGGACTACGACTTCTTCACGTCGGGTGCTCCCATTCCCCCGAATAAAGCTGGGCGTACGTCGGCGGCATCACGTGGGAAGCGATCCCGAGGATCGAGTTGAACGAGTTCATCGGGTAGAAACGCCGGTTGAACCGAAAGACGTATTCGTTGAGGTACGCTTGGAGGTGATGTGGTTCGACGCGACCGTGGTGCGTCCCGTCCAGCCACGTCTTCAGATTGGAGAACACCCGGTGGATCATCGGCAAGTGCTTCTCGGCGGCCTTGTGGTCGCCTCGGAGGGCCATGACGTCGTGGTTGTACCCATGGACCTCGCAGAGATCGTTGTAGGCGTCGGCACCGTCGGTCTTCACGCGAGCGCCTCGGACGACGTTCGCAGTAACGAACGGGACGAGGGACTTGGCGCTCTTGTTGGCCACGACTTGGAGGCGCAGTCGCCCCGCGTAGACCTTCCGCTTGTCATGTGACTTGCTGGCCACCTTCCCCTCGCGGCGCCGCACCTCGACGGCCCCGATGACGAGCGTCATGTGGTGAACGCCCTCGCCCTCGCCGCGCGTCGCGCCGCCGATGTAGCACTCGTCGATCTCGACGGGGTGCTCCTTGCCGATCTGGTCACGCTCCGAACGCACCATGCCCTCGCGGAGCTTGTGGAGCATCGTGAAGGCCGTCTCGTACCGCTTGAGGCCGAGCTGCCGTTGGAATTGGACTGCGGAGATGCCTGGCGTCTGCGTCGTCATCAAATACGCCGCCCAAAACCACTTGGAGGCTGGCATCTTGCTCATGTGCATAACGGTTCCTGCCGTGAGCGATGCGTTCTTGTGGCAGGCGCGGCAGCGGAGCACGACCGTCTCTCGCGTCGGAAAGCGGAACGGCTCGCCCCGAACCTTGCAGCTCGGGCAGACGAAGCCGTCCGGCCACCGAATCTCCTCCAGGTACCGCTCGCAAGCGGCATCGTCTGGAAAGACCTTCTGAAAGTCAGGCAACGACGTGGGAAACTGCGTGCTCACCCATCCAATGTGGGTTCCATGGAGCCATTGTCAAGGTCCCGGATAAGCATGCTCTACTCCGAAGGCTGGAACGCGACGGCGGCGGCCGACGTCATCCTACTCCGCCGCCGCGAAGGCATCGTCTACGACTGAGGGCAAGGAGAAAGCGAACCATGACCATCCTCAAAAAGTTTCGGGTGCTGCCCGATTGACAGGTGAAGTAAGACCTCCCGATGCAAATCGTCATCCAATACATCCTGACGGCGATCTTGAGCTGGTGTCCACCGGAGGTGTACTTCCGCCCATATGGCGAGACGGTCGACCAAGCGCGTGAGCGGTTGAGCGGCATCACGACCGACATCGTGACGGTGGCTTTCGACAAGAGCGAGCCGCCTGTTTTCACGGGCGGCGCCGGCCGCGTGAAGACCGCTCTCCTCCAAGCAGCCATCGCCAGCAAGGAGAACGCCTACCAGAGGTTCGTGGACGAGGGGGCATGCAACAAGCCGGATTACGTGGCGGATCGCCGCGGCACCTGCGATGGGGGCCACGCCTTCAGCCTATGGAGCTTGCACGTCTTCGGCGGGGGCTACCTCCTTCTTGGAGACGGCACCATCACGACGGCGCGTTACGTGCCCACCCTGGCGGCAGCGCATCCCGAGCTCGTGATCGACGGCCCCGCGCTTTTAGCCGACCGAAAGACAGCCATCCGGGTCGCCCAGCGTCTTGAACGCCGGACCCTCCGCCAGTACCATTCCCTCTGTGAGTACACGGGCGAGTCTTGCGATGAAGATCGGCATCCAAAGGCCGTGGCGCGGTACGAGCTCGCCCACGAGTACTTCGAGCACCACCCCTTCCCGGCCGACGCGATCCCCGAGCCGATCGAAGTCCCCAGCGCGCCGAACGTGATGGCGACGATCTCGACGCTGTCGAGTAGCCCCTGAGTAGGAGAGAGACGAGCCAAAGAGCGATGAGCAAGGTGACCAAAGTAGAAGCCCAGGTCGGATCAGAAGAGAGGGAGAGCCCCAAGCCGTGGGACCCTTCACTCGCCGAGCTGCGCGTCTACCAAGAGAAGGAAGTGGAGATGTGCGTCCGAGCGATCAGGGCTCATGGCCTGACCAACGTCACATTCACTCTCTACTCGCAGCGCACCTGGGATCTCGCCTGCCGGATCGTGCGCGGACAGCGCGCCTCCGCTCGCCAAGGTGATCACGTTCCGAACCAACCCGACATGAGGCCCTAGACCGGAAAGTCCCAAGCCAAAAAGTAGAAGAGTGGCCCTGGTATGGGTGCTGGCGGCCTTCTCTTGATGTTCTGAGCGAACGTGCCATGGCGCGATCGCGCACGATCATTCGAGAAGAGGAAAAACATGGCCGTCCAAGCGAATACAGGAACCGTCACTCCGAGCACTGCGCTGTCGCGCATCGTCGTCGCGCTTGCGGCGGGACCGTTCGACAACCTCTCGGTCTACTTCCAGGGCGGCTTGGGTGGCGGCGGTGGCGATCTCCTCCTGACGCTCATCGCGCTCGTCGCGGGCATCCCGACCCGGATTGCATCGAAGCGGGTGCAGGGATCGGCCGACCCATCGCTGATCGCCTGGGAGACGTCTGCGAACGGAACGAACCCGGCGATCAATCCGAGTTACTCTCGCAACAGCAGCGGCGCGGGGCAGACCGAAATCGTGAAGAACGTGGGCGGCACGGCCTACCACGTGGAGGTGCTGGATCTCTCGTCGACCCTGCCGCCTCCAGGCGGCGCGCCACGGCAGCCGGTCACGGTCACGATCGCCGGCGTCGACACGTTCGACCAGGCGGCCGACAGTGACTTCTTCACCACCTTCGTCGCATTGGCTCCCGGACAGACGGGCGTCCTCACGGTCATCCCGGGCTGGTGCCAGTTTCTGGACGTCGCGGTCGATCAGTCGAACCTCCCGTCGGTGCTCGTCCAGGTGCTGGCCGACTGCGTGAACGTCGACGCGGGCGCGCTCGTCGCCGTGCTGGCGCAAGCTTCGATGTCAGGAATGGACACCGGCATCGCGCCCGTGTTCCGTCGCCTTCCGCTGCCGGTGGCCAGCGAGTTCACCGTCCAGATCACGAACACAGGCCAGACGAACCTGACCGTCACGCTCACGGCCTCGTCGAGCTCGGAAAGCGTGACGACGGGCGGCGTAGTCACGCTGACTGGAAACATCAACGGACCGTCGAACGCAAATCGCTGGACGTCGCTCGTTCTTGCGAACACGTTCGCCGCGCCGAACACGGTCATCCCCGTAGCCGGCACGGTGCCGGGCGACGGCTGGTGGTACGTGGCAGTCACGGGAGCTGCCTCCAACCGTCAGGTCACGCTTCCCGCAGCGCCCACGGCCGGCGAGGTCGTTGTCGTGACGGACGAGAGCGGCGTCCTCGCCACGAACACCATCACGGTAAACGGCAACGGGAATAACGTCGAGGGAGTCGCTGCATTCGTGATGAACGCGGCTTACCCAGGAACGGATGGGTCGATCTGCCTCCAGTTCGACGGAACAGCATGGTTCATCTTCGCGGACTACGACCAGAATGCGACGACCCCGCCAGCCGACGTTCATGGCATCGAGGCCGTCAACCGCAGCGTACTCGCGGCCGAGTTCGTGCCGGCAACAGGCGAGTGGTACGTGGGGATCTCCGGACTTACCGGACCAGTCACGGTAACACTTCAAGACACGATGCCGTCCGGCTCGCAGGTGATCGTGAAGGACGAGGACGGCTCCCTCGCTGCCTTCACCGTAACGGTGCAGGGATCGACGGGCAAGACGATCGACGGTGCAGCGAACTTCGTGATGAACAACGCGAGCCCCGGACCCAAGGGCTCAAACACCTTCATGATGAACTTTGCGGCACCCACCGAATGGGCAAGCGTCTGAGATCAGGAGACGATCCATGGGCTACCGCACCAAGTTTCCGAACACGGCCATCGTTCCCGGTCCGCAGATCAGCACGCTCCGTTCGACGGTGCCCACAGCACCGACAGCGGTCAGCTGGGCATCGACCGGATACATTGACTTCGTAGCGGATTGCGGTGCCGATCCAACTGGTGTCGCCGATTGCGGACCGGCGCTCACGATCGCTCTCAACTTGGCGAAAGCGCTGAGCGCCACTCCAGTACAGCCCGAAACGGCGGCCACCATCTTTTTCCCACCAGGTCTCTACCAATTCAATGACACCGCAACCGTCAACAACACCTTCAATTTCACGGGCCACACCTCTTCGCTACGCCTAACTGGATGTGGCGACGCTTCGATTATCGCCATAAACCTTGCAGATGCAGGATCTTTCGTTGCTGCCATCGCGAACTGTCACAGCATTGAGCTGGATCACTTAGCGTTTGTCGGTAGCGCTGCTCTCACTGGAATGGCCCCAGCAGGGTCGGATACGGGCGACGTATTCCTTCTCAATGCGACATGGAACGTTCACATGCACCATTGCAGCATCATCGGTCTGGTGTGCAATGACGCTGCCTTCCAAGCTACAAGCGAGAATTGTGCATTCAACAACATCGTCTGTCTCGCGTCCAAGTCTGCCGTTGCTGGGCAGGGAATCCTCATGTCCACGGGACAGCTCGGACAGGGGACATCTGGCACTCACATCTATGACTGCACATTCGTCGATCTTGGTCAGATCAATGGACGTGCGATACCGGGCGGTACGATCGATGGCAATGCGTGGATCTACATCCAAGGGCCCATGACTGACGTGCTCATCGAGAATTGTTTTCTCGACGAGCATGCCAAAAACGGTGTCGTCCTTGACGGAACGGGCGCTGGCCATACGATCCAATCAGCCCGCCTTATCGGCATCACGGAGAACGGCGCAGTGTCGCCTGGCGCGGTCGGTGCGATCGTCGCAAAAACCGTGGCAAAACTCGTGGTGGACGGATTCACGACGCAGACGGCACCTGCAGGACCCTACGCGGTCCTGACCAACGTTGGCTTCGCAGAGTTCCGCGCCTTTGATACTCCAGCTGGAGCGACTGCGATCACTGCCGATGCGGTGACTGGGATCGTTCGCATCCAGTATCTACCGAGTTTGATCCCGTCACAGATTTTGAGCAAAGCCGGCGTGACGGAGATCTACGATCAGATTTATCAAGGAACTGCTGCGGCGGCCGGAGGAACGTTCGTGGTCAACGTTGCCATCCCCGCAAACCAAGCGGCGCGTCTCAACGCAGAAGCGTTCCTCAGTCACGTGAGCGGCGCGCCTGCTCTCGACACGGCAGGGCGTCTCGTCGCCAAGTGCGTGGCTGAGAACCAGGCAGGAGGTGGAGCGGCGTTCGTGCCAGCAACTGCCGGGTCGGCGAATCCTATCAATAGCAACACGGCGGCGTTCGCGGCCACAGATCCTCAAGTGGCGGACGCTGGGTTCACTGGTGCGGGGCCGCCCACAGCAGTGTGGAGCGTGGCGGTCGGTAATGCGGTGCTCACGGTGACCAATCCCGGAGCAAACATTGCAACGGTCGCGGTCAAGATCGACGAAGTGCTTTATGGACTCGGACCATGACACCGAGATGATGCATGTAAACTGAAGAGGCAGGAGCCACCGATGACGATCTGGGTTGGACAAGACGGCACGCTGAACGACGACCAGGGCGATGGTGCCGTGGACGGCACTGCGGTCACGTCTCCGACCACGGTCGTCGCGAATCCGCCCGCCACCGTGGATACGGGCACCGCCGACGCGGGTGCTGATGATGATGGCGGAGGCGGAGACGGTGGAGCCGATGATGGCGGGGATGGAGGAGACGGAGGAGACGACGGAGCCGGCGATGGCGGTGGCGACGATGCCGACCGAATGGGCAGTGGTGTGAGGAGAAGACCATGAGCTATCCGACCGAGCTTGCGAAATCGAACGCGATCATCTTTCAACCTGGAGGAGTCGCGAGCGGCATCATCGTCACGACGTGGACGGCGGTCCAGAACTTTGTCGCGGCCAAGGGCGGTGCGTGCATCGTCTACATCGACGACTCGGTCGTCTCTCCTGCTCACGTTCTAGCAGCGACGGGTGTCACGAACTTCTTCGGCCGCGGAGAGATCCGTCCATACCGACAGAACGCAAACAACGTTCTCTTCCAAGTCGATGATGGTGCCACGCTCAAGGCCATCGCAAAGATCAGTGGTCCCATTGATGTCAACTTCGCGACGGTGGGAGCCATTGCGGGACTCGACTTCGACTACACGGGCGGAGCAGCTCCTAATTTGTGGATCGAAGACGGTGCCTTTATCCTCAACGCAGGCGCGGCGGCGCCCATTTGCACTATTCCTGCTGGAGACGGCATCAACCTGTTATTCAGCAACACCGCAGGAGTCATAGCGTTCGGAGCTGGAGCGATGTTTCAGCTCGCGGCAGGCACGAGCCTCATCGCCGTTCACTGCGATCACGCACGTCTGTTCAGCGGAGCTGGCGGCGCGATTCAGAGCACGTGGATTCAGGGTGCTGGAACAGCGGACATTCTCTATAACTCAGATACGGTGCAGGCATCGGGTGGACAGCCGGCCGCTGCCGCAACGACAACGACGCTCGTTCAGGTTGATACGCAACAAGTCGAAATCAGTTTTCTCGCGAGCACCAATAACGTTCTAGCCGGATTCCAATCGCCAAGCGCCTCGACGCCATTGCCAGTCACCGGCACGCTGCGCATCAACATCGAAGGCTTCGGCGGAACCGGTGGCGGTGGAGGTGGTGTTGGCGGAGCGACTGGTGCTGGTGGTGGTGGATCCGGAGGATGCGAATACTCCATCGGATCATTTGACTTCAACCTAGCTCATGCACTGAACATTGTGATCGGCGCTGCAGGCGCTGCGGGTGCCGCCGGCGCAGCAGGTAGCGGCGCGGGTGGATCGGGTGGGGATGGAAGCCCCTCCTATGCGCTCGATGCAACGTCGGCTGTCGTCCTAGCCGCACTTGCCGGAAGTTCTGGAGGCCAAGGCGGAACAGCCGTTGCGGGGCCCGGCAATGGGGGCGCGTCGCTTCCAGGATCGTCCGCGACCCCCGGACAGTATTTAGCGAATAGCACGGGCTTCCCTTCAGCGGGTGGTCATGGCGGCGCTGCTGCAACGGCGGGCACGGGAGGAAACGAAGGTTACATCGCCTTTGGGACCACAGCGGCAGCACCACTCTGGCCAGGAGGCCTAGGCGGAACAAGTGCGGGTGGACAAGGTGGCGGTGGCGGCGGCGGCGGCATGGGCCCCTTTGCCGCCGGCGGTGCCGGAGGAAACAGCAGCGCAGCAGCTGGAGGTCCTGGCAACGCGCCAGCGGCCAATACCGGCGCTGGATCGGGCGGAGGTGCTGGTGGAACTGGCGCGGGCGACGCCGGCGGTCCTGGCGCGGCAGGAACGATCGGCCGCGTGAAAGTCTCCTTCATTGCGTACTGATTCATGCCGGATGCACCGATCATAGAGCCAGGTGTACCGACAATCGTGTCGGGTATACCAACGCTCATGCGGCCAGGGTCGGCACCGGCCGTAAATACATGGCCCAATACGCAAAGCTCGCCGCCGGTACCGCCCGCGCAGATCATCCTCACGACAATCGGTGCCATGCCGACGACGCATGGATATGAAGGTTTAGACTGCTACGTGCTGACGGTGCAAAGTCCGTGGCGCTACACGGAGAAGGGCTCGGCCTTCATAGTCGACCATATCACCGTTGAAAACACTGCCGATGGCGGCGCAACGAGATGGATACGCGACACCTTATACAACAGTGACGTTTGGGCAGGACTCACTGCGTTCATATACATCGACGGGACGAATGGCAATGACGAAAACCAAGGGTTCTATGCTAGTGCGCAGATGGCACCAGCCGCGATCAAGACACACGGCGAGTTCATTAGGAGACTCGGATACACGTGGCACGTATATGAAAATAGTACGATACAATATGTGACGACGTATCCGTCTGATCCGCTGCCGCTAGTGATTGACATGCATCAGCGACAGACGGGCACAGGCCCTATCGTCAATGTCAACGGTCCCGCGCTGACTCAGTTCAGCGCCGGCTCGTTCTCAGCGGTGACCGATCGCGATCGTGCATTGAACACGCCGTACAACGTGACCGATGGTGTGGTCGTGACGACGGGTGATGTACAGCGTCGCATCCGCATCGTGGGCGGACCACGAGCGAATGCCAGGGCCTGGGTTGCCAAGTCGACTGGCGCAGGCCAACGTCGCACGAGCGAGTGGGTGAGCGTTCCAGGAACTGGGTTCCCGATCCTCATGACGCAGGTGACCCCACAAATCGGAGATCAATACGTCATCGAAGGCGCAGCAAGCTCGCTTATTCTCGATCACATTGTCATCGAGGTAGGCGGTGTCGGTCCCATCGGGAACGCTAGTCAGGTGTTCTTCAATGAGATCGACTTCATGCCCGTACAAGCAAACGGCGTTCCGATGATCCAGAACGGCGGGTCGCAGCTCTTCATGGTAAACTGCGGCTTCACGCAGGGCGAGTGGCAGGTATGGACTGACGTCCGACCTGGCGACAACGACGCGGGGCTGACGGCCTTCGTCAACTGCATGACGGGAGGTCCCGCGACGGGAGGCGTCGCGAACTTCCACGTGTATCAGGGACAATACAATACCAACCTATTCGGGGCGGGGCTCGTATTCGGCAACCTAGGTGTGTTGAATGGTGCCGGGCTGTTCATTGATTTTGATACCCTCTGTCAAGGAAACTTTTGTCAGCCCACCGTCGTAAGTACGGGTCAACTCGTTGTGGGCACGGTTGGCGTCATGGATTTCGTGAACTGGGGCGTGACGGTTATAGACGCCTTGCTCGCCGTGAATGTCGGTGGTTCTGGCGCGAAATGGATCTGGGGCACGACTGCAGCTGCCGGTGCATTCGGCATGAACATCGAAGACGGGGGACGCTTCCGGTATCTCGACGGCACAACAATTACTATCACTGGACCAGGCGGCGACTTCCAGCTGGGCGGCAGCGGGGTCGCGCGTGCGTGGGATGATGTCGCAGGCGCATACACCGCAAATATCGCGTGCACATGGCCGAATCTTATGGGCGGCGCGCTTAAGGACAACGCGCATAATCTGATGCATGATGCACACGCCTATAAAAACTCCGGCCAAGCACAGCCATGAACTAGGAGAGACGAATATGTCTAACATCTGCAACAAAGACTTGGGAGCCGCCGTGATCGGAGGAATCTCGATGCCGATTACGTGTGGCAAAACGAGCGGTCACGACACGGCGCCGAACTCGAATGATGATGCGAAGGCGCATGGAGACCCGGTCTATGGAGCAACATTACCGGCCGTCACAACAGGACGCAGGCTGGGCGCGTGGAACCAACCTGGTCGATAACGCGATCAGTTGTTGCCGCAGATGAAGTAGACTGAAAGTCAGGAGTCACCGATGACGATCTGGGTTGGACAAGACGGCACGCTGAACGACGACCAGGGCGATGGTGCCGTGGACGGCACTGCGGTCACGTCTCCGACCACGGTCGTCGTGAACCCTCCCGCCACCGTGGATACGGGCACCGACGACGCGGGTGGTGATGATGGCGGAGGCAATGATGGCGGGGATGGAGGAGACGGAGGAGACGGAGCCGGCGATGGCGGTGGCGACGATCAGGGGCAGCAGCAACAGCAGCAACAGCAACAGCACCGACATCACAAGAAGCATGGGCACCACGGCAGGCATCATGGGAAGCACCATGGTGGGAAGCACCACCCATCGAAGAAGTTGATCAGCTCGATCGCGAAGTACAACGCCACGCACGGCGAGTTCTCGGTCGTGGGGTACGACGCGTACGGCACGCCCTACGGCTACTACGTGGGAGCCGATGATGACGGCGCGGGAGATGTTGACGACGCCGTCGATGATGCGGATGACGGCACGAGCGACGACGACGCCGATCAGACGGTCCAGCAGCCCGTGGTCGTCGAGCAGGTCTTCCAGCAGCCCAGCGTGGTGTACGAGCGCCCGGGTCGGTCCTGGTTCACGCGGTTCATCGATCGATTCCGGAGCCCCCAGCGTCTCGCCCCGCAGTACATGCGGAGGTCGCGCGGTCTTCGTGCATTCGGCGGAGCGTGTCCACCGGGTTACCTCCGTGATGGGTACGGACGCTGCGTGTACGACTTGATCGAGCGGGATCTCCATCGCCGCTACGCCCACCTTCACCCATTCGACCGCGATCGCGCTATCGGTGCCGAACGTCTGCGCCTCCGTCATCATCTGCCTGCGGCGCTCCCCGCGCCTCCGCTGCATCCGATCGCGCACACGTTCCCTCCAGTGCCCCCCATGCCGCCGCCACCGGCCCATGCCACGCACGGTCACTTCGCAGGCTGGTACCCATTCACTTCGTGGGACGGATCACTCTTCGCCGAAGGCGCGGGCCAGTACCAGGTCTACGACATCGATCGCCCGTGGGACCCGCCGTTCGAAGGAGAAGAAGCCGCTCCGTACCCGCCCGATGACGAGGAAGAGGAAGAGCGTGAGCGGATGCTCGACCAAGCTGATCTCGACACGCAACTCCGCGAGACAGAGGTGGCTGGCGACTTCGATCCGACGCCGCCGCTTCCAGCTCCCATGTGCGGCCTCGGCATGATCTGGGACGCAGCTCGAGCGGCGTGCGTACCCCTACTGACGCCGCCCACTTCAACGCCCGTCAGCACCCTTCACCAAACGGGGTTCGACATGCCTTTGACCGATTCGTGGGGCAATCTCCTCACAGCTCCGCATCCAGCTCACATCGACTATCCAGCTCCGCCTCCGTTCGGGCATCCGGTGATGACCGGCTGGATGGAGCCGTTCACGGATCTCGAAGGCCACCTCCTTGGAGGAGGTCCCGGCGAGTACGGACACTTCCTCGTCGCGAACCCGCACGATCATCGCCTCTGGGACAACGTCGACTTCCAGCGTCTCGATCCCGAAGGCCTGAGCATGTACCGCACGGTCGTCGGTCAGGACACCGACTGGGGTGCGGCTCTGGGGCAAGCTCTCGGGGGACTCGCCCAAGGAGCGGCGAGCGCTCTTGGAGGAAGCAGCGGAGGCAGCAGCGGCTCCGCCCTGGGAAGCGGCGATCTCGGCGCATCCCTGAGCAATGCGTTCGGCAGCGCGGGCGGAGACGGCACCGGGGGCAGCAGCATCGGTGCCGTGTTCGGCCAGATCGCATCCACCGCAGCGAAGGTGGCCATCCCCGTGCTGGCGAAGGCGGGGACGCGGGCGCTCTCGCAGGCGATGCAGCAAAAGCCCCAGACCCCGCCTCCGCCCGCAACACGCCAAGCCCCCGTGCGCCAGCCCGCGCGGGTCCCGCACCCCGCTGCGCGCCCGCGCGTGCCCGCGCATCCGGTCGCGCGCCACCCGATGCAGCGGCAGCAGACGCAGGCCTCGCTCGACCAGCTCCAGCAGTTCATGACGCAGACGATGCAGCAGGGCACGCCGCCTGGAGGCACGACATGAACCTCATTCCCAAGACGTTCAAGCGCATGAAGCCGCGCGATCAGGCGATCACCCTGATCTTGGGCGGTTCGGCCGTTCTCGGCACGCTCTACGTCCTTCACCAGCTGATTCGCACCCCGCACCAATCGCCCGCGTCCCGCATCGCAGTGAGCGGGATGTGGACGGACCTCGCCCAGAAGCTCGGCATCTCCATCGGTGCCGACATGAGCATCAAGACGGCGCAGCAGTACCTGAACCAAGTCAGCAAGGCGGGCCTCAAGGAAAACGGCGTGCTCGACACGGCCACGTCGAACGCCATCCGCAAGTTCCAGCGGGGCAACGGCCTGCAAGAGACGGGCGTCATCGACGACGAGACGGGCAACGCCCTCTCGTACATGGTGGCAGCGACGTCGCCCAGCCAAGCGGTCCGGAAGTACGCGACCGTCACGCCTGCGCATCTGCCGCCCGCGCCGGCGCAGAGGCAGGTGACGTACGCCCCCGCGCCCATGCCGCAACCGGTGCCACGCTACTACCGGCCGCCTCCTCCTCCCGTCGCCTATTCGCCGTATCCCATGCCGCCGCTGCAGCCACCGCCTCCGCAGCAGCAGTACGCCGGACCGCCTTCACTCAGCCCCCAGCAGGAGTGGCAGTTCGCAAACGCGCAGCCCGGAGCTCCCATGGACTTGGGCGGCGGCTGGATCGCGTTCGGTAACTGCGCGTGCCTGACGACCGACCAAGCCTGCATCGCGTCTTGCGGGGGACAGCCCATGACCGCAGGCATGTGGGATCACACGGTGGGCGCGCAGAGCACGCAGATGTACGATCCACGCTTCATGTACGGAAGCTGGGGCAACTGAGATGGACGACATCGAACGAGCCAGGGCAGCTGGTCAGCAGTACGGCGAAGACCAAGTGCTCAGCCCACACTTCAACAACTGGGTCTTCGACCAGCTCCACGAGGCAATGGGCATCGAGGTAGCGCCCGGGCTGGAGATCAAGACGGTGGCCAAAAACAAGGCATCGGCGAACGAGTCCGCGCGGCGAATGCTTCAGCAGCTGTGGTGGGACACCAAGCGCGGCATCGAAACCAGTGAGGTAACGAGGTATCTGCGTAACGCGAAGGCCGAAGACCCCGATGACCGAGTCGCACAACGCGCCTTCTTCGAGGCGCTAGAAGAGTACTTCAGGTCGAGCGATACGCGGTCGTGGCTCGCCGAAGAAGTCATCATGCCGTTCGCCAAGACGCTCGCAAAGAAAGCGCGTAAGTAACGCGATGGGCGAGCTCACTGCAACCCAAGTCATCGTCATCACCGCCAGCTTGGCGGCGGTGGGCGCCACGGCGATCTACTTCATCCAGCGAAAGCCCCAAGCACGCGCGCTGCCGCCCGCTCCCGTTCCCCCGCGTGCGCCGACTCATCCGAGCGCGACACCGCATCCGCACGCGGCGCACCGAGGCATGCAGGCGAGGCAGCAGCCGGCCGTCACGTACCATCGGGTCACGCCGCCGAGCACGTACGAGACTCAGTCGCCCTACCGAGCGACTCCCTACCATCCGCCGATCGTGCCGCCCTTCCACCATCCCCACATGCCAGCCGAGTGGCCCGCGACCGTGACCCAGCCTCTCGACGCATCACTGGAGAAGCTGGCGCACGTCCCGATCGACATGCTGACGCACTGGGTGGACAGCCTCCATCCGCACACGTACGCCGCCACGCCCTCGCCTCCACCGGTCCATGACACGTCTCCCTACGTGCCGGCGTCGTACGCATCGCATCCAATGCAGGCCCACGACCATCCCGTGACCTACACGCCCTACCCGATGCCCAGTCTCGGTGGCACGCAGCATCCGCAGCACCCCTACGCGCCCGCAGCGGCGCCGGCCGCGCCCGCGTCGCCGTACAGCCCGACCTACTGGGTCGACATGGCGCATCGCCTCGACCTCATCAAGCCCGGCGATCGGCTCATCAACTGGAGAGAGGCCGCGCACTACCTGAACACGATGGGTCTCGGTCACTTCCCAGAGGTGGATGCACCGACAGACGCCCTGAAGAGCGCGCTCCACAGCTTCCAGCTCGCGCACCACCTGCCCGTCACCGGCGAGCTCGATCCCGAGACGTCGGCCGCGCTCATCTACCAGGTCTTCACCTCCGCAACGCCGCAGTTCATCGCGCCGGGGTTCTGATGCAGAGCGCGTTCGACGAGATCGCGGAGAAGCTCCGCAAGAACCTCGCCGCTTCAGGGTACATCATCGAGCCGGTCGAGCCGGTCGTCACGTTCGACGTCTACAAGAACGGCCGAAAGCACGCGGGACAAGGCGTTCGCGTCACGATCCAGCGCGATGGAGACGTTCAAGTCGAGCCGAATCGCACAGCGTTCGGGCACCTGCAGGAAGCGCGAGACTTACAGCGCGAAGTGAAGGACGCCATCCAAGCGGTGCGGTCGTGAGCCGAAGCATCCGAAGCGCGGCCGAAGCGGAGCGCGAGGGCCTCCTCGACGGGAGCAAGCGCGCCATCACCCGCTACCTGACGAGCCCACCCGATCTTGAGTACTTCGTCTCCGGTGCCGACGCACGCGTGGCGATGTCGCTCGATCTCCTCCGCCTCGGTCGCCAGTTCGCCGAAGAGCGACAGGACGAGTTCGGCGCGCGGCCGAGCAAGCTGAGGACAGAGCGGATGAGCGCCTACGCCAAGGGCTTCCAGCAGGGCGCGCTCAAGGAAATCTGGAATGAGATCGAGCGGCAAAAGCGAGAGGTGGAGTGAGATGAGCGCGAAACGATACTCAGGCAACGCGACCATCACCGTCGTCATCGACGAGACGGAACGTCGGTCGGATCGGCAGAACTACCACGTGACTGTGACCCAGGGTCGAAGCCGCTACCGCACGGACGTCTCAGCGCCCATCATCGGCGGATCGGGCGTCGGCATTGACTCGCCGCAGATGTACGACGCGATCGCTCAGAGCGCGCTGGCCTTCGGCGTGGACGACAACGCACTCGAGGGCGACGAGCTGGAATACGCTGAATCGGGGTACGCTGTCCGGCGTCGCAAGTGAGGCATCCATGACCGAAACCGAGATCAAGCGAAAGCTCGAGAAGATCGCGCACGCCGCGAAGAAGGCCGACAAGCTCGCCGAGCAGATCGCCATGGACAGCTTCGATGTCTTCCGCGTGCTCAAGTTCGGCAAGAAAGACCTAACGGCGGCCGGTGAGCGCATGATGAAGCGCGTCGACAAGGTGCACGCAGCTTCGGGCGATGCACGTGCGTCGCTCGGCGATGTAGTGTGGCAGGTCGAAGAAGCGCTGAAGAGTCGCTGAGCGCTACGGCACGTGGGGTGCAGGCACTGCGGGCGCGGAGGTCTGCGCTGGGACCGGCTGCACAGTCTCGCGCCTCGGCTCCGGCTCCCTTCCCCGTTCCCACCACTTGGTGAGGAGGTGGGTGAGAACGACGACCAGGGGAACGATGACGAAGCGCCAGGCCCACTTCAAACGCTCCTCACGCTTCTCGGCCTTCTTCTTCGCCTCGCGGGCCTGCTTCTCCATCTCCTGGCGGCGCCCGCGCTCGATGCCGGACTCGGTCGCCTGCTGCGACTGGTAATCCGAGTGTTTGAGGAGCTTCTGCAGGTAGTCGATCTGCTCGTCCTGCTTGGTGTCGAACGTGCGGTTCTGCTCGTCGACCTTGGCGAACGCGGCCTTCATCGCGTCGAAGTTCTGCCGATCTTCCTCGGTGTGATCGTTCAGGACGCGCACGACGTCTGGAAGCGAGACGGGACCCCGCGGCGGACGTTCACCGGCCACGACTACGCCGTCCGCTGTTTCTTCTTGAGCTTCTTCAGCGCGGCCTTGTCGCTGAGTGCCCGGAAAGCTCGCGGCATCGCCTCCTGCCGCGTCGACTTCGCCTCCAGGCGTTCGAGGCGCGTGTCGTGTTCGATGAGTTTCCGTTCGAGGTCCGTCAGCTTGTCGAAAAGAAGGCGATCGCGGTCGGCCGCGCGGTCGATCTTGGCCTCGAGCTGGTCGAGATGAGCCTCCAGGGTGGTCAGCATGCTGCCGACGACGCGTTCGACGATCTCCGTCAGTTCTTTGGCGTACGGAGTCGCCGGCACGGTGGGCGGCGGCTTGGGGATCGGCTCCTCGTCGACATCGGGCTCGGGCATGCTCGGTCCTGTCTGTTCGGCCTTCCCCCCAAGATCGGTCACCGGGAAGACTCCACGGTACCGCAGGACTCAGCCTTTGGCCACGCCGAGCGCGTGACGACGTGAGCGCAAGTTCGCACGCCCGCGCGACCGACATCGATACCAACGACGCGCAAGCGGATGAGCGAACGAGCACGACAAGCACGACAAGCAACTAAGCAAAAGAGTGGCGTAAGCAACTAAGCGTCAAAAAGAAATGACTTCGCGGAGTTGTTGATGTGGAGAGCGCTCGTGGTACTCTCAGCCGTACTGAGCCCACGATGTTCTTGAGCGATGCGCACGTCACCGGCCTCCAAGACCGGGTTCAACGCAAAATTGCGGAGCTGCGCAGTACGCCATCGTCGAGCGACAAGAGCCTGGCGTTCTTCGTCCGGAGCATCGAGACGGTCGGTGCCGCTGGCGTCATGGGCTACATGAACGCCAAGCACGCGAAGCCGACGCGCAACGCCATGGAGCTGTTCGGTCTTCCGATCGACGTCGCGCTCGGCGTGCTCGGCAACGTCTTCGCGGTCTCGAACTACCTGGGCGAATACTCCGAGCACCTCCACAATGTCTCGAGCGGCATCCTCTGCGCCTACGCGGTGCGGATGGGAATGATGTGGGGAGCGGACGCCAAGGCAATCCGCGTGGCGCAGGCGGCGCAGTCGGCGCGCACGTCCGCCGGAGCGCTGCCGCCGCACCAGAGCAACGTCACGCCGTTCGGCCGAAGCGGACAAGGCCGCGAAGAGTACGACTGGGCGCGACCGTCGCGCCAAGCCGCGTGAACATCAACCCCTGAGGCCACCAAAAACCAAACAAAAACGAATACCACTACCAGCCAAGCAAGTGAGCATCCCGGTATGGGTGCCGAGGTTCTCTCTTTCATGGTCGGCACCGCGCGAACGCGCGCGGTGACACCAAGCTTTCGACACGGAGCCGCCATGGCTGCCGTGCTCGAAGAGAAAGAGATCGTGCACCATGTACATGTATGGAAATCTGGATCGCGTCGGCTTCGGCCCGCAGCTCGTGGGCGTGCAGACCGGTCCGTCGATCGTTGGAGCCGGCCCCGCCGGAGCAGGGCCGATGGCCATGCCCGGAGGACATCCCGGAATGGGCCATCCCGGCATGCATCCCGGCATGCACGGCGGCGACCCGCGCCTCCACCGGTTCCACCACCGCCACGCGTTCTACCCCTACCCGGCGGGTGCGTGGCCGGCGTCGACTCCGTACGCGTACAGCGGCTACCCCCACATCGTGAACCACCCGCCGACCCAGGTGCGTGAGTTCGTGATCGGGTTCGGCCCCACGCTGATCCTCGGTTCGTCCACGGCGATCTTCCAGGCTCAGCCCCAGCTGATCTTCCGTGGCAGCCGCCTCATCGTCCCCTCGGCTCTCGCCAACAACTTCTCGATCAACGACATCCGCGTCGGCAAGGATTCGCAGGCAGTGTCCTCGAACCCGATCCCCGCGGCTGCGTTCTCCGAGCTGGCCGTCGGCGTGAACCTCGGGCTCGACACGGCGACCCCGGGCATCATCATCACGATCAGCGTGTCGAACACGACGCTCGCGCAGCAGACCTTCAGCGCGGCGCTCATCGGCACCTCGATGCAGTGATGCAAGGATCGGCGCACGCCCGCGCGCCGATCGCGGCGTGAGTCGCGCGACGGCATCAGTCGTCGCGCGACTTGCCCGCGCGCAAGGAGTCCGGTTTGGGGTCGGGTTTGCAAAACGTTCCCGCGCACCACACCCAGCCGCGCCAGCGGTCCGGGCATCTGGCACCGAGCGCCCGACCCGCCCTCCTCACTGAAGCTCGCTTCTTCGGGAAGGCAAGGGTCGGGCGCTGCGGTTTCTTCGACAGATGATGACGTAGGAGAGAGAGAAGAGACGGCAAGGTCGATGAACTACGGGTTCCAAGACGCAACCTTCGCAGGCCGAGCGGATGCCTATCCGACGGCGGCAGAGCGTCTGGCAGCCGCGCAGATCGGCAGGCCGTTCGGCCCTCCGCCCGAAGCCAGTGCCGCCTTCGCGCTGCACGAGCGAATCATGAAGGCTCCGCTCTCACCCGAAGAGCAGAAGATCGCCGAGCAGGCGAAGTCGGGCATGCTGGCCGCACAGCCGTTCATCGGCGCAGCGGTCACTGCAGGCCTCACCACGCTCCTCGGAGTGATCGTCGGCAGCGAGCACTACGGACGCAACGCCGCGATCGGTGCCGTCCTCGGATTCGGCGTCGGCGTCGTCGCGCAAGTCGCGACCGTGGCGAACGTGTCATCCCAGATCGCCAGAGGTCGGCAGGCGAAGTACGCCGCCGAAGTGCAGCACCTCATGCCTCACGCAGGACTGTAAGAAGGAGCCCACTTGTACACCCCGAAATTCGAGCTCCTGTCCTTCCGGACGCTGCCGCCGCAGCGAAAGCAGACCGTGCTGCGCGCCGCGCTCGAGTTTCTGATCTGCGCGGACTGGAATTACATATTGGAGAACCCCGATCTCCCCGCGCTCTACGACAGCAATGCCAGGTACATCCTGAAGGTGCGTCCGGGCGGTCTCGACAGCTGGCAGGACATCCCGCAAGTGCTGGAACTGGGGAGCGGAGACTGCATCGCCAGTGACTCCCTCGTCCTGACGGAACGCGGCAGCATTCCGATCCGTCTGGTCGAAGTCGGCGATCGCGTGATGACGCGCGGCGGATGGCAGCGGGTCGTGAAGGCCGGCATGGTGCGGACGAACGCCGAGACGTGTCGACTGGTGACTTCCAGCGGTCGTGAGATTCTGGCAACGCCGGAGCACCGCGTGTGGACCGCGAACCGCGACTGGACACCCATCAGCGCGTTGAAGCATGGCGATGAGCTGTTCGAGGCGAGCGCAGATCCGTCGAGGCACGTGATCAGCCGAGTGTCCGAAGTGATGCAGGGCGCGCCGTCAGACGTCTACGATCTCACGGTCGAGAACTGGCCGGAGTTCTTCGCTGGCGGAATCCTCGTCCACAACTGCAAGGACTTTGCCTGCATCGACAGGGATAGTAAGATCCGAACCGAACACGGCGACAAACGCATCGCGGACATCTCCATCGGAGAGCGCGTGGCGACCCGGCGTGGTTGGCGACGCGTCACGAACGCGGCGTGCACGCGCCGCGACGCCGAGACGACGCGTCTCGTGCTGTCGAACGGGCGCGCACTGATCGGCACGGCCGACCACATGATCTTCACGCGGGGTCGCGACTGGGCCGCGCTGGGCGAGCTACGCATCGGCGATGAGCTGCTGGCGCACGATGGTGCCGACGGATCGCGCGCAGATGCGATCGTGAAGATCAACGCGATCGAAGCCGCCGGCAAGCGCGACGTCTACGACATCACGGTCGAGGATGCACACGAGTTCTTCGCCGAGGGCGTCCTCGTCCACAACTGCTGGCGCATCGCCGAGCTGCGCAACCAGGGATACGCCGACGTCTATCCGCACGTGAAGGTCAGCTATCACGAAGACCCGAGCGGCCAGGAGGCGATGCTCACCGTCTATCACATCCAGGTGCGCATCCATGACATCATCGAGGACCCGAGCGCCATCCTGGGCATGCCGTCGCGCGTCAGCTACGCAGAGCTGCGCGGCGATCCCGAAGTCCTTGAGCGCGCGGTCGCAGCCGGTCAGATCGCGCAGCCGACCGCAGAAGAGGTGGACATGTTCGGCGGCGGATACGTGCCGCCCAACGCGATGCCGTTCGGGGCGACGCCCAACGGTTACGGCGTCGGCATGCCGTTCGCGATGCCGAACTTCTTTCCGCAGGGCGCGATGCCGCAAGGCATGTACGGCCTGGGCGGCCCCCAACCCTTCATGATGCAGGCCTACTGATGTCCGCAGGCCTCATCACTCTCCTCGCGACCGCCGGCATCCTGGGGGGCTACGCGGTCTACCGCGCACGCGACGGGAAAGAGGAGACGCGCAAGATCAGCGTGAAGACGCGCGGGTACGTCACGGGCGCGGGTGCCATGGTCGACTATGCCGATCCATCCGACGCGACGTGCGACGGCCGTCCCGGGTGCGAGTCACTCGTTCGGCCGTACTGCATCGTCAGCGGCGGCGCGGGACAGCGGCCCGTCGAGGTGGACGCGCTGGGGACGCCAACGGGACGCGACGTCGTCCTTCCGGGCGAGCCGTCGAACCCCAGCACCATCCTCGTGGGACGTGATCACGCGACGGTCGACTACCAGAACCCCGCCGACGCGATCACAGACAGCCGCGAAGATCGCGATCTCTACGTGCGCCCGTACGAAATCTACAATCCGGGTGGCGCGGTGCGTCCCTTCGAGATCGACGCGCACGGGCAGCCGACGGGCCGTCAGATCGTGATGCCGGGGGAGTCGCCCACGGTCGGCCACCCGAGCGAGTACGTGATCGTCGGCTGCGGCGTCCCGCTCGACAATGGAGGCGGCGCGCCGCACGCGGCTGGCATGCACGGCGGTTACGCTATGCAGTGGGGTGAGAGCTTCAACCCCTACTACCACCACGCACACAACTTCCCCATGCCGCCCTATGAAGGGCCGTTCACGTACCCGGACGAGTACTACCTCTATGCCGATCCCCGAGAGCTCGCGGGCGGCACGGTGGCTGGATACGGCCCCCACGGCGGCGGTCACTTCGGCCACATGGGTCACGGCGGGATGATGGGCCACGGCGGCATGTTCGGCCATCACGCGCACATGATGCGGATGCACGAGCACATGCTGGCGCGCCAGCGCGCCTTGGAAGCCCAGCTGGCTGAGCAGCAAGCCGAGCTCCAAGCGGCGGAAGACGCTGCAGCGGAAATGGACGATGACGGAGACACCGTCGCCGGCTACGGTCCGCACGGCGGCGGTCACTTCGGCCACGGAGGCTTCGGCGGTCACATGGGCCACGGCGGCGCGATGGCTCATCACGCGCACATGATGCGGATGCACCAGCACATGCTGGCCCGCCAGCGAGCACTTCAGGCTCAGCTTGCCGAGCAGCAGGCCGAGCTCCAGGCCGCACAAGACGCAGCAGACGACGACGACACCAACGCAGATGTCGACACCGATGTCGACGACGACACCTGAGAACCGAACGAGGCGAATCCACATGCTTCTCACCATCGCAGTCATCGGCGGCACGGCGTACGCGCTCTACAAGAAGAACAGGAATCCCTACTGGACGCCGCTCTCGACGCTCTTCGCGACGCCGCACGAGCTCCGGGAGGCGCTGCAGCACGTGCGCGTGACGAGCGTGCCGACGCCGACGCCCGCCGCCGCTCTCGACCCAGGGATGTCACCGGACCAGGCGCAGGCGGTCAACGCCGTCCTCGTGACCGAGACGGACGAGAAGAAGCTGGCCGATCACGCCGAAGCCGCGAAGAGCGCGGGCCTGTCGAACTCGGGCAAGGCCATCGAAGCCAAGGCGAACGCGGTCGCCAACGCGAAGGCGAAGGGCGCCAGCGAGACGGACATCAAGAAGGAGCAGGTCGCGGCGGCCGTCTCGAGCACGGCTCCGACTACGACGGGATGGGGCGGCTACCAGACGAGCGGACCGGCCGACTGCGGCCCGACCGCCTACTGGGACGAAGCGTCGCAGCGGTGCGTGCCACTCGCGCTCCCCGCGCCGACCGGAGGTCCCGCGCCCGCATGCCCACCGGGCACGTTCTTCGACTATTTCAAGCAGACGTGCACGCCCGTCGCGACGCATGCAGCAGGCTGGGAGCCGTGGGGCCGTGATCATTTCGGCCACGGCGAGCGGCAGTACGGCCATCATGGCGGCGAGATGGGTGGACGTCGCGAGTTCGGCCGCGAGTTTGGTCACCACGGTCATGAAGGCTTCGGCCGCCACGGCTTCGGACGCGAGTTCGGTCACCACGGGTTTGGTCGCGAAGGCTTCAGCCGCGGCCACGAGCCGTTCGAGCATGACCGGATGCGCGAGCATCGTCGCCGTTTCGGCGGAGGCGGCATGGAAGCAATGATGCAGGGACAGCAAGGCGACGCGCAGAACCTTCCCATCTGTACGCCGCACGACATCGCCTTGGGGCGCGCGGGCACTGGGTGCCAAATGCCGCAGACGGACGTGACGAGCGGCTGGTGGGGCCACCGCGAGCCTTTCTTTCACCGCCACTGGCATCGCCCGTGGGAGATGGTCGCGCCTCCGCCTCCGATCGTCATGCCGTCCGTCGCCGAAGTGGTCGATCAGCCGATCGTCACCGGAGCGCACTGGGGTCACGGATTCGGCGGCTGGGGCCATCACGGCTGGCATCCGTCCTACTGGCATCGCCCGTGGGAAGCCGAGCTTCTCCCGCCGCCCGTCCTGCCCGAAGTGATCGACCCCGGTGCGGTCATCGCGGGTGCAGGTGCGCACGGCGGCGGCGGCGCGGCTCATGGCGGAGGCGGCGCTGCGCCTCACGGCGGGGCGGCACCGGCAGGTGGCGGTCACGGGTTCGGCGGTGGCCATGGCGGCTTCGGCGGTCACTTCGGCCACTTCGGCCGTGATCGCGACTGGGGCTTCTTCGACGGTGGACTCGACGTCGAAGTGGTCGATCCGGCGTTCCTCGCCCCCGAGTTCGCCGTCGACGACGACGACGTGGACGGGATGCCGATCATGCCGGAGGTGGAAGTGCTCCAGGCGCCGGTCTTCGGCGGTGGCTATCCGTTCCACAGCTTCCACGGCTTTCGAGGCGCGCATCGCTGATGCAGCAGCTCTCGATGGCCCAGATCCAGTGGCTCATCCACTTCATGCGGCACCTGCCGGGCAACACGGCCCAGAAGGAGAAGCCGGGTGAATACGAGGAGTACATGCGTGCGCAGCGCGATCAGGCGCAAGCCGAAGCCGCAGCGGAAGCGAGCATGATGCCCCCGCCGTACGACCCATACGCGGACGGCGAGATGGGATCGGGCTTCGAGATGGAGGGCGCGGGATATCCGGGACCCGAGTGGGGCTACCCCGGCGAGTCGTGGTGATCACAAGAAGAAGGACGTGAACGATGGGAGCTGAAGAGACCAACAACATGAAGCAGGCGATCCGGGAAGTGCTGAAGGAGGACTCGCGCAAGGCGGTCGATCCCAGGCCGACGGATCTGGAGCTCTTCTTCAGCGTCCTTCCGCACGCGATCGGAAGCTTCGCGTCCAAGCTGACCGATCCGCAGAGCGCGAACGCCATGGCGTTCCTGGTCGCGCGTCAGGCGGTCGGCCAGTGCATCACGCTGGGTCTCGCGCGTCCGACGACGATGTGCACGGACGGCAACCAGCTGGGACTCGTGAGCTCGGCGGCTTCGCCCATGCCCGGCGTCCAGCAGCCCATCCAGCACAACCCCGCGACGCAGGGCGTGATGGTCGCGCAGCAGCCGAACATCCCCGGTCAGGGCATGCCCGTCCAGCAGGGTGCGGTCGTCGTGGGCGGCGTGGGACAGGGCGGATGCGTGGGGCAGTTCCCGACGCAGCAGCAGCAGATGATGGTGCCCTACCAGGGCGGCCCTCTCGGCGTCTCGACGGGCAACGGCATGAAGGCCGTCGTCACGGCGATGTTCCCGAACGATCCCAGCATGCACCCGCCGCAGACGATGCAGCAGACGCCTCCGGGCGTTCCGGGCTACCCGCAGCAAGGCTTCCCCCAGCAGCCGATGCAGCAACCCATGCAGCCGCAGCAGGTCTACCCGCAGCAGCAACCGATGCAGGCGATGCAGCCCAACATGCCCGCCTACGGGATGCCGCAGCAGCCCATGCAGCAACCCATGCAAGGCATGCCGATGCAGCAGCCGATGCAGCCCGCGCAGCAGGCGATCGGGCAGCCGATGCCGGTCTATGGACAGCAGCCCATGCAGCAGCCCGTCTACCAGCAGCCGATGCAGCCCGTGCAGCAACCCATGCAGGGCGTCCCGGTCGCCGCGTACGGCGGTCAGACCATGATGCCGCAGCAGCAGCCGATGCAGCAGCCGCCTCAGGTGGCCCCGCCGATCCCCATGGCGCAGATGCCGCAGCAGCGGGTGGGGTGACGCATGCAAACGCTCACGCGCGCTGAAAAACGTCGACTCGCTCACGCGATGCGAAACGGCAAGACGCACGCGATCCGTCGTGCCGCGTCTCTGCGACTCCTCTCGTCGGGACGACGCAGGAAGCGTCACAAGCTGAAGCACCGGAGAACGCGGTAGGAGAACGTAGTGCACAAGAAGACCGAGCTCGGACTGATCTTCGGGACCGCAGGCGTGCTCTACGCCTACGGCACCTTAGAGGCGAGGCGCGCGCCGCAGGCGGTGAATAGTCCTGCGGCCATCGCCACGATCGTCGGCACGCTCCTCGCGGTCTTCGGCGCGTACCGCTGGTCACCGAAGGTGGGCGTCGGTCTGGGCGTCGGTCTCTTCGCCAGCGGCTACTACAACCAGTACCGGCGATCGCGCGGACAGGATCCGCTCCCACTCCCGGGACTCACCGTCAGCCTGGGCTTCAAGCGCCACGGACTCGACAGCAACATGGACGACGAGACCGCCAGCGCTGTCCACACCGCGCTCGCCAAGGAGCGCGATCCCCTGATGCTCCACGCGTTCGCGGCGAAACTCGCGGCAGCGGGCCACCAGCTCGCCGCCAAGCTCGTCTCGAAGAAGGCCTGCACGCTCAGTCCGGACGGCCGACCGAAAGAGGTCTGGTGGGCCGCAGGCGACGTGTCAGTCACGGGCGACGCATCCGCCGACGTCCTCGAAGCGCAGCACATCCTGACCGACCTCGGCTACATCGTGGAAGAGAACGGCTGGCTCGGGCCGCAGACCATCTCGGCCCTGAAGAAGTTCCAGAGTCTCTACGATCTCGACATCGACGGGCAGCTCACACCCGAGACGCTGGCCGCGCTGCGCCACGCAAGGAAGGCAGCCTGATGCTTCCGTTCCTTCTCATCCCCGTGGGCGTGTGGATCGTCTGGTCCTTCGCGAAGAAGCGCGCGTACGCCGAGATGGACGAACGTGCCCGGATGGGAAACGCCATCCACGCAGCGGTCGCCTACGAGCTCGCGCGTCGCGGCATGAGGGGAGATCCCAACGTGATCGATGCGCCGCAGCTGCCGAGCGGCACCGGCTCCTCCCCGCCATCGCCGTCCTCCGAGAACATCGGCGCGTACGTGGAGCACCTCAGGCAGTGCACGGCGCACGCCGCCGCACTCAACATGATCCGCCCTGCGGCGATCAACGCCGACGTCAGTGCGCTCCGGAACGCGCCGCCCGAAGCGGTGCAGGCACTTTTTGCACTGGCGCAGCCGATGGACTGGCTGACGGTGCAGCGCGATCTGAACCTCCTCGGGGCAACCCCTGCCCTGTCCGAGACGGGGCAGCGCGACGATCAGACCGTGGAGGCGTTGAAGGGTCTGCAGGAGCGGTTCAACCAGGAGCCGACGGGCGAGGTGGACTCGGGGACGGCGGTCGCCATCTGCTACTCGGTCGGCGTCATCAACGCGCAGAACCAAATCGGGGGAGCGGCCAGTGCCTGAACCGAAGGAGTTCCTCGTCCCCGTGGCGGTCAAGGAGATCGTCGACGCCAGCAGCAAGCGCTACGTCGTGTGCGCACCGCAGGTCACCGTGCTCATCGACGGGGTCTACGTCGACGGCGACGAGTATCCGCTGAAAGAGCCGCTCCTCGTCGCCGGCGGTCAGGTGGGCAAATTCGAGGTGCCGTCGAAGTACACGAAGTCCAGCGTGGCGGGCGTCTTCGCTGCCCAGCTCAATGGCCACGGCGAGCCGATCGCGCGCGCGCCTCTCGGCGGAGTGATCATGGGCGACGTCCACCCCATCTCGGTGAAGGTGGAGGGAGGCGGCGTGGCGCAGCCGCTCCAGTTCTATCCCCAGAACAAGCTCGGGCGCGCGGTGCCTGTGCGCTTCAAGCGGTTCGAGCTGTCGGTCGTGGAGGGCGAAGAAGAGTTTCTCTACGTGATGGAGGTACTCATCGGCAGCAACGTCCGCGCGACGTTCGGCCCGAGCTACGGACCCATCCCCTTCAAGATGGCGATGAAGGACGGGGCTTTCATGGTGCCGTTCCTGATCGCGCCTGGGATCGCCTTCCAGGTGTTCATTGCGAACCGGGGACCCGATCCTGTCGAGATCGGCGGCGGGATCGTGTTCGAAGACGTGCCCGAGGCGCGGTCGAGCATGCCGAACCACGCGATCGAGAGGGAGAACTGATGTACGGGTCTCCTCTCCATGCGCACTGGCCGCATAGCTTCGCGCCCAACCCGGAGGTCGATCCCGCGATCTTCGAGGAGGAATGGGGCCACCCGTGGGCGTACCCGGCCGACGCGGGCTTCATGTCGACATGGCCCGAGGCGGACACGGGCGAGAACCCGTCGCCGAATCTCGGATGGCCGACGATGTACGAGCCGCACCACGTGCACGAGATGCACTTCGGCCCGCACCACGTCATGGCGACGCACGCGGCCGGCGCGGGCGACTGGCTCTCCCAAGTCTCCGACGCTGCGAAGGACATGGAGTCGAGAGCTCGTCAGAAAGCCGCGCAGGCCTACCAAGCGGCGCGCCAGGCGATCCCGAACATCCAAATGCCCGAAGTCTCCCAGCTGCCCGCGTTCCCGAACCTCGGAGACATCACCAAGCCCCTCAGCGACGAGGGCAAGCGTACCTTGGCGATGGCGCAGGCGGGCATCGCGGACGCCAACAGGCACGTGGAGGATACGAGCAAAGCCGCGCAAGACGCGGCGCAGGCCGTCAAGTACGTCGCAATCGGCGTCGGCGCGCTCCTGACCGTCTCACTCCTTTTTCACATCGTGAAGCAGGCGTCCGAGTAGAACCAACGAACCAGCAACCGGCCGCATCGCGGCTACAGAAAGGAAAAAACCATGGCCCGTAAAATCTATTACAAGGTGCGGATCGGCAAGGGAAGCAAGCGCGGGACGAACAAGTACCTGCGGACGGAGTTCAAGAAGAAGCGCACCGCCAAGAGCGCCGCCGAGCGGTACTCGCACGCGCGCGTCGTGAAGCGTCGCCGCGCGACCCTGAAGCACCACAAGACGCGCTGATGAGCGCCTGAGCGCACGAGCACGCGATCGAGTTTTCGATCGAGCTCGGCGCAGCCGAGATGTAGACTTCGAACCCACACCAACCAAGAAGAAGACCAAGGAGATCATCATGCGTCGTCATCGCCGCCGTCATCACGGACACAACCTGACCCGCGCCCAGCTGAAGCGCATCTGGAGCCGGAACCTTCGCCGTGCGCACCGCGCGATCTCGCGCAGGCACCGCTCGCGCCGCCACGGCCATCGCCTGCACCACCGCCGCAGCCGGTAACCTTCGCCGCACACGATGACGCAGGCAGCGGGCACGTCCTGGTACTGTCGCAAGTGCAACAAGAGCACGGGCGAACGGTGGACAGCGGTGTGCCCGCACGCCGACTGCCGGGGCCACAACACGATCGCGCGTGGCAAGCCGGAGACGAACGTCGGCGGCGCGCGCGCGTTTCAGGACACGGCCCCGCAGCGCGCCTCGGACATCAAGATCGATCCCTACGCGCGCATCCCCACGGGCACGCGCGAGTTCGATCGCGTCTTGGGCGGCGGTCTCGTCATCGGATCAGCGGTCCTCATCTCGGGTGATCCCGGGATCGGCAAGAGCACGCTCCTCATCCAGACCGCGCGCGACATCACGGTCGGCGAGGTGCGAAACCGCGACACGGGCGCGCTCGAGGACCCATACAAGGTTCTCTACGTGTGCGCGGAGGAGACGGTCGCGCAGGTGAAGGGGCGCCTCGACCGGGTGGGTCCTGGGAGCAAGGAGCTTTGGCTCTACCACCAAGCGAGCGTCATCGAGATCGACAAGAAGATCGCCGAGCTCGATCCCGACGTCGTCATCATCGACTCGATCCAGACGATGGTGCACCCCGACTACGAAGGCGGAGCGGGGTCGGCGACGCAGGTGCGCGCGTGCACGGACTACTTGATCGGCATCTTCAAGTCGAACGACATCAGCGCCTTCATCGTGGGCCACATCACGAAGGAAGGCATCGTCGCCGGTCCGAAGATCATCGAACACCTGGTGGACGCGGTGGTCGAGTTCAACCAGGAAGGCCACGGCGAGCTCCGGAGACTGCGCGCCAGCAAGAACCGCTTCGGCGACACGAGCGAGATGGCGCTCTTTCGCATGAAGAAAGACGGTCTGATCTCGATCGAGAACCCCAGCGAGCTGCTCCTCGAGAACCACAAGGACGGCGACATCGGCATGTGCGTGGGCGTTGCCGCCGACACGCCGCGCCCCATGTTCGTCGAGGCGCAGAGCCTGCTCGACGGCATCGACTTCGAGAGCAAGCGCCCACCCAAACGGCACGTGACAGGCATCGACAGCAAGCGCGTGAACCAGGTGATGGCCGTCCTCAGCCGCCGCACCGACGTGCCGCTCAAGTGGGTGGACGCCTTCGTCTCCATCGCGGGCGGCCTGGAGTTCAAAGACCCGGGTCTGGATCTGCCCGTGGCGCTCTCGCTCATCTCGCAGGCGCTCGAGATCGCCATGCCCGCGTCGTTCTGCGCGTTTGGCGAGATCGGCCTCCTCGGCGAGATCCGCCCGGTGGCCTACCTCGAAGCTCGTATCAAGGCGGCAGCCCTCATGGGCTTCGAGCGCATCATGGGCCCCTACATCCCCGGGATGGACGTGGGTGGTGACGAAGACGATGACGATGAGGAGGAGACAGGAGACGGCGATCTCGACGATCTCCCGGACGCGCTCAGCAAGTCCGACCCGCCCAGCAAACCCGCGAGCAAGCTCAAGGGGGACTCCAGCGCGGACGAGGATGCAACGACCGATGGGATGGACCGGTACGTCGCGGTGCAGTCGCTGCAGGACGTCCTCGCCGTCCTCGAGTTCGACGAAGCCATCAAACCGAAGGCAAAACAGGCCAAAAAACCGCAGCGAAAGAAGCGGGCTCCGAAGAAGAACGGCAAGGCTGCTCATCCCACCTCGGGGGTCCCCCATCTCACCGTTGTCGGCCAAGACGAAAGGACGTAGGACAGGGGCATAAACGATGCGCATGATCGCGCAATCCGTTACAATCGTGGCCTTCCGGTCGCCCCACGCGGTGCCGACAAGGTCCAGCCCCTTCGGAGACGAGATGAACCAAGGATACCCGCCGCCCCCCGCCCAGCCCCGCCAGCAGCGCCCGCCCCAGACCCAGCCTCAGCACGGGATGGTGCCCGCCAAGGTGGTGATGGGTCTCGTCGACCAGTGCAAGCGCTTCTACCACGAGGTCGGGCAGAGCAAGAGCCAGAGCGAGGAGCACATCCGCAAGATCGACGCGGCGATGCGTCATCTCGAGCTCGACGCCGGCCAGCTCGCCACGATGATGGTGCAGGAGAAGCAGCAGTACCAGGCCGACCAGGCCGCTCAGGTGGAGCTCGATCGAGGCATCCACCATCTCGCGGTCTGGCTCCAGGCCGCCTTCGCCGTGGCGGCGATGGAACGCGAACGCTTCGTGAACGTCGTGCGCGATCAGGAAGAAGCCCTGAACGTCGTGAAGTTCTTCCAGGGCGAGCTCATGCGCTGGCTCCGCGGCCAAGCTCCGACGGGCTACGTCTCGCAGCCGCAGGGCCAGCCGGTCCCCACCGGTTACCCGCAGCCCGGAGTCATCCCGCTCGGCCAGGGTGGCAGTGGCGGCGGCGTCCAGATGCCACAGCTCCAGATGGGCATGCCGCAGCAGCAACAGCAGCAGATGATGCTGAACCCGGGCGTCCTGCCTTCGCAGGTCCCCCAGGTCGTGCCCCCGCCGTTCTACCCACAGATGCAGCCGCAGCCGCAGCAGCTCCCCGTCGTGCCGCCGCCGCAGATGCAGCCCGCCATGTTCCAGCAGCAGCCGATGATGCAGCAGCCGCAGCAGCCCCAGATGCAGATGCAGCCCATGCCGCAGCAGATGCAGCCCCCCATGTTCCAGCAGCCGATGTTCGCGCCGCCTGGGTACCCGCAGCAGCCGTACTACCAGCCGCCTGCGGCGCCGGCCGATGTCATGCCGGCCGCGCATCTGCCGATCGTCCAGCAGCCGGGGATCGTCCCCCAGCAGGTCTCGCCTCCGCCGCAGCAGCCGATGGTCTCGCCTCCTCCCGTCGTCATCACGCCGCCCCAGCACGTCGAGGGCGTCCAGTCCACGAACGGCATCGCGCCGAAACCCCCCGCCTCGTAACCGTCACGCCTCGAAAGGAGGCTTCGTCCGTGCAGTCGATCGAAACCAAGTACTTCGGGCCGACGAGCACGCGTGGAGCCTACATTCGCGCGACCGCGTCCGGTGGCGGAGGCAGCGTGACGGTGCCTGTGCGCGGATCGGCCGAAAATGACGAGAACCACGCGCGCGCCGCCGCCGATCTCATGACCAAGCTCGGCTGGGACGGAGAGATGGTCGCGGGATCGAGTCCCAGCGGACGAGGCTACGTCTTCGTCTTCACCAAGGGAGTACCGCGTGTGCACGTGGCGGAAACGCCGCGCATGCATATCAAGCGGTGAGGAGGTGCCGATGGCTTACGAAGAGCAAGAGGACGACTTCGATCTCAAGGGCGAGATGAACGAAGGCTACGTCATCAGCGACGCGCGCGGCGGTTACAGCGTCGGGTATGAAGGGCGCTACCTCGACACGTTCTCTGACAAGAACGAAGCGGTGAAGTTCGTCGTCGAGAGGATGGAGACGGAGAAGTACTACCCGAACGTCTTCTACGTGAACGATCACGGCAATGTCGACCTCCTTTCCGTTCGCGCACGTCACCGCAAGGGAAAGATCGTGGGCGCAAGCTACAAGAGCGTGCGATCATGGGTGTGAGGTAAAGAACGTCAGTCATGGGCCACGAGCTCGGCAAGGCATTCGAGGTGTGGATCACGACCAAGGGGCGTCGGGGCTTCCCCACCGATCGGCCGTGGACCACGGTGAACTACAGCGCGATGGCACAAGGCATCGTGAAGCGGCTGCGCGACGTCGACGGAGTGGAGGCCAAGGTGAAGGAGATACCGGACTACCTGTCGCTGTCGCAGATCCGCAGCCTCGGCTACGACTTCTGGAAGAAGCAGCCGACGATCGAGAGCGGCCAGTTCGACAACCTGGTCTATGACGATGGCAAGCACCGCGTCTGGGTGAGTCGCCAGTCGCTCGCGGACTACGACGGCGACAGGCGCGCCTTCATGGCGGACCGGCTCACCGTCGAGAAGCGCACGAAGGCAGGATGGGTGAAGGCATGATCACAAGGCCGCTTGAAGCACACGAAATCGTCCCGCGTCTCTGGATGGGAAGCCGTCCCGAACCCGGCCCCGCCCTCGCAACGATGGGCTTCGACGTGCTTGCACTCTGCGCCATGGAGTACCAGCCGACGACGGAGTGGTACCCCGGGATCGTGATCGGCCGCATCCGTCTCGACGACGCGGAGCTGTCGGCGGGTCAGGCGCTTCAAGCGTTCCAGCTCGCCGCGCAGCTGGCGAAGATGATCAAGATGAAGAAGCGCGTGCTCGTCACGTGCGCCCAAGGTCGGAACCGGAGCGGTCTCATCACCGCGCTCACCATGGTCGCTCTGACGGGCTGCAGCGGCTTCGAAGCGTGCCACGCGGTTCGAGTGCGGCGGCAGTCGCCGTTCGGCCCCGCGCTGATGAACCACCACTACATGACGGCCATCTGCGAGATCCCAGCCGCGCAGGTGCGCGGCGTTCTCACCCAGCAAGCGGCGCAGGAAGCGCGCCTGGCGGGATAGGCGATGCCCCTCTGCGAGCTCTGCGAGATGGACGAGGGCGACGTCGTCTCAGGCACGTCGATGTGCCTCTGCGATCCGTGCAGGCAGTCGCTCGACGTCACCGCGCACGAGACTATGACAGGGGCGCTCTCGGACGTCACGCTGCCAGGCTATGTCATCCCGCCGCTCGGCGTCGCGCAGGCGCTGGGCGTTGCACCACCCATTCTACCAAGCACGCGGCCGTCTGTGCTGGGCCCAGCCATCCGCCGCGCGCTCCCGGACATCCACCTGCCCGACGTCCACATGCCGACGGTGCCGAGCGTGGACGAACTCACGAAGCCGGTGCGTGACACCGTCGACGATCTGACGAGCATGGTGAAGACCATCGCGATCGCTGGATCGGTCACCGTGATCGCGGTCGTCGCCTACAAGCTCCTGAAGAAGCAACCGAAGGTCATTAAGGTGGCAGCATGAACCCGTTCACGTGGCCGTACTTCTCGCGCCCCACCATCGTGGGGGTGCTTCCAGATCGCAACGACGTTCCGCCGGCGGTGAAGGCCGCTGGAGCGGTCGCCGGCGTCTTCGTCGTCAGCGCTCTTCTCACCCGCATGCTGGGAGGCAAGCGCCGCCACGCGCGCTGACCGCCATGAACCAGCTCTGCGAACGGTGCCGCACGCAGCAGGCCGAAGTGATCGCGGCCGAGATGTACGTCTGCGGGCCGTGCGCGGCGGTGCTGGAGTGGTCATACGGCATCCCACGCGAAGCGACGCAGCCAGAGGCAGTAGAGCCACCTGCGGAGGTGTTCACCGCCGAGATCGTCGACATGGACGGCCCGCCGCCGATCGAGGGCGACTACATGACGGGCGGTCTCGGCGACGTGACGCTCCCCGGGGTCATCGTCCCTCCGGTCGGTGTCGCGCAGGCGTTCGGTGTGTGGCCGCAGTCATCCCGTGCGAAGACGCCAGACGCCAAGCAGGACGGCTTCCCGTGGCTCAAGGTGATGATCGTGGTCGGCGGCGTCGCGGCCGTAGGCGCGGTCGGCATGATCCTCGTCCGCATGGTCGAAACCGCCCACGAGACGCAGCGCGAAGGACGCGAGTTCATCAAGCAGCACCCCGAGGTTCTGACCGCGCTCGTGTGAATCCCATGAAGACATCACCGAACAAGCCAAGCACGGACAGAGAGCGGATCACATCCGCACTCGCCAAGCTCGATCGCCTTCTCAGTGCGGCCCAAGACGTCACCAGCGAACTGACGTCAGTGGAGATGCGTGAGGACTATCCGACGGTGCACCGGCTGGGAGATCGCATCTTCGATCAACTGGAAAAGGCCAGGCAGGCCATCTACCGACGCGGTCGTCCTACGCGGGCATGATAATGAACCGCCGCGAAGCCTTGTCGGCGATTGCCGTGCTGCCCGCCATGATGCTGACGCGCGCACCGCATCTGTTCTCGGCAGGCGGAACATCCGCGACGACAGCGGTCACGAAGGCGGCCACGTTCATCTCGACCGAGTTGAGGTTCCGCCGAACCAAAGACGGCGCAGACATCTTCGACGAAGATGGGTCGATCGAAATCGGCACGGTAGTCAAGAGCTTCACCGAACAGTGGGAATGTGACGCCACCTTCAAACCGATTCGATGTCTCGTGCAAGAGCCGCGAGGATCGTATCGCGTCGTCGGCGAGGGTGAGAAGGCGTGCTTCATCTTCCGCAACTTCGAGGGCGATCCGCTCACCATCAGGCTCGCACCGCTTACGGAAGCGCTGTCGTGAGTGCTGGCGGGCATATGCTGCTTCACCTCTTGCGACGAAAGCGAAGGAGACTTCCGAACATCGACTTGAAGCCGGGGCAGCCGAACCTCCACCTCGACATGCGGCGGGACTGCGTCTGGTACTGCCCGAACTGCGCGCCGTTCCGGATCTTCGCGATCATCCTGGTGATCTTGGTGATCACCATGCTGCTCACGGACAAGCCGAGTCCTGAAGCGTCACCCGCAGCGCACCGGTTCTACGCACGGATGCACGGCCACCCGTGTCATCCGAACGACCGATGAGGTCATGATCGCGTCTTCGTGATCGTCGCAGAGCGAGCGGTGTGAAGGGGGCAGTCGTCGATGATAACGCGTCTACCGCTGCGCCGTTCGTCCTTTGCGCTGGGCGGGCACGTGCACAGGCTCACGGCCAGCTCCATCGTCCGGCGCACGAATTCCCGCTTCGCGAGCCAGTGCCACCGCTGGAGCGTGCCCACCACCCGCTGACGAAGGGTCCGCCTGCCCACGCCCACCTTGATGTCGTTGATCGTGAAGTTCCTGTCGTTCACGGTGCGACCGTAGCACCAAGGCTGCCGCCGCGGCGGCGGTGCTTCAGGAGCGCATCCACGGTTGCAGCGCTCTCGAGCCGGAGGCGACCGATCAGGATGCCGGTCGGAAGCGAGCGTTCGCAAGCGGCAGCGGGGCGCGCGAGGTAGCCGGTACGGTGACTCACCCACCAGCGGCCGTCATCGGGCAGGAGCCGGGTTGTGAGGACGAACTGGCTTTCGCCGACGCGATCATGGATGCGTCTCATGCGCTCCGCGTACTTCGCCCACGCTTCCTCGTGCTGAAGCTTTGCCTATGAAGCCCCGCCGCGCGATGACTTTGTGATCAGACCCATCACCTGACGCGGTGCGGCGCGGACTTTGTGATCACGCGCTTGCGTCGGGACCGGCGCGGCTTCGCCAAGAGGGCGCGAACCTGGTCCTCCAAGCCCTCTGGCCGCGAGTAGCGCAACCCCTGCCCGACATCGGCCCAGACTTCCAGGAAGAGGGCGTCGGTCGCGTCGAGGAAACCTTCGTCGAACAGGAACCCCTCACGTCGGCGCATCCGAGCCATCGCCTCAAGCGAGGTGAACGCAACCTCACTCACGATCGTGTACCCCGATGTCAGGTTCGTCGCATCTTCGCGCCACCCCTCGGGGGCATTGCGCGCCTCCGACCACTCTGTGGACGCCGTCCGGTAGAAGATTTCGATGAAGAGCGGGTCGAGATGCCAGCGGCGCATGCTCGCTACCAGCGCCTTCGGTGTCGCCCCTGGCTTCACCCCGAGCGGCGCGAGCATCAGGCGACACAACTCCGTGGCGGTGCCGCCGAGGTAGTACATCTTCCAGGACTTGTGGAAGATCCGGTAGACCTCATCGCGCACCCGATCGCTCACCTAGACGCCGCGCCAGCGCCTCCTGCGTCACCTCACGGGCGTCGCGCAGCTCCGCGATGCGCCTGCCGAGTTCGCGCGTGCTGGGAATCAAACAGACGCCCACAGCCAGCAGTATCGCGCAACAGGGGATGCTTGGCTTTCGAGCACTGGCCAAATGCGGTCGATGGGTGCTCGATGGTGGGCCGCCTGTCGTGCTGAGCGATGAGGAACGCATCATTATGGAGGCGATGATCAAGGGGTTGGATAACGCGGAGAATCCCTTCACACTCAGCGCGAATGAGGCCGAAGGCAGTCTCGCCATCAGTTCGATGGTCACGGACCCATCCATCAGTGATGCAGAACTTGGCGCTGCCATGCGAAAGATGGCCAAGCCCGATGAGGCTCGGCCGTCGCTGGCACTCGTGCCGACACCACCGACGAAGACCAACACATGAGTTGAGGGGATTCTATGAGGCTGTCATTTTCGTGAGCGAGCGGCTATCGCTTTCGCTACAGCTAACGAGGACGCGGGCAGCCAGCCCCGTCCTGGCCGCGATCATTTTGATCGCGCGGTCAAATGTGCTCAAGAATTAGCAGAGGCAGTTCACCGATACGGCCCATTCGAGAGCGTTGCGATGGACCCATTGCTCGGAGCCTTCTGTCCACAACGACGGCACATGAACCCTTCCGCAAGCGCCTCGTGACCCCACTCTCTGCAAACAACTAGCCCACGAGTCCGTACCGAACACCTCCTCCAGACGCGCCAGTATTAGGCGTCACACCGCCAGTCCCACCGTTGACCGTCTCCGAGAAAACGTTTGTGGACCTCGAAAAAGTCCTCAAACAAATGGGGATAGAGCAGATGCCTCCATGGGCGATAACGCTGATTGCCCAAATCAGAGAGTTGCACGGATGAAGCAACCGTACCGCGTACCGTCAGACATCATCGTCACTGCACACTCGACAGGTCGCAAGCGGACATCGCTTCATCCGGTCACTGATGTGCTCGTGAAAGGCGCTGGCGGACTATTTTGGGGCACCATCGGATGTTCGCTTGGGCTTACGATCACGCGATTCTGCGATTGGGGTCGTCATCGAACGACGTGGACGGAGATTGTTGTCGTGCTCGTAGTTGGGCTGCTCCTAACGGCGGCTCAAGTTGCGTTTGCGCTTCACATTGAACGCACATTGCGACGGTAATGCGGCTGCCAACTGGAGTGGCGCGTGAAACGAGTTGCGCAGTGAGCAGTTGTCGATACCACGAAAGCGGAGAAGCACGGTCTCTCCGAACTCGGCGCAGTCTTCCGGGCGAAGGGCAATCAAGTCGGGCGTCTTGGAGAGAAACTCCCTCATGCGAATTAGCGAGCCTTCGGCTTCGACGGACTGCGCATCTCGGCGGGTAGCATGGTGGGATCGGTCGCCGGATCGCCGATGTCGAGGACGTCTTGAAGCTCGACGATCTCTTCCGTATCCGGTGCAACGGGCGCGGCCGGCAGCAGACTCACGAGCGCTGGTTTGCAGGAGGGGCAGGTGATGAGCAAGTCCCCACTCTCGGGCAGGCTCGAGACCAGCCAACCCGGGGGCATCTTGACGTGCATCTCGACCTGGGGCCGGAGCTTGGCGACGACGAGCTTGAAGGTCGTCCTGCGCGGGCATTTGTCGCACGAAGCGCTGGTCGGAAACTCGAGCCCCATGAGAAAACTCCGCGTCGAGCGTGGATGCCGCATCCTAGCACGTGATAGGCTCTAGCCGTGCCGAGGCGAAGCCCATGACGGACCGTTCCGTCCTCTTCTACGATCCCGATCTCGCCAAGTTCGGCAACGCCATCAGCCCCTTCGTGCGCCTGCCGTCCTACGAATCGGCACAGCGCGCGGAGCGCACGCGCTTCGAAGACCGGTACGGTTCCTGGTTCGACCAGCCGACCGCGACCGACTGGCTGGAGATGTCACTCGGAGAGCCCCAAGCGCCGCCGTCCTACTTCGTCGGAGGACCGGGAGCGTCCTACGCGGTAGGTGCCGAGGCGATGACCCCGCTTCTCTTCGCGCAGCGGCTCCTTCTCCGTCTGGGGATGCCCATGACGGACAACAACATCCGGGCGATGGTCGCGTTCCAGAACCAGGAAGGCGGCCACATGGCGAACAAGGCCTGGTTCAACCCGCTGAACGTCATGCAGCCGTTCGAAGGTGCAGTGCAAGCGGCCGGGAACATCCTGAAGGGCATCAAGGCGTACCGGAGCTGGGACGACGGCGTCGTGGCGACAGCGAATCTCCTCCGGAACGGCAAGTACCCGGGGATCTTGGCCGCGCTCGCCCGGAGTGCACCGCCCGAAGAGACCATCCACGAGATCGCCCTCTCTCCGTTCGGCTGGTACAAGATGGTCGGCGGCGTGCGCGTGCCGCTGCCCCACGATGCCGCGAACATCATCCTGCGATCGGACGCCGCGTTCCGCGCCTTCGCCTTGAAGGCCTACCCGGACGTCTCGGCCCTCGAGCGCATGGGCAAAACGCTTCTCACGGTCGGCGCCGTGGTCGGTGCCGCAGCGGGCGTCACGCTACTCGCCGTCCTCCTTGCGCGTCGCGCCCGATCGGGTAAGTCCGCTCCGCGACAACTCCCACGACTTCCACGTCCACGAAAGGTATTTCCACGTGTACTACCTGGGACCTGACGGCAAGGTCTACGATGACGGCCGAGGGGATGGAGAGCGTTCCTACGGCGTCGGTCCAACCGGACAGCCATACGAGCTAGCGCCGGCGGCCGAGGCAGAGCTTCTCTGGCGCTACCGAGAGGATCATTCCCGGGATGCGGGCCTCAGCCCGGACAAGCTCGCCCAGCTCCAGGCGCTCAAGAGCCGCATCCCCCTGGGCGACGTGATCGCCCGGATCACGGGAGCGATGGGCATCCAGCCGTGCGCGCCGTGCAAGCAGCGCCAGGCAGCACTCAACCGAGCCGGCGACTGGGGCGCTGAGCAAGCCAGCCGCGCCGTGCGGTTCTTCAGGAACGCATGAAGCAGTTCCGCGAAGGACAGCGTGTCATCGTGCGCGCGGCTCGCTGGCCAGCCGACGTCGTCGGAGGCGTGCACCGTGTGACCACGATCCCAGGCGGAGCGGTCGGCACGGTGCACCGCACTCTCATCCTGTCGAAGGGCGCGTGGGTCGAGCTCGACGATCGCGTGAAGACGCCCCACGTCCACCCCTTCCCCGAAGGCGCGCGATCGCGGCAGGTCTTCACCTACCCGGAGGACTGCGAAGACTTCGTCGATCGGCTGCGCGAGCACCTGAGGAAACTGGGGTAGGATGGTGGACCATGAAAAAGTTCTTCCTGCATTTCAGCGCGAGCGACAAGGGTCCTTTCACGACGGCCAAGGCCGACAAAGCAGGATCTCAAGTCTTCTCGCTGCTCGCAGGGTTCACCGCGTCCAACTTCGCCAACTCGCACTGCTCCGACGTCGTCGGGGCGCTACCGCTCGGGTCGAAGGGGCCGGTGCAGAAGTGACCAACCCTTTGACTGTCGGCGACCTGACCGACGAACGCATCGCCGAAATCATCGCGTTCGCTGACGAGCCATCTAATGGCTCGGAACCAAGCGCCTTCGAGGCCACCCGTCTCGCGCGCGAGGTTCAGCGGCGCCGCGCGGCGGATGTTCCAGCAGAGCCCGAGATCGTGATGCCACCCGATTTCAAGATGGGCCCCGTCGACCCGATGGAGAAGTGATGCTCGCACCTTGCCGCAGCCAAACGTGAGGCGAATGAAGTGATGCGCACAGCGTCGCGCAACGAGAGCTGTCGCATCCAAGATCCAGACACGCTCGAAATCGTCTATGGCTGCAAGGGCCGAGGCCAGTGATGATTCCCGTGATGACGCGATGACCTGAGGAAACTGGGGTTGATGCGCCGCAGTCGCTGCCGGTATGATGGGAGTCGCCCACCAGTCACGGGCCTAAATTCCAATCCCCGGCTCCTCCCCGAAACACGCCGTTGGGCCGCTCGCCCGATGAAGTAGGCCGAAATTACGCCGCTGCACGATTGTAGGGGAGACCGGGCACGGAATCCGACTCGTCGCCCCATGATGCTCTACGACGCAAAGGTTCTCGTCTGCTCGTGTCCCGGATGCGGTTGCACCTGCTACGCCATCGTCCCGAACGAACGCGAGAAGTATCCGTCCTGGTTTCAGCACACGCAGGTGCCCATCTGTAATCTCGAGCTCGAGCTCGACTTCCACGTCTGGACGATGATCTGTCGGCTCGTCGACAAGGACGCGCACGAGACGATCATCGAACAGTGGGTGAAGCGTCTGGTGAAGCTGCGTAGCTAGATCAGGTTCAGGCTCCGATACTCAAGCCGTGCACGGCAGCGCGAAACGGCTGCGGCGCAGTCGAGCGGTTCTGCGCGACCAGCGTGAGGATGATGCCAGGAGCGGCAACGGGGAAGTCCTTCTCGATCATCTCGCGGACGGCCGGCTTCGTGTCGTCGGGAATCGGGGGCAGGAGCCGCGCATCGATCGGATCCGCCGACCAGAAGACAGAGTCCTTTCCGATGCGGAAGTCGGTGACGTCGAAGTGTTCGGCGCACTCGGGCGAGACGGAGAGCCACTTCGCCCAGAAGAAGCCATTCGGCTCCACGCGCATCACGATCGTCTCGTTCGGCTGCACGAGCGGATCCTTTCATTGGGGTTGGCCCTCGTCCCGCCGTAGCGAACCGCAGCCGTCTCGTGCTGGAAGGCCATGAGCGTGCGCCGGACGTTCGAGCCAGTCGCGGCCAGGCGTCGGATGTACGTCTCGATGTCGAGGTTGCCGCTGAGGATGATGGTGGCATGGGCCTCCTTCGGCCCGGTGAAGTCGGCGATGATCTCGTCTTCGAAGCGGATGGGATCGAAGATCGGAGAGAACGCGCCTCGGTTGAGCACCAAGGGAGCCGCGTGCGGGTGCGATGACAGCTCGAGCGGTGGCAGGAGCACGAACTCGGGCACGGCTTCACGAAGCTGCTGTTTGCCAGCGAACGTGAGCTGCTTCAGGAAGACTCGGCACCGCGTAGCTCGGTGATCTGCGTTTCGGGTAGAAAGCTGGACTCCACCCCGACGTGGCGTAGCTCGATGATGCAGACCTTCTCCTCCGGACTCCGGTGCGCGTCCTGGCCGTCGACTCCCAGCCATCGGGCGATCTCGTGAGCGAGTAGGCGACG
>Ga0187803_10000047_pt1 | contig 52555 bp, 40 predicted proteins | sample NC_wetland_sal_i_2_FD_132425 | JGI IMG/M metagenome (GOLD analysis project Ga0187803, IMG submission 132425) | Wetland sediment microbial communities from Neuse River Estuary, North Carolina, USA - Control_3 | ecosystem: Environmental > Aquatic > Freshwater > Wetlands > Sediment | place: USA...
GGCGGCTTTCTCCATCCCGCCGATGCGGTAGAGGAAATCCATGTGCCAGGATTTGCGCCGCATTTCGCCGTCGGTCACCGCCTGGAGACCGGCGTCTTCTTGCATCTTGACCGCCTGGCGGATGGCCTTGTCCTCGACGGCGCGCAGCTGCTTGGGCGAGATGCGCCCGGCTTCGCGGTCGGCGCGCGCCTGTAACACCTCGCGCGGGCGCAGCAGGCTGCCGACATGGTCGGCGCGGAAGGGCGGCTTGGCGCGGCGGGACATGGATGCAACTTTAGCCGGGCGGAAAGGCCGGCGCAATCGGCGGCGCGGTTTTTCCCCGCACGGCAATTCATTCATTGTCATGCCCGGACTTGTTCCGGGCATCCATGTCTTGACAGAAATTCGTGGATGGCCGGGCCAAGCCCGGCCATGACCCGGGAGCATGACGGCGGAAAATGGGCTTTATCCCACCCGCGCGGCCAGGAGAGCCTCGACATAGGCCGGCACGATCTCGCTCGCCTTGCCGTAACGGCTCTCGGCGAACAGGGTTTCGCCTTGCGAAGGCTCGAGATTGAGCTCGACCGTGCGCGCACCGCGCGAGCGCGCCTCGGCGACGAAGCCCGCCGCCGGATAGACGTTGCCCGAAGTGCCGATGGAAATGAAAAGATTGCACCGCTCCAGCGCCGATCCAATGCGTTCCATCTCGAGCGGCATCTCGCCGAACCACACCACATGCGGCCGCAAGCCGCCCATGCTGCCGCAAGCCGGACAGCAACTGGCGAGCGACAGATCGCCGTCGAAGGTCCGCACCTCGCCGCACGGGCCGCAACGCACCTTGCGCATCTCGCCATGCATGTGGACAAGGCGCCTGGAGCCGGCGCGTTCGTGCAGATCGTCGATGTTCTGGGTCACCAGCAGGAAATCGCCTTGCCAGCCCGATTCGAGCGCGGCCAGCGCGCGATGCGCGGCGTTGGGCTGGACGTGACTCGCCAGCAGGTTACGCCGCCGCTGATTGTAGAATGCGTGGACGAATTCCGGATCGCGGGCGAAGGCCTCGGGCGTGGCCACGTCCTCGACCCGGTAACGCGCCCAGATGCCGTCGGCGTCGCGGAAGGTGGACAGCCCGGATTCCTGGGAGATGCCGGCGCCGGTCAAAACGACGATGGCGGGCGCGCTCATGATTTCAAATTATCACGCCTTCAAGCCGGCGAGCCAGGATTCGAGGCACGCCTTGGCCTGGGGCGCGAGCTCGCCGGCGAATTTGGCGGCGTCGGCCCGGAGCCGCGGCACGGTCACGCGCGGCGTCGCGGCGATCTCGACGGCGTGGCCGACATACCAGCGCTCCAATCCGCGCGCGGTCACTTCCAGATGGAATTGCAGCGCCAAGCCGTGGCGCTTCCAGGCGAAGGCCTGGTTGGGCGTGCGCGGCGTCGAGGCGAGATGGGTCGCGCCCGAGGGCAGCTCGAAGGTGTCGCCGTGCCAATGCAGCACGCGCGTGCCGGATTTGATCTTGGCGAGCGGGGATTCGCGCCCCGCCGCGCTCAAGGTCAACCCCGCCCAGCCGATTTCCTTGAATCCTGAGGCATAGACCTTGGCGCCCAGCGCGCGCGCCATGAGCTGCGCGCCGAGACAAATCCCCAGCACCGGGCGCTCTTTTTTCAGGCGTTGCTCGATCAGCGCGAGTTCGGGCTTGAGGAAGGGATAGCGGTCTTCTTCAGTGGCGCCAATGGGCCCGCCCAGCACCACCAGCAGCTCGCATTGGGCGAGATCGGAAGCGCCGAGATCGTCGATCGCGGCTTCCCGGTAGGACACCTTATATCCCGCTGCTTCGAGCGCCGGGGCGAAGGCATCGAGATCCTCGAAGGCGACATGGCGGAGGGCGATGGCGGAGGGCATGCGGTCAGGTTTTCTTGGGCGCTTCGGGCTTGAAGGGGCGGGACAACAGCGCCTCGATTGCGCGGTCGACATCGGCGCCCTGGTGCAGGATGGCCTCGACCGCCGCCGAGATCGGCATCTCGATGCCGAGTTTCCCGGCGAGAGCGACGCAGGCCGCGGCCGAGGATACACCCTCGGCGACGGAACGGCGCGACGCCAGGATGGCTTCCAGTTTCTGCCCCTCGCCCAGCGCGATGCCGAGCGAGAGATTGCGCGACTGCGGCCCGGTGCAGGTGAGGACGAGATCGCCCAAGCCCGACAGCCCCATCAGCGTTTCAGGCTTGCCGCCCTTGGCCAGCGCCAGACGCACCATCTCGGCCAGGCCGCGGGTGACGATGGCCGCGCGCGCGTTGTCGCCCAAGCGCTTGCCCATGACGATGCCGCAGGCGATCGCCATCACGTTCTTGACCGCGCCGCCCACCTGCGCGCCGATCATGTCGTCCGAAAGATAGGGGCGGAATCCCCGCCCGCCGAGCGCATCGGCGAGCGTCTTGCCCAATGCCTGGTCCGCCACCGCCAGCGTCACCGCCGTCGGCAGCCCCTTGGCCACCTCGGCGGCGAAGGTGGGGCCGGAAAGCACGGCCAGCTTCGCCCCCGGCAAAACGGACGAGGCGGCCTCGCTCATCAAGGCGCCGGTCTTCTCCTCGATGCCCTTGGCGCAGATGACGATGGGCGTGCCCTTGGCAAGATGAGGCGCGAGCGCCTTGGATATTTCGCGCAGATGCTGCGCCGGCGGGACCAGCAGAATGACATCGGCCCGAGCTGCCATGCTGAGATCCGATGTCGCGGTTATGCCGGCTTCGAGCCGGATGCCGGGAAGGAAAAGCGGGTTTTCGCGCGTGCGGGCGATCGCATCGACCACCTCGGCCTCGCGCGCCCACAGCACGACCTCGCGGCCGGCGCGGCGCAACACTTGCGCCAGCGCGGTGCCCCAGGCCCCGCCGCCGATGATGCCGAAACGTTGCATGACGCCGCACCCGCCTTCCGCGCTTCACCGCTCGCGATGAAGCACGGAAGGCGTTATCGGATCAAGCGCGCCGCGGCCCGGCGGAACCCTGGCTCGCGCTTTCCCGTCGTGGTACAGTTCAAATGGCCGGCGCGAGACCGGCGCAGGGAGGAAATCATGCGGAGAATTCTGGGCGCGGCCGCGCTGGCCGCCGTGATGGGGTGCGCCACCGTGGCGCAGGCGCAATACCTGATCGTCGGCAATGACGAGAAGCTCATATTCAAGGACGGCAAGCCGGTCTTAGCCCTGCCGGGCAAGGACACGCTGTCGATCATCGACATCCGCGACGGCGCCAAGCCGCGCATCGTCGTGACATTGCCGCTCATCAACAGCGTCGTCGGCCCGCCGACCAACCTCGCGATCACGCCGGACAACAAGCTGGCCCTGGTCGCCAGTTCGATCGACGTGGTCAAGGACGGCGACAATCTGAAGAACGTGCCGGACACGAAGGTGTTCGTCATCGACCTGACGGCCTCGCCGCCGGCGGTGATTGCGACGCTCCAGGCGGGCAAGCAGCCTTCGGGCATGGCGATCAACCGCGCCGGCACCCTGGCGCTGGTCGCAAATCGCGCCGACAACACGGTGAGCGTCCTGACGATCAGCGGCAAGACCGTCACGGTCGCCAGCAGCGTGGCGCTCGCGCCCGCCGACGCGCCGAACCAGCAATTGTCCGCCGTGGCTATCACGCCCGACGGCAAGCGCGCGCTGGTGGCCAAGACCGGGATCAACAAGGTGGCGCTGCTCGACATCGACGGCGCCACGGTGACCTACAAGGGCTACGACATGATCGCCGGCGTCTTTCCCTACAACGTCCAGATCACCGCGGACGGCAAGCTCGGCCTGGTCAACAACAACGGCAATAGCGGCGTCGGCGACGGCCAGGTGGACACGGTTGCGGTCATCGACATGACGCTCGATCCGCCGCGCGTGGTCGATTTTGTCGCGGTCGGCGACGCGCCGGAAGGACTGGCGATACGCCCGACCGGCGGTTATGCCGTGTCGCTGACGACCAACGGCTCCGGCGGCAGCGCGCCGCCGACCGCCTTTTTCCGCCACGACCATTCCGTCGCCGTGCTCCTGAAGATCGAGGGCAAGAAGGTGCGCAAGGTGTCGGAAACCGAGGTCGGCGCGCTGGCCGAAGGCATCGCCTTCAGCCCGGACGGGAAGTATCTCTATGTCGCCAGTGACGCCGACCAGGACATGACCGTGCTGCGCCTCGAGGGCAACAAGCTCACGCCGGTGGGCTCGCTCAAGCTGCCGGGCCATGCCGCCTCGATGCGCGGCAGCACGCCCTGAGCGTCTAGCCCGGCATTAACGCCGGGTCGAGGGGCCAGCGCGGGCGCGGCGCGAAATCGAGCCCGTCGATCAGGCCGGCTTTGAGCCGTTCGATCCCGGCCCAGGCGATCATCGCCGCGTTGTCGGTGCAGAGCTCGGGCGGGGGCAGGACCAGGGCGCAATCCCGTTGCGCGGCCAGGGTGGCCAGGCCCGCGCGAAGCTTGGCATTGGCCGCGACGCCGCCGGCAGCGACCAGGTGGCGGGCATCGGGATAACGCGCGCGGAAGAGATCGAGCGCGTTGGATGTGCGGTCGAGCAGGCAATCGTTGATGGCATTTTGCAGCGAGGCCGCGAGATCGGCGCAAGCGCGCGCGTCGAGCTTGCCCGCTTCATCGAGCCGCGCGACATTCTGGGCCAAGGCGGTCTTCAAGCCCGAGAAGGAGAAGTCGCAACCGGCGCGGCCCAGCATCGGCCGCGGCAAGGGAAAGCGCGCGGGCGACCCCGTTTCGGCCGCTGCCGCCACCGCCGGCCCGCCGGGATAACCCAGGCCCAAGAGCTTCGCGCCCTTGTCGAAACATTCGCCCGCCGCGTCGTCCATGGTCGAACCCAAGCGGCGGTAACGCCCCACGCCTTCGACGATCTGCAACTGGCAATGCCCGCCCGAGACCAGCAACAGCAGATAAGGGTAGGGCACGTCCGCGACCAGCCGCGCCGACAGCGCGTGGCCTTCGAGGTGATTGACGGCGATGAAGGGAAGCTTGCGCACATAGGCGATCGCCTTGGCCTCCATCACCCCCACCATGATGCCGCCGATCAGGCCGGGGCCGCCGGTGGCCGCCACGGCGGAGAGATCGCCGAAGCCCGCGCCCGCCTGTTCCAGCGCGGCGGATATCAGCCCGTCCAAGTGGTCGAGATGCGCGCGCGCCGCGATCTCGGGCACGACGCCGCCATAGGGGCGATGCTCCTCGAGCTGCGACAGCACCAGATTGGCGCGGATGCGCGGCGTTTCGTCCGACACCACCGCGCAGGCGGTTTCGTCGCAGCTGGTTTCGATGCCCAGGATCAGCATGGCCGGACCATAGCCCTCCGTTTTTGCCGCGTCCACGCGAGGCGAGCGTCCTGCCGTGCCGCTTTCCATTTGTTTTGCCGCTCCGCGGCGGGGGCCTTCACTTCGCCGCCAGATACGCCTAAGAAAAGGGCATGGTCCCGCCCCTTCTGCGCATCGGCACCCGCGGCAGCCCGCTCGCGCTGGCCCAGGCCGGAGAGCTGCGGCATTGGCTGGAAGCGGCGCATGAGGAACTGGCCGAGCCCGGCGCGATCGCAACCGTCACCATCCGCACCAGCGGCGACGCCATGGCCGACCGCAACCTGTCCGAGGAAGGCGGCAAGGGCCTGTTCACCAAGGAGATCGAAGAGGCGCTGCTGGCGGGCGCGATCGACCTCGCCGTCCATTCGATGAAGGACGTGACCGCGGGTTTGCCCAAGGGGCTGGCGATATCCTGCCTGCTGCCGCGCGCGGACCCGCGCGATGCGCTGATTTCGGCGAAAGCCGCGAGCCTGAAAGCCTTGCCGAAAAACGCCGTCCTCGGCACCAGTTCGCTCCGGCGCCAGGCGCTGGCGCTTTACGCCCCGCGCGATCTACGGATCGTGCCGCTCCGGGGCAATGTCGGCACGCGCCTCGACAAGCTCCGGTCCGGGAGCATCGACGCGACCATCCTCGCGGTCGCCGGATTGCGGCGCCTCGGCCTGGCCAGCCCCATCGCCGCCATTCTCGATCCCGCCGAGATGCTGCCGGCGCCGGCGCAAGGCGCGATCGGCGTCGAGATCCGCGAGAATGACGGCAAGGCGCGGCGTTATCTTTCGCCCTTGAACGACAAGGCGACCGAGATTTGCATCAAGGCCGAGCGCGCGGTGCTGGCGGCGCTGGGCGGCGATTGCCGCACGCCTCTTGGCGCGCTGGCGACGCTGGAAGGCGGGAAACTGGTTCTCGACGCGCTGGTGATCCGGCCCGACGGTTCGGATCGCCTGGCCGTGCGGCGCGAAGGCAGCCCCAAGGAGGCGGCGGCGTTGGGCGCGGATGCGGGGGCGGAGCTCAAAGCGCGCGCCGGAGCGGATTTCTTCGCCGGTCTTGCCGGCAAGGCGGGACGATGAAGGCGCTGGTGACGCGGCCGCTGCCCGACGCCTTGGCGCTGGCCAAAATTCTCGCCGCGCGCGGCATCGAGGCGGTGCTGGAGCCGCTTTTGACCATACGCCCCAAGCCGGACGCGGCGGCGCTGCTGGAGCGGGAACTCAACGGCGTGCAGGCGCTGTTGTTCACCAGCGCCAACGGCGCGCGGGCTTTCGCAGGCGTCTGTGCGCGGCGCGAATTTCCGGTGTTCGCGGTGGGCGACGCGACTTCGCGGGCGGCAAAAGCGGCGGGCTTTGCCCATGTCGAAAGCGCGCAAGGCAATGCCGCCGCTCTGGCCAAATATGCTGCGGCGCGGCTCAAGCCCGGGAGCGGCGCGTTGCTCCACGTCTCCGCCGGCGAGGTCGCGGGCGATCTGGCCGGACCTCTCGCGAAGGGCGGATTCCGGCTGCGGCGCGCGGCGATCTACGATGCGGTGGCGGCGGAACGCTTGAGCGCGGAGACGCAAGCGCTTATCAAACGCGGCGGTTTGGATGCCGCGCTGTTTTTCTCTCCCCGCACGGCGCGTTGCTTTGTTAGGCTTGCGGGCGAGGCCGGGTTGAAGGACGGATTGGCCAAGACCGTGGCCTTCGCCTTGAGCGCAGAGGTGGCCGGGGCCTTGCGGGAGATAGGCTGGCGGCGCATCGAGGTGGCCGCGGTCCCCACCGAAGACGCGTTGCTGGCGGCGCTCGACCGCAGCCGCACGGACGGGGACAAGGGACAAAAGGCGCAACCATGAGCGATCCGGCGACCATCGATCACGATCCCGACCGGACGGCGCGCAAGAAGCGCCGGCGCTTCGCGGCGATAACTTGGCTGGTTACGAGCCTGATCCTGGTGCTGGCGCTGGTCGCGGCTTCGCCTTATTGGGCAGCGCCGATCTCCTCCATCCTGCCCTGGAACGCGGGCGGCGCCGCGAACAACGCGGCCTTGGGCGGACGGCTCGACGCCATCGAGCAGCGGCTGAACGATCTTTCGGGACAGGCCGCGATACCGGCGGCGGCGCCGGATCTGACCGCCGTCGAGGACAAGCTCCGGGACCAGGCGGCGGCATTGGACAGGCTGCAAGACAACGCGCAGAAGCTCGACCAGCGGCTCAGCGCGCTCGAAGCGCGGATTTCCCACCTGAGCGACGATCCGCAACGGCTGCTGCTGATGTCGCTCGGCGGTCTGGCGGCGGCGATCGGGACTTCGCGGCCTTATGCCGGCGAGCTGGGCGCCGCCGAGGCGCTGGCCGCGGGCAAGCCCGATATCCTGGCGCAATTGAAGACGCTCGAATCCGGCGCAGGCCAGGGCATTCCCGGCGCAGCGGTGCTGGCGCGGCAATTCTCGCAAAATGTGGCGCCCGCCTTGATGCGCAGCGAAGCCGAAAGCACGGCGCCCGGCGAAAGCTGGTGGCGGCGCATCCTGGTCCGGCTCGAAAGCCTGGTGGTGATCCGCCGCACCGACCGGGCGGGCGCGGCATCGGCCGATCCGGTGGCGGCGGCGGCGGCCACGGCCGAAGCGGCGCTCGACCAGGGCGACATCGCGGGCGCGGTGGCCGCGGTCGAGGCTCTTCCGGCGGAGAACGCCGCGCCGGCGCAGTCCTGGCTGGCGCTGGCTAAGCAAAGACTCGCCGCCGAGGCGGCAGTGGCGCAGGCGATCCAGGCCGCTTCCCAGGCGATGGGCGCCAAGACCCCGTGATGCGGATCCCATGATGAGGCCTTGGCCCGCGATCATCCTGGTGCTGCTGCTGGTGGCGGGGGCGGTGTTCGTCGCCGACCGGCCGGGCAGCGTGGTGGTGGAATGGCAGGATTGGCGGCTCGACACCTCGGTGGCGGTGCTGGCGCTGGGCACGGCGTTCGCGGCGCTGGCGGGCGGCTGGCTCTATGTCGTGGCTCGCAAGCTGATCCGCGCGCCGCGCGATTTCCTCAACGCCCGGCGCGAACGCAAGCGGCGCGAGGGCTATCGCGCGCTGACCTTGGGCCTGGCGGCGGCGGCCTCGGGCGACGCGATCGAGGCGCAACGCTTTGCGCGCCGGGCGGCGAAGCTGCTCAGCGAAAAACCGCTGACGCTGCTGCTGTCGGCGCAGGCGGCGCAGCTTGCGGGCGACGCGGATTCCGCCAAGCGCCATTTCACCGCCATGCTCGACGAGCCCGAGACCGCGTTTCTGGGACTGCGCGGCCTGATCGCGCGCGCGCTCCAGGCGGGCGACGAGGCGTTGGCCTTGAAGCTGCTCGAACAGGCGCGGAAGCTGCGCCCGCGCACGCCCTGGGTCTTGCAGGGGCGGTACGAACTGTTGGCGCGGGCCTTGCGCTGGGACGAGGCGGAAGAAGCGCTTGCCGAGGCGATCCGCTTCAAGGGCGTGAACGCCGAGGAAGCCCGGCATCACCGCGCGGCGATGCTCTACGAGCGCGGGCGGGACGCGCAAGCCCGCGGCCGCGCGCGCGATGCGCTCGATTTGGCTTCGCGCGCCCATGCGCTCGATCCGGGTTTCGCCCCGGCGACGGCGATGTGCGCGCAGCTGCTCGAAGCCGCCGGCAAGAAGCGGCGCGCGCGCAAGACCATCGAAGCGGCGTGGCGGCTCCAGCCGCATCCCCATCTCGCCCGCTGTTACGGCGCGCTTTACGCCGAAGAGAGCGATCTGGCGCGGGTGAAGCGCTTCGAGCGGCTGGCCGAGCTCAACCCCGGCCATGCCGAAAGCGAAGTGGCGCTGGGCCAGGCCGCGCTCAAGGCGCGGCTGTGGGGCGAGGCGCGCCGGCATTTGCAGGCGGCGGGCGCGGACGGCGACGCGACCCCGCCGCGGCTCTGCCGGCTGATGGCCGAGATCGAGGAGGCGCAGAGCGGCGACCCGGCCGCCGCGCGAAGCTGGCTCGAACGCGCGGCCAATTCGACCTCGCCCGATCCGGCCTATGCCTGCAATGCCTGCGGCGCGTGGAGTCCGAGCTGGGCGCCGCTTTGCCCGCATTGCCGCAGCTTCAACGCGCTGGTGTGGCGGACGCGGCCGGGCGAAAGCGCCGGCGCGGCGGCGTTTCTGCCCGCCTCCATTGACGATCAAAGCAAGGCGGTTGTAGGGTCCGCCGCGTTTCGTTTCCCCGTTTCGCCGACGTAGCTCAGTGGTAGAGCAACTGATTCGTAATCAGTAGGTCCGCGGTTCGAATCCGCGCGTCGGCACCATTGAATCAATGACTTAGCAGTTTAAAATCGCCCCGAAAGGAATGCAGGTACCACACAGGTACCAACATCGGGGATCGCCATGGATTTGGCATTCGCAGTCCGGGAGATGGACGGATGGTTAACGGTAAAGATGCAGAGTGGGAGATATTCCCGCATGCTCGTCAATGAATTGGTGAACCATCTAATAAACAGAACCTACAATGTTCATTCGATCCTCGATGAAATCGGACGGTTAGAAGGTACAGATTCGAGACCCTCCAATACGAAGCCGGCTAAGCCATTCAAATATCCGCCGCTGAAAGCTCTTTGGGGCAAACATCACTTTCAAGCGAAATTCATTCCAGAAAATATTGCGAATTACTGGTCATCCAAAAATAATAAGGGTCAATTATCTACCCTCATTTCAACTCTAAAAGAAAATACGATTAATAAATTCGTGCATGAATATGTGCTTGGTGGATACAAAGCACGGAATGAAGAACACAAAATTACAGGTGAGTGGATCGTGTTCGCAAAATTTGATGGTAGAAATTTCTACCTCACGCTCGCATCTCATAATGAAGGCGAAGATAACGTTTACGAGCGTGTCAGAAAAAGTGCGGTTGAGTTACCTGAGCTTGTCCTTCCGATGGCTTCGTAATTATTTTTTGGATGTTAGGAGTTTAAAATCCTTCCCTGACAGTAAAAAGGAGCAATGAATTATTGCTTAACACTCGACGGTAGAAGCCACGTAATCCAATGGACACTTACAAGGTCGTACATAGCTACAATTGCCAAGATAGCGAGAGCAATCGGTAGAATTCCATCTAGACCGAGATTACGAGTTGCATACATTAATTTTACCGATGTCATCCAAGGCAAAAGGAAAAATCGGTATCGCCTCACATCTCGTCGATAATCTTTCAAGTGTTTGATTGTGATCTTAATTGGCGCTTCATATACTTCTCGATAGGACGCCGGATTGAGAGCGTTGCCGCCGCCGATATTACGGCTGCCGATATTGAGAATCGATTGGGGTGTGCCGAGTTTGAGGGCCGCTTCATCAATATCAAAATTTTTCCTCTCACATTGTTCTAGAAGACGATTCATAGAGCCAGGACTAAGACCGCTCAAATAAAATGGGTCTGATAAACATTCGATGACTTCTTGGTTTAACAGTTGGACGCAACGAGTACGGAAGGATGAAATCCGATTGTCAAACCTTTGCCTCACATTCTGTTGATGTGGCGTCTCCTCAATATTCCATATATCGATTAGATAATAGAAGAGAAACGTCAAGCCGAAGTAGGACGCGCCGCATAGCAGCAAAAAAGCAAAAGCGCCCCTATCAAATCGGATATTCAATCCAGCGATGGGAATGTTCTCGATTGTGATATTGAAAGCTTTATATGTGATCGCAAGAATTGAAACGGCCAAAAGATTTCTTTTAGCAATCCTTGTTGATGGTGATAGCGGATCAATAGCCATTTGTTTCACGCACTAGTTAATGCAGCCTTGTGCTCGGCCAACTTTTGCCGCAGGAGCTGAATTGCCTCATCAAGCGAATGGGCGCTTAAAAGCCTAAAATGGAGTTCGTGTTTAGCTTTGGTGCTTTGTACAATTGCTATACCCATTGCGCCTGTCTGATCGCGGCACCTGACCAGCGCAGCAATATCGTCACCCGCACTATAGATGCGATCTGAAAATTCATTAAAACGTTTTTGAATTTGGCTTAAGCGGTGTTGCTCAAAAGGATGCCAGAATGGCGTATCCGAAATTACGTCAGATAAACGCTTATGTGTGTCGACTTTCTTTTCAATGAGCATTCGTTCAAATTGAACAAGCGCGAGGTCTGCATCATCAATTCTTCCAAGTGCAGTGACTCTGACTTCCTCGATGAGCCGCTCAATATCTATATCCTTCTTTTCTCGCCGATATTTTTTAATCGTTTCCACGATAGTCTCGGTAAGGCTGATGCCGGCGGCTGCCGTCATTAATGCATCATCGATTCCAAATGCCATGATTGTTCCTCCCAGAACAAAGATGCCCAAAATCAAATATCTCTTTAAGGGTCGTTTTATTATGTATCAAACGACTTTAGTATATTCCAACTAAGCTGCACACCAAAGATGCAGCGCCTATGAAACATTTGAAGGCCGCTTGGCGTTAGGAGACGGGAGGGTCCGACTTCTTGAGTCGTTTACGTAAATCAGTTGCCAAGCCGGCGGCCATCTTCTTGAAGCCATCCAGTCGCTTAATTTGATCCTTAAGCCGATTTTGGTCAGCATTACCCAATTCGGTTGCTTTCAACAGATCGCTTTCACTGGTAACGAAGCGGACAACTGGAAGCTCAGCCCCCTCATCGATACCGGCAGCTTCAACAAGCGCGACCCACTCTTTTGACTTGTCCAAGGCTGCCTGTGCAGCCTGCACCAGGCAATAGCGGATTAGAACTTTCGCAGAATAATCCAGGCCGTCTACGAGCTGGAGCCATTTCTTAGTTTCAGCTTTTTCCTTTGATTCATCTGCTGCCATTCTTGATGAACGAAAATACCTAGGTGTTTCTTCGGCAATATCGAGACTCTCAAGAGCTCTCAGGATCGGCTCGAAATTTTCAAATGGACGCTTACCGCTGGGCAGTTCATAGCGATGCTTCCAAAAGCCAAGAACTGCATCGGCACACATCGCTAATTTAGCCGGTCGTTCCTCGGCCCCAGCCGTCTCGACACCAAGGATTAGTTCCGCAATGTAGTGAGCCATCCAACGGTCAAGCGTATCACTTGATTGGTCTAGCCCGAGTTCATTGACGATTTTCTTGCCAAGCTCCAGGACCGCGTCAGATCGTACAGACGTTGCCGTTTGATTTAACGAGGAAGAACCTCGCGCTTGGCGGGATGAATCCAAGGTCATCTTCTTTGTAACTCTCGTATCGAGGGCGGCGAAGCTGCCGCTCAATTTCGACCTCGATGATAAGATCCATGTCTATTTTTCGAAGAAATTCAAGCACAAACCGGAATGAACCCTGAATCCGACTGCCACTTTCCTTTTCCGTTTCGTCATCCTTCTCGCGGTAGTAGCCCCATACCTGCGACCACAATGCATTTTCTTCTTGCTTGCCATTTTGAACGCGCCAGACCCGACTTTCTGAATCGGTGCTAAGGTGCATTACATCTAAAACAAACGGAGCAGGGGTTACAGGGGGGTAACTAATACCTCCAGCCCACGGGTCTTGGTCATCTAAGCCGCTGTTAGGGTGCCGATCAGCAATCCATCCCTTGAGCTGGAATTTCTCCCTATCAATCTCCAGATGGTCTCCGGCGTCGGGAATGCGAAAGTCATGAGGGTTGGTTGCCGTCTGCAATGCTCTTAGCAACGCTTCAGAGCGACAGGATGAGACAAGGGCGCTGCTAATATGAACGGATTCTTCGCGACTTCCCGATATGAAAGTCCAACGACCCCAAAGGTTCAAACGCCCTCCCGGCAGCGTTAAATGAGTGTCGAAATCACTCCGGCAGATGGACCAGCGCCAGTCGTCCGTTTGTTTGTCATTTTTCCAACTCGGCCATTCAAGGGGTATTGGGTCTCTTCGATCTGCTCGCCAATTTTCGTCGACGCGTGAGAGGCCATGACGCAACAGCCAATTGCTAAAGTCATCCTCGGGATCGTCGGGGTCATGATGCACGGGGACTGTGGCAAGCAGTTTCCCAGCTACAACCATCATCGCATGATACGAAAGATAGAACCGGAGGTCAGAGACCCGGGGATAGGAACCATGAGAGTGATAGGTTTCTCCATCCCTAAATATTTTCCGACGGACGCGCTCATCCTCACCCCAATGAAGTGTACCAGAATATTTCCAGTCATCGGCAATAACGCATTGAACTTCATGTTCGATCTCGCTTTGACTTTTGGCGAAACATCTCCCAAGGGGGTCAAACCAATATGGGCTCATATCGATGCCAAAATAGAAGCGATCCTGTTTCGTGCTTGCGGTTGTATCTTTGTGCTGCTCACGAGTCCGTTCGTAGTATTTCGACGCGATCTGGGGAAGAGTTGATGTGTTTACGTTCTTCAACCGCTGACGCAAATCGGATTTAGAATTTAGGACGCCTCCGTCCAATAGCGTTAAAGCCGTTCGAGCTGCAAATCCTCGTATGAGAACATGGGGCTCCCCGTTCAGAGCCAATTGAATAAAGAAATCCGCGTGGCGAATAAGGATGTTGGGCGTATCTTTGGCGGCGCGGGCTAGCGCAATCAGCAACCACTGACATGCATCCAATTGATAAAAGTAGAGTCGTGCGTCAACAAAGGGGCCGCCTGAAGGTGCTTTTGCTAGTGCAATGAGATGGTCTAGGACCTTCTCTTGACCTAGTACGCACAAACCGCGAACGACGTGCGCTGCCTCCCAGCGCACGCTAATCTTTGGTGCTCCTAACCCCGCCCACACATAGCCCGCGAGAGCGCCTTCAATCTCTGTTGGTGGGGTAAGAACCGCTGACCAAGGACCATCACCATCTTTGTTTTCAAGCGCACTATCAAACAGATTGAGACCGAAGGAGAGCGCATCCGAGGCTTCTATATGGGAGAGCTTCGTGGCAAGCAGCCCGACGAGCGTGAACAGGCGACTAACGCCTACGAGTTCCGCTGCTTCTCCAATCGCGGACAGAACAACATCGACGATATCACTTTCTGCAATACCTGAAAGCTCACAAACCAATTTTAATGGAAACATCTGGTAGTAGCGACTCTTCGTGATCTCCATGCAGTAGCGCCGGCAGAATGTCTTTAAAGTACTGGCTAATGCGGTTTGGACAGCTAGCCGGTTTCTCCACTCCTTTGGAACCTGTTCGAGAAAAGTACGGAAATGATATAGTTCAAAGTCTGCACTTTCAGCGATGGCTGTTATGAACTCAGCCTCTTTTCCAACGATGACACGGCCATACGCTTCTTTGAAAAAGTGGTCGTGATAGTACGGGGGATCGAAATCAAGGAATCGTAGGTGTGCGAGAGAAATGTCGTTGGCAACGCTTAAATCTATGCCGGCAAAGATAGCGTTCCAGTCGCGTTTTTCCTTACTCTCCGATAGACTTCGTTCGTCACGGTAGGCATCATCAGCAGATTTTTCTGACTGCTCTTTCCGCTCGTTATAGATAATCAATTCATCGATATCCGGAAGCACTAAGCCATGCGACACAGATAGGTCTTTCAACGCGCGCCACTTCCGAGAGCTCTGCCCGTCCAGCATCATGTAGCGGTAAAGAAAATTTGATGCGGTCTGTTTGTCGGCTTTGGTCGTACATGCATCCAGTGCACTTTTAAGTAGCGAAGTTTCATCCCACTGAGCACGAAAACCAACCAGCGCAAGTGCCGCTTTGGGGTCGAGATTGCCGCGTTCCAAGAGGAAGCCGATCATCACTGGCAATAGCCTTTCAGCCACGCCAAAATCGCGATCACGCCAGCGACTGAGGATAGCAAGAGATGACGACGGGCAGAGCCCGGCAATTGCTCTTACCGTCGCTTCCCATTCGAAGTACTTATCCCGCGCAACATATTCATATGTTAACTCCGCGCATCGCGCGAGTTTATAGGCCGTCTCTGGGGCAGGTTGATTTGGGATGGCCGCCCGATCCGCAAGGTCCAGTATCGCGGACCATCGGTGTAAATTCTCATCGCCGATTTTACTAGCTACTTCAACCGCCTTGTTGAAATAAGCCGCCGCTTCCGATTGGCTGACCGTCAAAATGGCTCTTGCCAAATCAATGTAGGTGTCTGATTTCGATTCAGCGTCCGCCCTTTCACCTTCGGTAAGCTCAAACGCATTGGTCGCGTATGCAAACGATTGTGTTCCCAGTTGATCTGTTCGAGCAGCCAGTCTGGCAAGATGGGTTAACGTTGGTGTGTAGAGTGGCCGCTTTTGGGAATTGATCCATTGGTTGAGGCCGTCCGTCGATGCTGTATCGGTTGCGCCGGCATCACACAAAATACCAAGCCAGAGTTGGGCAATTTCATCTGATGTGTAGGATTCCTCCCTATAGCTAATGTTTGTTGCCTTGGAGGAGGCCGATTTGGTGTCTTCGATAGCTGCCGCAATGCTGCTGGTTTGGCGACGTCCGAGAAAGGTTTCTGCCCATAGTTGATACCAGGGCAGCAAAGCGCCAATGCCTGCTTTGAATTCTTGCGCGTCTTGAGTATCGTGATGACTATTCTTTTTTTCTAATTCCTTTTTCAGCTCCGGATGCGCGAGGTCGATTAGATTCAGCGATTGGCGACTGAGTGCTGCACGCAGTGCATAGGCGCGCAGAAATGGGCCCCTTGACCCGCCAAACCGGGAGGAAAGACCGCGGGGCGGAGAAGGCGGTAAATAACGTGTAAGAAGAGAGGCTAAGTCTTCCTCGCCACGGACCGACCACCTGTATGCGGCTTCTACTAGCGCAGTGACAGCTTGGAGCACAGTATCCTTGCTGTCCAAGCTATCGGGGTCTTTGAGGTTCACCCGGGAATTCAGAACAAGTCGTAACGCGCGTTCGACCACATTCTTTGGTGGATATCTACGGACCTCCTGAAGCTCAAGCGTGACAGCAAGAATGAGACAGAGATCGTTTTCAGCGGCGACGGTGAGATAATCGAGGTCCTGAAATCGGCCGTGATCGATAAACCGCCTCGCTAGTATCCTCGCGGCTCGAAATGAAAACTTCCGTGGCCTCCACCCTCTAAGGCTCCTAGCACAGCTGGCAGCACCATGAATGTTAAAGTTGGCCATCGCCATCTCGGCGATATCGTCATCAGTTATGTTCTCATCGTTTTTTTCTTCTCTTGAGAGTGAACTCCAGTTCATAAGCCACTCGTATGCCATTCTGAGTCTACTGCGAGCATCTGCTAAGAGTTCATCTCGACCTGACATCAGCCCGGCCTCATAAGCATGATGAGAGCCCACCCAGCCGGAGCCAAAAGTCCTTCGAGAAACGATTTCTTGGATGCTGTCAGTATCCATGAACACCGCCGCCAAATCGGTGTTGGTCTGAAGCAGCTTGCGTTGTCGCTCGTCTCCAGCGCTTTCACCGCCGGCTTTCAACGCCAATTTTGTAGCATCGGTAAACCGTTTGGCACGCAGGCTAGCCTTAAGGGCGAACTGAAGCCTTTGAAGCTCAACGTCTCTTCTCTCAAGCGGGCTACCTTCAGGCAGGGCTTCGGGAGAGAGAGCCAGGGTAACTAGCTCTGCAAAGTGGCCTGCTTCCAACATAAGTTGAGGCAAGGCCGATGATACATAAGCGCTGGTTGAGGCGAGCGGCCTCAAACTTTCAACGAACGCTGCAAGATCGGTCGCCTTCGGTTTAAATCGTTCCCTAAACCAAGTCTCGGCCGGTTCATCGAAGAATTGAATGGTATCACCAGTGACAATAAGCGGGCGACCGAGATCAAACGCGAAGCTCTTGATCGCCGCTTCGTCGACACCAGACATCGAAGACAAAACAGAAATTGGGATGAGAGGCCGCAGTGCGGCCAACCCCGAACAAATTCGTTCTATCTGATATTTTTCGATAGAACCGGCGGCATCGCGCAACTTGAGAATGGATTCATCAAGAAGATTCCCAATCGCATCCTCGACCGTCGTCGGATTTGGGCCCAGCTTGCGGAGAATTTCAGCCAGGGAACTCTTCCACGAAAGCGCCAGGGCTTGGACACGGGGATTATGCGAACTCAGCCGGTGAAACTCGTCAACGTCATAATCCGTAGCATCCGGAAAGGAGTGACGCAGGTGTTTTGCGGTCTCGGTTCTATTGAAGGGCAGCAATTCAAGAGATAGAGCGTTTGGAGGGGGGTTCAGCAAAGCCTGCCGATGCGTCCGGCAAAGAGCGATTAGACGGACGCCCTCAGGAATCTGCTCACGAAGTAGGTCGAGTACAAAGGACCGTGCTTCTCCGATTTCTTCGGCGGCTATCTGCGCGTTATCGGCGGCATCGATGATGATACATAGAAGCGCAGTAGCATTTTCGGCCCTAAGCGACGTGATGCTCTGCTTGAGACGATGAAGGAAGGCTCTCGAATATTCTGCCGGTTCTGCGTTAGGGGTCGGAATGAGAGGATGACAAAGACCTTTGCCGGCCAGTTCGTTGGTAATCTGGACCAGTGCGTCTTTATGTCGGTGCCTATAGCCACTGGCGCTCCGGTATTGTCCATTACCGAAACAGTCGTACAAAATCGCCAACGAGCCCTCAGGGAGGCCATACTTGATACGAGTCGCGAAAACTGATTTCCCTACACCTCCCTCAGCATGAAGGATCACTGGAATACTAGCCGCGCGGACTATGCTGCCGATAAGGTTTGCTTCTTGCTCGCGAGGAACGACGCCTTCGATTTCTTCGATCAAACATGGGGCGGGCAACAAACGACTCTCATCGGTCTTGAGCGCTCGAAGTACGTCTATCTTGGTGATGGTGGGGGTTTTCTCATTTTCGGAAAGGGCCTTGCGCCTGACTAGTTCTTTGAGCTGAGTGGGCGCATCAACGTCGGCCTCGGGAAGATAGCCGCTCACATCCTGGACGAGAATGTTCCGCTGATCCCAATACCCATCTTGCTTTCCTTCAAGACGTAGTAGCTTGCAGAATTCCGAAAGCGTTGATCCGTTTAGACCCGTAAATTTCTCTAGTTTTCCAAGATTCTCAGTATGACGCGTTAGGGCGCCATTAGCGGCGTCATACACCGTTTCAAGAAAATCTGATCCGATCGGTCGATTCGATACGAACCAGAATTCCAACTTGCCGGTAAGGCTTTGTGTCCCAAATCGCTGTCGAAGAGCTTCGTAACGCTGGGCAAATCCCTTCAGCGTCTTCTCCAGGCCGTTCGGTGGCCAAGGGTCGGCTGCTCTCAGCGTCGAATGTTTGAGTTGGACATAGCGAATGAGGGTTGCTCGCGCAATATCCTCGCTTCCATGGTACTCCGCAACGTCGATCAACTCGTCGCCCACCTCCACCCGACTTTCGGCAGAGGTCTCAGAAGGCGACGCGCCCTCAATGGTGATCGCAACGATTCCAGAAAGAGGCGAAAGGAGTTGAAGACAACGACGTGCCGCCCAGAGATAGTGAAACTCGTCGCCGTCACGGCTGGCACGGACTGGGTTACTGGGCATGTAAATTTCTTCGATCTGCCTTAGCCGAATATGATATTCGACTTCGCAAAGCGCCCTTCAATACCAATTCCCCTAACTTATGCCTTTCCTTGTGCGTGATCGAGTGGGATCATCACGTGCGGATTCTTGGCACCTTCTTTGTCGTCCATGATGGTGAATACTGATCGAATCTTATCTGTCCGAAGTCAGGACTTTTTTGAAGCCAAGCGAACACCCTCGCCTAGCCCATGTTCAGATAGGAATTCCACTCCCGCTTTGGCCAGGGCTTTCTGTAGTGCCGCTAACGTGCTCAGCCGTGGATCGACCTCTCCACGCTCAAGGCGCGCTACCGCATTGAGTGAAACAATCGCTTTGTCGGCAAGTTGCTGCTGAGACCAGCCCAAAAGGGCGCGGGCAGCTCGAATCTCGCGCGTGGTGACCATGCGGACACCATCGCGATTTGGTGGGATTACGCCATAATAAGGGCCTATTAGGCCCTTTTAAGGGCTTTATTAATCCCTATAGAGCCGATAATAGACCGAAAGTCCGCGAATCGCAGCGGCCGGGCGAATCATGCAGCGGCGATCCAATAGCGTTCAACCGATGATCGGCGCAAAGAGCGAGCAACGCTTGATCGGCGTCGATCTGCTGCGGGCGCTGTCGATCCTCGCTGTCTTGCTGGTCCATTGGCAGCTTTGCGTGCCTATAGCGCCGCCATTGTCATGGATTGATCGACTCACCCTGGCGATTTCCTTCCGTGGAAATTACGGTGTCACCCTGTTCTTCGTGATATCCGGCTTTCTCATCATGCGGAACGTCATGCTGAGGGAGCCGGATATCTACAGGCTTTCCCTCCGTGCTTTCTACGTTCGGCGCATCGCGCGTATTCAGCCCCTTATGCTGGCGTCGATTGCCTTCGGAGCCTTGATGCTGGCCTTAACTGGGCACTCGGCGGTGTTCCGCTGGGGCGCGCCGTTCACCGCATCGTTCTGGATTTCTTTGTTCACCTTCACGTTTAACTGGGTACGCGTATTCCACGGCGGCCCGGTTAGGGGATGGGGTCTCCATTGGGATGTGATGTGGTCATTGGCTATCGAGGAACAATTCTATCTGCTACTCCCCTTGGCGTTGCTCTGGTCGAAAAAGGGATGGCGGTTTGTCCCCGTCGCCATAGGCGTCATCGTGATCTGCACGGTCTCGCGATACGTGATGGCGCTTACTGGATTGGCCGATTGGCAATATACGTCGCTCGCCTGTTTCGATGCGCTAGCTATCGGCGTTCTCTCCGCCCAGGTCGCTCCGTTGATACCTTCAAAGCTAAGCGCCCTTCTTATGATTGCCGGCGGAGTCATCATGGCCGTCGCGGCGTACCCGGTAGAATTCAATCCGCCGTTCTCCTTTCTTGTCGTCGAGCTCGGGGCGGCAGCGTTTATCCTAGGCGCTCAAGCCAGCGAGAACTTATTCAGGCACGTATGGCGCATTCCATCGCGGGTCGGACAGTTGAGCTACGAAATGTACCTGCTGCATCCGGCCGTACTGTTTTTCATCGCACCACATATGAACCGATGGCCGCTGACTCTCGGCTGGCTTGCCTTTGCTAGCATTACCGCAATCGTGGCGTATCTCGTCCATGCGGTCTTTACCGAACCGATGAATGCGTGGCTGAGATTCGCATTGCTAAAACGCAGAGAACCAGACCAGGAAGTTCTTGCGCGCATTGCTTACAGGAGCGTTCCTGGTGCCTAAGGATATGGAGATAGAGCGCGCAGCCCAAGGCTTGATCGAAAGGCATGGCGCTAAGGCGGCTCTATTTGCCAAGTTTCGTGTCGAAGCTTGCGAGCGCGATGGTAATCGAGAGGCGGCTACTATCTGGCGGCGCATCGTCGAGATGATTCAAAAATTATTGAATAGTCCTCCGCTATAGGACGTGCTTCGATCATTTCGCCGAACTACTCCCTGCTTCGCCATCATCTTTTTAATTCAGATATAGAATCTTAAAATTCTCTCTCGAAATTCGGCCTGAAATCGCTCGTTTTTGATCGTCCATAACCAGAATCAGGATTATGGTATTGGTAGGTAAAAGGCATGTTTTTCACAGGTTTTCCGGCGGAGAGTCGGGTGAAGAAGTCAAAAATGAAGACAAGGGCCGAGATCCGCGCCGAGGAAGCGAAGAACAACCCCGGTGTGCCGGCATGGCGGGGGAAGCGACACAGGGAGCAGCGCGTTACGGGCGCTGGCGGCCGGCACGGCAGGACCATGACCTTCTTCAATGCGGCCGTCCGACGGCTCGCCTGGGAGGATTACAAGCGGGTTTCGGTCGCTACGATCTGTCGGCATGCGCTCAGCACGCCCTATACCTTCTACAAGCATTTCCCGAGCCGGTCGGCTTTCGAATACGGCCTGGTGCTGGTGGCCTTCAAGGAGATGACCAGGGATTTCAATAAGGCGATGGACCCCGAATCCTGGAAGAAGGCGACTCCCCAGGCGATTGTCTACCGGCTGGTGGACGAGGTTATCGCCAGCACCATGACCGTGCCCACCATCGGCGTAACCCAGCTTGCCATTCGAATTGCCATGAGCAAGCCCAAAGGGGCGGAGCCTTATTTCGAATTCAGGGAAGCGGTCATTAGTCGGGCCGTCGAATTGCTCTCCCCCAAGCTCGAAATCCCAAATGCCAAAGAAACCATTCGCGCGGCATTTCAAATGCTATTGGCGACGGCAACTGATGAGGCTTGGCGTCACGGAATACCGTTCAAAACCGCGCGAAAACGGGAACTCGCCGGGATATACGATAATCTGGCGCTCCGCTGCCTCGGCCTTCCCCCTGGCCGGCGCAGCACCAAGGAAAGCGGCGTAGTGGAAAGCCCGGAAGCCGAATTCCCTAAACATCTGCAAGTCAGCCAGCGCGACACCAAGGGATTCATCGGCTTCAGTCACCCGCAAACCGGCTTCCCCGAACATCTACAAGCCTTTTACGGGATCACCAAGCGATACCTCTGGATATACGAAAAGCTCGTGAATTCATCCAAAAAGCCGGAATTCGAATTGGATTATCCAATAGAGCCGAGAGACACAGAAATCCTGGAAACCAGGATGAGAATGATCAAACCCGAGAAACCGAAGAAGCCGCGCAAGCGCCTATACAAAATGATATGATGCCGAAAAAACAGGAAACGAATTTAGGACCACAGAATACAAGCTATGAAATCTGTCATGCTAGTTTTGGCTATTGAGTTTTTGGCGCAGGAAAAATGGAGGCTAGAAAATGAGTGCCCTTGATTCCGTCCTTTATCGAATTTGGCGCATCGGATTCTTCCCCTTCGCCATGCTGGCGCTTTTTATGTAGCCGGATTCCGGGGCGCTATCTCGATCTTTGGTGTTGGCTTGATCTTATTCGCCTTGAGGCAGGTGCGATCACCTTGATCTTGCCGGGTACGGAATTGAAAATCTGGGCTTCATTCCTGAGCCCGCAATTCAAATTCACCTCCACCAATATCTGTCGGTACCCATTCCGTTGTGGCAGGCCCGAATAAGCCTTGCGGAAGACGATTCCGTGCCAGTGGATTGTGAACCAGTGTTAAACGGAGACTTTCGGCCGGCGCAAATACCGTTGACGCGGAGACAACCGCGCTAACACCAGCATAATCAGGATTTAAAAAGCTGTCGGTAGGAACTCTTGCCTTATTACGATTTTCGATAGAGTACCGAACGGTCCGAATTGCTTTTCCGGCTATTTTGCCATCCGGACTGATCGGAATACCTATTGGCCCTATGGGGAAAACGGTTTCGACAGCAAACGGCAGCCGTGAAGCACCCTCGTCCAAAGGACGATTGGTAGTCAATTGGCTGGGGTCGATTGCAATTATGTACACGTCCTGATCCGCCACGATGCCCTTTGCCTTATAGATTGCCAATTTCTCGCCTTTCTCTTTTAGTGAGGCTGTCCACCTAAGAAGTATCGCATTGAATGGTACCTGTACGGCTTCAGCCTTGCCGTCCAGACGGGGTGGGGCAAGCCATTCGGCCGGAACATCCTTTGGCGTCGGCGAGATAGCTTCGATCCAGATGGTGCGGCCTTCATAACTTAATCGAAAGTCCGGGCCAGAATCACTCGACGCTAAAGAATGTCCACGACTTTTCAGCCGACGAGCCAATACCATTTCCCAAATGCGTTGCTCGAATTTTCCGGCTTCTCCGCTCGTCAATTCCCGAACGAAATGGCCATCGGCAAGACCGCTTGTCGAAAAATCCTTCCACAATGCGATGTAATATTCGCTTGCCCGCTGTGAATGCGGAAAATGTTTCGCAATGAACTCTTCAACGCGATCCATAGTGATCAAATCGGGGGCAATTTCGACTCGATATTCGACCTTGGAACGCCGAAGTTAGCGTAGAGAAGCTTTCAAAATACTCTCTGCCATCTCCTGAAGTTTTTTAAATTCAGCGATTGCCTGTGGATCATCATTTTTTATCGGCCGATCCAGGTTGGTCATTAAACTAATACGGAGACCATCGGCTTCTCCAATTAGCTCCACCGTCGCTAGGCTCATTCCCACTGGCGCATCTTTCCACTTAATTTCTGAATATGGTGGCAGCACACCTTTCAATGCTTCAGCTTTAACGGGTCCCGAAGTTCCCAAAGCGGCCGAAAGAGTACCACTCCATTTATTCTTTCGATCAATCGGACGAAGAACTAAAGCGACTTTTGGATTCTGCTTAAAAGGTATGAATGCCATTCCCATAAAAACAGTCCATTCAATATCTCCAAATTCTTCTCCAGCCATTTTAGACTCCTTATGTAAGTTTAAAACTGCTGTTTGAACGAGCGTTGATTAGAGAAGGCTGCTAGTCAGCCGATTCTATAGTGCCCGTATCGTTAGACTCAACGCCGATGCATTGGCAAGCTTTTACGTATAGCTGAACTGACAATTGGAACTAGAGTAGTCAGAGTTTTCTCGACCGCCTTAGGCTCATGCACAATGACTTGAAGCAACAAGCGAGTTGCTGCGTCTGGGCGTCGTTGTCCCTGTTCCCATTTACGCAGTGTTGAGACAGGAATACATAGGACAGTAGCAAATTCATTTTGGCTCATATTGAGGTTTTGACGGGCCACTTTAACATTGACCATGGGCACTTCGATTTGATGCAATTTAGCCTTGCTCTCATCGCCCTCGGCAAAGGCAATCGCTTCAAGCATGCTTTCCCTGAGACCTGCGAAAACCTTCTTGCTCATTTGATCCTCCGATAGCTTGCCCGAAGTTTCCCGGCGAGCATGGCAAGCGCATTGCGTTCGGCCTTGCTCAAATTGTCCTTCTCCCCCTTCTTGAACACGTCCAGAAGGAAGATCGGCGCATTCTCCGAAAACGGGTAATACAAGATGCGGACGCCGCCCCTCTTCCCCTTGCTGCCGGCAGCAAACCGAACCTTCCGTAAGCCACCGGTTTCCTTGATGAGATCGCCGCAAAGTGGATTGGATGCGATCATCGTGATGGCGTCCCAAAGCTCGTCCGCCGTCAGGCGCTTTTCGGCGCGCCGGCTGAAATAGGCCGTCTCAGCGACGGTTTGCATGACCATATATAACCCATTGGGTTAGGTTATTCAAGGGACACCTATTCGCCGGCGGCCGAATTAGTTCAATCGTTTTGCATTACCGGCTGATCTACAGAAGGGCCAGCCTCTGAGGTGTTTGATCTGAGGCGCTCTTCAATCCACGCGAGAAGGTCTCTGCGTCGATATCTGACGGAACGGCTTGATACTTTCACGAAGCGTGGACCGCCGCCCCGAAGACGCCAATTTTGTAGAGCGCGAACGGTGTAACCTAGAAAAGTAGCCGCTTGGCGTTCATTGACAAGCCGATCTAGCTCGAAATCGAAGCCAAGATTTGGATGTTGAGTCGTTTCCATCGCTGAAATCTCCCTTATCAATTACGACGGACAACATTATTTCCAACCAGACGTATTAGTAAAATTCGTCAAAACGGAATTTCAGTGCCGAATACCATTCATCCGGAGCCGTATTCATAAGGGCCTTTAACCTCCAGGGTCAGACGTAGAAGTCCGCCGACGGGCCTCGGCCCAAGCCTTTAGATCACTGAGCCGGTAAAGGCACACCCGCCCAAACTTGAAAAAAACGGGGCCACCACCAACACAGCGCCACTTCTCAAGCGTTCGCCGCGCCAAGCCGAGAAAAAGCGCGGCCTCAGTCGTGCGCAGATACTGGTCTGATGACAGGGTTTCAACCGAAGTGTCCATCGTGTTCCTCCAAGGTACTCCAACGCGTATTGGCGAGATACGAACAAGCATGGAGGAATTTGCGCGAAGTCAAAACAGCTTTCAGCTCTATGTCCGAAGATTTCGAGACAGAAATCTAAGAGCGTTTGTGTTTCACCCAGTAGTCAAGAGCCTGCGCCTTGAAACGCTTGTCGAAACGCCTAAGCCTAATCAACAGTGCGGCTTGTGAATCTTTGATGTGAGGATGCCGCTTCAGGAGAATTCCCGCCGCTTGGCGCTCCGTCTTTCCTTGTTTCAGGAGAATATCGAATTCGTACCAGAGGGCGAATTCGTCAGTCATCTCCCATTCATTGCGCCGGCCTCGCGTCTCAGGCTGTCTTTCCTGGAATCCAGGTACATGGGTTTTGGCGAGGACCAATGCCAATTTCTTCCAGCGTTCGGGATCGTCTTTTGAAATCGAGAAGTACTCGAACAGCAATTCGAATCTTTCATCGAATTCTGGCCGCGCTTCGAATTCGCCCGGAGGCAAAGAGATTGGTGCATCCACACCCGGTTCCAAAGGCTCATTGAGCTTGCCGGGATAAAGGGGCGGTTTCGCTGTTCTACGCCCGATCACGCCACGAGCTCAGGTGATTTAGCGGGCTGGTTGGGGCATGGCGGCTCCGCCGGCTTCCTGGCCGGCTGCTGCATCGCCGCCAGGAGGTGCCTGCCGATCATCTTATTGGCCCGGTGCATCGGCTGTGCGGCAAGGTGCGCATAGCGCGCCGTCGTGCTGGTATTCCGGTGTCCGAGCAGCCCGCCGATCATCGGCAAGGATTGGCCGCTCGAAACCGCCATGCTGGCGAAACTGTGCCGCAAATCGTGCATACGAACATCGCAAATTTCGGCTTCTGCCCGGATTCGTTGCCAGGGCTTCTCCAAATCCTTCAAATGCGCCCCGGCCAGGCCCCCGGCAATGACATAGGGATTGCCCCGAATCGGCACTATTCGCGCCAAGATTTCGTAGGCCGGCTCGTTGAGGAAGATGATTTTGGCCCCGGTCTTGCTGTCGGGCAGGAGCAGCCGCTTTTCCTCCTGGTCGATATAGGCCCATTTGAGGGTGAGGATTTCAGAGACCCGCGCCCCGGTGAATACCAGCAGCCGGATAGCCGCAATGGCGCCCGGCAATTCGCTCTTAGTCCGCTCGGCCTTATTCAGCGCGGTATTGAGTCGGCTGAATTCCTCGCGTGTCAAATATCGGTCGCGCTTCTTTTCCTTGAATTTCTCGATATGGCGGCAGGGATTCGAATAGTCCGGCTTGAGGCCCCAGCGCTCAGCCATATTGAACATATTGGAAAGGAGTGCGAGCACGCGATTGGCCTGATAAGGCGAAAGGCGCAGCTTGTAATGCAAATCGGCGATATCGGCCCGCGTGATTTCAGCCAATTTGCGCGCCCCAAAATTACGCAATAATACGCGGTCAATAATTCGGCGAATTTCGCGATTTGTGCTCGGCTTCAACCGGCTTTCGGCGTGCTCTTTGAAATTGCGCTCGGCGAATTCGGAGAATTTCGGCGCATTGCGCGCCTCGTCGCGCTCGCCCGAAGGGTCGCCACCATCGGACGCCTCGGCGAGCCAAAGCCGTGCCTTAAGACGCGCCTGTTCGACCGTGATTGATCCATGCAGCCCGATCTTGGGCTTGCGTTGCCTTCCGCTCTTGTTACGGTATTTGAGGATGTAGACGCGCTTGCCGGAGGGCCAAATGCGCACGCCGAATCCGGGGAGTTCACTGTCCCACAGGATTACATCGCGCCCTTCCGGGGCGAAGCTTTCGACCAAACGCTTGGTCAGTTTCGGCATACTGATCTCGCCACTGACTGACAATTTCCGGTACCACATAGGTACCACAAGAAATAGATTCGTGGCGTCTCCGAGACATGTCCGGCAAAAATATTTTTTGAATATTCATCAATAACGAGAGTAGCTTAGAGGACACTGACGCGAACGGGCAAAACCTCCTGAAGCAATTCGTAATCAGTAGGTCCGCGGTTCGAATCCGCGCGTCGGCACCACAAAATGTTATATATTTCAAATAGATAGGCCATATTTCAAAGGAAGTCTGCTTGGGCGACCCAACTTCATGGAAGCATGGTGGAAGCATTCGGGGCACGGCCTTTCAGATACCCTAATTTCCAGATGGCCGTTTTCTCAAACCGCCGTCTCCCAGTGAATTTTGAAGCGTTCATTTCGGATGACAAGGCCGTGTTGTTGGCCTTCGGCGCTCAACAAGCTAGCGGTCCTCTTGACTCTGGAATGTTCATTCAAAACGAAGCGGTCGCCATGAAATGGAAAACATTCTATCTGAACTTATGGAAGCACCCTGAGACGGTCGTGGTAAAGCCCAGTGGCTCTCTCAGCTCTGCTGAATACGAGGCGGCGCTGCGAAGAATGAATGAGCTTTTCCTCGGGAACGAACGGTAATCCATGCGAGGAGGTCTCTACGCCGATATCGGACGGAACGGGACGAGACTTTCACGAAGCGTGGACCGCCGCCCCGAAGACGCCAATTCTGCAACGCCCTGACCGAATAGTGTCTTGCGCAATTTGTAGAGTGCGGATTTCTCCTGCACGAACGGCGAATTCCTTTTGCAGGGACAATGGAGGGACAGGAACTTCAATCCCCAGCAAGGAAGGTTGGGAAATGTTCGTTATCGTCCCGCTGTTATCTGCCTTAGTTGTTACCCAGCGGCGAATCAAAATATCTAACCTTGCGACGAGCAAAGTGGTTTTGCCTGAGCCAGGAGCAGCCTGGAGATCGCATGAACTCGGGCACTCCAGAAATTGGCGTCGTGCGGCATCAGAGAAATCACAACCTGGAAAGCGTGCGCTCAGTTCAGCGATATCAATATTTGAAAGATCAATGGTCAGATTATTCATGCTTTAGCAGGTTTCGTTGACGTACGCGCACCGACGTGTTCGAGGGCCTTTACAAGATAATCAGGCAACTTTGCGCGGAAGTTATCTAATGTTACATTGTTCATATGTTGGTCTATTATACACGACAACCACTGTGCAATTTCTGGCTTGCTGAGATTGCCGCCGGCGAGCGCGGCATTCTGGCGCCGCCCGAGGCCTAATTCTGGGGAATCCGGGAAAAAGGGACCCGTTCCAGGTGCCTGGAGAACACCCTCTTAAGTCTGGCCCAGGGCCGGGCGCTGCGGCCAGACTGTTGCTGTTTGGATACAGCCATTCGCAATCGCGCTCAAGGATGGTGGCGGACTGGCCCGAAAATCGCAGTAGTTGGATGTTAACATTATAGGGAATCATTCCATTTATCCCCTTGTATTCCCTAGTATCTGCAGACTTTGACATGTAGGGGAGTATTTACTGGTGCTGACCGTAAGTCATTTTCGTGGCAAACGACGTTACTGTTCCCTACAGATGGGGGAATATGTGAAGATATCTAAGTGAGATGATCACCGAGATGATCGCGTGGTCTGTTGTGCTTCGGCACCGGGGGGATTCATGATCGAGATGAGGATGACAGCAGCGGCCAAGGAAGCGTTGGCATGTTTCTCCGTTCCTGTATTCCTGGCGGGCCTTGATGACGGTGCGCGGTCGCGCGTGACCTTGCATGTCGCCCGTCCACGGAACCGACAGTTGCTGCAACAGGAGGCGCGGACGGCATTGGGCCGCGCGGGCATTGACGCGGAGTGTCGAATCCGCGCTCTTGATCACGGCTGCCTAGAGCAGGCGCGCAGCTTGCAGGATGTGCTCAAGTCGTTCGCGCATGATGCGATCATCTACGATCCCACCGAAAGCGTGTCGCATGCCCAAGCGCTGCTCCGTTGCGGCCAGCATTTGCGAGCCGCCCTCGGCCGCGCCCTGCGGGGTATCTATCTCGAGCCGGAAAGCCGCATCCTCTATCTCGTCTGTCGCCGGGAAGAACTTTCGGTCGACGAAAGGCTGGACAAAGACCGCCAAGGGGGTGTCGAGGCATGCGCAAGGAGCGTGATCGAGACTTGGCGCAGCAAAGATCCTGCCGCCTTCGACCTCTCCGTCCGTTTGTGTCTCGACGTGCCGACTCTGCCTCTCGTCCCGGTCGACAACGCCTCGCTCGACGCGATGCGGCACCGGTTGCCGTGGCTCGTGCGACTGCACACCGGAATGATCGTGGGCGCCATGGCCACGTTTCTAGGCACGGTCTTTTCGGGCGCGGCGCTGGCCGACGGCAGCCTTCCGGCCGTCTCCACAGTCAATGGCAAGGTGTCCGCCGAAGGCGGCGAAGGCAATGCCCAATCGCTCGGCATAGTCTCGGGCAGCCTCACCGCTCCGGTCGGACACTCTTTCGGCGTCCAATTCGACGCCACCGGTGGTGCAACAAACGGCAATGCCCTGTGGGGTGTAGCGGGACAGGGGTTCTGGCGCGATCCTGGCATCGGCTTGGTGGGCGGCTATGTCTCGCATTTGGGTTCGAGATTCGGCTCTCCCGATACTACCGGTGCCGCCAGGTTGGATCGCTACGCCGTCGAGGGTGAGGCCTATCTCGGGCAATTCACGCCGTCCGCAGCCGTCGGCTACCAGAACATGGATTCGCTGGGTGTCGCTCATACTGGCGCCTTCGGCAAGATCGATTTGGCGTGGTACCCGCTCGACGATCTCATGCTGAGTGGGGGAGGCGACTTAAACCCCAACAAGTCGCTGGCTCAGGTTGAAGCCGAGTATCAGCTCGGCCTTGCCGCGCTTCCTGGCCTGAGCCTCTTCGCCGAGGCCGGGACGGGCGGAATGCGCGACAGCATGGCCATTGCCGGGTTCCGCTTTTATTTCGGCCCAGCGAAGAGTTTGATCCGACGGCACCGCGAAGACGACCCGCCGAGTCTGCTCACCGGCGCCGGGATAGAACCGAGCTTCATCAAAGTACCCCAGAGATACTAAACTGCGCCGAAACGCCGGCCGATCGGCGCGCGGAGAGCATTAGCGCCGATGAAGACGGTTTTGTTGGCGTGGGAGCTTGGCGCGAATCTCGGGCATGTCGGCCCGCTGTTGCGGATTGCGCGTGAACTGCGGCGCCACGGCCACCGGCCGGTGTTCGCGTTGCGTGATGTGGTCGGCCCACGGCCTCTCTTCTTGGCCGACGAGGGTATACCCGTGCTCCAGGCGCCGGTTTGGCTCAAGCCCGATATCCTGCGCGGCCGCTTGTACACGATCTCGAGCTACGCCGATAATCTCGCCGCCTTCGGCTTCGCCGACGCCGAGGATTTATCGGCGATGGTCGAGGCATGGGACACGCTCTTGGGTCTCATAAAGCCCGACCTCGTCATCGCCGATCACAGCCCGACGCTATGCCTCGCTGCCTACGGCGCGATTCCGCTCGCCATCATCGGCAATGGCTACACCGTTCCGCCGGTGCATAGCTCATCCTTCCCCCCGCTCTATCCGAACCAGCCGCCCCTGATGGCGGAGACTCGATTGCTGGAGAACGTTCACGCGGTGCAGCGCCGCCGCGGCCGTTCCGCGCCGCCGACTTTGCCGGCGCTCTTCGACGCTCCGCTCCGCGCCATCGCCACATTTCCCGAGCTCGATCCCTATCGCGGGAGCCGCCGCGAACCGGTCCTCCCCCCCTTGGAGGAGATGCCGGCCGAGACGCCCCTTCCCGCCGAGCCGCACCTTTTTGCTTATCTCGGCGAAGAGCACCCGGCATTGGAAACACTGGTGCAATGTCTCGTCGAACTGAATGCTGCCGTCGAGGTCTATCTCCGCGGAAATCTCGGTGCGTTCCGCCGCCTCCTGGCGGCGCGCGGAGCCCGCGTCCATGAGCGCCCGCCGCCGCTCGCCGAAGTGCTGCCGCGGGCGCGGATCGTCGTCTCGCAGGCGGGCTCCACCACGGCCCATGCAGCGCTCGCCGCGGGCCGGCCTCAGGTGCTCCTTCCGCTCCATGTCGAAGCGGATCTGACATCGTCCGCGCTGGTATCGCTCGGTGTCGGCGTGCGTGTTCGCAAGGACGCCGAGAAGCGGGACGTCGAATCGGCACTCAATGAAGCGATGAACAGCGGCGATCTACGCGACAAGGCGCATGGTTGCGCCGCCATCATTGCCGCTCGGCCGCCGATCGATTCGCTCGCAACCGTGACGAACGCCTGCCTTCAACTGCTCTCATGATCGCCCCACCGCTGCTCCTCCTAGGATGATGAAGCTTCTTTTTGTGAACCCTGTCGGTTACCTGCCTTACTGGGTCGGGGGTACGGAACGAAGCATCCACGAGCTTTGCATTGCGCTGCAACGACGAGGAATTTCCGTCGCGGTGGTCGCCGCCATGGGGCCCGAAGCGGGCGATGGCAGAGACCTAAGCGAGAGACGGGAGGTCAACCGCTGGGGATATCGGGACGAGATCATGGGATACCCCGTCTACCGGGTCCGCGATGTCCTCAACAGCGTCCTCGATATTGCGACGTCGCTCGATCCGTCGGTGATCGTTGCCCAGAACGTCTTCGCGCTCGCCCAAACCTGCATCTTGGCGGGATTTCCAACGTTGCTGTATCTACGCCACACGGATCTTCTGTGGCTCTTTCCGGGAGGCCGGCAGCCGCCGTGGTATGACCTGAGCCATCCCCTGCTTGGCTACGTCGCCAACTCGCGTTTTACCGGCCAATTCTATGAAAAAAGCTTGGGGATTCGCCTGCCGGTCATTGAACCGATTCTCGCTCCGGAAGCATACCGGACCAAGACGAGCCGCCGGAAGGTAGTGTTCGTCAATCCGGTCCCGGTCAAGGGTGTGGACATCGCGTTGCGGCTGGCAGCTGCACGACCGGACATCCTGTTCGAGGTGGTCGAAGCTTGGCCGCTGAGTGCGGAGGAATCCCAGGCACTCATCGAGCGCTGCCGGCCGCTCGACAATGTGACGCTGCGTCGCTCGGTTGCCGACATGCGCGAGATCTATCGCGAGGCGAAGCTGCTACTGGTGCCGAGCCGGTGGCAGGAGGGATGGGCGCGGGTCGTGACCGAGGTGCAGGCAAGCGGCATCCCCGTGCTTGCGAGCTGCCGCGGCGGATTGCCCGAATCGGTGGGCGCGGGCGGAATCCTGGTCGATCCCGATGCCGATCTCGGGTCCTGGACCAAGGCGCTGTCGCTGCTCTGGGACGACGAGGCGGCCTATGCCCGTTATGCCGAGGCGGCGCTCGCCCATTCGCGGCGCGCGGAGATCCAGCCCAAGCACTTAGTCGACCGGTTCCTGGAGCTCGTCAGCGGGCACGCTGCATTGGTCGTCAAGGGGGCTGAGGCGGCTCGGCTCGGCGATATCGGGTTGAGCGTGATCGTACCTACCTATCGTTGTCCAGCAGGTCTCGATCGGCTGCTCACGAGCCTGCGGGAACAAGTGGAAGGAAATACCAAGTACCAGGTGATCGTGGTGAACGACGGCAGCCACGACGAGCGATACGCCGCGGTGATCGAGCGCCATTGCGACTTCGTCGCCTATGTCGCAGCGCCGCAGAATCGCGGGCCGGCGGCGGCGCGCAACCTCGGCGCGGCGCAGGCGCAAGGCGACTTCATCGTCTTCATCGACGACGATTGCGTGTCCCCGCCCTACTGGCTCGATTGGCTTTGCGCCATCCTCGCCGAGAACCCCGATGTCGACGTGGTGGGCGGCACGACCGAGCCGCTGCCGTCGCCGAAGGCCGGACTATTCGAGACTTTTCTTGCCGAGGCCGGCTTTCATCCGCGGCCCTATCTGCTCGATGACCTGCCAGTGTTGGTGACGGCGAACCTAGCGGTGCGACGCACTGCGTTTGAGGCCGTCGGCGGATTCGACGAGACGATGCTCACGACGGAGGATCGCAACCTTTGCTATCGGCTGGAGCAGCGTCGCGCCATCTTCCATCTCGATCCTGGCTGGTTCGCCTATCACGACATGGCGACGCGGGTCTGGAGGCATTTCCGGCGCTATTACCGCTACGGCCTTGGCATCCGGCGGGAGATCGCCATGGAGGATTCGCCGCCCGACCTCTCGCGATGGCCGCAGGAAGGATTCGCATTGCACGATTTGCCCGCGCGCGTCGCGGCTTTGGTCGCGCGCGTCAAGGACGGCGATCGCCATGAGGCGCGTCCCTGGGCCACGCGAATTCTGTTCATGGCACTGGCGGTTCTGACTTGGCTCGCCGTGGATCTCGGCTATGTACGGGCGATTAGGGATTCGGAGGCCGACCGAAAGAGGCGGCGCGAGGACCTGAAGCGCAAATTCGAGAAGCCGCCACGTGCCCGCGTCGGCAAGGGCCCGGCGCGGTTTCTGATCTTCGCCTTAGGTCGAACCGGAAGCACGGCATTGATGCGAGCGCTCAATTGCCATCCCGCCATTCGCTGCATCCATGAGCCTTTCAACATTCGCGACCTGACATCGCGCTTCGGCGGCCGGGCGCGCGACCGGGCGACGCTCATCGCGCTCCTCGATGAGATCGCTGCGGAATACAATGGCATCAAGCATGTCTGGAACCCGCTTGGCTGGCCGTTCCTGGAAAGTCCCGAATTGAATTTCGAGGTGCTCACCAATTTCGGGCCCGTCCTGCTGCTGCACCGCGCGAACATCCTGCGGCGGCTCGTCTCCGCCGAGATCGCCCAGCAGGCCGACCGCTATCAGCTGCCGGAGCAGGCGGCGCAGTATCGAAGAAATCTGCGTTGGTTCCCGTTCCATCACTTAGACAGGGACCGCTTGAAGGAAAGCCTCGAGGCCGAGACGCAGGCGATTGAGAAGGCGCGGCGGCGGCTACGCGCGGCGGGGGTGCCCTCTCTCGAGCTCACCTACGAGCAACTCTACGCTCCGGGCTGTCGCGAGGACCGTGTTCGGCGCATGGCGCCCATCTTCCAGTTTCTGGGGCTGGCGATCGAGGATCTTTCCAAAGAGGCGCTGCGCAGCCTCAGCATCATCCTCGACCCGGCAGCGAACAAGCTCAACGACGAGACTATCTATTCGATGGTCCCGGACATCCTCGGCATCGAAGCGGAGTTCGGCTCGGATGCAACCGGGTGGCTCTTTCACTAGCCGTGAAGCCCGAAGCGCGTCCTTGCGAAACCGCGTCACGCCGCGCCGGGCTCCGGGCGCCGCCTCGGCGAATTCCAGGGGTCGAAGGGCCTCGGCGAATTCCAGGGGTCGAAAGGGACGAGTTGCCCGCTGTCTCTCGGCGGTCTTAGGAACTGCCGCGCGGTCGTATTCAGCATGCTTGCCGTGAAGGAGAAGCTGCTGGGAGAGATCGCCAGCAGATCGGCCTGCGTAAGGACATAAAAATCCGTGAAGAACTCGGCCCCCGGTATGCTCACTCCGAGATCGCCGGCGGTAGCCGGGGCGAATTCTCGGAACTCTCGGTGAATCTGCGGGTCGTCGCTCGCGACATAGAGAACCGGCGCGTCTAGCTCCTGCCAGATGGCGTCGAGCCAGGCGAGATAGGGGGCGAGAGGCGCGACCCAGAATCTTTTATGCTCGACCTTATCGCCGCGGCGGATGTGGAGGGCGACGAGGGTGCGTCCCTGGCGTCTCAGCCGCGACAGCCCCTCTTCCATTGGCGGCCTCGCCCGCTCGCCGGGACGAAACAGGGTCTGAAGAAAGGCGCAGTGCGGGAGATAGTACTGGGTCGGGCAGTAGAAATAACCCGAAAAGTCGCGTTCCGAGAAAATTTCGGCCGCTTCTCCCGAAAACAAACGGGCACCGCCGCCCGGGCTCTCCCTGAACTCCGGCAGCGCGCTCCCCGGATACGGGTCGTCGAGATCGAAGAGCCAGCGGCCTGGCCAGTCGGGCACCTCGACGGCGAGCCGATGAATGCGGCCATAGACGCGCAATGCCATGTATTGTTGCACCTGCATGCCGAAGCGGCCCATGGTGCCGAGGCGTGACATCATGATTCGTCGCTCGAGCCCCGGCTCCTGACGCTTTTCGGGCGGCGCCGGAAGCGGCGCACCCCAGGCTTGGCGCATCATCATCGTGGCGCGTCTCGTGAAGATGCGGGATTCGCCAGGCGATTGCGCGAGAATGGAGTCATAGGCCGCAGCCGCGGCCGTGTAATGGCCGAGCGCTTCTTCGGCCTCGCTCAGCGCACAGAGGTGGCCAAGAGCATCGCGGCCGCGCCGCAGCGACTCCCGGAGAACCTCCGCCGCCTTAGCGGCATCGCCGGCGCGAGCGAAAAGCATGCCCAGGCACTGCTGCGCACCGACCTCGCCGGGGCCGAGGGAGTGCGTCTCCTGCAAGAGCAGAAGAGCGTTACGCTTGTCGCCGCGCGACAAGGCGATCTCAGCGCACAAGAGCCTCGCCTCGACATTGTCAGGATCGGCGCGAAGGACGCGCTCGCACCAGCCATTAGCCTCGGCCAACTGGCCACCGCGAAAAAGCGCGGCAGCGAATTCTAGGCGCTCAGGTCGCCGTGAGCGCCTGCCCGCCAATCCTCTGAAGAAGTCCTTTATGGCGTCCAGCGCAGGCCTGCCGCCAGCCATCGGCACCTCGATTGATCGTCGCAAGCAAACCCTTGTAGCAGTAAAGCCAATAAGCGCGCTTGTCATTCATTCGCGGGGATCAGGTCGTCGCCTGGCGGCGCGTCGGACCTTCCCTGCTGCCAGTCCTGCTCATCAAGTTGCTGGCGCAGCGCTACTTTGTTGACCTTGCCGGAGGCATTCTTCGGCAATTCGCCAACGATGCGGATTTCACGCGGTACCTTGTAGGGGGTCAGATGTGCCCGGCAATGGGCCATAAGCGCGCCTACCTCGACCGGACGGCGCACCATGACGAATGCGACAACTTCCGTGTCGTTGTCGGCCGTGCGGCGACCGAGCACCGCCGCCTCTAAGACATCTCCATGCTCCTGCAGCGCAGCCTCAATTTCTATGGGATGGATTTTAGTGCCGCTACGGATGATCAGGTCGGAGGCGCGACCCTTCAAGAAGAGATAGCCGCGGTCGCCAAGCGCCGCTAGATCTCCGGGATAATACCAACCGTCGTGGAAGCTCTCGTTCGCCCTTTCCCAGCCACTCGGACCATCGAGACCGACAGAGAGCGTTGGCCCGCGGCAGCGAAGTCGGCCGACCGCGCCGGATGGAAGCGGCAGATCCTGTCCGTCGACAATTTCCAGCTCCGTTATCGGGTGAGACCGTCCCACGCTCGCCGCCCACTCAGGCAGGTCGCTTGGACGCAATAGTGCAATCATTCCGATTGCAGTTGCACCGTAATAATCAAAAAAATTCGGTGTCAGCTTGCGTGCCGCCTCGATCTTCTCTTCGGCATGTATTGGCGCACTGGCGCAGATGAGCGCGTCCATGTTCGGCAAGAGAAATCCCCGTCCTTCCGCAAGGCGAAGCAGTTGACGTATCATCGTAGGCACTACGTATCCGACCGTTGCCTTATGTTTTGCGACGAGTTCGATGTATTCCTCGGCACTGACAAGAGGGGGGTAAAGGATTATGCTGTTACCGTGCTGGAGATGTACCAAGCACTGCCTCAATCCGGCGCTGAAACACAACGGTATGGCGGATAGGTAGCGGCAACGCCAGGGCAGTGACATCAACTCAAGAAGAGTTCGGCTAACATAATATTGAAGGTGTGTGGCCAACATGAACTTCGGCGCGCCGGTCGTTCCGGATGTCGACAGGATGACAAAGGGGGCATGCCAATCGCTCGGCAAGTCGGGGGGCGGGTCGGCAAGGGCGACCGCCCGATGCCACGATGAATCGAGCATGACGTTAGGGCAGCCGATGATGGATTGGCTACCCGGCTCGACAAGAATAAGCTTGATCCCAAGCGCGTCGGCAACGCGCGCCTTTTCCGCCGGCCGTGCGCGCCAGTCGATCGGCACGATCACGGCCCCCATCCGTCCGACCGCCAGGAGTGTTACAAGGTGTTCCCACGTGTCCTTGAGGCACAGCCCAACTCTATCCTCGGCCCGCACGCCCAGTGAAGCGAGCTGCCCGGCAGTGCGCAGGACGAGAACCGCGAGCTCGCCATAGGTGATGGTCCTGTCACCGTCGATGAGGGCGGCGGCCTCCGGCTGCAGCTTGCCAAGGCGGAGGATCGGCTCGACGAAGTTCATGAGACCCTCTGTACACTGATGGAAGCCCTGTATTCACACGACACCCTGATCGTGAAAGCTCTCATCCTTGTGGCGCGTGACATGCGCAACGTTCTTGTCATTCGCACCGCTGGCATAAGTCTCGGAAGCCAATGCACCGTCCAGGATGAACCGCATCAGGCGACATATCTCCCCGAGCTGCAAGCTGAAAAACTCGAGATGGTTGCCGGGCAGAACATGGACTCTCTGTGGACCCGTGAGAATCTGTTGCCAGGGAAGCTCGGGTTGAAAATGGGCAGGCGCCTGGGCGGTGCTTAAAATAATGTCCGTGGCGCCGGAATATGGCGCCGGGCGATGTCGAGAAAATGCGATAGTGGACCTGACAACAGCTGCGGCCGCCATATGCATCTGCTTCGGATCGCGAGTATTGAATGGCACGTTATCGATGCGCGCGACACTTTTGCGCAACATCGTCTGCGCATTGTCATACAATTGCTGGAAAACCTGCGGATGGAGATCGATCATTTGATATCTGTCGCCACCGAATGGAAGGAGGGGAGGCGGGTTCAGGAGGAGCACGGTGCCGACTTGTTGCCCCAAGGCTGACAGCTCACGGGCGATTTCGAGTGCCACGAGACCGCCGGGACATTGCCCGCCGATGTAATAGGGCCCGGTCGGTTGCACGCCCCGTATTTCTTGTAAGTAATCGACCGCCATTTCCCTGACGCTCTCGCAAGGTTGCTGCCTCCCGTCCAATCCCCGAGCGAAAATCGCATAGAAAGCCCGATCCGGCCCCAGCGCCCGCGCCATAGCAGCAGTGTGTAAGAGTAAGCCATTCAAGCCATGCACCAGAAAAAAAGGCGGCTTCGTTCCCGATTGCGTGATCGGTACAAGCATGGTCAGGCCCGCCGCGCCTGCGTCAATTCATCGACCTTCAGCGCGAGCAGCGCGATCGTCGGTGCGTCGATGAGCGTTGCCATCGGGATAGTGATCACAAAGCACTCCACAATCTCGGCGAAGATGACCGCTGCGAGGAAGGAATCGCCGCCAAGATCCTGATAGTCATCCTCGATACCTATGCAATTCATATTGAGCGCTTTGCACCAAATCCCCGCAAGCCTCTGCTCGGTGGGCGTACGCGGCGCGATATAGGGCCGCGGAAGCGGCAATTGCTCGCGCCGGATAAGATTGCCTGACTGCAACATCGACCCGTTTCCCTCCGCCATCTGGTTAGCATATATTCATATTTCGTTCCAACGACTGCTATGGACGATCCGTTTAGGACAGTCAAGGTACCCGATCGATGAAAAAGGTCGACCGCCAATATTCTTTTACACTGACCCTGAATTTTACTTGGAGATAGCTTCTCCCAAGCGCCATAGGAGCTACCCGACTTGCAACCCGATGTTGCAGTCCGGCGCGGCGGATATCCCGCGTTAAATCTGGCGGCTTTCTCGAGGGGAGAGTAAAACGGACCCGCCCCGGAAAGGGTGGAAGAGAAAACTTGGACGCGATGAAGACCGCGGCACGGGACGACGGCGCGCGTTTCCTGATGTGCGCGCCCGATCACTTCGCCGTCACCTACGCCATCAACCCGTGGATGGACCCGGCGCAATGGGCAAGCCATGCGCGCAGCCTCGGCCAAACCGCGCGCCGCGAATGGAAAAAGCTGCACCGGACGCTGCAACAGCTCGGCGCGCGCATCGAGTTGTTGCCGCCGAAAACGGAACTGAGCGATCTCGTCTTCACCGCCAACGCGGCCGTGGTGATGGATGGGGTGGCGCTGCTCGCCCATTTCCGCCATGCCGAGCGGCAAAAGGAAGAGCCGCATTGCGAGCGTTGCTTCCGCGAGCTGGTGGCGCGCGGCGTCATCGCCGCGGTGCGGCGCCTGCCCGAGGGCCTGGTCCAGGAAGGCGCCGGCGATTGCGTCTGGGACCGCGCGCGGCAGATGTTCTGGATGGGCTGCGGACCGCGTTCGCATCGCGATGCCGCGCGCGTGATGCGCGAGACCTTTGGGCTCGAGACGCTGCCGCTCGAGCTCGCCGACCCGCGTTTCTATCACATCGATACGGCGCTCTCCCCGCTGCCGCGCGGCGAAATGATGTACGTGCCTGCGGCCTTCACCGCCGAGGGCTTGCGCCAGATCCGCGATCGCGTCGCGCCGGAGCAACGCATCGAGCTCGGCACCAAGGATGCGATGGGGTTCGCGGCCAACGCGGTGTGCGTCAACGACGACATCGTGCTCTCAGGCTGCGGCGCCGGGTTGCGCCGCCGGCTCGAACAGGCCGGCTATCGCGTCCATGCGACGCCCTTGGGCGCCTTCCATCGCAGCGGCGGCTCGGCCTTCTGCCTGACCTTGCGGCTCGATCTGCGCTCGGCCGGCACAGGCGCGGCCGGCGGCAACCGATAAAATGCCCGCCAAATCAGCGGCTTGACCTTCGAGCCGGTTCCGGCCGGGATCGCGCTTTATGCCGGGCGGGGTCTCGTGCCATATAGCGCGGAGTAGAAAATCATGGCCCGTCTCAAGGACTATCTCGAAACCTCGCGCGCGGCGCTCGCCGATGCCATCGCCGGCATGGACGAGGCGCGCGTCGAGCGCGCGATCGCGGCCATCACATCCGGCTTGTCCAAGGACAAGCCCTTGCTGATCTGCGGCAATGGCGGCTCGGCGGCCGACGCCATGCACATCGCCGGCGAGCTGGTCGGCCGCTATCTGAAGGAGCGGCGCGGCTTGAAGGCGATCGCGCTCTCGGCCGACCCGGCGGTGCTGACGGCATGGAGCAACGATTACAGCTACGACACCGTGTTCGCGCGCCAGGTGGAGGCGCTCGGCGAGAAAGGCGGCGTGTTGCTGGCGATTTCGACCAGCGGCAATTCCAAGAACGTGATCGCGGCGGCCAAGGCGGCGAAGAAGAAAGGCATGATGGTGGTGGGCTTGACCGGCAAGGGCGGAGGCCAGCTCGGCCCCGAAACCGACATCCTGCTCGACGTGCCGGCTTCGCAGACGCCGCTCATCCAGCAGATCCATATCTGCCTCTATCACTTCATCTGTTCCGAGATCGAAGAGCGGATCTCCCGCGCCTGAACGCCGCGATCAGCGGGCGAGCGCCTGGGAGATGGTGTTGAAGGTGTTGACCAGCCCGGTCGAGACGCCGTGCAAGCTGGTCGCGATCACCACGCCGATCACGGCGCAGACCAGAGTGTATTCCACCGCGGCGACGCCGCGCTCGTCGCGCAGCAATTGGCCGATCATCCGATTGACGTCCGACATGCGTCTCTCCAACGGAACTCCGCGCAAGGCGGTTAAGCCACGGTAAGGCGGTTCTCCGAAAACTCAAAACAATATCGTCTAAAATTTGCCGGGTATTCGCGCGAAATCGTTTTGAAGCGTCGCATTTATTGACAGCGGGTTAACAACCGCTTGCGGCATCGGGCGGATTCGCAAACCCGCCCGCCGCTTTCAGCCTTGCTTAACCACAATGGGCGACACTGGCCGCCGCAACGTTCTCCAACGGCGAGGGGTTTCCACGGTGTTTCGGCAATTGCAATGCAACGGCAGGGAGCGGAATTTCGGTTCCGCCGCGTGGGTCGCGGCGCGGCTGCTGCCGCTTTTCGCCGCCTGCGCCCTGGCGCTGTCGGGTTGCGCCCATGCCCCCAAGACCAGCGAAGCGTCGGCGGCCGCCTTGGCCGCCGAGGACGCCAAGCCGCCGATGCAACGCGGCGAGGAAGCGGATGCGCGCGGCGATTACGCCGCCGCCGCCGGATTTTACCGCAAGGCGCATGAGGCCGATCCCGCCGCGCTCGGCCCGCTCTACCGTCTCGGCGCGGCGCAGGTGGCGGGCCGCGATTACACCGGCGCCTACGAGACCTATCACCAGATCCAGACCCTCTCCGCCGACGATGCCGAAGCGGCGTTCCGGCTCGGCGAATTGATGCTGATGCGCGGCTCGCCCCAGGCGGCGCTCGACCAATTCGACATCGCGCTCCGGACCCGCAAGGTCGATCCCGCGCTCTACAGCGCGATCGGCGTCGCCTACAGCATGATGGGCAAATACGACAAGGCGATCGGCGATTACCGGCTGGGGCTGAAAATCGCGCCCGATCACATGGGGCTCAGGAACAATCTGGGCCTGGCCCAGTTCCTGGCCGGCGATTACGAGGGCGCGGTCAAGACGCTGTCCGATCTGGTGGCGCTGCCCGACGCCAAGCCGCGCTACCGGCAGAATCTCGCCTTCATCTACGCGATCCACGGCGATTACGAGCAGGCGCGCGCGGTTGCGGGGCACGACGTCGACCTGGCCTCGCTCAAGAGCGACCTCGATCTCTACCGCAACGGCCAGAAAACCAACCAACAGGGCGGCGAGAGCCAGGCTATTAACCAAGAATTGATGGGCATCCATTTCGCCGACAAGCCGGCCACCGCCCAGGCCGCCCAGGCCCCCGCCCCGGGCGCCCAGACCAGTGAAATTGGACCTGGTCAAACGGGGCCCGGCCAGGCCGGGCCCAACCAGGCCGAATCCGGCCAAACCGACACGTCCCGCTAGGTCTTGGCCGCTAGGCCCTTGGCCGCCAGGTCTCGGCCGCCAGGCCCAAGGGCCGGGTGCGGCCCGAAAAACCCTGATTTATCCGAGTTTTCATCGGCTATTAACCAGAGTCAGCCAAAATCACCACCGGTTCGTTCCGCATGCAGGCGAGGGATCCGCGCCGGAAAAGACGGCGCGGGGCGGCTTGCCTGAGAGGATTGGAGAGGGTTTAGAGCGCGATGTTCGCCACCATTCCGCCACGCCGGCTGATCCTGCTCGCCGCAGCGATGGGCTTGTCGCTCGTCACGGCGCTGGTCGTGCGCGGCTGGGTCGAAACCGTGCGCCGCGAGGCGACGCCGGCCGCCGCCGTGCAGACGGTCAAACCGCCGACGATGATTCTGGTCGCGGCCAAGGCGCTGCCCGCCGGTCACTTCATCAAGGCCGATGATTTGAAGTGGCAGAGCTGGCCGGACGACAACATGGCCTCGAGCTATCTCGTCCGGGGCGCGGTCGAAACCTCCGCCATCGTCGGTTCGGTCGCGCGCAACGGCATCGCCATCGGCGAGCCGATCACCGACACGCGCATCGTCAAGAAGGGCGAGCGGGGCTTCCTGGCCGCGATCGTGACGCCGGGCTTCCGCGCCATCACCGTCACCATGGCCTCGAATGCCGGGCTTTCCGGCCTCGCTATGCCCGGCGACCGGGTCGACGTGCTGCTCACCATGAGCGTGCCGAGCACGAATAAGGACGCGCCCGAGCGCAAATTCACCGAGACCGTGATGCAGGACGTCCGCGTCCTGGCGATCGACCAGAAGATGGACGACCAGTCGAACGACGGCGTGCTGGCGCACTCCGCCACCTTGGAAGTCACGCCGAAGCAGGCCGAGACGGTGACGCTGTTGCAGGATCTGGGAAAGATGTCGATGACCCTGCGCAGCGTGGGCAGCGCCGAGAACGACGCCGAGACCCACGCGCCGACCGTCACCGCGGAAAGCGATTTGACCGCGTTGCTGGGATTGCGCGCGCCGGCGAAAGCCATGGGCGCCGGCCCGTCCTCCGACCGGGTCGAAGTGGTGCGCGGCACGCAACGCAGCGTCGTCGACGTCTCCGGCCATGTCATCCAGCAGGACGATTCCCCGCCGGCGGCGGTCGGAACTGCGGATAAGAAGGCCATCCAGGCCGCGCAACCGGGGAAGAAACCATGATCCGCCGCGGCCCCGCCCTCTTCCGCCTCTTCACCCGCGCGCTCGCGTTGATTCTGGCCGTGAGCCTGACGGCGGCGCCTCTGCGCCTCTATGCCGCGCCGACGGTGATCTCGTCCAACGGCGAAATCCTGTCGGTCGGCATCAGCAAGGGCATCGTGTTGCGGCTCGACCGCCCGGCCAGCAACGTCTTCGTCGCCGACCCCGCGGTGGCCGACATCCAGGTCAAGTCGCCGACCATCATCTATCTGGTCGGCAAGACGGTGGGCTCGACCACGCTGTTCGCGCTCGACAAGCAGGACCAGGTGCTTTTGAACAGCCGCGTCGAGGTGCATGCCGACACCGACGGGCTGCAGAGCGCGATCAACCAGCTGGTGCCGAACAGCGGCATCAGGGTGAAGTCGGTCAGCGATTCGGTGGTGCTCCAAGGCTCGCTGAAATCCGCCTCCGAAGGCGACGACATCAAGAAGCTCGCGGCGCGCTACGTGCCCGACGCCAAGCAGCTGGTCAACGATATGCAGCTCAACGCGCCCAACCAGGTGAATTTGCAAGTCCGCGTCGCCGAGGTGAACCGCAACGCCCTGAAGCAGCTTGGGGTCACCTGGACGGCGTCGGGAAAAATTATTACCGGGTCGCCGACCTATACGCCCAGCCTCACGAGCACCTCGCCGACCACGCTCGGCACGACCGCCGGCAACTTGTTGAGCCTCGGCTATCTGAGCGGCCCCCTTGGCAGCGCCAACATCAACGCGACGGTCAACGCGCTCGAAACCCAGGGCCTGGTCAACATCCTGGCCGAACCCAATCTGACCGCGGTTTCGGGCCAGAAGGCGAGCTTCCTGGCCGGCGGCGAGTTCCCGGTGCCGGTGCCGCAATCGGGCACCGGCGGCGCCGCCGTCGTCACCATCGATTACAAGCAGTTCGGCGTGGGCCTGACCTTCCTCGCCACCATCCTCAGCGGCAACCGCATCAGCCTGCATGTCGAGCCCGAGGTCAGCCAGATCGACAATTCGACCGCCATCACCGTCGCCGGCGTGTCCGTTCCCGGGCTTTCGACGCGGCGCGCCGAAACCACGGTCGAGCTGGCCAGCGGCCAGAGCTTCGCCATCGCCGGGCTGATGCAGAACAACACCACGCAGAACATCAGCAAGTTCCCCTGGCTGGGCGATCTGCCGGTGCTGGGCCCGTTGTTCCGCTCGGAAGCCTTCCAACGCAACGAGAGCGAGCTGGTCATCATCGTCACGCCCTATGTCGTGCGGCCGGTGTCGAACGAGCAGATGGCGATGCCGACCGACGGTATGACCACGCCGAACGATTTCGACATGATCATGCGCGACCGGATGAACGGCTCCGATTCCACCAGCCAGCCGGCGGTCCAGGCGGACCCGGCGCAGCCCGCCGTGCCGTCTTCGCAACCGGTGTCGCAATCCGCCCAGCCCGTGACATTGCCCGACGGGCGCAAGGCGGCCGTGCCGCTGGGTCAAGTCGGCTTCGAGATCGATTGAGGAGAGAAGCCATGGGCCACCCTCTTGACATGAACACTTATCTCCGCTCGCGCACCTGCTGGGCGCTCTTGGCCGCCATGCTGGCGGTGCTGCTTTTGCCCGGCTGCTCCTCCAGCCAGTCCGACGCGATGAACGCTCCGCCCAAGGCGATTTCGGTCAAGCCGGTGCTGGCGACGCACCCGGTTTATTTCGACAACGGCTCGGCCATGCTGAGCCCGGCCGAGATCGACGGGTTGCGCGCCTTCCTCGGCGAAGGCCGGGTCACCAAGATCGATTCCATCACCGTCCAAGCCGGCGACAGTCCGCTGGGATCCGCGCGGGCCTCGCGGGTGAGCGACGCGTTGAGCAATCTCGGCTACACCCATGTGGTGGCGCCGTCGAGCCAGCCCGGCGACGATGCGGTCGCGGTGGTGGTGAAACGCTTGGCCGCTTTGCCGCCCGCCTGCCCCGATTGGGCACCGATCGGCCAATACGACCCCTATAACCTGCCGATGAAGAATCTCGGCTGCGCCAACGCCACCAATCTCTATCTCATGGTGGCCGATCCGCGCGACTTGGTTTCCGGGCGCCTCCTCGGCCCGGCCGACGGCGCGGAAGCGGTGCGCTCGGTCGACAATTACCGCGCGGGCAAGCTCGACAACCTGTCCTGGGGCCCCGGCGGGGGTTCGGGCGGCGGGGGTTCGGGCGGGTCTTCGAGCGGAGGTTCCAGCAGCTCTACCAGCGGTGGCAGCGGTGGACAGTAACGCCGATATCGAAGCCGGATTGCCGGCGGGCCCGCGCCTGCTCGCCTGCGTCATCGACCCCGAGAACGGGCAGGTGGCGCGCGACCTGGCCGCGGCCCAGGGCTGGCGCAACCCCGTCATCCTCGACGGCGGCGTGGCCGCGGCGCACAACTACATCGAGAAATCGCCGCCGCCCACCTTGCTGATCGTCGACATCGACGACGTCGACGATCCGGTGCAAAGTCTCGCGGCCTTGGCCGAATTCTGCCCGCCGGACATGGGCGTCATCGCCATCGGCAGCCGGAACGAGTTGACGCTCTACCGCGCGCTGATCGATCTCGGCGTCACCGATTACGTGACCAAGCCGATCACGCTGGCGATGCTGGAGAATTCGCTGTGCGGCGAGAAGCGCCCGAATGCCGGCATGGCGCCGCGCAACCAGGCCCAGATCGTCTCCTTCATGGGCGCGCGCGGCGGCGTGGGCACGACCACGGTCGCGGGCTCGGTCGCCTGGGCGCTGGCGTATGTCTACCAGAAGCGCGTGGCGCTCCTGGATTTCGACATGCATTTCGGCAATCTGGCGCTGTCCTTCGACCTCATTCCCGCGCCGGGCATGCGCGAGGCGCTCGAGTATCCGGCGCGCATCGACAGCCGGCTGCTGAACTCGGCGATGTTGCAGGAAAGCCCGCGGCTCAAGGTGCTGGCCGCCGAGGAGCCGATGGTCGACGAGGTTCATGTCGCGTCGGGGGCGGTCGACGCCATGCTCAACGTGCTGCGCGGCGACAACGATTTCATCATCGTCGATCTGCCCCGCCATCTCGGTGAGGAAATCCGCCGCATGCTGACGCTTTCCGGCACCATCGGCATCGTCACCGATTTGTCGCTCGCCTCGGCGCGCGACACGCTGCGGCTGGCGGATTTCGCCAAGACGCTGACCCCCGCCGCGCGCCATCTGGTCGTCGCCAACAATGTCGGCGCCAAGCACCGCGGCGAGATCGCCCAAGGCGAATTCGAGCGCGTCACCGCCATCCACCTCGATTACGCCGTGCCGTTCGAACCGAGCGCGGCGCTCACCACCTCCTCGACCGGCAACGTGCTGACCTCGGCGTTGCGCCACACCAAGGCGGCGGCGGCCTTGCGCGACGTCGCCATGCGGCTGGCCGGCTACGAGCAGAAACCCGCCAAGAAAAGCCTGCTGTCCGGGCTTGCCAAGCTGCCGTTGCCGAAATTGGGCGGCGCTTTCTCCGCAAGCGCGTTGATGCCGGGCTTCTTGAAGCGGAGCGCCTGACATGTTCGGCCGCCGCGGCGTCAACGAGGACGGGCTTAATCCGCGTCCGCGCACCCCCGAAATCCGCCCGAACCGGCCCGAACCGCCGAAACCCCAGGCGCAAGCGCCCGCAGCCGCGCCCGCGCCGGCGTCCGAGCCCAATCCCGCCCCGGCGTCCGACGCGCTGCGCCCGTCCAGCAACGCGATTCCGGTGGCGCCGCCGGTTCTCCGCACCGTGCCGCTGCGCAGCAACGTCAACGACGCCGCGCCGCGCATATATCCGCTCGTCCTCCAGCGCATCGACACCGAGGTCGCCGCCAAGCTGCAACGCGACGAGCTGGCGCGCCAGCTCGCGGACATGGTGAGCGAGATCGTCATCGAGCAGCGCATCCAGTTGAACCAATCGGAGCAGCGCCAGCTCGTCATCGTGCTGCTGGACGACATGCTCGGATTGGGGCCGTTGGAGCCGCTTTTGGCCGACGAGACCATCACCGACATCATGGTCAACGGCGCCAAGCAGGTTTACGTCGAGCGCCGCGGCAAATTGGAATTGACCGGCATCGCCTTCCGCGACAACGCGCATGTCATGTCGATCGCGACGCGCATCGTCACCCAGGTAGGCCGCCGCATCGACGAATCGACGCCCCTGGTCGACGCGCGCTTGCAGGACGGCAGCCGCGTCAACATCATCACCCCGCCCTTGGCCTTGGACGGCCCGACCATCTCGATCCGCAAATTCTCCAAGAAGGGCATCACGCTGGACGTCATGTCGCGGCAGAAGAACATCTCGGCCGCGATGGGAACCGTGATGAAGATCGCGTCGCGCTCGCGCCTCAACATCCTGATCTCCGGCGGCACCGGCTCGGGCAAGACCACACTTTTGAACGCCATGTCGCAGATGATCGACCCGGGCGAACGCATCGTCACCATCGAAGACGCGGCCGAGTTGCAGCTGCAACAGCCGCACGTGGTGCGGCTGGAAACCCGGCCCGCCAACCTCGAAGGCAAGGGCGAGATTTCGATCCGCGACCTGGTCAAGAACGCGCTGCGCATGCGCCCCGACCGCATCATCCTGGGCGAGGTCCGCGGCGCCGAGGCGATGGACATGCTGCAAGCCATGAACACCGGCCATGACGGCTCGCTCTCGACCATCCACGCCAACCGGCCGCGCGAGGCGCTGACCCGGCTCGAGAACATGGTCGGCATGGCGGGCGTCAATCTGCCATCGCGCGCCATCCGCCAGCAGATCGCCGCCGCCATCAACCTGATCGTCCAGATCAGCCGCATGCGCGACGGCATCCGCCGCGTCGTCTCGGTCACCGAAATCATCGGCATGGAAGGCGACGTCATCACGACGCAGGATCTGTTCACCTACCAGTACGAGGGCCAGCTCAACGACGGCTCGCTCAAGGGCAGCTTCGTGTCGAGCGGCTTGCGGCCGCACTTCATGACGCGGGCCGAGTATTTCGGGTTGGATCGCGCGCTGCTCGAAGCGGTCGGGTAAGCGTCATGGTCGAGGTCGTTTATCTCTTCCTCATCTTCATCCTGATGCTGGGGATCCTGACCGCCGGCTGGCTCGGCTTGGTGGGATTCGACCGGCGCGGGCCGCTGGTCAAGCGCGCGCAAAGAGCCCGCGATCACTTCGTCGGCAAGCCCGAAGAGACGGCGGCGCTGACGCTGAAGCGCGACGACGAGAAATCGAAGCTCGACGAGCTGGTGAGCCACTTCCTGCCCAACACCGAGCATTGGCGGAAGACGATCGCGCGCACCGGCACCAATTTGACGCTCGGCAAGCTGGCAATCTACGCCGTGATCTTCGCCGTCGCATTGGGACTGGGGCTTTGGGAGATCGGCATATCGATCGTCATAGCCTTGCCGGCGGCGATCGCCGGCGGGTTGTGGATGCCGCGTTTCGCCGTCAAATATCTCGTCAACCGGCGGGTGACCAAGTTCATCAGCGTCTTCCCCGACGCAGTGGGATTGATGGTGCGGGGATTGCGCGCGGGCCTGCCGGTGACCGAGACCATCATCGGCGTGACCCGCGAGATCGGCGAGCCGGTCGGCACCGAGTTCCGCCGCATCGCCGACCATATCCAATTGGGCAAGCCGCTCGAGGACGCGCTGTGGGAAACCGCCGAGCGCATCGACATGCCCGAATTCACCTTCATGGCGATCGCGTTCTCGATCCAGCGCGAGACCGGCGGCAATCTGGCCGAAACGCTCGACAACCTCGACCAGATCCTGCGCCGGCGCCGCCAGCTTCACCTCAAGGTGAAGACCTATTCTGCCGAGGCGAAGGCCTCGGCCACGATCATCGGCGCATTGCCCTTCGTGGTGGCGAGCGTCCTGGCGGTGGTCGATTTCGACTACATCAAGATCCTATTCACCACCGAGATGGGCCACGTGTTCCTGAGCTCCGCCATCATGTGCCTCGTGATCGGCGTCGGCACCATGATCAAGATGGGCAAGTTCGAGATATGAGCGCGCTTTTCTCCATCATCGGCGGCGGCGACGTCCTCATGACGCTGGTGCTGACGGTTTCGATCTTCTCGGCGCTGGTGCTGGCCTATATGGCGTATCAGGAGGGCGGCGCGCTGATCAACCGGCTCGCCGCGATTGCGTCCCGGCGCACCAACGCGCGCGCCGTCGACACCGGCCGCGCCCACCGCTTCGGCGCCAAGGCGGGCGTGAGCGTCCTGCGCCGCCTGGCCGACAGCCTGAAACTCACCCGCGGCGCGGAGGCGGAAAAGAACGCGAGCCTGCTGACCCAGGCCGGCTGGCGCACGCGCGAGGCGCTGGTGGTCTATATCGGCATCAGGCTGATTCTCCCCTGCACGCTCACCAGCATCGCCATCATCGTCGCGGCGCCATTCCTCGATTCGGGGTTCAAGCTGGCGATGACCGGCGCCTGCACCGCCATCTTCGCGACCTATCTGCCGCCCTTGGTGCTGCAACGCATCATCGCCGGCCGCCAGCACCGCTTCTACAAGGCGCTGCCCGACGCGCTCGACCTGTTGATGATCTGCGCCGAAAGCGGCCAGGGCATCGACGGCGCGTTGACCCGCGTGGCGCGCGAGTTCCGCCGCTTCATGCCGGAAATGGCGGACGAGCTGCAACTGACCGCGCTCGAGCTGGGCTTCCTGCCGAACCGGCGCGACGCGCTCGCCAATTTGGCCAAGCGCGTTAACATCCCCGGCGTCCGCACCCTGACCAACACGCTCATCCAGACCGAGCGTTACGGCACGCCCTTGACCCAGGCGATGCGCGTCATGGGCGCCGAGCTGCGCGAGGAACGCATGATGAAGGCCGAGGAAAAGGCCGCCAAGCTGCCGGCGATCATGACCATTCCGATGATCGTGTTTATCCTGCCGGCGATGTTTCTGGTGCTGGTCGGCCCGGCCGTGGTCCAGGTGGTCAAGGCCTTCCACTAGAATTCTCTTTGCTTGGCAAGACGCCTCGGGCCTAAAACCTCAGCCCTCGGCTTTGCTACGCGCGCTATTTTACTTTTGCTTCGCAAGACGCCTCGGGCCTAAAACCTCGGCCCTCGGCTTTGCTACGCCCGTTTTTTCTTCGCCGGCAATTTGATGCCCAAGAGCCGCGCGGCATTGCCGCCGAGGATGAGCGCCTTGTCCTTGTCCGAGAGATGGGGCGCGCCTGCGACGAAGCCCACCGGATTGGGCAGCGCCATGTCGAAGGGATAATCCGTGCCCAGGAGGATGTGGTCGCTGCCGTAGAGCCCCGCCAGATATTCGAGCTGGTGGTGGGTGAAGACGATGGTGTCGAAATAGAATTTTTTCAGGTAGCTCGACGGCTTTTTCCGGATGACCGAGCGCGCGTCCGGCCGCGCGCCATGGGCGTGATCGATGCGCCCGGCATAGGAAGGCAGATAACCGCCGCCATGCGCCAGCACGATATTCAAGCCGGGATGGGATTCGAGCACGCCGCCGAAGATCAGGTGATGGACGGCGAGGGTGGTGTCGAGCGGATTGCCGATGATGTTGGAGAAGAAATGGGAGGCGAGGCGCCGCCCGTCGGGAAAGCCGTGCGGGTGCAGGAAGACCAGCGCGCCCAGCTCCTCGGCCTTGGCCCAGAACGGGCGGAAGCGGTCGGCCGAGAGCTCTTCGTTTTCGACATGCGGACAGATCTCGACGCCCTTGAGCCCCAGCTCCTTGACCGCGCGGGTGAGTTCGCGCACCGCCAACTCGGGGGATTGCATCGGCACTGTCGCCAGGCCGACGAAGCGCTCGGGATGGCCCGCGCAGATGGAAGCGATGTTCTGGTTGATATGCCGCGACGTTGCCAGCCCGAGCTCGGGCTCGGCCCAGTAGTAGTACTGGATCGGCGCGGTCGAGATCGCCTGGATGTCGATGCCGTCGCGGTCCATGACCTTGAGGCGCTCTTCGACCGAGGTGAGCTTCGGGCCGATCGCCTGCGCCTGTTTCGCATCCACCTCCTTCGAGGCGGCGTTGTTGAAAAACGAATAGGGATCGTATTCCGGCTTGAAATGGTCCTTGGTCAGCGCCGCCGCCACCGGCGTGAAGACGTGGCAATGGATGTCGATCGCGGGATAACGCGATTTGGCCCGGCGGGACGTGGAAGCGGCATGGCCCGCGGCGGCGGGCGGCGCGCAATTGTATAGGAGGCTCATGGTTTCGCTCCCGCTGCCTTGCGGCAGGCCTGCCAGACCTTCAAGGGCGTCGCCGGCATGTCGAGATATCGCGCGGCATCGCCCGGCAGCGCGGAGGCAATCGCGTTCATGATCGCGGCCAGCGCGGCGGTGGTGCCGGCCTCGCCCGCGCCCTTGACGCCGATGGGATTGGTCTTGCAGGGGAATTCGAGGAAGGCGTCGGCGAGAAGGGGCGGCATGTCGGCGGCCCTGGGCATGGCGTAATCCATGAACGAGCCGGTCAGCAGCTGGCCCGCGGAATCATAAACCGCGTTTTCCATCAACGCCTGGCCCAGCCCCTGCGCCACGCCGCCATGCACCTGGCCCTCGACGATCATCGGGTTCAGGAGCCTGCCGGAATCGTCGGCGCCGCTATAGGCCAGCATCTCGACCAATCCTGTTTCGGGATCGATCTCGAGCTCGGCGATGTGGCAGCCGTTGGGGAAATGCTGCGGCGTCTGCGAGACCAGGTTGGTGTCCAGAGTCTCCTTCTTGGCGACCTCGAAGATCGAGACCCGGCGGTCGGTGCCCGCCACCTCGAAGAAGCCGTTGCGGTATCCCAAATCGGCCTCGGCCGCTTCGAGCAGCCGCGACGCCGCCTTCTTGCCCTTCTCGATCACCGCCGAGGCGGTGTGGAAGATGGCGCTGCCGGCGGCCGCCGCCGAACGCGAGGCGAAGCTGCCATGGCCCTCGACGCCCAGACGCGTGTCGCCCTCGCGCACTTCGATCAATTCGGGATCGATGCCGAGCTTTTCGGCCGCCACCTGGGCGAAGACCGTCAGATGCCCCTGGCCGGAGGATTGCGCGCCCAGCCCCACCGCCACCTTGCCGTCGCCGGGGAAGGAGATCGACGCCCCCTCGGGCGGCAGCGCGCCCGAATTTTCGAGGAAACAGGAGATGCCGAGGCCGCGGCGCTTGCCCTTGGCCTCGCTCTGTTTCTGGCGCGCGGGAAAGCCCTTGAAATCGGCCAGCGCAAGCGCCTTCTCGAACACCGCCGGGAAATCGCCGCTGTCATAGACCGTACCCATCGCGCCCTTGAAAGGTATCTCGCCGGGCTTGATGAGATTCCTGCGGCGCAAGGTTACCGCGTCGATGCCGGTAACCCGGGCGGCCTCCTCGACCAGCCGCTCCATCAGGTAATTGGCCTCGGGCCGGCCGGCGCCGCGATAAGGCCCGGTCAGCACCGTGTTGGTGAAGACGCATTTGACGTCGCAGGCGATCTTCGGGATGCGATAGACCGAGGGGAAGCAGCGCACCAGGTTGAGGGTCGGCGTCAGCACCCCCGCGCCGGCGGCGAAGGCGCCCAGATTGGCGATCGCCTTGACGCGCAGCGCCAGGAAATTGCCGTCCTGGTCGAGCGCGAGTTCGCCGTCGGTCACCAGGTCGCGCGCCTGGTGGTCGGAGAGGAAAGCCTCGCCGCGCAGCGAATGCCAGCGCACCGGCCGGCCCAGCAGCTTGGCCGCCGCCAGCACCACGACGTATTCGGGATAGGCCCCGGTCTTCATGCCGAAAGCGCCGCCGACATCGCCCGATATGACGCGCATCTGCTCCGGCTTGACGCCGAACACGCCGGCCAGCTGCCGGCCCATGATCCAGACGCCTTGCGAGCCGCTACGCAGCGTGTATTCGCCGGTGGCGGAATCATAGAGCGCGGTCGCGGCGCGCGCCTCCATCGAGGCGACGGCCAGGCGCTGGTGCGTCAGCGAGAGCTTGGCGACAAACGCCGCCGATGAAACGGCCTGGTCCACCGCCTTGGCGTTGGCGCCCCCTTCGGACATCGGCCAGGTGAAATCGAGGCTGATATTGCCGGCGGCCTCGGACCA
>Ga0187803_10000048_pt1 | contig 51729 bp, 40 predicted proteins | sample NC_wetland_sal_i_2_FD_132425 | JGI IMG/M metagenome (GOLD analysis project Ga0187803, IMG submission 132425) | Wetland sediment microbial communities from Neuse River Estuary, North Carolina, USA - Control_3 | ecosystem: Environmental > Aquatic > Freshwater > Wetlands > Sediment | place: USA...
ATTCATGCCCACGCCGCTTTGCCTTGCGGTCACGCCGCGGCTCGACTGGCTCGCCGTTTCCAAATCCCATTCCTCGTCACCGTCCATGGACTGGATGTCTTCACTACTGGTTCCCTGGCAGGCGTGCGCGCGAAACTTCTGCGCCAAACCTCTACCGCTGTGTACCAGGCAGCGCGGACGGTTGTCTGCATCAGCGCCAAGGTGCGCCAGATCTTGCATGATGGCATGCCATTGGGCGTCCGCAGCGCCGTTGTGTATAACGGGGTGGATCCGGAACTTTTCTCGCCCATCGTGGCTGGCCAGACTCTTCCGGGCGAGTTGCTTCCTGGCGAGATTCTGGTCGTCGGCAATCTGATACCTACCAAGGGCCAGGAACTCGTCATCCGGGCGACTCACCGCTTGGCCCCCGCTTTCCCTCAACTGCAATGCCGGATTATCGGCGAGGGCCCTGATCGCTCACGATTGCAGGCTCTGGCCCGCGAGCTTGGAATCAGCCAACGGATTCGCTTTGCAGGCCGCCAAAGCCGCGCAGCCGTGGCTGATGCCATGCGGCGCTGCTCCGTGTTCGTTCTTCCCAGCCGCAATGAGGGACTCGGATGCGTCTATCTCGAGGCCATGGCTTGCGCAAAACCTGTCGTTGCCTGTCGCGGGCAGGGCATTGAAGAGGTCATCCAGCAGGAAAAGAACGGGTGGCTCATCTCTCCGGATGCACTGGATGAACTGGTGCAAGCGCTTTCCACCTTGCTCCGGTCCTCCGATGTTTGCTCGCGCCTGGGACTTGCGGCGCGCCAGACGGTACTCAGTGGACTGACGCTCTCCCATCAGGCGCAGAAACTGGCCAGCATCTATCGCGAAGCTTCCGACTGATAGTTACCAGTTCGTTATAGGATCCCCCTCTATGTGGTCTTTTGGAATCAAAGACTTAGCGTAAATCTCACGCCAGGTCTTTGAGGAATAAGGACTTAAAGGTAAAGTATTTAAGAATCAAGGAGTTAGCTGCGATTTTGTTCGGTTTTTCATGGTCATTGAATAATATGGTGACATTTCAGCGCGGGGGTGAAGATGCTGGCCATGTCTATGATGGATAACGACTTACGTCTGCAATTGTCCTTCGGGGAAAGCGGATTTCTTCGTAAGGTATTTTGGAATCAAGGGGTTAGATGTTATTTTGCGGGTTCTCTAGCTGTTGAAAGGTGGGCCTCAACTGACGAAAACCCCGCCCAAGCGGAGCTTGGATGGGGCACTCTTGTGAGTGGTCTTGGATGCGCTGGGGCTGGGCCACACGGTCGTGCCGTTCCCAAAACCTTTTTTTGGAACCGCTTACTGCGGTCCGCGTTTTTCTAGACTTTCTTTTACTTCGGTGAAATCCAGAGGGAAGCTGGTTACTGGTAGATGCACGGAAAAGGTCGCGCCTTGGCCGGGTTCGGTTTCTACCGTTAGTTCGCCGCCGTGGCGGCTCAGGATTCCTTTGCAGATTGACAGGCCTAGCCCCACACCTTTCCCTTTGGGCTTGGTGGTGAAAAAAGGATCGAAGATCTGAGGCAGGATGTGGCTGGGGATGCCCGGTCCGTGATCTTTGACTCGGATCTCGACGAAATTCTCGTCCTTGGCGCGCACTACCGAAATTTCTAGCGTGCCGCCTTTGGGGGAAGCATCCACGGCATTGAGCACTAGGTTCAGCACTACCTGTGAGAGCTGCTGCGAATCGCCGTGCACCAGCGGCAGAAAGGGCGCCACCTCCAGCGTGGCGCGCACGCCTTTCAGGTTGAGCTGGTTTTGCGCCAGAGCCAGCGTCTTTTTGACCACTTCGGCGAGATCAAGCGGCTCCATCTTGCTTTCACTCTGGCGCGTGAAATCGAGCAGGCTGGCGACTATGCGCTTGGTGCGGTCGGCCTCGTGAATGATGTCGCTGATCATCTCCTCGCGTTCCTGGTCGGAAAGGCGCGCATAATCCTCGAGCATCATGTGGCTGGTGAGAGTGATGTTGTTGATGGGGTTGTTGAGTTCGTGGGCGACACCGGCGGTGAGGGTTCCGACGGCGCGCAGCTTGTGGGATTCCACCAGAACGCTCTCGCGATGTCCCAGCTCCTCCACCATGCGGTTAATGGCGATGGCCAACGCCGAGAATTCGTCGCGATAGCGGCGGCGCGGGAGGATAGGGCTGTAATCGCCGCGAGCGATGCGCTCCAGGTATTCCATATACCTGCCAATGGGGCCAACGATGCGGCGGATCAGGAGGTAACTAAAGGCGACCATGTAGAGCAGCAAGAAAATCAGCAGGTAAAGCTGGACATGGCGAGAGAAAGAGATCATTTTCTCCAGCTCGGCGCGTTGCTTTTCGACCAGGTCGGTGGCAAAGGTGACAATGTCGCGGCCGTTCTTACGGACCTCGACCTCGGCGTTGCGGATCTGCTCGGCGCCCGCGGGATCCTCCCGCTTGATGGAAGCCAGACTGGTCAAACGGTCTTCATAGCCTTGCAGGCTGGCGCTGATCCTGTCGTAATTGGCCTGGCCGACGATGCCGCCGAAGTTATCGGCGTTCTCACGCACGATGCGCCTGGCGGAATGCACCTGCTCCAGCGCATCGTCGAGGTTGGTGCCGTGGAGAAAGAAATTCTTTTCAAAGCGGCGGGCCTGGTCGATCTCGAACAGGAACTTGCTGGTCATCTCGTAGAGATGGATTTGCTGCTCGACGCGCGAAGTGATGGCGGAGGTCAACAGCCCGCTGGCCAAGACAATTACGAACAGCAGGAACACGCTGAGATAAACCTGGAGGCGGATACTGAAAACGGGCCGTTCCTTCAGCGCTTTTTCGGCAGCGCCGGCGGGATCAATGCGGCCCGAAGCGCCGGGTCTGGCCGCCGACAATGCCTCCGCCGGCTCGGTCAGAGTCGCAGGCCTATTCATGGGAGACCTCCGCGTGGGCCGTTCCTACAGCGTGGTCCAGGGCAATTCCCAATTCGGCGGCGGCGCGTGTGACCACGGCGCGCAACTCGTCAGGCTTGAAGGGCTTGGCAATGAAACCGAATGCGCCTCTCTCCATCGCGCTGCGGGCCATTGCCATCATGGCGTAGCCGGTGATCAGGATGACTTTGGAGCGGGGAAAACGTTGCCGCACGCGATCCAAAACCTGCAAGCCATCAATCTCGCCCATGAGGATATCGGAGATGACCACGTCGAACTCTTGCTCTTCGATGCGGCGGAAGGCGGCGCGGGGGTCGTCAAGGGCCTCAACCTCACAGCCCATCTTGCTGAGCGCCTGGATCAGGCGCTTGCCCACGATGGGCTCGTCGTCCACCACCAAAACGCGAAGCTTCGGCATCGGGAATTCTCCCTGACGCCCACAGTCTGCGGCGAAGAGGGCGAATATGCAAGGAGCGATTTCCTGGCGAGGCTGCTCGTGGAGAGGGCGAGGCGCCCTCCACGAGCTCGCAGGGAGAGTGCCTTAGTGCTTTATTTGGAGTGTCGGACGCGTAGGGGTCCTTCGACTCCGTAGCCGCTTCGCTTCGCGAAGCAGCTACTCCGCTCAGGATGACTCGGCACACAAAAAGTCAGTCATCTCGCGCCCAGAGCCATGGTGACGCATGTCACCGCAGCCGCGCACTGGCTTGTGTTAAATCTGCAGCGGGATTGAGAAAGATCGTGAATCAGGCTACGGAGTTCGAGGGTCCTGGCGCGACAGGCGCGCATTTCCCAGCTTCGGAAACACAACCCCTTACGACGGGGGAGCGAACCATCTCCGAGGGAACGAACCTGCCAGAGGAAGACCGGCGGCTTCTGGCCAACGTGGAGCATGCGCTCGCCGACCGTCCCAACATCAGCATGAGCCTGCGCATAAGCCTGAGCATGCTGCTCTGCTTCTTGCTGGTGGTCGCGGTCGTGGTCGCCTCGATGTTTCTCGTCTCCAAGGTGGGCACGCTGCAGGAGTTCCTCGACAAGGTAAGCAGCTATGCGCTCGCGGTCGAGAACGCGCGCCGCTATGAGAAGAACTACCTCCTCTACGGAACCGGGCTGGATGAGGCACTCACCCAAGTGCAAGCGGCGCACAGTCAACTGCGCGGCATGAAAGGCAGCATGGTTGACCTGACCGGGCCACAGGTGTTTGAGCGCATGGAGGACAATCTGGAACAATATGGCCGGCTGCTGGAACGGCTGGCCGAGCTCGCCAGACAGCCCAGCGCCGACACGCAGAGCGAGCGGACCGAAGTCGAGAGGGATCTGCGGCGGCACGGCGCGCAACTGATTGCGGATGCGACCGATCTGCTCGACCGGGAGCGGCTCCGTCTGCGCACGGCGATTCGCACTTCCTGGACTGTAGCCGCGAGTTCCCTGTTGTTCATCATGCTGGCCATGGCCATCGCCACTTATCTGCTTACACGCCAAGTCGGCGATCCGTTGCGCCGCTTCGTCGGATACACCGAGCGCATCGCGGCCGGCGACTTTTCACCCATCCGGCCGGCGAGGGGCTATCGCGACGAGTTCTCCCGCCTTGCGGTCGCCATCAACCGCATGCTGTTCCAGCTGAAAGACCGCGAAGCTCAGCTGGCCCGGACCAGCCGCATGGCGGCAGTGGGAACTCTGACGGCCGGCATCGCCCACGAGCTCAACAACCCGCTCAACAACATCAGCCTGAATGCGGAAGCTCTGCACGAGGGGCTGGCAACCTACAGCGACGCCCAAAAGACGAAGATGCTGGAGGATATTGTGGGCCAAGTCGAGCGGGCCAGCGCCACCGTGCGGAACCTGCTCGATTTCACGCGCGTGGAAAAGCACGTGTTCGTTTCGTTGTCGCTCGACGAAGTGGTGCGGGAAGCGCGAAGACTGCTGGCCAACGAAGCGGAGATCAACCGCGTCGAGTTTCGCATCGAGATGCCCGACGACCTGCCCCGGGTGCAGGGTAATCCGCGCGACTTGCAGCAGGTCTTCCTCAACCTCTTCCTCAATGGGATCCAAGCGATGCCAAAAGGAGGGGTGCTCACGGTTCGCGGCAGAACCAACGATCTGGCAGTCGAGGTTGACGTCACCGACACGGGGGTCGGCATACCGGAAGAGAACATCGGCTCGGTCTTCGACCCGTTTTTCACGACCAAAGAAGTTGGGGAAGGAACCGGCCTGGGCTTGGCCGTAAGCTACCAGATTATGGAAAAGCACAACGGGAGCATCACCCTGCACAGCAAGGTCGGGCAGGGCACCACATTCACGGTGCGCCTGCCAATTCCATCCTCCAAGCGGGAGGCTTAAATTGCACCTTTATCTTCCCATCGCCGGTAACACGGTCAACGTGCTACTCCTGGTGGGACTCGGTGGACTGGTGGGTTTTCTCTCCGGCCTGTTCGGCGTGGGCGGCGGATTTCTGATGACGCCGCTGCTGATGATGATGGGCATTCCCGCCACTGTGGCCGCGGCTTCGGATTCGAACCAGATCGTGGCGGCCTCCGCCTCCGGCTGCTATGCCCATTTTCGCGCCCGAACCATCGACATCCGAATGGGCTTGCTTATGTTAGTGGGCGGATTGATCGGCGGGACGGTCGGGGTCCGCATCATCAGGGTTCTTCGGCATCTTGGCGAAGCGGACTTTGTCATCACCGTGGTCTACGTGCTGATGCTCGGCGGCATCGGTTCCTATATGTTTGTCGAAAGCCTCACTGCGCTACGCGGGCGCCGCTCTGTACGCGCATCGGCGCGTCCCTCGATTTACCGGCGCACGGTGGAGGCTCTGCCCTTCAAGGTTCCCTTTCCCCGCTCCCGAGTGACCATCTCAGCGCTCATGCCGCTTTTGCTCGGGACGCTGGTCGGGGTGCTGGCCGCCATTATGGGCGTGGGCGGGGGATTCATCATGGTCCCGATAATGATTTATCTGTTGCGCATGCCCATGCACGTGGTGGTCGGCACCAGCCTTTTCCAGATCCTCTTCACCTGCATCAACGTGACCATCTTGCAGTCGTACATGAATCACACGGTGGACTTTGTGCTCGCACTCGTGCTTCTGCTGGGCTCGGTGGTGGGCGCACAGATTGGGGTGCGGGTGGGCAAGAAACTGAAGGCGGATCAACTGAAGATCTTGATGGCTATAGTGGTGCTGAGCGTGATGGGGAAAATGCTGCTCGGTTTGCTCCTGCGGCCAGACTTTCTGGTGGCCTATAAGGGAGGTCACTGAGCGATGAGACGATTGGCGCTGGCGGCGATTGGCCTGGCTGTCTTCGCCGTCTTTGCCCGGCCTGCGGTCAGCCAGTCCGGCCCGCCGGCCGGTCTGATTGTCGCGGCACCCGAGCACGTGGAAATCACGCTTTTCTACGGTGGCGCTAACATAGAGGTAGCCGCCCAGGTGCCAGCCGGCTATGAGGTTGCGGTCAGACTCATGGCGCGACCAGAGCGGTTGGAACTCAAGAGGCTAGGGAAGAAGGCGGGTGTGCTTTGGATGGGCGTGGGCGACGCCAGCTTCGAGAATATCCCGGTGGTTTATCAGGTGCTCACGTCGGCGCCGCTGGTTGACCTGGGTCCGCAGCCGGAGCGCGCACGGTGGAAGCTCGGCTACGATGCCCTGGTTCCTGACACCGCTCCGGGGGCGTCCCTGCGGGCGGAGTTGGTGGGACTAAAGGAGCACGAAGGGCTTTTCGCGGTGCGGGAGAGCGCGCTGCAACGGGGAAATCCGCGAGACGCGTCTAAGATTCCTCTGCTCAGCAATGCTACCGCGGGCGATCTGGGGTCACCCCCTGCTTCAGACGCTTCCGTGCTGATGCGCGGTAGTTTCCATTTGCCGGCGCGAGTCCCGGCTGGCGACTACGCGTTGGATCTGATCGGCTTCAAGGACCACCGGGCCGTTCACCTGGCCAGCGCCGCCCTCCATGTCGAGCAGGTCGGCGTGGTGCGAACGGTGAGAGAGTTGGCGCTCGACCATGGGTTGTTTTACGGCATCGGGGCATGTCTGGTCGCGATCGTCGCCGGCCTGGTCACCGGCCGCCTGTTCCGGTCGAAATCTGACGGGGCTCATTGAGGAGGCCGATTGTGAGACTCGCGGATCTGTTCACGCGCGCTCGTCGAGACGACGTGGAAGTGCTGCGTGGGCGATTTGCGCGCTTTCGCCGACTCCTGGAGCAAAACAATCGCGTCCTCTGGCTTATCGCCGACGCCAATGAAAAGCTGGGCGGAGAATATCTATTTGACACCCAGTATCTGCGCTGGCTGGAGAGCGAGTTGAGCGCTGCCGCAACCGACGTGGTGCTCAATCTTGCCGAGATGTCGGGCAACCACTATCCGGAACTTGCTTTGGCGCTGGAGCGGGTACGATCGGCAGTGCGGGGCAGCCTCGACGCCCAGCAAATTGCGCCGGATCTGCCCCTCACCTTCGCCATCGACGACGTGGGAAGCGAACTAGCCGACGTGGTGGGAGAAAAGATGGCGCGCCTGGGAGAGATCCGCCGCCGGCTCGGCCTTACCGTGCCCGACGGATTCGTCATCACGGCTCGGGCTTGCGCCATGCTTCTCGCCGTCCCGGCGGTGGCAAAGGAACTCGAGAGACTCAACCAAGGAGAAGAGGGCGCGGCCGCCAAGCTGCAGGCAGCGATCATGGCGGCAGACGCGCCTTCGGAAGTGGCCAAGGCGATCAAGGAAGCCCTCAGCCCATTCGGGCGCAATGCCCGCTTCGCGGTCCGCAGCAGCGCGCTGGGAGAGGATGGGGACATCAGTTTTGCCGGACAACATGTCACGGTGCTGAATGTGCCGCGCAATCGAGTGCTTGCCGCCTGGCTGAAGGTGGTTGCCAGCCTGTTTTCAGCGCGGGCGAGCGGCTACCGGCGGGGTCTGGGACTTCCGACAGCAGCGGGGGAGATGGCGGTCGGTTGTCTGCTCATGGTCACGGCAAGGGCCAGCGGAGTTCTCTATTCGGTCGATCCGAATGCGCCTCAAAGCGGGGCCATGATTGTCTCCGCGGTGCACGGCCTTGGCGTCACGGTGGTCGAGGGCCGCAGCTCTGCGGATCGCTTCCAACTGTCCCGCAGCGCGCCCTACCGAGTTCTCGCGCGCGAGATCGCCGACAAACAGGAGATGTGTGTGGCGGGCTCCGACGAAGGCACGCGCCTGGCGATAGTGCCCGCGGGCATGCAGAAAGCACCGGCAGTCGCCGACGACACACTCTCCGAACTCGCCGAAGCAGCGCTGCGCGTGGAGCGGCACATGAGGTGCCCGCAGGACATTGAATGGGTGCTGGCTCACGATGGCAGCCTGGTGCTGGTGCAAGCGCGGCCTTTGCGGCTGCCGCCAGTCACGCGCGCTCCGACCGAGGAGATCCAGGCTGCGCTCAGCCGCCACCGCGTTCTCGTGCGTGGCCAGGGCGAGGTGGCATGTCGCGGAATTGGCGCGGGGCGGGTGTTTGGCGTGGGAGTGAACGAGACGACCGAGGGTTTCGCTCCCGGCGATGTATTAGTGGCGCAGTTCTCCTCGCCGCGCCTGTCGCCGCTACTGGCCACGGCCAGCGCGCTGGTCACTGAAGTCGGGTCGGCGACGGGGCACTTGGCGACGGTGGCCCGGGAATACCGTGTCCCGGCCATCATGGGAGCCAAGAATGCAACGCAGCTCCTTTCAGCCGGAATGACGATTACCGTCGATGCCGACGAAAACACAATCTACGAAGGAACCGTTGACGAACTGCTGCGGTATCAGTTGCTGCGCAGCCAGCCTTACGAAGAGACTGCAGAGTTCCGAATGCTGCGCCGCATGCTCAAGCACGTGGCCCCTCTCCATCAGGCCGACCCCAGTTCGCCGGAGTTCGCCGCCGAGAACTGCAGCACCTACCACGACATCATCCGTTTCGCCCACGAACGCGCGCTCGACGAGTTCGGCCGACTGGAAGGTATTGAGCTCGAGGGTAGCCGCGCCCGTGCGCGAGTGCTCGACCTCGACATTCCCCTGGACCTGGTTCTGGTCGATCTCGGCGGGGGCGTCGCGATAACGTCCAAGGACAGAGCCGTGACCCCAGCCCAGGTCACGTCCCGGCCTTTGGCAGTATTGCTGGAGGGCCTGCTCGCTCCTGGCGTGTGGGCCACGAGTCCGGCGGAGATGGATCTAGAAGGGTTCATGGCCAGCGCCACCCGAGCCGGCCCCTTGACTATGCCCGGGAGCGGTGGGCTGCGCTATAACGTGGCGATTGTCGGCGCCGACTACCTTAACCTCAACCTCCGGGTCGGCTACCACTTCAATGTGGTGGACTGTTATTTGGGAAAAAATCCCGAGGACAGCTATATCTTCTTTCGTTTCGTCGGCGGGGTGACCGATGTTTCCCGGCGCACCAGGCGGGCGCGCCTGCTGGCAACGATCCTGACCCAGCAGGGCTTCAAGACCGATCTCTACGGCGAACTGATCGTGGGGCGGCTGCAAGGGGTGCCACAGTCGGTTTGCGAGGAGCGTTTGCGGATGGTAGGCTGCCTGATCGGCTTCTCGCGCCAACTCGACATCCTGCTGCGCGACGAACGGACAGTGGATATGCTCGTGAATGCATTTCTCGAGAGGAAATACCAGGTGGACCTCGAAACTCTCACGAAGGAGCGCGACCATGCCAGCGGACCTTGAAGTTTTGGTGCTTGACGATGAGCCAACCGTGTGTGAGCGCCTCAAGGACTTTCTCCAGAAGGACGGAATGAAGGTGGAGACCTTCACCGAAAGCACCGCGGCGGTGGAACGGCTGGCGGACAAGCGTTTCCACGTCGTGGTGACGGACCTGAAGATGAAGGGCCCCACCGGCATTGATGTGCTGGTGGCGGTCAAGAAGCAAAAGCTTCCGACTCAGGTCATCGTGATCACCGGCTACCGGACCATGGATGCCACACGTGCCGCTGAGTGCGTTGGAGCCTACGGTTTTCTCGATAAGCCCTTCCACATGGAAGAGCTGCGGGACCTGGTGAGGAAAGCCGGCAAGCGCGCGGAAAAGGAAGCGCCAGCGGCGAGAACTTAGGAGTTTGCTGAAAAAGTCGGTAGGCGTGAAAAAAACGACCACGGGGGCTGAAGCCCGCACTGATTCAACGCGACTTACACGGCCCTGAAGGGCCGCTCTGCAACGGTTGTGCGAACGTTTCGGAGTTTTTCAGCAAACTGTTGGGAGACGTGATGGCTCGACTATTGGGCGCAGCCTGGGAGGATTGGGAATGAAGCCGAACTTTCGCATCCTCGTCATTGACGACGAGAAGATCGTCTGTGATCGTCTCACGGGGGAGCTGGAGCGCGCCGGGTTTGAGGTCGAGGCCTATACCGAAAGTGAAAAGGCACTCGAACGAATGTCGGCACAGCATTTTCACCTGGTGATCACCGACATTAAGATGCGCGGGCCCAGCGGCCTCGAGGTCATGAACTTCGTCAAGCAGAACTACCCGGCGACGCGGGTCATCGTCATAACCGGCTTTGCCACGGTGGAAACCGCTCGCGAAGTGCTCCGAGGCGGCGCTGTCGACTTCATACCCAAGCCATTCAAAATGAGCCAGCTTCGAGAACTGGTGGAGCGCTTGGCCGCAGAGAAGACCGGAAGCGGCGTGGCCAACCGAGAAACATAGACCGGTTTCAGAATTCCCTTCCCGGTTCTCGCTCTACAGTCATTGGGGAAATGCTCTAGTTCTCGGAAGCGCGCCTTGAGGAGGCCAGCAGTTCGTTGGCTCGCCGGATTAACTCGCTGCGCTGGAGATCACGATATTGTTTGGGCAGCAGGCTCTTGCTCGTGCATTCGAGTACGGCAACCAGATTCTGCAGATCGATCTCGGTGGGATAGTAAGGCGGAATAAAGTCTTCGAGCGCCATTTCCAAATCCTGCGCATCCACAGCCGGCTTGTTCTGCAGGCTGCTGCGCATGTGGCTGCGGACCAGGACTGCCTCGATGTCGGCTCCGGACAAGCTGCCCGCGCGATCCAGGAAGAACTTCTCGATGTCGGCAGGAAAAGGCTTCAAGCCGACTTTGCGCTGCATCGCCCGCAGAAGCGCCAGCCTTTCTTCGGGCGTATCCGGGTAAAAAAGGGCAATGTGTTCTTCAGCCCGGCCCTGGCGTTTTAGGTCAACGGGCAAAAGGTCGGGACGGCAGGTGAGCAGAAACCAGATCACTTTGCCGCGCAGTTCCGTATTGCCCATGAACTGGGCGATCTGGGCGAAGACGCGGTTGCCCACGCCGCTGTCGCCGGAACTGGAGCGGTCTCCGAGCTGAGCGTCGGCCTCGTCCACGATGACTGCAATCGGGCTCATGGCTCTGAGCAAGGTCAGAACCCGCTCCAGATTGCCCTCGGTCACGCCCTGCCACATGCTGCGAAAATTCTTGAGGGTGACGGCCGGGATGCCGACCTCGCCGGCGAAGCAAGTCGTAATGAAAGTTTTGCCCGTGCCGACCGGGCCGCAGATCACATAGCCCATCGGCAGCACATCGGTGTTGCCGGCGCGGATGGCGGCGGCAGCATCCTGGAGCTTGCGTTTTGCCTGATCGTTGCCAGCGACGAACGAGAGGTCGAAGCGGCTTTGGACGAATTCAAGCAGGCCGCCGGACTCGGCTTCGATCAAGTCCTTCTTCCGCTGAGACAGAAACTTTAGCGTGAGCGGCTGCCGGTTTTCGACAGCATGAGAGATCAAGCTCTGCAGTTGAACGCGCTTGAGGCCAGCGCCAAGCTTAGCCAGAGTCTCGTCGTTCACCTCGGAGCCGGCGGGCAGTGCGTGACTCTTGAGTTGGGCGCGAATGAACTCCAGCCTCTCCGCGTAATCGGGCAGAGGAATGCCGATGGAAGCGACGCCCGGATGCTGCACAATGCCCTGGTTCAGCTCGATCTGATTCTCGGAAATGAGGCAGATGGTCACATCGGCGTCGAGAAAGGCGGCGTTCCGCGCCCAGCGCTTGAGAATGACGAGGGAGTTGCGGTCTTCCGCGGACATGCTGGACACATCGCCGGCGGGGGCGATGGTCTCGGCGAAATCGATGACGAGGCCGATCTTCTTTCCGTCGGCAATGCGCAGGCGCAAATAGTTATCGAGCAGATTCAGGGCGGCATCGGGATTGCGCGGCAGTCCGCCTTGCGAATAGGTGGTGCCGTGGAAGCTGTCGTAACCCTCGAGCGCGCGGCGGAAGTCGCTTTGGGTTGCGGGGGAGCCGAAACTCAGGCCGCCGCGGTCATAGTGCAGAACCAGGTCGCGCTGGCCAAACAGGGCGCGGGAGAAAAAATCGTCGAGCGATACAAAATTGGTGGCGTCCTGCGTGCGCAGCGGCACAAGATCGCGCACGTTTCCGTACAGGACAAATAAAGCGAAGGAACGCGAGTAGTATTTTTCGGAGAGTTCGCGCGCCCACGGGGGAAGTGCGTCGAGGTATTTTTCCGTGTTGTTGGAGTTATCTGACATCTAGCACCTTGACCGCGAACTCAATTCTACTTGCCTTGCCACGCCGAGGGCGAGGGCGACCGTCCCCACACGAGCTCGCGGGGAAAATGCCTTGATGCTTGGTTTGGAGTGTCGGAGGTGTAGGGGTCCTTCGACTCCGTAGCTACTTCGCTTCGCGAAGCAGCTACTCCGCTCAGGATGACTCGGTACGAAAAGTCACAAACTCCCTCTAGAAACTCAACGCGCAAGTCGTTTGTTTCTGACAGTACTGACGGTCTGAAAGATCGTCCTTGGCTCAGGGCAGGCTCTCGGCCGAGGGCGAGACGCCCTCGGGACAGCCGGCAAGATGCCGGCGCTACTTTCGTTCCGTACCTTTATCCACCGCCGTAATCATCTCACTTACTAGTTCGAAGTCCGAACCCTTGTCGGGCCGGAAGAAGTTGAACCTTCGTCGCCCAACGATAGCAGCCCATCCAAATCCGGAGAAATGTCGCTGAAGATCGTTTCCACTTGCTGCACGGTCTGCTCGGTCTGCTCGACGTCGCGCACCAGGCTGTCGAGACGGTCGCTGACCTGTTGCGGATCGCGCATCGTGACCGACTGATCGCGGACCAGCATGAGCACGTCTTCAACGGCGGCGCATTGCGCATCCACGACTTTGCGGTTCTCGGAAATTTTGTCGAACTTTTCCAGACGCTTGTTCAAAATCTCAATGCGCTTCTGGTTGATCTCCTGGACTCGCGGCGGCTCGCTACTCAGCGTCTTTTGCAAAAGGGCGATCTCGCGTTTGATTTCATCCTGCCCCGTGCTTTTGAGGTATTGCTGCTGTTGTGCGGCCGCCACCAGAAGCCTTGCGTAGCCGGTCAGCAGGCCTCGCAATCGAGTGTCAATCTGTTCCAGGAAGATCTGCGACTGGGCTGAAAGCTGGGCGAAGTTGGTCCGGATGGAGCCGCAGATTTGGGCGCAATGAAGGTAGCGGCTCTGCATCTCCGGAGACAGGTTCTGGAGCATCTGGTTGAGCTTCTGCTGATGCTTCAGTTGCTCGTCGGCTAACTGCCAGGAACGAACCAGGCGCCGGAAGCGCGAGCTTTGCGGAACCAGGGCGAGGTACATCAGTTCCAGGCCGGCGGCGAGAAGAATGGGCAAGGCAGTGCCGCTGACGAGGGCAAACACAGCGGCGCCGGCAAGGGAAATCCAGTTGTATTGCCAGTGAAACGCCGCCTTAAGGTAGTTGGTGGGGTCAACCGGAGGAGGCGCGCTCGGCTGATCGTTCTTCGGCCAATTCGGGCTCGGCTGGTCGTCGCTCGGCCGGTCTTGGATGGTGCCGGGAGCCATCTAGACACTCACCCGCACCTGTCCGTTGCCAGGAGCTTTGCGCAAGCGGCCGAGAACGTAGCTCTGCAGGTCATGAAACTCATTGCGCTGTTTCAGACTCAAATCGCGCGGACGATCGAAAGGCACCTGAACGTCTTCGACAATGGTTCCGGGGTGCGCGCTCATAATGAAGATCCGGTCGGCCAGGTAAATCGCTTCTTCCACGTCATGGGTGACAAACAGGATCGTACTGGCGGTCTCGTCCCAGACCTTTAGCAACAACTGCTGCATCTCGCTGCGGGTCTGCGCGTCGAGCGCGCCGAAGGGCTCGTCCATCAGGATGACCGATGGACGAAGCGCCAAGGTTCGCGCAATGGCAACGCGCTGTTGCATGCCTCCAGAGAGCGTCTCCGGATAGGAGTTTTCAAAACCGCTGAGCCCGATCGCCTGGACCAACTGCGCCACGGTTTCCTTGCGCTTTTCTGCCGGAACGCTGTTGATCTTCAGGCCGTAAGCTATGTTATCAGCGACCGTCAGCCAGGGAAACGAAGTGTATTTCTGAAACACCATGCCGCGATCCTTGCCCGGACCGTCGACAGGCTGCTCGTTGACGAGGACATCGCCGGTATCGGCGCGATCCAAACCGGCGATTAAACGCAGCAGAGTCGACTTGCCGCAGCCGGAGGGTCCGAGCAGCACGCGAAACTCGCCGATGTCGCGGCCTTCGGGCGAGAAAGCGTCTTCGATTTCGAAATTGATGTTTTCGAGAGCATGCACGCTCTCGCCGTTGGCGGCGGGAAACGAGCGGCTGACATTGCGGACCGTGATTTTGGATTTCCTATGCTCCATGTTTCGCCGCCTTCAGGTGCGCGTGTGCGCTGGGAACCGCCGCGCCGCCGCCGGCCAGGGCTGCGCTCGCCTGGCGCCAAGGGAAGAGACGGCGTTCCAGAAACGTGAGCAGAAAGCGGAACAGAAACGCTGCGATGCCGATGGCAATAATGCCGGCATAGACGCGCTCGAAATCGAGGACTTTGCGCGCCGCCTCAACCATGTAGCCCACGCCCTTGCGAGCATTGACCATCTCCGCCAGGATCACATACGTCCAGCCGATGTCATAAAGGATGCGGAATGACGCAAATATCGCAGGGAACGAGGCGCGAAATACCAGCCACAGGGCGTGACGCTGTTTGGCGCCGAGCGTGTAGGCGGTTTCCAGCAGCGCGTTGTCCACACGGTTGGCTTCTTCGACGACCACGGCCAGAAGGTAGAAGAACATCCCAAACCAAAGGAAAGCGACCTTCATCGTCTCATCCATGCCAAACAGCGCAATGAAGGCGGGAAGGAACGCGGTCAGCGGCATGGCTCGCATGGGTGCGGCGACGGGGTTGATGAGCTCGAATAGCCAGCGAAAGCTGGCCATCAAGATGCCCAGGGGGATGGCAAACACCGCGCACCAGAAAAACGCCTGCGCGATGCGCCACCAACTCTGAAATACGTTGCCGAGCAGGTCATACTCGGTCCAGAGCTTGCCGAAAGCCCGGATCACACCGAGCGGCTTGGGCAAGGAAAAGGGAGGCAGTATTTCCCAGTGGGTCAGCCCAATCCAAAGCAGAACGAGGAAACCCCAACTGACAAAAGCGAGGGCCCACCGGACCCTCGGCGAGACTTCTTTGCGGATAGTGAGCCAGTCATGCATAAGAAAGCGTCGTCAAGGAAGCGTCATAGAAGCGTTACCGGGACCGCCCAAGGCAACCGTTGCTAGCTTGGGTTGGCATAGACCTTGATGTCGGTGCGGCGGTTCTTTTCACGGCCCTCCGGAGTTGCGTTGGTGTCGAGCGGCTTGTCGGGCCCGTTGCCCGCAGTGCGCAGCCGGGCGGCGGGGAATCTGTACTTCTCCATGAGGTAGTTTTTTACTTCATCGGCGCGGGCGTGCGAGAGCTGGATGTTGTAAGCCCGCGCACCGGTCGAGTCCGTGTTGCCCTCAATGTCCACGACCGTGTTTTCATAGGCGCGCATGGTACCGGCAAGCTCATCGACGATGGCGCGCGAATCCATGCTCATGCGGGAAGAATTCGGGTCAAAGTAGATAGAGCGATGTTGCGTGGCGATCGGGGTCGCGCCCTTGGCCGGCTCTCTATACTCGATGGGCGCTTCGCTGGAAGCCATGGAGAAGCTGTCGGCCAACTTCTCAATGTATCGCCGGTCCAGGCTCTCTTCCGGATTGAAAGTGTGCTTGATGACGCGCAGCTCGCGATACATGTCCTGCGCCATGCTCAGGATGTTGTCGTAATCGGAGCTCGATCCCGCCGAACCCATGAAGGAGCGGTTGTCGGCATAATCCGCCAACTTCACGCCGCCGAGCATCGTCTTAGCCAGATCGGATGGAATATTGAAATCCTTGACCGTTCCGATCAGGTTGTAGGCGCGCTCCGGTTGCGACTTAATGAACTCGACTCCTTCGAGCCAGCCCTGAGCGAACTTCAACAAGGTCTGCGGATGCTTGGCCGAGAAGCTGTCGCTGACCACCAGAATGTCGGCGATCAGGCGGTTGGCTATTTTCGTGTCGTAGATTTTCTTGGACCCCTTGCGCTTGGACACGGCGTCGCTCATGTCCGGGTCCCAGGCGACGGCGGCATCCACTTTTTCCTGAGCGAACAAAGTTGCCGGCTCGATACCATCTTTGGTGTGGACTGCCTTGTTAAATATCTCGTTGCGTTGTTCCGTGCTCAGCCCCGACGTCTTCAGCCCGTTATAAAGCAGGAAGTGCGAGGGCGTGTACGGAGCAAACGCGACCGTCTTGCCGGCAAGATCCTCGATGCTGTTGATGCCCTGTTTGCCAATGACGCCGTCAGCGCCTCGCGACCAATCCACCATCAGGAACGCGTGCGAGCCAAATCCCTTTTCTTTGAATTGCGCGTAATCCTTGGCATACACGTCGGCGGTCGTGAGCATGACGTCCACGTTGTTGGTGGCGAGCGCCGACGCCCCTTCTGTCCAATCGTCGATGATCTTGAAGGAAACTTTCAGACCCTTTTTGCCGAAGATGGAATCTGGTTGCGTGTCGAGGCCGCCGTTGGCGACCAGACCTCCAACGCACCCGACCCACACGTTGACGCGCACCCGAACCTCGGCCTCGCTGCTGGTCGACGAAGCCGGCAACAGGAGCGGCTTGGAAGCATCGACGGTCTCGCCGCCGGCAGTGGCGCTTTTGCCGCCGAACCACTTGCTCAAATCAATAACGTCGTACCGATACAGGCTGTAGCCCACCAGGGCCACTCCGACCAAGAAAATAAGGACCCATCCGCCTCTTTCGATTTTGACTGCCATAACCAATTCCTCCCGCACTCGCGTCCTGCGCCTAAAGGCGCTCTATTTCATGGCACTTTTGGCATGCCTGAAGGCATGCCCTGATACGAATCTGTACTTTTCCGCGCATGGTAGAAATTAGAACTCTGGGACCATGGCTGCTAGGAAGTTCTCTGTGGCTCCTTGGCCGCGATTGTTTTTTCTGATGCGCCCGGCGCTGCCGCTTCGGGCGCAGCCAAGCCCATTTCGATTTTGAACTGTTTCACCAATTCGTTGGCCTGGAGCTTTTGCGCTTCATCTTCAATCTTCACCTTCTGCTGATCCACGTTGCTCAACGCCATATCCATGCGAGCTTCGTTGACCGCGGTCATTTCTTCAACCTTGCGCACCATCTCATCGTGCGTCTGGCTGATGCCGGCAACTTCAAACTGCTCCATGGCGTCGGCAACTTTCTTCTGCCACTGTGCGCGACGATAATCGGCAATGGCGCCGAGCGCCTCCTGGGTCTTGCGGTCCTTTTCGCGCATGAACGATTCTTTCACCGTCATCGCTTTGTCAAAAGCCGCGCGTGCTGTGGCGAGCTGCCCTTGATTTCTGGCTAAGGCGCCCTTGGTCTGCTCCAACTGCGTGGCAAAGGCGCCGGCTAAATCGTCGCGATTGGCTTGAATTGCGGCTTTGACCTTGGCCGTCAGGTTTGCCATGTCGGTCTTGTATTTGGCCTCTTCTTTTTCCAGCAACGTCACATTGGCCTTCACCATGGCGATGCTCTCATTCATGCGAGGAACCTGATCGTTCATGTCGCGGATGTTCTGCTGAAGAATCAGCTCCGGGTCCTCGGCCACGGAAATGAAGAAACCGACGAAGGACCGCACCATTCTGGTCAGACGTTGCCACATAGACTCCTCCTGGGATCAGGAACGTTGTGCTGTTTTAGATGTAGGCGGTGGCGCGTTCACGTCGCGCGTCGTAATGGGGTTTTCGGTAACAAAATAGCCGACTGCTTCGTCGATCTTCTTTTCTTCCTGCTGCTTTTTGAGCCGCCAGCCGCTAAAGCGCTCTTTCTCGCGCGCCACTTCGTCATTATTGGACTGGATCTTGGCGCGCTGCTCGGTCACATACTTGTCGATCTGCGCCTGGATCTCGCTGTTCTCTTTGGTTTTGCGGCCTTCCAGTTCCTCGACCGCTCGCTGCTGCACGCGCTCGTAGGTATCCAAAGCGCGGTCGCGCCGGACCGCATCCTGAATCACTTCTTTAATATCGACCCCCGCCGCGTCCAGCGCAACCAGAACCGAAGACTTCTTCACATCCGATGGCAGATTGCGAATGTGCTCGCTCTCCAGCATCTGCGAAACCTTGAGGATCGAGTACCCCTTCGCCGCGGGCGGAATCTCGGCTGCCTTGTAGATCTCCTCAAAGGACGTGGGATCGGAGACGGGAGTGGTGAATTTAGGTTCAATGGCCACCGTCGATGCGATCTCGGCAACGCTCTGGGCTGCAGTCTTTGCCGTCGCCGGTGCGCTTGTATTCGGTGGGACCTTTTGGCCAGTGTCATCGTCTACGGAAACGATGTAGTTGTACCATCTCTTCGACATTTGGCTCCCTCGCCGCAGCCGGCCCTGCGTGTGGTCTCAACGCCAACAGCCACAACTGTGTGACCCTGAAAGGTAATGCCGGGCTTTCGCCTTGTCAATTGTATCGTCCTGCCCATTCGGCTCATGCTGTGCGTTCCGCGGCGGAGCCTTTTGCATTAAAAGATCCCTGATTGGATGACCCATTTTCCGCCCTGCCGCACAAGAGTCGCTGTGAACGTGCCCGAGGAACTCAATTCTCCAGACCTGGTTTCTTTGCCCTTGACACTGGCAAAATTTCCACTAATCTCCGGTTCTCCGACCTCGAGTTTCAGCTTCTGTGGCTGTGGTGAGCGGAAAGAATCACTGTAGGCTTTCTTAAGGTGGTCGGGGCAGGCAGGCCAGATGCGCAGAACACTTTCGAGATCGCGCCGGTTGTAAGACTCCTCGTAGCGGCGAAGGACATCGAGTACGGCCTCTTTGTCGAGCTGCAGTGCCAGCCTCTCACGCACCTGCGGCGTGTAAGAACCGTTTGGGTAGCGGTTCAAGTAAGCCTGCAAAGCCCCGCTGGTACCGGACTTCATCACTTCGAAGAACTCGCTTTGCTCGCGCTGCAACTCTTCCACGAGCTTCTTGCCCTCGCTGGCGTGCGGGCCCTGAGGGTAATCACGCAGGAATGCATCGAGGGACGTGAGGTCGCTCTTGTTGACACTCTTCCACTCAATCTCTTCGAGCCGGTTGTGCAGTTGTTCCCAATTCTTGCTGTTAGGGTATTTCCGCAAGAATTGCCGCAGGGTGGCCGGGTCCGTGGATGAGGCAGCGGCCGCAGACTCTATTGCTTCTATGTCAGGTTGCAGCTTGCCTTCAATGACGACCTTCTTGCCCAGCGAGAACTCCTCGCGCGCGTGGAACGGCAGATAACCTGCCTTTGCCAGTTCGATCATGTGCGGTCCGGGGCTAGTTTGGTAGTTAAAGCTGCCATCGGGCTGTACCTCGCCCACTTCCTTGCCATCGAACTGCACGGTTGCGCCGGGAACTCCGGCGGCGATCGCGAACAAGGTGGCGACGATGACTTCCCGCTGCAACTTGACCGTGAGTTGGGTCTCCTGGTCTTTCAGCACATTGACCAGCGGCAGCTTCAGCGCCTGGAATCCCGACTTTTCCAAGCGAATCTCGTAGGCGGCGGGAGGAAGCGGAATTCTAATATCGCCCGAGTCGGAGGTTCGCCCGAACTGGAAGTTATTCACGAGCACAACCACGTCGGGTTCGGCTGTACGCAAGAAAATTCCGCCAGTCTGACTCTGCTCTCCAACGGTTGGGATGCGGGAGGACGCCCAGAATGCAGGCACGTCCTGAGTCTTGAAGTGAGGCATCTCCAGAGTCGTTTGGACGAGATATACCTTTCGATAGGCGATCAGCGACCCGAGCAAAATAATCGGCACAGTTATAGCCAGAGCCCTTTTCAGTCCACGTTTGTAAGCTACCCGCTGGCGGCGCAGTTCGGCGCCGGGCATGTTGGAGATCACCCAGTCACGGTTGAAAACCTCGCGATAGACGCGGTTGCGGATTTTATGAAGACCGTTCTCCACGCGCGTGATCCCGGACAGTCGAAGCACGGAAATCAGTGGACTCGCTTCATCGTCGCGAACTGCCTTGCCGTTGAGCACGCGTTCATAGAGGGTGAGCAGACCCGGGGTGTCCACTTCGCTGCGCAGCATGCGCTCGCGCACAAAGAGCAAGTTGTCGTCCCGTTCCCGCGCCCGGGGGGAAAGAAAAAGGTCCTGGCACAGGCGGTCAACTTGGGACGGGCTGCGAAGTTCGCCCGCTTGGGCGACAGTCTGGCAGAGGCGCTGGGTTAAGTAAGGATGGCCACCGGTCCAGTGAATGACGCGGCGCAAAAGCGCGGATCCGACACGGTCCTCGCCTCCCAGGCCCTGCACCAGCGGCGCCGCTTCCGTTTCGGAGAAATCCGCCAGCTCAATTCTGCGGCCGATGTTGAACGGCGTCGTGCGCGTATCGCGAATCAGGTCCGAAGGCGTAGCCACGCCCAGCAGGCAGAAGGTCAGCCGCTCAATGTCGGGGTCGGAAGGGCGGCGATTGTAACATTCACGAATGCCGGCAAAAAATTCGTCGGTTGAGAACGGAAGGCTGCGGACGGCGTCAATTTCGTCCACGAAAATGACGACGCGGCCAGTTCGTCCCGGCAAGATGGCATCGGAGATCGCCCGCATGAAACGGCGCATGGGCCCCAGTTGGGAGAAACGGCTCCAGCACTCTTCGACTTCGTCTTCGCATCGAAATTGTTCCCCAAGGCGCTCGACGAGCCCGTTGTACCATTGCTCGATGGTCAGGTTCTGGCCCAGACTTGTCAGATCGAGCACCGCGACGTGCACGCCATTGTCGCGCAAGCGGGCGGCGGTTCGCACCATCAGCGACGACTTGCCCATCTGGCGCGCCGTGAGCACATAACAGATCTCACCCGCCCTCAAGGCGCGGTAGAGCGTCTGATCCGCGGTACGTTCGATGTAGGAAGGCGCATCGCGGCGGAGAGTTCCACCGACAACGAAGAAACTGCCAGAAGCGGTGTCAGGCATGGCGCTCAGATCAGGTGGCGACTCAAGTACTGCTCATAAAGCTGACAGCGCAGTTTCATATCGCGAGCCGACTCGCCGGCGACGATGCCCGAACTGCGCAGCCGGTAGAAAGAGTCGGTGCACGAAGAATGCCGCCCGGCAATCACGTTGCGCACCACTTCGCACAAGGCGGGGTCCTGGTTCAGGGAAACAAAGATTCTGCGCAGGTGATCCCCATACGGGCCCTCGTCGCGGGCTGCGCCCGCGGCAAACTCGGGGAATGAAAGGCTCCTCTCGGTCATCTGATGCAGACCACGCTGGGTTAGGAACGGCTGACCACCCAGCAAGAAGAAGAAGCGTTCGATTTCGCCCTCATGAGAAAGGGGGCAGCCATAGCGCTGGTTCAGTTCGCGCACCTGGTCGAGTGTGAAGTCCGCCAGCACCAGGCGGGTGCCGACATTAAATGGAGACTGGTTTACGTCGGTGATGAACAGGTGAGCCTCGCTGGCATACGCGATAGCCAGCGAGAGGTGCTGCCATGGCCCCGAGGGGTCGAGGGAGCGCTCGTTGTGCCAGGACCGGAATAACCCAAAAACTTCGCTGCCGAAGCTGCAGGCAAAGAGGCGGTCTACTTCGTCCATCCCCCAGACCAGGCGGCCGTTGATCTGACTGAGGATTTCGCGGCGGAAAAAACGCTCGAAACTCATGCTCGGGCCTCGGCGCGGATTCCAGGTGTCCTCGGGAGAAACATCCAGGTCGAGTTGTTCCGCGATGGCCTGAGCGAGACAGAGGAAGAGGCTCTCCACCGACTGCAGGTGCGCCGAATTCAGCTTCTGGAAATCTGTGAGTACAACGCGTGCCCCGGCTTTGCGTGCCTGTTGCAGCCCGCGCGCCATCAGGGATGTCTTGCCCATCTGGCGTGCGCCTTTGAGCAGGATGGTGCTGTCGTTCCGGGTTAATGCCGAATAGAATTCCTGGTCGGTGGGCCGCACGATGTAGAACTTGGAATCCAGGGGTAGCGCTCCGCCGACGGGCTCCAGGCTGGGCTTGCGGCGGAAGGATTCCTGGGGCGCGTGAAGAGCATTGGCCAAGTCTTCGGCAATCGTGTCGTTGTCGGCCGAGTCTTTCCAAAGCGCATAATGCAGCCCATCGAGAGCAGAATGGAGCGCGTCCGGCAGTGGCGCGTGAAACTCGACGCGCACGGGCAGAAGGCGTGGTTTGCCTGCCTGGCGCTCGGAAAAGGAGTGCGCCAGCTGAACCTCATAGGCCAGCATCTCACTTTGCACGGAGGCGGCAGAAAGAAGCGCCACGACCGCGTCCGCCGATTCGATCTTATGCTCGATCTCGCGGGCCCATTCGACTCCAACCACCAGATGGCGGTCGACAAAAACCCGATAGCCCTGCCCGGTCAGTTTTTCCTCCAGGGCGCGCATGATTTGCTCGTCCGGATGAGCATTCCGCTTGTAGAGAATTACCACCTGGAGGCCTTCAGGGGTCACGACCGGCGCTGGAACCGGCTCCGGGGCTCTGGAACTGATGCGCATCGCCAGGCGGCGCAGCTCCGCCTCCATGTCGGCGGCAGACTGGTAGCGCATCTCACGGCGTTTCTCCAGGGCCCGCTCAATGATGTGCTCCAACTCGGGCGAAACCTGTGGGTTGACTCGCATGGCCGGAGCCGGCGGGCGATTCAAAATGGCGTCGAACACCACCGCTGACGTTTCTCCCCGGAAGGGAAGAGCGCCGGTCGCCATTTCGTAGAGCACGACGCCGAAAGAGAAAAGATCCGTGCGGCGATCCAGCATCTCTCCGCGTGCCTGTTCCGGAGACATATACGAAACGGTGCCTACGAATTCTCCGGGCCTGGTAACGCTCTGCAGAGTTGATTCATCGTCGGCCGAGGTGTCACCGGACGAAGGCCGCTGATTTCGGTCCTTGCTGGTCGGCTTGGCGAGGCCGAAATCGAGGATTTTAATCCGGTCCGGTTCGACCACGAACAGGTTGGCAGGCTTGATGTCGCGGTGAACAATGCCTCGCCCATGGGCCGCTTCCAGACCCGCGGCAATCTGGATTCCCAGCGCCACGATTTGTTCTAAGGGCAGTGGACCTGTACCAATGACCTGTCTCAGGCTTCGCCCCTCCAGAAGCTCCATGACGATGAATTGGCGGCCGTCATATTCGCCGACGTCATGAATGGTGCAGATATTGGGGTGGTTCAGCGAGGAAGCGGTGCAAGCCTCGCGTTGAAAACGCTCAATGGCGGCGGGGTTCTTGGAAAACTTGTCCGGCAGCAGCTTCACCGCGACGTGACGCCGGAGGCGCAGGTCTTCAGCTTCGTACACTACGCCCATTCCCCCGCTGCCCAGCTTGCGCAAAATGCGGTAATGGGACACCGTGCGGTCGGCCAGTCCGCCATTCGCAGGCGCTTTCGGCTCCACACTGGTCACGCCCCCGAGTCCGGGTGGAACCCCTGGATTGCCGGCTTCCTGGTTCCAGAAGTTATAAAGGTGCAGCTTCATTCCCTGGCTGACTTCAAACTCACCGATATCGTGCAGCCCGTCGTTCCAGTGCCCGAGCTGCCGCAGCAGGTCGGCAACAAAATCGGAGACGAGGATGTGCCCGCGTTCGCCGCACTCCATGACTTTTCGAGCGAGGCTGATTCCTCCCTCGCCAACGTTGCGGTTGGATTTGACCTCCCCAACGCGGCACACCGGCCAGGAATGCAGGCCCATCCGCAAGCCCCATGGTTCGGATCCACGAAGGCTGCGACTGATCTCCACGGCGCACCGTAACGGCGCTTCCGGATCGCCAAAGAATAGCAGCGCCACGCCCGCTCCACCTGGCAGCAGAGTCACCTGCTTCTTGGCGTGCGCGGCGGCGAACTCCCGCGTGTGGCGGACGCGTTCCTGCAATGCCTCGATCGCGGCACGTTGCTGGGAGGGTGCAAGCGGTGAGCTGCGCCCAATGTCCACGACCAGGACGTGGGCAAGTTCGAGTTCTTGTGCCTGAGGCTGGACGACTGCCATGCTTGGTCTCGCAAATCCACCCTGTTTTGCGCCGGGGAGGGAGGCTTGCCAAGACACTAGGCGCAAACTATTCCACTAAGTTTCGAGATTCACGACAGTGAACGTGTGCCTCCGAAAGCAGTGACCTGTTCGCGGAAGGCGCAAGCGCACCGAGGTGGAGAATTATGACACATTCGGAACCGCTCCCCAAGAGGGAACTCGATGTGGTTGTCAATCGGGCAGTTAGTCTCAATGTCTTCGGCAAAATGCGCGACCGGGGCACAGTCTGAAAGCGGACCAACCGACTCCGAATAGAGCCGCTGCCGAAGAAGCTGTTATCCCGTTGACAAGTCCGGCCTTTTGATCTACAAGGGGAGCCGCAAATTAGTAAGCGAGCTGGCAGCTTCCCTTCCCCCAACGCGAGACGATTCCTCCGGCCCCTATGGTCGGTCTCGCGGAACTTTTCTTAAGAGAGGAAATATGAAACCTGCGCGCTTTACCCTCCTATTGCTGATCATAGTGGTTTCGCTGACTTGGCCAGCTGCCGCACAGTCGGTGTACGGGCAGCTATGGGGACGTCTGACGAGTGGATCGGGAGCGATCATTTCCGGCGCTGTGGTCACGGTCACCTCGGTGCAAACCGGAGCGCGGGTCAAGACGAAAAGCGACGAGGGCGGATATTTCACTCTTAACAACTTGGTCCCGGATTTGTACCAGATCGAGGTGCGGGCGGATGGCTTCAAAAGCGCGCGAGGCACGGTCGCGGTGAGCGCCGATTCGGCCACGACCGTCAATTCGTCACTCCAGGCGGGTGATCCGAATGTCATCGCGGATACTGTTGCTGAGGGCAGCATCCTGAAACTGGATCGCACCGACGTTTCTACTTTCTTCGACTCGCGGACAATCAACGAACTGCCGCTGCTAGACCGGAATTTAACTGAGCTCCTGACGCTGGTGCCCGGGGCGGCGCGCGGGCAGCTGTTCATCCCCTCGAACGAGAACCCGCAGAGCGGCATGGCCGTGAACCTGAACGGCCAGCATTTTAGCGGCAGCGCGTTCCAATTAGACGGCACGGAAGACCGGGATCCGCTGGAAGGCATCGTCGTCATTAACCCCAATCTCGATTCGGTACGAGAGGTGAAAGTCACCACCCAGGGGTATAACGCAGAATTCGGCCAAGCGACCGCCGGGGTGACCACGATTCAGACGCGCACCGGAAGCAACTCCTGGCACGGAGATGGATTCGGATTCCGCCGCACCGGCTGGGGCCAGACGACGGACCCGTTTGCCGCTGCCGGAGTGCCTCCCGGCAAACACGAGATATTCGGCGGCGCCGTGGGCGGCCCTTTGCTAAGAAACAAGCTATTCATTTTTGGCGATTACGAAGGCACCCGGATCGGGCAGGGAGCGAATGTGCTGTTGAATGTCCCCCCTAACGACAGCGCGTGGAAAACTTGTCTCGCGGGCGGGAATTGCGATCTCTCGGACTACGCTGGATTTGTCAGTGGGAAGCTGCACGATGACAAACAGCACGGCAGCACGGTATTTAAGAACAACGTGATTCCAGGCGGGCCAAGCGGCCGGATTTCTCCAGCCGCCCTAGCCATACTGTCATTCTTGCCGCCCCCCAACTACACTTCGCCTAACCCAAGCTGCGGCGATGCCACCGTTTGCGACAACTATCTGGCGTCCGGGCAAGAGGTTTTTCGCGGCGACGAGTTCGACGTGCGCACGGACTACAACGTGAGTTCCGCCCTGCGGTTCTTCGGCCGTTACAGTTTCGGAGATTTCCTGGACACCGGAGCGCCAGCATTCGGCCCGGCCGCTGGTGGATATGGCATTAATCCTTCCGGCTACGCCGGCGTCGCCCGCACGCGAAACCAGGGGATTTCCGCGGGATTCACGGATTCGCTGACTCCGAGGTTGCTGACAGACTTTCGCTTCGGGTTCTTCCGCTACCGCTTGAACAACGACTCTCAGGATAATGGGCAAACCCCGAACATAGGTATTAAGAACATCTTCACCGCGGATACAGGTGACCCGTTTGCGAACGGAATGCCGGACATTGAGATCCCAAGCCAACCCTCGGGAGTATTGGGTTCTCGGGCCGGCTTCGGCGGAGACTATCTGCGTCTGGGCTATTCCACGGCGGTGAATTCCTGTAATTGCCCGTTTCGCGAGCGAGAACAACAGTTCCAGTTCGCCAACAACTGGACCCGTAGCGCAGGCAAGCACGTCGTTAGATGGGGCGCCGACCTCCGTTTTCTGCAAAACTACACCCTTTCCAGTGATCGGCGCCGGACCGGATACTTTGACTTTTTCCCCAGCACCACCGGCCTGGGGTTGGCCACTCTCCTGATCGGCGATGTCGGGGCATTCGAAAGAGATTTCAGCAGTCCAGCCGTCTTGAGGGCCGAAGAACGTCAGAAAAGGATGGGTTTCTACGGGCAAGACACCTGGAGAGTCAACTCCCGTCTCACAGTGAATTTTGGTTTGCGCTGGGAAATCTACTTTCCTCAGACTGTAACTGGCGCGGGCGCAGGAGGGTTCCTGGTACCGGATTTTCACAATACGGACCCGACAAGCACGTACATCAATGCGCCGCCAGCGGTGGGAACCAATGGCCAGGTCAGCAACAATCTAACCAATTTTGCGCCTCGACTTGGGTTCGCCTTTCTGCTCAATCCCACTACTGTCATGCGCGCCGGCTATGGCCGCAGTTTCGACGCGGGTTACGGCGGCGCCATCTTTGGCATTGGGGCTACTCAGAATCCCCCAGTGACCGTGGATCAGTCGGTGCAGCCGCTAGCGCCTTTCAACTTGGACAACGGCCCGCCGCCGTTTACTTTCCCGACTGGCTCTCGCTTTTCCCTGATGGATTTGGCGGCTAAGAACATCGGGAATCCAGGTTCGGCATCACCCGTAGCACCGAGCGGTGCATTTCTCTACGCTCTGGCTTCCCGGGTACAAGTTCCTACCGTGGATTCCTGGAACTTGACGGTGCAGCACGAACTCACCTCGCGCATGTATTTTGAACTCGCCTACGTTGGCAGCAAGGGAACGCACATTTTCGCCGACAACGGAGCAGCTGGCGCTTACTATCTGCTCAGCCAGCCGACTCTCAACGGCGTCATCATGCACATTTATCAGAACGGACAGCCGGTTCTGGGATCAGATCCCGCCAACTGCCGGGTTCCCCCTGTTCCTGCCAGCACGCAGGACTATTGTCTCTCCATCCCTGCCATCCGAAGCTTTTTCCAGAGAGTTGAGATTCCCAACGATCCGTGTCCTGGGGAGACCGGTGGCAAAACGAAGTGCTATTTTCAGCCCGATCTGTTCCCGGTGCGTTACTTCGGCAATGGATCGTCGGATAACTTTAACTCTCTGCAGGCCAGGGTACAGAAGAACTTTAGCCGAGGGTATTCCTTCATGGCTCATTACACCTGGTCGAAGGGGTTCGACTACGATTCAAACTACTTTCGGGTGGACCCCAGCGTGGGTTATGGACCCACGCCTTTCGATATCAGTCATCGCTTTGTGATGACCAACATTTGGGATTTGCCGTTCGGACGTGGAAGAGCTTTATTTGGGGGAGCGGGACCGACAGCCAATCGCTTCCTCGCGGGCTGGACCATCGCTGCCATCACGATCTGGCGGAGCGGGATCCCCTTTACGCCCTCTTATACGCGGACCAATTGCGCCCATGATACCGATAGCGGCGACCCCTGCCGTCCAAATCTGGTTGGACCGGTCCACATTTCCGGCAGCCGCAGCCAGTACTTTACGACCACGGGCGGCCAAGCGTTGCAGCCCTCTTGTGTAGTCAGCGGTGCCGTCGATTGCGCCCCGGGCACCCCGGCGTCACAACAGGGCTATAACCTTACAACGGGTCAATCGCTCCTGGGTCAGACCATCGGCCCCTGGCAGCGGCCCGGCGACGGACAGATCGGCAATGTCGGCCGGGATTCCTTTCGCGGACCAGGCTTTTTCCAGAGCGACATTGCCGTGGCCAAAACTCTGACTATAACCGAGCGCGCCAGTCTGGCCTTCCGCGCGGATGTCTTCAACGTATTCAACAGAGTGAACCTGGGGAATCCCAACGCCTGCGTGGACTGCCAACAAGGCGCCGGCGTGATTAGCTCGCTGGCCCAGGGGGCTATACAGAGAGAATTCCAGTTCTCGTTGCGAGTCAGTTTTTGAAGCCGACCGTCGCAATGGAACAGAACCCGCGGCGAACGAACTGGCCGTGCCTCCAACTTGTCCTTTCGTTCCTGTTGTGCTCCTGTTTGGCTTATGCCGCCGTGGGTCCTTTTATAGGGCCCGGAGGTGGAGGTTCTTTCTTCGAACCGACGGTTAGCCCGCTCGATCCCAACCGGGTTCTGGTCGCCTGCGACATGACGGACGGTTACTTCTCCGCGACCGGAGGAAAATCGTGGCGCAGCTTCAACCTGCGTGGCCGTATCCGCTTTTTTGCCTTTGACCCCAGGAACGCCAACGTCTTATACGCCAAGAGCATTGGACTCTGGCGTAGCGCGGACGCGGGGGTCACATGGTCATTGCTTTATCCCGATCCGCGTGAAGTCACCGGAATTGAGATGCGCGGAGACCATGCTGGAGAAACGCTTGTCACCAATCCAACTCGCCCTCCCCTTTTGGCCCTTGCCGTCGATCCTGGCAATTCCAAAACTCTCTATGCCGCCTTTGGCGATGAACAATCTGCGTGGTTCGCCACTTCGCCAGACTCGGGGAAAACCTGGGGAGATCGCGCCCCCTTGCCCGCAGGCACCCATCGCCTGCTTGTCGATCCCACACCGGCCCGAAGAGTTCCAGACATCTATGCTATCGGCAAGATATCCATAGCCGCTCGCGTGCATGGGAAGTGGCTCGAAATCCGCTTGCCCGCGGGTGTGAAAGAATTCCTGGATGTTGCTATAGGGTTCTCCAGCAAACAAACGGCGCTGTACCTTGTCGCTGGAGGTGAACTTTTTGTTTCGGGCGACTCGGGAATTACCTGGCGGAAATCGCCCCTGCCAGGAAATGCGTACGTGCGAACTGTTGCGGCCAGTCCCGATCATCCGAATATCGCCTACACCTCCTTCAAGAACCCGAAGGAGACGGTGGGGCCTGCCTCAGCCCCGTACTTTGGTGTGGCGCGGACCGACGACGGCGGACTGACCTGGAAACTGGTCCGCAAGGAATTGGGATCTGAGCGTAAAGCATTCGGCGACGACTGGATTGGCGAGTTCTTCGGATCAGGCTACGCCGGCAATCCCATCGCGCTGGCCGTCGCTCCTCATCACCCGATGACCGTCTACTCCACCGATGCTGGTCGCGTCCTGCGCAGTAACGACGGCGGAGAAGACTGGAGGTCTGTCTATTCCTCCCGGCTTGCCGACGGCAGTTTTTCCGGAATCGGCCTTGAGGGAACGAACGCCCATGGAGTTCATTTCGATCCCTTCGATTCCAAAAGGATCTTTATCTCGTACACCGACGTAGGTCTTTTCCGCAGTGAGAATAGTGGTGCGGGCTGGCTGCCATCCACCGAAGGTGTTCCCCATAACTGGCTCAACACTACTTATTGGATGGTCTTTGATCCTGCCGTCCGTGGACGAGCCTGGGCTGTGATGAGCGGTACGCACGACTTGCCTCGGACCAAGATGTTCGCCCGCAGGCCGCCCTCCACCTATGTCGGCGGCGTCATGATCAGCGAGGACGGCGGGAAAACGTGGCGCAAGTCGAATGATGGCATGGAACCCACCGCCCCTACTCATATTCTGCTTGATCCTGACAGTCCGCCGGGCGCTCGCGTGCTCTACGTAGCGGCTTGCGGAAAGGGAGTGTACAAGTCCGTCAATAGCGGCAAAAGCTGGGAACTGAAGAACAACGGAATCGCTGAGAAAGGGCCGCTGGCGTGGCGCATCATTCGAGACGCATCGGGAGGGATCTACGTCATCCTGGTGCGTCGGAAAGAGGAAGCACCGCCTGGCACCAGTGACGACGGAGCCGTGTACTACTCCACCGACGGCGCCGAACATTGGAAGCGAGTTGCTTTGCCCGAGGGCGCGAATGCGCCAAATGGATTGGCGACCGATGCGAAAAACCCGGATCGGCTTTACTTGGCGGCCTGGGGCAGATTCACACCGGCCGGACAGCTTGGCGGGGGTGTCTATCTGTCAACCGATCACGGCAGAACATGGCGTCATGTCCTGGCAGACGACCAGCATATCTTTGACGTGACCGTGGATGATCGCTCCCCAAGCCTGATCTACGCCACTGGATTTGAGTCTTCCGCATGGCGGTCGAAGGATGCGGGCCTGAGTTGGCAACGAATCCCCGGCTTTAACTTCAAATGGGGCCAAAGTGTGATCCCAGACGCGCATGATCCGAGCAAGATCTATATCACGACGTTTGGTGGCGGGGTGTGGCATGGACCGGCGGCTGGCGATATGAATAACTCGCGCGATATCGTCACGCCCGCCGTAGCCCATTCTCGCGCCAGTACTGTGGCGCCGCGCCGTCACTAGAATTGGGCATGGTCGTCGACTTGGCGAATTGGTTCTGGTCCATATTCGCGCCTGATGACAGGCATCCGGCGGATCATGTGACGCTCGCACGCGCATGGTAGTCTTCCCTCGCATGGTAGTCTTCCCTGTTGATGAGCGGCGCAACCCATTCCGCATTGCGAATTGCCATTGATACCGGAGGCACCTTCACCGACTGCGTGTGGGTGGAGCGCGGTCAACTGAGAACCCTCAAAGTGTTCTCGACGCCCGACGATCCGTCGCGGGCGATCGCCGAAGCCCTCAAGAAGATCGGCGCCGGAGCCGGGGTCACGCTGCTGCATGGCACGACCGTCGGGACCAACACTCTGCTGCAAAGAAAAGGCGCGCGGGTGGCGCTGATCACTACCTCTGGGTTTGAAGACGTCATCGAGATTGGACGGCAGGCGCGTCCACGGCTTTACGACTTTTTCTTTGACCGGATTCCGCCTCTGGTTGCTCGCGACATGCGCTTCGGAGTCAAGGAGCGGGTGGAGGCCGGCGGTCGCGTGCTGGAGCGGCCGGACGAACCAGAACTGGCGCGGCTGCGCGAGGCGGTCTCGCGTGCGCAGCCCGAAGCCATCGCCATTTCTTTCCTCTTCTCGTTCGCCAACACAGAGAACGAGGCGCGCGTGGCTGACGCGCTGGCCGGGCTCGGTAAGCCGCTTTCCGTGTCGCACCGGATTCTGCCTGAGTTCCGGGAATACGAGCGGACCAGCACGGTGGTTGTGAATGCCTACCTGCAGCCGCTCATGCAAAGCTACATGGAAGCGCTGGCGGAACGCGCGGAACAGTTGGACAGCAGCCAGGCCGCCGGTCGAGCCCGGCGCAAACCGCGCATCTTCGTCATGCAATCGAGCGGCGGCATCACGGCGCTCCAGTCGGCGGCGCGCGAGCCGGTGCGCACCGTGCTCTCGGGTCCGGCGGGCGGTCTGGTCGGCGCGGCAGCCTCGGCTGCCCGCAGCGGCTTCGCAAAGATTCTGTCGTTCGACATGGGGGGAACGTCGACCGACGTCGCCGCCGTACAAGGCGAGGTTCGTGCCGGCAGCCAGTCGGAAGTGGCGGGGCTGCCGGTAGGCGTTCCCATGCTGGAGATTCACACTGTGGGCGCCGGAGGCGGATCGCTGGCGCGCTTCGACGCCGGCGGCCTGCTGCGCGTGGGACCGGAATCGGCGGGGGCTGACCCCGGGCCGATTTGCTACGGCCGCGGCACTCAACCCACGGTGACCGACGCCAACCTCGTCTTGGGGCGCCTGCGGCCGGACCGTTTCTTGGGCGGCGAGTTCGCGCTCGACGTCGAACGCACGCGCCGGATTACCTCCGAGTGGCTGAAGAAACAGGGCTCGCGCCTGAGCCTGGAGCAGTTCTCCGCCGGGGTGGTGCGGGTGGTGAACGCGAGCATGGAGCGGGCGCTCCGCGTCGTCTCCATCGAGCGCGGATACGATCCACGCGAATTTGCGCTGGTCGCGTTTGGCGGCGCCGGCGGTCTGCACGCCTGCGAACTGGCGGAGGCGCTGGCGATTCCGACGGTCATCGTGCCCGCGCGGCCGGGCGCGCTTTCGGCATTTGGAATTCTGGTGAGCGATGTGGTCAAGGATTTCTCGCGCACAGTGCTGTGGCGAGTTGGCGGTCGTCTGCCGGGCGCAGAACTGGAGAAAGAATTTCGCAAGCTGGAATCAGCGGCGCGGAAGGAATTCAGGGCCGAGCGGTGGCGCGGCGGGCTCCACTATGAACGGACCGTGGATCTCCGGTATCGCGGACAAGGCTACGAACTCAATGTCCCCGCCGGTGGAAACATCGTCGCCCGCTTTCATCAAGAACATCAGCAGCGCTACGGTTATCACCATGAGGGACGTGAGATCGAACTTGTTACGTTGCGTCTGCGCGCTCGTTTGCATACGCCGCAGCCCACGGTCGCGCGGTCGCGACCGCCGAAGACAGGAAGTCATGTGGAGGCGGGGCTACGCTCCGCCTGGACGGGGCCCTTCGACTCCGCTCAGGGCAGGCTCCGCCCCGTCCCCACACATGCAGGTCGAACGAGCGTATCTCCTGTCGAAAAGGCACCTGTGGTCTTTCAGGGAAGGGCAAAGATGGTGCCGGTTTTTGAGCGCACCAGCCTGCCGGCGAATCACGCAATGCGAGGACCGGCAGTGATTACCGAATACAGCGCGACTACCATAGTCCCCGAGGGGAAGAAGTTTTGGTTGGATGCATCCGCGAATCTGGTGATCGAAATTAGACCGGCCGGGGCGCAGGTAGAATCAAGCCGCCAAGGTCAGAGAAAGAGATAAGCCCTACTCCGCGATCGCGACACCCGTCGCGGTCTATTCTTCGTCCAAGCCCTTCTGCTCCTCGATCGCCATATCCTTGAATTCGCTCGATTCGAACACGTCGCCGCATTCCTTGCACACGACATATTCGGAGTCTTCGTCCCGGGACACGATCTGCACTTGCGGATGCTTGCATTGATCCGGACTGATCTTCGGTTTCTTGGCTGGCGAGGGCTGGCTCGGCGTCATAGGATTTGCGGACAATCGGTCTTCAGAGAAGGGTGCGCATCCTCACTTGTGCGATTGCCGGTATTTTGGGACGGTCGGCCCAGGATGTCAAGCCCCTCCGTCAAGCATGGCATTCCCCAACAAGTGTCCCCTTATTCCCCACCGTAGATAGTGTCCCCTCAAGATAGTGTCCCGTCATTGCCAAGCTAAAGAAGCGGGTTGGAGTACGCTTGTTCTGCCAGCCTTGTTTCCAGGTATCGCCGAAACACACGCGCCCGCGGCCAGCGGCACCCCGGTGGACGCCTGACACGCTGCAGGCTGCGACGCAATGTTGGAACTGCACAACTATTGCACACGTAACCCGTTCGCTTGCTAAAACTTACCATTCACTGTCGGATTTCATCCGATCCCTGATCAGGCTTGCGCGAGCCACCACCAAAGAGCTAAAATAAAATGCGACCGAAAGAGTCGTATTTCTATCCGACTATATAGGTCGCCTTTACAATGCTGAAATTGACCAAGAAAGCGGACTACGGCTTGATGGCCATGAAGCATCTCGCCGAGCACTCCGCGCAGGGAGCCTGCTCCGCCAAGGATGTGGCCGAGGCTTACGGCATTCCGCAGGAAGCGCTGGCGAAGATTCTGCAGCGGCTGGCCAAGGCCGGTCTCCTGACTTCGCAGCACGGCATCAATGGCGGCTACACGTTGACGCGCGATCCGCGGACGATTTCGGCGTTCGAAGTGATTCAGGCGATTGACGGGCCCCTGTTTATCACTTCGTGCGTGACCGTGCGCGGCGAATGCGGGCAGAGCAATCGTTGCACGGTGCGCGAACCCCTGCGCAAGGTGAATGAAAGCATCGAACAGGTGCTGAGGAACATTAGGATTTCGCAGATGAAAGAAGAGCCGGAGACCATTGAAGTCCGCAAGCCGGTGGATTTGGTGACGATTTCCTAAAACGGATTTGGCCGATTTCGTAAGCGAGCGGCAAAAGTCCAAGAACAATTGCAAGGAGAAGACGCAATCATGAGTACGAATGGAAACAAGGCGGCCCAAGCGATCAGCGAAAGCCAAAACCGCGCAGTCCCCGACGGCATCAAGCTGCCGATCTATATGGACAATCACGCGACCACGCGGATGGATCCGCGGGTTTTGGAGGAGATGCTTCCTTATTTCACGGAGAAGTTCGGCAACGCAGCGAGCCGGAACCATCCGTTTGGCTGGATCGCTGAAGAAGCGGTGGAATTGTCGCGCGAGCGCATCGCCAAGCTGATCGGCGCTACCGCCAAAGAAATCATCTTTACCTCAGGTGCCACCGAGAGCGACAACCTCGCCATCAAGGGCGTGGCCGAGATGTACCGCGAGAAGGGCAACCACATCATCACTGCGGTCACCGAGCACAAGGCCGTGCTCGACACCTGCAAGCACCTGGAGAAGCTCGGCTTCCGCGTGACCTACCTGCCGGTGCAGAAAGACGGGCTGGTTGATCTCGACGACCTGAAGCGCGCCATGGACGATAAGACCATCCTGGTGACCATCATGGCGGCGAACAACGAGATCGGCGTGCTGCAACCGATTGCCGAAATCGGCAAGCTCTGCCGCGAGCGCGGCATCGTCTTCCACTCCGACGCGGTGCAGGCGATTGGCAAGATTCCGATTGATGTGAACGAGATGAAAATCGATGTCGCGTCCATCACTGGGCACAAGCTCTATGGCCCGAAGGGCGCCGGTGCGCTCTATGTGCGCCGCAAGAATCCGCGCGTGCAGTTGGTGCCGATTATTGACGGCGGCGGCCACGAGCGCGGCATGCGGTCGGGCACGCTAAACGTGCCGGGAATTGTCGGCTTGGGCAAGGCTTGCGCAATCGCGCAGGAAGAGATGCCCCAGGAATCCTGCAAGATCGCCGGCCTGCGCAACCGGTTGCGGGACAGCATCATGAGCCGGCTGGACGAGGTCTACATCAACGGCTCCATGGAGCACCGCCTGCCCGGCAACCTGAACATCAGCTTCGCCTACGTGGAAGGCGAGTCGCTGCTGATGGGCATCAACGACATCGCGGTTTCGAGCGGATCGGCGTGCACCTCGGCGACTCTGGAACCATCTTATGTATTAAAGGCTCTGGGCACGGGTGACGATCTCGCCCATAGCTCGATCCGGTTCGGTCTCGGGCGCTTCAACACGCAGGCCGAGGTGGATTACGTGGCCGACCGCGTAGTCGAGACAGTTGCGCGTCTGCGCGAGCTTTCGCCGCTTTACGAGATGGCCAAAGAAGGTGTGGATTTGAAGAGCGTGAAGTGGGCCGCGGAGACGCAATAACGGGTTGTGGAAGGGCACGGCTTCAGCCGTGCCGATGGGAGCAGCAATGTCCGCGGCTTTAGCCGCTGAGGTAAGAATTCAAGCGAGGAGATAGAGGATGGCATACAGCGATAAAGTAATCGATCACTACAACCACCCGCGCAACGTCGGCTCGTTCGACAAGAAGGACAGCGATGTGGGAACCGGCTTGGTCGGCGCCCCCGAGTGCGGCGATGTGATGAAGCTACAGATCAAGGTGAATCCGCAGACGAACGTGATCGAAGACGCAAAGTTCAAGACGTTCGGATGCGGCTCGGCCATCGCGTCGTCTTCGCTGGCGACCGAATGGGTGAAGGGCAAGACGGTGGATCAGGCCCTGGAGATCAAGAACACGGAGATTGTGAAGGAGCTGTCGCTGCCGCCGGTGAAGATTCACTGTTCAGTGCTGGCCGAAGATGCCATCCGCGCCGCCATTGGCGACTGGAAAAGGAAGCAGGAAGCGACGAAACCAGTGGAAGTGGAAGCGAGGTAGTGCAGCTACTGGCTGCTGGCTTCTAGCTGCTAGCTTCCAGCTACTGGCTGTGGAAGTCGCGATACAATCAGGGCATGCCTTCAGGCACGTCGAGAGTAAGGCAACCAACGCCCCTTAAGCACTGGATTTTGGTTGCTAGAAGCTAGCGGCTAGGAGCTAGCAGCTTTGGTTATGGAAGATACACTCAAAGTCGTCGCACCGCCCGTGGCCCCGGCCAAGGGCATTCAGGTCACCGAGAAGGCGATTGCCAGGATTCGCTCGGCGATGGCCAAGGAAGGCATTTCTCCGGAGCAGGGCGGGCTGCGCCTGGGCGTGCAGGGCGGCGGTTGCTCCGGGCTGAGCTACAACATCCGCTTCGACACGCAACCGCGCGAGCGCGACCGCGTGTTTGAGTTTGGCGACGTGCGCGTATTTGTGGACCCCAAGTCGTTCATCTACCTGCACGGGATGACGCTCGATTACCAGGAAACGCTGATGCAGCAGGGATTCGTCTTCGTGAATCCGAACTCGACGAAGTCCTGCGGCTGTGGGAGTTCGTTCTCGGCGTAGGTTGTGGAGACGGGGCTGAGCTTGCCCTGAGCGAAGTCGAAGGGCCCCGTCTGGACGGGCCAAAAGCTTGCCCTGAGCGAAGCCGAAGGGGCCCGTCCCCACACAAGCAACGGTGTCAGGGGGCGGGCGACTCGTCCGCCCCGAGTTTTGTATGGCAAATACGGAATCAAAGTCGTCGCTGATCATGCCTGGCGATGCAACCTCGAGTTGCTGGTCGTGCGGCACCATGCGCGCCACGCACTTCTGCAGCGCCTGCGGCAAAGTGCAGCCCGCCGTGCCGGTGGACTACTTCACCTTCTTCGGCTTTCCGCGGAAGCTTGAGCTGGACACGGCGGCATTGGAGAGGGAGTTTTACGCGCTGAGCCGTCGGCTGCATCCGGATGTGTTCGCGCAGGCCGACCAGCAAGAACGGGAATGGAGCCTGGAACAGAGTTCGATGCTCAACGACGCCTACCGGACCCTGAAAGATCCGATCAAACGGACCGAATATCTGCTGCGCCTGGAAGGCGTGGAACTGGAGGAGCAGTCGAAGCAGGCCACGGAGAAAGCACGCGCCACCGGGGAGCTGAAAAAACAGGCTGTCCCTCCGGATCTGCTGGAAGAAGTCTTCGAGCTCAACCTGCACCTGGAAGAGCTCCGCATGCAGAAGAAGGTGGGAGAAGACGACCCGGCGCTGCTCGAAGAAATTGGCAAGGCCAAGCTCTCGCTGGACGAGAAGTACGACGCGCTGTTCAACGAGCTCAAGGCTGAATGGAAAAAGTGGGACGCCGCCGTGGACCACGGCACGGAAGAAGAGCGCACTCAAATCCTCAACCGGATGCTGGACGTGCTGAATCGGCGGAACTACATACGGAACTTGGTGCGGGACGTGAATGAAGCGCTGGAATAAGATTTTGTAATTTCGTAATCGGGTAATTTGGTAAGTTGGAAACCGGATCGGCGGCGCCCCCGGCGATAGTCCAAATTACCAAATTACCCGATTACACAATTACCAAATGGCTTCCGATTACATTGTCGGCATTGATCTAGGCACCACGAACTCACTCGTGGCCTATATGCAGGGAGATTTGCCCACTGTCATTCCGGGAGAAGACGGCCTCAACCTCGTGCCGTCGGTCGTGGCGCTCGATGAGAAGAACCAAGTCATTGTAGGCAATGCGGCCCGCAAGTATCTGATTGAGACGCCCGAGCGGGCTGTGTATTCGGTGAAACGGCTGATGGGGCGAGGCGTTGAGGACATTCAGGAGGAGCTGAAGCTGTTTCCCTTCCGGCTGGCGGAAGACCTGCAGGCGGGAGAGGTCCTGCGCATCCTGATCGGCGAGCGGACCTACACGCCTCCGGAGATTTCGGCTCTCGTCCTGCGCCAGCTCAAGTGGAACGCGGAGCGGTTCTTCGGCGGTCCGGTAAAGAAGGCTGTCATTACCGTCCCGGCATACTTCAACGACGCGCAGCGGCAGGCGACGAAAGACGCGGGGCGCATTGCGGGTCTCGATGTGCTGCGGCTGGTGAACGAACCGACCGCCGCTTCGCTGGCGTATGGTCTGGATAAGAAGAAGAACGGCATCGTCGCCGTGTACGATTTGGGCGGCGGCACTTTCGACATCTCGATTCTCAGGCTCCACGACGGCATTTTTGAAGTCATCGCGACCAATGGTGATACCCACTTGGGCGGCGATGACATAGACAATCTGCTCATCACGATTGCAGTCGACGACATTCGCGGCGACCTTGGCCTCGATGTGCGGCGCAATGGCGAGGCTGTGGCGCGGATTCGCAAGGCCGTGATTGAGGCAAAGATAGTTCTTTCGTCCCAACCGTCGGCAAACCTGGATGTGGAACTGCCCGGCGGCAAGCGCTATCGGCGCGAAATCAAACGAGAGATGTTCGAACAGCTGATCCAGCCGATTGTCGAGCGCACCGTCGGCCCTTGCAAGCAGGCGCTGAAAGATGCTGGGCTGAAACCCGCGCAGATCGATGAAGTCGTTCTCGTCGGAGGATCGACGCGGATTCCGAAGGTACGGCAGTTGGTCAAGGACCTGTTCGGGCGCGTCCCGCACACAGATTTGAATCCCGATGAAGTCGTGGCTCTGGGCGCGGCGGTGCAGGCCAACATTTTGGGCGGCGGGTCGCAAATCACGAAAGAGATGCTGCTGCTCGACGTGACTCCGCTCTCGCTCGGGATCGAAGTGGCAGGCGGCGTGACCGACAAGATCATCCTGCGCAACTCGACCATCCCTGCCTCGGCGACGCAGTACTACACGACCCAGGTGGATGGCCAGAAAAACGTCGCCATCCATGTCCTACAGGGCGAGCGCGAACTGGCGCGCGACTGCCGCTCGCTGGCGCGCTTTGACCTGAAGGGCGTGCCCCCGATGGCCGCCGGCATGCCGCGCATCGAAGTCAAGTTCCTGATTGACGCCAACGGCATCCTGCACGTTTCAGCGCGCGAGCAACGCAGCGGCAAAGAGGCGGAGATTGAAGTGCAGCCCAGTTACGGACTGACGGACGAGCAAGTGGAGAACATGCTGCTCGAGTCGTTCGATTACGCCGAAGAAGATTTCCGGCAGCGGCAGGTGATCGAAGCGCGCCGCGAGGCGGAAACGATTCTCGCGGCGCTGGCCAAAGGGAAGAAGAACCCAGCTTGGCACGAGCTTACGAATGGAGATCAGCAGAAGATCGAGACGCTGGAAGAGGCGCTGGTCGCGGTGAAGGAAGGCAATGACTACCAGCAGATTCGCGGCGCCATTGACGCGCTGAACCAGGGCACGATGCGGCTGGCGGAAATGATGATGGATACGGCTGTTTCAGCTGCCCTCAAGGGCAAGGCGATGGATCAAACCGACCTCGAAGAGGGGCCCGCCGCCGGGCATCCGGTGGCGAAGGCGGAATTTGAATAGAAGCAGGTTGCAAGGTTTCAAAGTTGCAAAGTTTCAGAGTCTCCAGAAACGTCGTTGCCAATGACTTTGAAACCTTGAAACTCTGAAACCTTGAAACCTTTGGAGTTAAACCTTTGGAGTGCTATGTCTGACGAGAAAACCCAGGGTGCTGGAGCGGCCACGGTGGAAGCACCGACTGAAAACACGGTCGAGGTGACGTTCCTTCCTGAAGGGAAAACGGTCACCTTCGAGCATGGCAAGCTGCCCTACAAGGATCACGGTAAGGAAGAGTCCATTCTTGACGTGGCATTGAATTTCGGAGTCCGCCTGGATCACGCCTGCGGCGGCAACTGCGCCTGCACGACGTGCCACGTGTGGGTGAAACAAGGGACCGATCTGATTTCGGAAATGGAAGACGACGAGGCCGACAAACTCGACATGGCCGCCGACCTTCAGCTAAACTCGCGTCTCGGATGCCAAGCCGTGATCCAAAAGCCGGGTAAGGTGGTCGTGGAAATTCCGGCCTGGAACCGGAATTACGTCTCAGAGGAACACTAAGAATCTCGCAAATTGTCATTCCGAACGAAGTGAGGAATCCCTACTCCACCAGATTTGTTGGTACTGTAAGGATGCTTCGTTAACGCTCAGCATGACAACGCGGGGAGGCACGCAATGATGCCAAAGGAACTCACCTGGAGCGATTCGGAAGACCTTGGGATTCTGCTCTCCGAAGCCCACCCGGAAATTGACCCGCTCACTGTCCGCTTCACCGATCTGCACAAGTATATAGTTGCGCTTCCCGACTTCAAAGACGACCCCGCGAAATCAAACGAGGCCAAGTTGGAAGCAATCCAAATGGCGTGGCATTCTGAGTTTCTTGACCGCACCCAAGGCTAAACCAACGCTCTGGTTGGCGTAACATTTCCATCCGGCCATTCTGTTCTGAGTGTAGCCGCCTGATTTCAACAATAAGGGGCTGCCTCTTAGCTCAAGTACAATCACGTCAATGCTTACAGTTAGATCGCAAGGCCAGTATGAGTGGTTTGTGACAGATCAACAATGTGATCTTCTGCAAATCTGCCCGGGTGTGGTGCTTGGCAAATACATCGCCATCACTTCGTTTGACAGCGGGCCGTTAGTACCGACCGACGAAGAGAGGGCGGCTGGTTGGGAGAGCCGGGGCAATATCGCATACAGCCCGAAAATTCAGGATACTGCGAGTGTGCCGCATGCCGAGTATGACGAGTGGTACATTTTCGGCGGTCCCGTTGACCTTGGCACAAGCCACCTTGGCGAGAATGTGTTTGAAATGCCGCAAGAGCAGGGACACGTAAGCGTTTTTGTGAACTATGGCTTCGCCTTGCATCCGCCCGAGAGGACAAGCCTCGCTACTCTGTTCTGGCCACAAATGGCGCGGATTCGCCCAGAGTCTTACGTAGCAGATAACGACTACCTGACTTTCGTGAGCGCGAACAAGGCTCTCTTCGCCAGTGTTCTCGATGCTGTGAAAGCGCTTTCCTAGGACAGTGGGCTGCCCTGATTTCGTGTAGTTGGCGTAATATCGCGTTTACACTTACAATCACCGCTCCAATCGCGGTACCGTGGAAATCCTGAAAATCCGCCGCCCCTCTACCGCGTCACCACCGTCTGCGGCGCTACGTCTTCCACACTGGCCTCGCGCAGGAACTTTGCGGCTTCTTCTGGCGGCGTGGGATTGATGTAAAAACCCGTGCCCCATTCAAATCCTGCCGTCTTGGTCAGCTTGGGCATGAATTCGATATGCCAGTGGTAGTGTTCGTTGGTGGGATCCTGCACGGGCGAAGAATGCACCACCAGGTTGTAGGGCGGATTGTCGAGCACGCGGTCAGCCTTCATCAGCAGCAACTTGAGCGCCTTCGCCAGATTCTCGAACATGTGCGACGACGAGTTCTCGAAGGCAGACTCGTGACGCTTGGGCAGAATCCAGGTCTCGAAGGGAAACCGCGGAGCGTAGGGGGCAATGGTCACGAAGTCCTCGTTTTCGGCCACGACGCGAGTACCGTTCTCGATATCCTGCCGGATGCCATCGCAGAAAACGCACCGCTCCTTGTACATGTAATACTGCTTCGCGCCCTGCAGCTCTTCCACCACGTAGATGGGCAGAATGGGTAGGGCAATCAACTGCGAGTGCGAATGCTCAAGCGAAGCGCCGGCCGCTTCTCCGTGATTCTTGAAGAGCAGAATGTACTTGAAGCGCCGATCCTTCTTCAAGTCGAGAATACGGTCCCGGAAAGCCCAAAGAACATCTTCGATGCGTTTCGAAGGCAGCATCGCCAGGCTGGCATTGTGGTCGGGAGTCTCGATGATCACTTCGTGCGCGCCGACGCCGTTCATCTTGTCGAACATGCCCTCGGCCTGCTTGTTCAAATTGCCTTCAATGCCCAGCGCCGGAAACTTGTTGGGCACCACGCGAACCGTCCAACCCGGACTGTCTTTCTGGGGAGCACCCCCATTTGTGCTGGGGCGGTAGGCCAGGATCTCGGGCGGCGTCTTGCTCTCATTGCCGTAGCAGAAGGGACAGAATCCGCCTTTGATCCTGACGGCCTCGCGCACAAAGTCGCTGGGCCGCTTGGCGCGATCCGTGGAAATAATCACCCACCGGCCCACGATGGGGTCTTTGCGTAATTCAGGCACCGATTAAATCCTTTCAATGCGAACGTGCAAATTTTCGATTGTACGCCACGGGGAACGCATTTTGAAACAGCTCGAACGACGGACGGCGGAAACCGCGATCATAGTAGACGGACACCACGTCGAACCTCCACTGCACCCCATCCCGCTCAACCACCCCACCCGGGCGAATGCGTCCCTTCTGGGGACCCCGATTGCGCGCGGGCTGGGGACCACGGTGGCACGAAGGGGGCATGTGGCGTAGGAAGTCGGCGGCCACCAGCCGTAGTTCCTTCTGTTTATCGAGGTCAACCGCGGCTTCCGCGGGTTTGACCGCGCGCGTCGTGCGGGTTTTCACCTCCACGAAGCAAAGTACCTCGCCATCCCAGCCGACTAAATCCAGTTCGCCACGATGATGCGGCGAGCGATAGTTGCGAGCGATCATGGTGTAGCCGCGCCGACGAAGGTAGAAATAGGCATCTTCTTCGCCGCGACGACCGGTCCTTAGATGTTCCGGCGCGTCATCAGGTAAGACCCGATTCGGTGCCAGCCAGTCCAGCGCGCGCAGCATCGCCTGTGTGAGGCGTCCGGCAAACATGGGAATGCAACGGAACTGGTTTCAGTAATCGGTTTTGGGTAGGGCACGCCTCCAGCCGTGCCGCTCAGGGCCGCAAAATGTGCGGGCTTGAGCCCTGAGGGATTTCCCCCGACGCCCCAGGATGAATTCTGAGACCAGCTCTCCTCCATTTTCAGAGTAGCCCCCAACGGAAGGCCGCACCGTGACCGCCATCACGGCGGGTTCGGTACAATTTGCGCGCCAACTTCTCCAATGCACTATTAAGACGCGCCAAAGCTGATCGCAGACAGACAATTCGCGCGCCGAACTCAATTTTAATTGGCCGTCTCGGAGACCAGGTCTGCAGCCGCAGCCGGCTTTCCTTTGCCAATGGTGTTCACCAGCACAACGCCCGCCAGCGCAACCGCACCTCCGATCAGCGAGACCGGCTTGGGCACTTCTCGCAACCAGATCCACGCAATTCCAATTGCCAGCACCGGAATCGCGTAGAGAAGGGTTGTGGTGCGTCCTGCCGCGCCATGCGAGAGCACATACGCCCAGGCCACGTAAGCCAGCGCGCCAGGGAATATGCCGAGATAGACCGCTGCCGCGGTAGATGAAGCGGGCGCCGCGCGCAAAGCGTGCAGAAGTCCTCCGGCGAAGGGCAGCATCAGCACCGTTCCTGACCAGATCGAATACGCGGTGAATTCGAGCGCGTTGTAGCGTCCTAGATAGTGCTTCTGCAGAATCATGTACACGGCAGAAGTGATTGCCGCGGCCAGAATGACCAGCGCCTGGGCCGAAAGACGAATGCCCTCACCTTCTCCGCTGGCGATGAGGGCAACTCCACCGAAGCTCAGAAATACGCCCGCCCATCCGAACGCATTGAGCTTTTCGTGCAGCCAGAAGCGGGCTGCCAGCGCCGTCCAGATCGGCACGGAGGCGATCAGCAGGCTGGCCGCGCCCGCGGTCACGCGCGTCTCGCCGTAGTTCAGCGCAAGGTTGTAGAAGCTAATCCCGATGGCGCCGCTGAAGATCAATCCCGGAATATCACGTGTGGACGGGCGACGAAAGTGCGCCACCGCTGCGTAAACCGCTAGCACAGCCGAAGCGACCAGAAATCGCAGGACGGCAAGATTCGCCGGTCCATAGCCGCGAAGTCCGGCGCGAATGCCCGCGAAGGCCGAAGCCCAGAGCACGAGCGCGAAGCCGAGGGCAATAAGTGTGCGAGATGTAAAGCGCGGCATTGGCGTCTCCTTCCATTGGATTGAGGTTCTCGGGAAAAGTAGCGGACTTGCGCCTGCGATGGGCTCTTACCAGGTATCGCCGCCGCGTTCAGGAGGCCACGCGCCAGCCTGTCGCCGCAGCAGGGCGATTTGGCCGGCGTGATAACTGTTGTGGGCGGTGATCTGCCACAGCGTGGCGCGCACGGTTGATTGCCGCGGCGTCTTCGCTGGACCTACGTCGCTGACTATCCGGTCGAGCGTCGCTGAGTCGGAGTCGGCTAGCGTTGCGAGTCGCGCGAGCAGATCAACAAAGTGCCGTCGCGCAGCCTGCCATTGTGCTTCCATCGGCGGTTCGGGATGCTGCGGCCAGCTTTCGATCGCCTTGTCCGGACAATGCGGATTCTCGCCCGCGATCTTGCGCAGCTCATAGTCCATCCAGTAGTTCATGTGCAAAACGATCTCCCAGATGGAATGCGGATAAGTCAAAGTTCGCCGCGATGCCAGTTCGGCAGAAATATCCTCAACGCAAGCGACCGGATCGACGTGAGCGCCTTTGCCGTACACGAGTTCGCGCAGTGTGTTTTCGCTCATCGCCTTCTCTTTTCATTGCGGGAGTTTAACAGCTACTCGTTGACTGCTTGTTGCATCCCCCTACCTGCGGTCTTTTAAAGTCAAAGACTTAGGGGGAGACTTCGGCCAGGTCTTTGAGAAATAAGGACTTAGAGGTAAAGTATTTATTCCTCAATAACTTACGGTTGACTTGGCTCACATTTTCGGCCTGACTCTTCAAGACTCGAGGTAAAGTATTTATTCATCAACAAGTTATCGGCGAACATCTCTGCGCCCTCTTTTTAGTCGCGCCTCTTAGAAATAAGACCTTCTCGTAAAGTATTTATTCCTCAATAACTTGTGGATGTCGTACGTCGTTGGGGGTCGGTTCTGAGTCTCTCCTTAAACCGTTACGGCGAGATTTCATAGACAATCCCGCAGCCAGGCTCACCGACGTAGTCGCAGTTCGAATTCAACATGCCGCCAAAAGACGTATCGCCGTAGAGATTGCCGACCGAATCGAAGATCACTCCGCCATAAGGCGTCGCCCCGTCGGGCACAGAGGTGAACGCATGCAGGACCTGCTCGGTCCACACGCCTCCGGACGGCGATAACCCAAAAACGACGCCACAGCCGTACTTGCAGTTAGGACTCCCGCCGCCGTACTCGGTGGTTCCGAACAGGCTTCCATTACGGAGAGTGACCCCGGCTGCTGGGATTCCTCCGTCGCTGAGGCCCGTGAATGAGTAAAGCACCGTCTTCGTCCAGCTTTCACCGCTGGGCCACAGCTCGTAGACGGTTCCTCCGCCGTAGCTTCCACCTGTAGCAGTGGTTCCGTAGAGATTGCCCGCCGCGTCGAAAACTAAGCCCGCATTGGGCTGTAGCCCGTCAGAATGGCCTTGAAAGCTATATAGGATCCTCTCCATCCAGGTTCTGGGGGTTGGAGACAGTTCAAAAACGGTCCCGAAGTTGTACGTCCCGCCCTGCCATGTCGTGCCGTAAAGATCGCCCGCCGCGTCGAATACCAAATTCCCATTCGGAATCTCACCATCCTTGTGCTTAGGGCCACGGAACTTATACAGCGCGAAATATTTCCATGGCTTCCCCTTTTTGGTCGGCGGCGTGAGCCTGAAGACCACGCCGTAACAGGGACTGTCCCCGCATACAGCGGCTGCTCCGTACAACCTGCCCGCCGCGTCCAGCATGAGGCTCCCAGTTGGGACATTCACACCCCCGTCGTAAAAGATTTTGAGAATGGTCTCTGTCCAATTGCCCTGACCGTCAGGGGTCAGCTCGTAAACCGTGCCGCTTGTCCCACTGGTTGTACCGTAGAGGTTGCCTGCCTTATCCATCACCAGGCCGCCGTAGGGCCGCCATCCGTCCCCAGTTCCCCCGAACGAATGCAGGATCGTTTCGACCCAGACGCCGTCTTGGAACGAAAGCTCGTAGGCTGTGCCGCCGTTATAGACGCCGCCATAAGGCGTCACACCATACAGGTTCCCAGCGGCATCCTGGAAGAGGTTATACCCCGGATCCCACCCGTCGGGCGTTCCGGCAAAGCTGTAAAGAATGGTTTCGTTCTGCGCCAGCGCCGGAGCCGCCAGCAGCGCGCTGATGCCAATCGTCGCCGCGAGGACGACCGCGAGGTGTGCCGCCACCGAATATCCGTGGTTGCTGTTACCGCTTCGATTGTTCATACGAGTGCTCCCATTCGTGGAGGAGGCTGGGGGAAGTGCAGCCGAAGAGTCAGTGAGATTAGCTTTCGGGCTGGGGGATCCCGCGCTCTTACCTGCGAGAGCTATTATAGTGCTCTTAGGTGACCGCCGATCGGACTTTTCTGAGTTACCGGCAAAGGGCCGCTTCATAAGACATCCTAATAGATAAGAGGCGGCTCCGGCTTACTGCGCTGCAACTACTGCGACCTCATCCCCCGCGTGGATCGTGCCTGCCGTGAGGATCTGCGCCCGCAATCCTCCGCGATGGCGCAGCCCTTTGATCAGCGGTTTGCCAGTCAGGCGCTCCAGATGGTCGCAAGGCTCACACAGGCGAATACCGCGGATGCGAACATCGCCAATCGTGAATTCTTTGCCCACAAGATGGTTGAGCGCGACGCCGCGGGTCACGAGATTGCGCCGGGCGTCCCCGGCATCCAGTTCGACGCCGTAATCGCGCCGCATTGCCTCAATCGCCTCCGCCTCGATCAGTGTGAGTTCGTAGTCTGGTTGGGGCTTGAAGAAAGTTCCCAGCTTGAGAGCGTACCGGTCTCCCTCAAGCCCTACGCCCGGAATCGCCGCCGCTTCGGCAACAGCCTGCATCGGGCCTTGCGCGGCAGCGGCTATGTAAATTGATTCAACGTTTCCGTTCCACATCGCGCGCCTCCGGCGAAAAGCCCCTACCCTAACGAAGCGAAAAGCGCGGCGTTATGATGGGGCATCCAAGCAGAAAAGTCCTTGAGGACGCCCACAGCGACCACCGGGGCTGAAGCCCCTTCAGTCGACGCCGCTTACGCGGCCCTAAAGGGCCGCTCTTCCACGGTGAGGCCAGGATTCATGAGATTTCCGCAGCCTCTCTGGAAAGTCCCCACCCACGTGACACCCAGGTTCGAGATTTTCCGTTACAACGTCTTTTCCACCGCCGCAATCGCCTCTTCCAGAACGTCGACGGCTACGTCGGCTTCTTCCTTGGTGACCACGAGCGGCGGAGCAATGCGCACCGCACTTGGGCCGCACCCGAGGAACAGAACTCCGCGTTCGAAAGCCAGCTCCACAACCCGATCGCGTTCGGCAGCGCCGTATTCGCGTGTCTTCTGATCCTTCACGATGTCGACGCCAATCATCAGGCCGCGCCCGCGAACGTCGCCGACAATCTTGTGCTTCTTCGGCCAGTCCGCCATGCGCATCATCATGTGGTCGCCGACCTGCCGCGAATTGGCCAGAAGGTGCTCGTTCTCGATCACGTCGAGCGTAGCCAGCGCGGCCGCAATCGCGACCGGATTCCCGCCAAACGTCGAAGCATGCGATCCCGGCACCCAGTCCATGATTTCGGCTTTGCTCATGGTGACGCCAAGCGGCATACCCGAGGCGATGCCCTTGGCAATGCAAACGATGTCGGGATGCACGCCAGTGTGCTCGATCGCCCACCACTTGCCAGTACGGCCCGCGCCGGATTGCACTTCGTCCGCTACCAGAAGGATTCCGTGCTTATCGCAGATGCGCCGCAGTTCCTGCATGAAGACCGTCGGCGCGATGACGTAGCCGCCTTCGCCCTGGATGGGCTCGACAAAAATCGCCGCCACTTCTTCCGGCGGAAGAACGGTCCTGAACAGCCTGTCCTCGATGTAGCGCGCGCAGCCGAGCGCAAATGTTTCGGCTTCCTGCGCACCGCCAGTGCAACCGCGATACACATCGGGATAGCGCACGTGGGTCACTCCCGGCATAAGCGGGGCGAAGCGGCGCTTCTGCTGCGGCTTCGAGGCAGTCAGCGAAAGCGCGCCCATCGTGCGCCCATGAAACGCTCCCAGAAAGGCAATCACATGCTGGCGCTTGGTGTGATAGCGCGCCAGTTTCAGCGCACACTCAATCGCTTCCGCTCCGGAGTTGCCGTAATAGATCTTGTGCGGTCCCGGCATGGGCGCAATCTTCGACAGGCGCTCCGCCAGCGTGACCATGCACTCGTAATAAAAGTCAGTACCCGACATGTGAATCAGTTCGGCCGCCTGCTTCTGAATGGCCGCCACCACTTCGGGATGGCAGTGTCCGGTAGAGGTTACGGCAATGCCCGCCGAGAAATCGAAAAACTCGTTGCCGTCCACGTCTTCGACGACAATGCCGCGGCCGCGCTTGGCGACCATCGGGTACGAGCGCGTATAGGAAGGCGAAATATATTTTTCATCGCCCGCAAGAATGCGCTGGGCGTTGGGGCCCGGAAGCGCCGTCGTGATCTTGGGGCCGATGGTCAAAGTCTTGGTGGTCATGGAAGCCTCCGAATCAAGTTCTCAGTTCTCGGTTCTCAGTTCTCAGTTCTCGGTTCTCAGTTCTCAGTTCTCGGTTCTCAGTTCTCAGTGGTCCGGACCACGACGCAATTCAAGAGAATTACGGCGTGGGTGCTAGAGGCTAGAAGCTAGAAGCTAGTAGCTTAGGGGCGCTGACGACGCGTGGAGTGTTGAGAATTAGTCGCTGCCAAACAAGTTGGCACGCACATGCGAGGGCAGGACAGAGAGGTAGCGGCGAGGACAGGCGCGTCCTTCAATCCAGCAAATCCGAAGCCGCAAAATGGAGCCGTTCGAGCGCATGTTAACTGTTTAAATTATAGCGCCGATTGGTCTGCGGCGGAACCCCCAAAAGCGATTACTAAGGATTGCAGCAAGAACCTTGCGTGCAACCTGTGGCCCGCCAGAGAATAGCTCGAATTGGCCCAAACCGAAGCTACTTGCCAGACTTAAATGCGTTGGCTTTTTGTGTAGCCTGATCTACATTGTTCTGACCATGGGCGCTGGATCTCAGCGCGATTGCGCAGCATCGCACCAACGTTCCAGATCATGACTTAGTTGACTATGCTCGAGTTCTTTCCCTACACCGAAGAATGGATCGCCGGCGTTCGCGAGTTCAATGATCGCATGGCAGCCGGCGGGCTGGAACCCGAGCTTCGTTTCCCGGAGGAACTTGACGCGCGATTCTGCCAAGATCCGGAAGGTCCTCTCTTTCGTGAATATTTCCTGGCCGTCGAGGGACGAAACGTCCGTGGCACCTACTACATCACTCACGAACACTGGGTCGCGAACGGCTGCCCGTGCCGCGTTGCCAGTTACCGCCTGCCAACCTCCGAAGGTTTCATCAATCCGCGCTACAAAGGCCTGGGTCTTGCTTTGCTGAATCACGCCCTTAGCCGAAACCCTCTCCTCTACGGCCTAGGCTACGGAGACCGAAACCGCCCTCTCGCCCGCCTGGTGACCAGAGAGGGCTGGCTGATGGCGGAAACGCCATTCTACTTTCGGTGCGTTCACCCTCGCAACGTGGTGCAGAATCTTCCTTGGCTGCGGAAGGATCCCGTCTGGCGGTTCTTGCTGGATGTCGCGGCTTTGAGCGGTGGGTGGGCGGGCATCACCGCTCTTCAGCGTCTTCGCACCCGTGTGCCGGCAGGCACAACGAATTTCTCTACGGTGGCGGATTTCGGCCCCTGGGCCGATGAACTCTGGGATCGCGCCCGCGCCGCGTATTCCGTCCTCGCGGTTCGAAACCGCCGCATGCTCCGCACCCGCTACCCCGTGGACGACTCCCGCTTTATTAGGGTGGCAGTCCATTGCGAATCGAAGTTGTGCGGCTGGATGGTTGGGCTGGCGACAACTATGCAGTCCCATCGCCATTTCGGAGATCTTCGCGTCGGGACTATCGTGGATTGCCTGGCTCTCCCCGGAAAGGAGGACAACGTCATTCATGCGGCCGTCCGGGCCCTGGAAGAGCGCGATGTCGATCTCATCGTGAGCAACCAGTCTCATCGCAATTGGTGCCGCGCTTTGGAGCGCGCCGGATTTCTCTCCGGCCCTACCAACCGCTTCTTTACCCCTTCGCCCGAGCTCCGTCGCCTGCTTGAGCCATTCGCGGAGAAATTTCCCCTCACCCACCTAACGCGCGGAGACGCGGCAGGACCGGTTCACCTGTAGGCCCACTGCCGCAAGATTCCCGTTGTCCATGAATCTGGCTCGCAGGCTTGCAACGTAATTCACGAGTCATCCTGAGTGCCCATGGGCTTCGCCCAACGAAGGTCATGAAAATCGAGGGTGCCCCATCCTAACGTCGCGCTTTTTGCGACGTTAGGGTGGGGATTTTCGACGGAGCGGAGCGAAGGATCTGTAAGTTTGTTGGCGTCGCCGGTACCGCGTCAGAATACAGAGATCCTTCGCTTCGCTCAGGATGACAGGAAGCGATTGGGTCACAACTTCTCAGGATGACAGAGGGTAATTTAGAGTCAACGCGCTTTCGGCGCTGAACCGATCGCCACACGCTCCTAACGTCGCCTCATAACAATCTCTTCAAAGCGCGCAGCCACCGTTTCCCAGGAGAATCGCTCGCTCACCAAAGCTGCAGCGGCGGCTTGCCGGGCGCATTCCGCTGGATCTGCCAGCAATTCCACGCATGCGTCCGCAAAAGCCTCGGCCGTGTCGGCGATGCGAATGTTCATCGGAGAAGAAACATCCAATCCCTCAGCCCCGATGGTCGTTGACACCACTGGAATGCCTGCCGCCATCGCCTCGTAGATCTTCAACCGCGTGCCACCCCCAATGCGAAGAGGAACGACCGAAACGCTTGCGGCCCAAAGATACGGACGGATGTCGTCAACCGTCCCAGTCACGCGAATGCGCGAGTCCGCTGTAGCCAACTCACGAATCGACGCGGGTGGGTGCCGGCCCGCGATGGTCAGAGAGCATTGCGGAACCCGCTGCCGGATGCGCGGCAGCACCTCCCGCACGAACCACCGCACGCCGTCAATATTCGGCAGCCAATCCATAGATCCCACGAAGAGCACGTCGGAAGCCGGGGCTGGAGCGGGAGCTGACGGACGAGCAAACCGCGCCGCGTCAACTCCTGTTGGAATCGCAGAAGCGTGCGAGACCCCGCACATCTCGCGCAAGCTTGCCGCGTCGGCCTCAGAAACAGTGATGACCTGGGTCGCTCGCCGGCACGCCCCGCACTCGAAGCGCAACATGCGTTCCGCCTGGAGGCGAAAAAACAGGCGCGCCGCGGGATCGGTGGCCTGCTCCGCATAGCGGCGCCAGAGCACGGTCTCAACGTTGTGTTCGACTAAAACGAAGGGCTGCGCCGGCGGCAGATGAACCGTAGGCGTTAAGAAATCGCAAACGACCAGGTCAAAACCTTGCTCCCGGAGCAGTCTCTCCACGAACTGGCCCGCCGCACGCGACCGCTTGCGCGCAACCACCACCGGCAGCTTAGAAAACAAAAAGCGCGCCGTCTGAATCCAGAAGCGCGCTGAGTCTCTGGGCGCAAGCACGTAGGGCACGGGCCAGGCCTTCGAACAGTATTCCGAGCTGCGCTCCAGAGCTTCGCCGCTGCCGTCGTGCAGCCCGACATAATGGATTTCGTGACGCGTGTGCAGCCGGCGCAGCATTTCCAGCGTGCGGATCTGCCCGCCGCGAGTCGCGGGGTGCAGAAACCCCGGGCCCAGCCAGAGAATTTTCACTTTGCCAGTGTATCTTGCCTCACCTTTACGTTAACTGGCAGATCGAACACAAACCGGTCTCCGAGCGCGAAGTTCATTAGCGAACACACCGTCACCGCAACCAGGTTCGCGATCACGTAGTTCATATGCAACTCGCCCACCAGCGCCCGCATGATCAGAAGATTGCCCACGAG
>Ga0187803_10000049_pt1 | contig 51615 bp, 45 predicted proteins | sample NC_wetland_sal_i_2_FD_132425 | JGI IMG/M metagenome (GOLD analysis project Ga0187803, IMG submission 132425) | Wetland sediment microbial communities from Neuse River Estuary, North Carolina, USA - Control_3 | ecosystem: Environmental > Aquatic > Freshwater > Wetlands > Sediment | place: USA...
GGGGTCAGCTTCTGCGGCCCGGCCAGCCGCAGCATTTCGCGCCCGTAATATTCCAGGAAGTCGATCGTCTCCGCGGTGTCTGCGTCCGCCTCCGGCCACGTTTTCCCGGCCTCGTAACAGATCCACGCGCTCAACTCGTGCTTGCGCTCGCGGATCAGGTCCGCGGTGCGGAACAGCACCGCAGCGCGCTCCGCCGCCGGGACGTGCCGCCAAGATTCAAAGGCCTTCTGCGCGGCGTCCACGGCCTTGCCCACGTGCTCGGCGCCGGCCTCGGAGAAAATGCCCACCACTTCGCCCGGCCGGGATGGATTCGTGGACGTAATCTTTTTCGCCGTGGTGATCCGCTCGCTGCCAATGATCAGCGGGTACTCGCGCCCGAACTGCGATTTCACTTTCTTCAGCGCCGATTCCATCGCCGCGCGGTTCCGCGGCTCGGAATAGTCGGTGAGCGGCTCGTTGCGGAACTCTCCGCGCTCGACAACAACTTCAGCGGTTGCCATGACAATTCTCCTTTAAGGGAAGGGCCATCGGTAGGCCGCAGGTCTCAGACTGCAAATTCTCATTCTACTTTGCTCCCTCGCCCCTGTCATCTCGGAATGCCTGCCGGACGGCCAATCTCCCGCTGTACTTCTCCCTGTTTCCGGCGCACAATCCGCGCACCGGGATTTCCGCTGTCGCAGGTTGCGCGCAGGAGGCTGTCATGCATTTCAAATTCCTCCGGTCCGGATTCCATGGAGTGGCGTTCCTGCTGCTTGCCGCCACCATATTTCCGCTGCCCGTCCAGGCGCAGGAGGGCAAGCCCGCCGGGCGCATTCCCTGGGAAGAAGGCCCGGTCGTGGGCAAACTCGGCGACGTCGCGCAGATCAACGTTCCCGAGCACTACCGCTTTACCGGCAAGGACGGTGCGGCGCGTTTCATGGAACTCACCCAGAATCCGGCATCGGGAAAGGAAATGGGCGTCCTGGTACCCGATCCCCAGAACGGCCGCATCGCCTGGTTCGTGATTTTCGAGTTCGAGAGCACCGGGTACGTGAAGGACGACGAGAAGGACAAGCTGGACTCCGACGCCATCCTGAAAAGTCTCCAGCAAGGCACCGAGGATTCCAACAAAATCCGCGCGCAGAAAGGCTGGAAGGCCTACCACGTGGTCGGGTGGTCCAAAGCTCCGTTCTACAGTCCCGATTCGCACAATCTCACCTGGTCCATCATCGGCCGCGAAGAGGGCGGCGGCGAAAACGTGAATTACTCGGTGCGCCTGCTGGGCCGCCGCGGCACGATGAGCGCGGATCTGGTGCTCGGCACCGGCCTGGTTCCCACCGTGGTGCCGGAATTCGAAAACCTCCTGACCGGATTTTCGTTCGTGCAGGGCCAGAAATATTCCGAATTCCGCGCCGGGGACAAAGTGGCCGAATACGGATTGACCGCGCTGATCGCCGGCGGCGCCGCGGCTGCCGCCATCAAGTCCGGCCTGCTCGCCAAATTCTGGAAATTGATCGTCCTCGGCTTCGTGGCCCTGATGGGCGCGATCAAGCGGTTCTGGACCTGGCTCAAGCGGCTGCTCACCGGCAAGGCCGGCGAACAAACCGTTCCGCAGGGATGAGCGAGCTCCAGATCCTGTTTGCGGTTGTCGTCGTCCTTTATCTGCTTCAGTGCGTCGCCTGGGTGCCACAGGATTCGGCCGCTTTCCGCGCCACCTTTTTCGCCGGATGGAAGCAGGAGTTGGGCGGCTTCCGTCTCGCAGCGGCGCACGTCCGCGGGGTGCCCGGCAATCCGCTGCCACCGCTCCGCGGCGTAGCTGTGTGCCAGCCGGCGCTCGTAGCCGTTTCGCCGGAAGGCATCGCGCACCTTCACGGCGGACCGCAGGCGTTTTTTCCATTCGCCAGCATCGAGAAAGTCTCGGCAGATGGAAAGAGCGTGTGCACCGGGGGCGAAGACATAAGAAGCCAAAGGGACCTTTTTGATGCGTCGACTGCCGACGAGGCCAGACGGCTGGCCGCCTGGCTCGAAAAGCTCCGCGGGATGCCGGAGAAGAAGCGTGGACAAGCCATCGAGAAGCGGCTGGCCGCCGCGCTCGAGTTCGAGCGAGCCTCCGAGCGATACGCTGAATTCGAGCGCGCCACGCGGCTGCTGGGGTGGTCGTGCACGGCGCTGTTCGCGTATCTCTTCCTGTTCCTGCCGCTGATCATCGACGCCGTCGGCCTTGCCCGCGTGTGGCTCGTGCTCGCCGGCGTGCTGGTCGTGATGGTCGCCTTGATCGGCTGGGATTTCCGGCGCGCCCATCGCCAACTGCATCCGGACGACGGCGACGCCCGATGGACCGCGCTGATGACGATCCTGCTTTCGCCTGTGGCGGCCATCCGCGCAAAAGACGTTGTGTTCCGCGACCTCTTCACCTCCTTTCATCCGCTCGCCGTCGCGCGCGTGCTGTGCCTGCCGGAAGAATTCCGGCGCATCGCCGCGCGCACGCTGCGCGAGATTACGTTTCCGATCCCCGCGACCGCAGCGGGAGAGGATGAAGACAGCTTCCAATGTGAGTCCTGGTTCCGCGAACGGCAGTCCGCGGCCATCCGCCGTTTCCTCAACGACGCGGAGCTGCGACCTGAGGAACTGCTCGCTCCGCCCGCGCCGAGCGGGCCTCAATCCGTTTCTTATTGCCCGCGATGCTGCCAGCAATACGCCGTTTCGCCGGGAGCGTGCACGGACTGCGGGGGGATCCCGCTGGAGCCACTGCCTAAGAACTGAAGAACGGCCGAGCCAAGCAGGGGCACGGCATGCCGTGCCCCTACCGCCGCAGGTCTTTCAAAATTTCGCGGGCGGCGTTGGCGCCGGACGCTCCGGTGATGCCCGTCCCCGGGTGCGTGCCGCTGCCGCAAAGATAGAGGCCGCGGACGGGCGCGCGGTAGCGAGCCGAATCGAGCACGGGCCGCATGGTGAAAATCTGGTCGAGCGCCAGCTCGCCGTGAAAAATGTGGCCGCCGGTCAGCCCATATTTCTGCTCGAGGTCGAGCGGCGTAATCACCTGCCGGCCCACGATGCGGTCCTCGATGCCGGGCGCGTAGGCGGAGAGGGTCTTGATCACGGTGCGTCCCAAGTCTTCACGCCGCGATTCCCAGTCGCCTTCGCGCAATTTGTAGGGCGCAAATTGGGCGTAGATGGACATCACATGCTTTCCCGCGGGAGCGAGGGCGGGATCGAGCAGCGAGGGCACGGCCAGCTCCAAAATCGGCTGCTCGGAAATCCGGCCGTACTTCGAGGCGTCGAACGCCCGCTCCAGATAATCAAGCTCGTGGCCGATGTGGACGCGGCCCACCAACGCTTTCGTCCCGCCGCCATCCAGGCCGGCGAGCGCGGGAAACTCCGGCAGCGCATCGAGGGCCAGATTCACCTTCGCAACGTTTCCGAACGAGCGATAGTTGCGAATCTGCGTGAGGAAAAACGGATCGAGGTGCACCGGGTCCAGCAGACCGAGGAAGGTCCGCTTCGGGTCGGCGGACGAGACCACTGCCTTTGCGGCAACTTCCTCTCCGGTAGTGAGCGCCACTCCGGCGGCGGCGCCGTCGCGCACAAGAATCTGCGCGACCGGCGCGCCGGTGCGAATTTCCGCACCCGCTTCGCGCGCAGCCGCGGCCATCGCGGCAGCGAGCGCTCCCATTCCGCCTTTGGGCACAGCGGAAGGACCGGCGGGATGCGGATCCGCGGCCGCCCGCAGCAACAGAGTCGCGGCGGTGCCTGCCGACCAGGGCCCTGTAGCGGTGCCAAAAATCGCGCGCGCGGCGATGGTGGCGCGTGCCAGCTCGCTTTCAAAAAATTCCGCCACCAAGTCCGCCACGGCCATGGGGGGCCAGCGCAGCAATTGGAACATTTCCGCGCGGCCGAGTTTGCGGAAGCTTCGTCCGGTCTGCAGGAGCTTCCAGATGTCGGGAAGATTTTCGGCGGGCGCCTCGATATCGGGCGGGGTGAGGGAGAGCAGGGGGCCGACGACGGTCGCGGCGCGTTCCAGCGCGCCGCACAGGCGCACATAGGCTTCCGCGTCCGCCGGGGAAAGTTTTCGCAGCGATTCGGCTGAGCGGCCGGTGTCCGAGTAGAGCGCGAAGCCGCGCCCATCCGGCCCCACAGCCGCCAGCCGCACGCCCGGCTCCATCATCTCCAGGCCGTGGCGGGAGAGCTGCATGTCTGCCGCGATCTGCGGCATGAGCGGTCCGGCCGAATGCGCGAGGACCGACGAGCGGAAGCCGGGATGAAACTCCTCAGTTGCCGCGGCGCCACCGAGGGTGTCGCGCTGTTCCAGCACGAGCGGTTTCAAACCAGCCTTGGCGAGATAGAAGGCTGCGACGAGGGCATTATGCCCGCCGCCGACGATGACGATATCGCGCGGAGTGGTCAGAGTGTGATCTCCACAGGGGAATTTTGCCTGTAAGTCATTTAGGCAATGGCTCGTTTCCGGAAATCATCCAGTATGGCCAGCGCGCCCAGCCGCCCGGGCGCACCCATAATCCCGCCGCCCGGATGCGTGGCCGAGCCGCACATGTAGAGGCCTTTGAGCGGCGTGCGGTAGCGCGCCCATCCGGCGACGGGCCGAAGGAAGAAAAGCTGCTCGAGCGAGAGCTCGCCTTGGAAGATATTCCCCTCGGTGAGCCCGAAAATTTCCTGAACGTCGGCGGGTGAAAGCACCTGTTTGCCAACAATCAGTTTCTTCAGGTTCGGCATGTGTTCGGAGATCGTGTCCACCACGGTGTTTCCGAAGTCCTCGCGCATGCGGTCGTCCCAGGCGTGCCCCGGCGCGAGTTTGTAGGGCGCATATTGGACGAAGCAGGACATGGTGTGTTTTCCCGGCGGGGCCATGGAAGGATCCGTGAGCGTGGGGATGACCACGTCGATGTACGGACGGCGAGAAAACTGGCCGTACTTCGCGTCGTCGTAGGCACGCTCCATATATTCCATGGAGGGTGATATCGAAATCGCACCACGAAGGTGCGGCCCCGGCCCGGGCTTGCAGCGAAGCTCGGGCAGCCCGTCGAGGGCGATGTTCACTTTTCCGGAGGAGCCGCGATATTTGTAGCGCTTGACCTCGACGAGGAATTCGCTTGGTAAATCCTTTGTATCGATCCATTTGAGGAAGGTGAGGTTGGGGTCGCAGCTCGAGGCGACAACTTTGGCGTGGAGCTCCGCGCCGTTTTCCAGGACGACGCCCGTGGCGCGGCCTTCGCGGGCGATGATTTTCGCCACCGGCGATTGCATGCGGATTTCCGCGCCCAGTTCTTTCGCGGCCGCGCCGATGGCATCTGAAATTGCTCCCGTACCGCCGCGTGGCAATCCCCAGGCGCGAAACGTGCCGTCGATTTCGCCCATGTAGTGGTGCAGCAGTACGTACGCCGTACCCGGCGAGCGGATGCCCAAGAAGGTGCCGATGATTCCGCTGGCGGACATGGTGGCTTTCAGAACGTCCGTCTCGAACCAGGTGTCGAGAAAATCGGCGGCGCTCATGGTCATGAGCTGAACGAGGTAGTAGCGCTCCTGGCGGGTGAGTCCCTGGAAGCGGCGGCCCAGGAACAGGAGCTTGGAGAGCTCGCGAGGATCGAGCGAGGTGGGGTCCGGAGGGACCATGCCCAGGATCGGCTTTACGAATTTGCAGAGCTGGTGCATGCATTTGCCGAACTCTTCGTAGGCTTCGGCATCGAGGCGTGAATGGCGGGCGACTTCGCGCATGAGCTTCCAGTGGTCGTCCATGCGCCAGAGGTAGTCGCCGTTGAACATGGGCGTAAACGTGCCGTCGAGCGGCAGGATTTCCAGCCCGTGGCGGGGAAGATCGAGGTCGCGAATGATTTCCGGGCGGAGGAGCGAAACGACGTAGGAACAAACGGAGAATTTGAAGCCGGGGATGATTTCTTCGGTGACGGCGGCGCCACCGAGCACGTGGCGGCGCTCGAGCACGACGACCTTCTTGCCGGCCTTGGCGAGATAGGCGGCGGCGACGAGGCCGTTGTGCCCGCCGCCGATCACGATGACGTCGTATTGTCCGTTGGCAGAGCTCATGAGCGACCGAGGATTCTACAGTGGCTGGTGTCTAGTGGCTAGTGGCGGGACCGGCACTCCTCCCGCAGGCGTCCGAAGCGGGAGGTTGACGGTCGAGAGACCGTGCCGAGCGACAAAATGCCATGTGCACGGTGGGCAGGTGGAATAGCACCCCTCCCCCCTTTTTCGCGGATCTGTTGATTCTAAAGGGAGATTAACTCGTTTGTTTTGGAAGAGCGGCAAGCAAAGGATTTGCAAGGTGTTTTCTCTGGAAGCAGCATGCCCCCCGCCCGCCGGCCGGTGTTCGTAAGTATGCAAACTAAAGGAGTTACGGAATCTGGATTCGGAAGTATGCAATTCACAGGACTTAGGGCCAGAGTGAGTGGTGATTGGTGACTCGTGAGTGGTGACAAACGGGGGAGACCGGGGCCACACGGCGGCCTCTGACGGCGAATGCCGGTGCGTGCAGCCGAATTTTCGAGCATGGGGATCATAAGTGAGACAAGCAAAGGACTCCGGAGCGGTATCTTTCGGAGATGCCCGGACGGGCGGGCGGAGGTACGTGTTGCTATACCTAACGTACTATACCTTAGGAGTAATAGAATGTCAAGGGAAAAACGGGGGGTTGACGCGACTTTTCGCTAAGTTGTTTGTTGGCAACTGATGCGGAAATGGAAGGCGTAAGTCTTTTGTTGGCAACTTTTACGGAACTTGCGCGTGTGAGTTCTTTAGGGGCCACTCTTGCGAGGGCGATAATAAAGTGGACGAATCAGCCCGGTAGCGTCAGCATATCAAGCGCCAGAGTACGGAAGGGACTCTGGTATGACCCTTGCGAATGTTGAATCACAGAAACTCGCGGAGTATATCCTTCAGCCCTGGGAAGAGAGTCCCTATAGGCTGATAAGTTGGCTGGAGATGCTTGAATTTTCAGCACGCAAATTTTTTTGGGTCGGTCATGCCCTTGAGCAGGTACGGGCAGATTGCCTCATCGCTTCTATGGTAGTCGTTGACGGTGATGCCGTCGTTGACATGAGCCGGAGACTCGACGATAAGGCGAAGGAAAAGGCGCTGAAAAACCTTAAAGCTGCGGAAGAGGAATTTACACGCCTTGGATTGCGAATCAGCGCTGAGACGGTGAGAGAGGCAATAAATGAACTCAGTAGCGAATCTTTCGGGCACAACTTTCAGTGGCTCGGAGACCAAGTACGGGCCATCCAAAAGCTGGCCGACAAAGAGATGCATGGGAAAGCTTTTTTTTACGTTCCCGCAGAACGCGCGAAATATTTCCCGACCGTAAAGAATCCGCATCCATTTGGAGAAAAGGTCAACGACGCATTCCCGAGCGCTTCATACGACAGTGCCGAAGCTGGAATGTGTCTCGCTCTGGCTAGGGGCACCGCGTGCGTTTTCCACCTGATGCGAGTTCTAGAAATCGGTCTGACAGTGCTTGGAAAGGAATTTGGAGTTTCCCTAGAACACACCAACTGGGCACCAGCAATCGAACAGATCGAAAGCAAGATCAGGGATATGCACAGAGAGCTGCCCTGGAAAACCCTGCCTGATTGCAAAAAGCAGCAAGAGGACTACGCGCAGGCCGCCAGTCACTTCGGCATCCTCAAGGATGCGTGGCGCAACTACACAATGCATGTTCGCGGCGCATACACAGAGGAGCAGGCAGAACGGATGTTCGACAATGTAAAGGCGTTCATGCAGAGACTCGCCGAGAAGCTATCCGAATGAAAAGGAAAACGGAGTACCAGAAGTTCAACGCCATGATGGGGCAGTTACTGAAAGTTCCGCATAGCGAGATTAAGGCGAAGTTGGAAGCGGAAAAGAGCGCGAAAAAGCGGAAGAAATCTAGAGTTTCCTCCGCTTCCCGCGTGGGAGCCTAGTTGGGCAGGACAGGCGTCGCACCGACCTTGCCAATCAGCTCGGAATAGGTCACGGGGCGTGCCCGGCGCTTGCTTGCTGCCTTGCTATCGCGCATTTATACTGCCGCGTCGCATACACGGCAGCCACGAAGGAGGCACCTTGCCAGTCGGAACACCGTTTCACGAACGCGAACTCGCGCTGTGCGAGAGTCTCAATTACCGCGAATGGTCGGGTTTCTACACGGTGAGCGTGTATGAAGCGACGCACGAGCACGAATACAACGCCATCCGGCAGTCGGCGGCGGTGATTGACGTTTCGCCGCTCTACAAATACATGCTGCGCGGGCGCGGCGCGGCCAAACTGATCAACCGCGTGCTCTCGCGGGACGTGACGAAGATGGCCGTGGGCCAGGTGATTTACTGCTGCTGGTGCGACGAAGACGGGAAGGTGATCGACGACGGCACGGTGTCGCGGCTGGAAGAAAACACGTACCGGTGGACGGCGGCGGACCCGAACCTGCGGTGGTTCCGCCAGAACGCGCAGGGGCTGGAGGTGGAGATCGAAGACATTTCCGAGCAGGTGGCCGCGCTCGCGCTGCAGGGACCGACGTCGGGACGGCTGCTGATGTCGCTGGCGGAAGCGAAACTCGACACGCTGAAATATTTCCGGGTGACGAGGGGGAAAATCGCGGGAGTTCCCGTGGACATCTCGCGGACGGGGTACACGGGCGACCTGGGATACGAAATCTGGATTCCGGCGAAAAGCGCGCACAAGGTGTGGGACGCGCTGATGGAGCACGGGCGGGGGTTCGACATCCACCCGGCGGGAATGATCGCGCTGGACATCGCGCGGGTCGAGGCGGGCCTGCTGCTGATCGAGGTGGACTACATCAGCAGCCGCAAGGCGCTGATCCCGTCGCAGAAATATACGCCGTACGAAATCGGGCTGGGGCGCATGGTGGACCTGAAGAAGGAAAACTTTGTGGGACGCGCGGCACTGATCGAAGAGCAGAAGCGCGGGCCGGCACGGCAGCTCGTGGGGCTGGAGATCAACTGGCCGGAAGTGGAGCGGCTGTACGAGGAGATGGGGCTCGCACCGCAGGCGCCGACGACGGCTTCGCGCGTGCATGTGCCGGTGTATCGCGGGAGCGCGCAGGTGGGTAAAGCGACTTCGACGACCTGGTCGCCGACACTGAAGCGCATGATCGCGCTGGCCAGCGTGGCTACGGCGCATGCAAAAGAGGGGACGGAGCTGCAAATCGAGTGGACGGTGGAAGCGGTGCGGCATCGCGTGGGGGCGAAGGTAGTGCCGACGCCGTTTTTCAATCCGCCGAGGAAGACGGCGACGCCGGTGACGTAAAACGTGGCCAGGGTGAGAGAAAGGCCCCACGGTCAGAAAGGCTCTGACCGTGGCTACCCAGAATTGGGAAGAGGAAAAGAAATGAACGATACGAGATTTGACGGCAGAGGGCGCTGGATGGGCGCGCGGGCGTGGCTCGCGGCGGGCGCGCTGGCGCTGGCCGGAGCCGTGGGGATGGCGGCGCAGACTGGATCGAAACCGCCCGAGACGCGGCGCGACGCGACCGTTGACGACTACTCCGGGGTGAAGGTGGCGGACCCGTATCACTGGCTGGAAGACCAGAACAGCCCGGAGACGCGGGCGTGGATCGACAAGGAAAACCAGTACACGCACGCAGTGCTCGCGACGCTGCCGGGACGAGCGCAGATTGAGACGCACGTGACGGAACTGCTGAAGATCGACGCGTTCACGTCGCCGATCGAACGCGGCGGGCGCCTGTTCTACTCGAAGCGGCTGGCGGCGCAGGACCTGGCGGTGCTGTACGAGCGGAGCGGCATCGGGGGGCAGGACGATGCAGTGGTGGATCCGCACCCGATGAGCAAGGACCACACAACGAGCGTGAACTGGGAAGCGGTGTCTCTGGACGGAAAGATCGCGGCGTACGGAGTGCGCGAGGGCGGCGCGGACGAGGTTGCGGTGCACCTGCTGGACGCGGCCACGCACAAAGAGCTGCCCGACGGGCTGCCGCGCGCCGATTACCTCTCCGTGGCGATCGCGCCGGACGACCACGGGATCTATTACTCGCTGATCAAAAAAGAGGGGCCGGGGGCGTATTTCCATCCGTTCGGGGGCGATCCGGCAAAAGACACGGAGCTGCTGGGCCCTGGATACAGCCCGGAGATGCTGATCATCACATCGCTATCGGATGACGGCCGGTACCTGATTTTTCATGTGTTTCACGGGGCCGCAGGCGACGTTTCCGAGGTGTATTTCAAGGACCTGAAAACCGGCGGGCCGATCACGACGCTGGTGAAGGGCGTTGCCGCGCGGTTCTCCGTGGAGGTCGCCGGGGGACAGGCGTTCATCGAGACGAATTGGAAGGCGCCGAACGAACGGATCCTGGCGGCGGACTTGCAGAATCCGGGAATCGAAAACTGGCGCGAGGTGGTGGCGGAGGGAAAGTGGCCGATCCAGACGATGACGCCGACGGGAGGAAAGCTCCTGGTGCGTTACACCGAGGAGGCCACCTCGCGGATGCGGCTCTACGATGCCGGAGGAAAACTGGACCGCGAAGTAGCGCTGCCCACGCTGGGGACGGTGAGCGGGCAGACCGGAAGGTGGAAGAGCGACGACGTGTTCTTCGGTTTTCAAGCGTTCACGATACCGCAGTCGGAGTATCACCTGGACGTGAAGAAGGGCACGGTGGAGGCGTGGGCGAAGCCTTCGGTTTCGATTGACCACGCTGGGCTCGAAACCGAGCAGGTGCGGTATCACTCGAAGGACGGGACGCAGATTCCGATGTTCCTGGTGCACCGGAAAAACATGAAGCGCGACGGGGCGCGGCCGGTGCTGCTGACCGGCTACGGCGGATTCAACCTGAACCGGACGCCCGAGTTCAACGCGTACGCGGTGCTGTTTGCCGAGCACGGAGGGATCTACGCGCTGCCGAATCTGCGCGGCGGAGGCGAGTTCGGGGAGAGCTGGCATAAAGCCGGAATGCGCGAGAAAAAGCAGAACGTGTTCGACGACTTCCTGGGAGCGGCGGAGTGGCTGATCGCCGAGAAGTACACGCGGCCCGAGAAAATCGGAATTCGAGGCGGGAGCAACGGCGGGTTGCTGGTGGGCGCCGCGGAAACGCAGCGGCCCGACCTGTTCGGCGCGGTGGTGTGCCTCTACCCGCTGCTGGACATGTTGCGGTACCAGAATTTCCTGGTGGCGAAGTTCTGGGTGCCGGAATACGGCTCGTCGGAAAAGCCGGAGGAATTTAAATACCTTCGCGCCTACTCGCCCTACCACAACGTGAAACCGGGGACGAAGTATCCGGCGACGATGTTCATCACCGGGGACAGTGACACGCGGGTGGCGCCGCTGCACGCGCGGAAAATGGCGGCGGAGATGCAGGCGGAGAACGGATCGGACAAACCGATCCTGCTGCTTTACGATACGCAATCGGGCCATTCCGGCGGCCGCCCGCTGGTGAAGCGGATCGAGGAAACGACGGACGAGATGGTGTTTCTGTTTGGCGAGCTCGGGGTTACCACACACCCCTGAGGCCGGAACGCATCCAACCTGGGAACGAAGGCTGCGAGTTGAAGCCGCCGCGGGATGGCGGAGAAAACACCCTGGCATAGAAAAAGCAGATCCCTCGCCCGCCGGAGCGGGCTCGGGATGACACCTGAGGTGGTTTGCGCCGATCCTACTGGGCGAGGCGGTTGTATTTTTTGAGGACCTCGCGCAGGCGGTCGTGCGGGAGGGCGATGGCGGTGTGGCCATCGCGGCCGGTCATGGTCTGCGCGGCGACCATGGCGTTGATTACGGCTTCTTCCGTGGCCTGCACGGTGGCGGCGAAGAGAGGATCCATCGCGTCGTTGGCCACCATGCCGACCTGGACGACGCCCTTCGGCGCGTCCACGCCGGGATTCGCCGTTGTGAATGCGATGAAAATGTCGCCTGAGCCGTTGCCGGAGATGCTGCCGTCGCGGCCGAGTCCGAGCGAGGTGCGGCGGGCGAGGCGCTTGAGCTGGTGGGGGAGGAGCGGGGCGTCTGTGGCCACGACTATGATGATCGAGCCTCGATCGAGGACGCCGGCGTCGAGCGCGCCCGCATAGGCAGGCTTCTCCGGGATTTCCTTGCCCACGGGAACTCCGGCAATGCGGAGGTTGCCGCGGCTGCCGTAGTTGCACTGAACGAGGACGCCGACGGTGTAGCCGCCCTGCTTGGCGGCGAGGACGCGCGAGGCGGTGCCGATGCCACCCTTGAATTCGTTGCAGATCATTCCCGTGCCGCCGCCGACGTTTCCCTCTTCGACCGGGCCGCCGTGAGCGGAGTCGAGCGCGGCGAAAACGTGCTCGGGCTTGACGTGGAAGCCGTTGACATCGTTCAGCCAGCCATCCCAGGTTTCGGCGACGACGGGGAGGGACCACCAGTACGCGTCGGCTTCGGGAGCGCCGCGGCGAACGCGCCAGGCGATGACGGCGTCGCGCACGACGCCGACGCTGTGCGTGTTGGTGATCATCACCGGGCCTTCGAGGATGCCGGATTCCTCGACCCACGTGGTGCCGGTCATCTCGCCGTTGCCGTTGAGCGAGAACCAGCCGGCGAAGACGTTGTTGTTGCCGTTTTTGCCGCGCGGCAGGACGGCGGTGACTCCGGTGCGGACCGGCCCCTGGCCGGCGACCAGCTTCCCTTCCCCACGGATGAGAGTGGTGTGACCGACTTCAACGCCGGCCACATCGGTGATGGCATTGAGCGGGCCGGGGGTGCCGTCGAAGGGCACGCCGAGGTCGCGGGCGCGGGGCTTGGCGGGAGCCTGAGCGGCGGCGGTGGCGGCGAGCGCGGCACACAACACCGGGGCGAAAACAATTCGCACGCTTGTGGCTGAGAGTCCGAAGGGTTTCATGGTGGTGGTGTTCCTCCTGTAAGAACGCGCCTCGCGGAAACAGCTCATCGGTGGCGGCAAACGGCCTAGGGTTTGTATTCCGGCTTTAAGTGGCCGCCGTAATGGCGCACGACGAGCGCGGCGACGCGGGCGATGGAGTCGTGCAGCGAGGATGTGGGCCCGTGATGGTGGCCGGTGAAAACGACGAGCACGATGGGCTGATCCTGGACCCAGAGAATTCCCGCGTCGTTGGCGAGCCAGGGCTGGCCGTCACCGGTTTTGTGCGCCATGGGCACTTCGGCGAGATACTTGGGGAAGCGGTTGTTCACTTCCTGCTTTTTCAGGATCTCAATCATCAGATCGCTCGCGGCGGAGGAGATGAGCTCGCGGCGCGCCACCTTCTCGAAGAGCTCGCCGATCTCGCGGGTGGTGCTGTGGCCAAAATAGATGCCGCTGTCGTAGATGGTGTGCAGAAAAGCCTCGTCCACCTGCTGGCCCGTGTATTTGTCGAACGGAAAGAGAACGGTCTGGTCGCCGGAGGCGTTTTTGTAGGCGGGGTCGAGGCGGCTGAGCCAGAGGCGATCCCAATCGAGATCGGAGAATTCGATGCTGGTGTGCGGAAAGCCGAGCTGCTGCATGGTGTGGGTGACGCTCGCGCGGCCGACTTTATCGGCGAGGAGGTCCGTGGCTTCGTTGTCGCTGATGATGATCATCAGCGTCAGCAGGTCGCGCACGGTGGGCGCGAGACCGGGATCGAGCGAGTAGAGGAGGCCGGAAGGCAGGCGGCGGTCGCCTGCTTTCAGCGGAATGCGGTCGGAGAGGGAAAACGCGCCCGATTCGGCCTGGCGAAGAACTTCGGCCATGATGGGCACTTTGATGACGCTGAACGTTTCCATGACGCGGTCGGAATCGATGGCGATGACTTCGCCGGAGTTCAGATTTTTCATGTATACGGACATTTCGCCGGGAAGCGCGGCGCGGATGCGCTCGATCTGCTGGCGGAGAGCGTCGAGCGATTCCGTGCCGGCGCGGGGGCGCGGCAGCGGGCGAGGGGGTTCGGATTGTTGGGCGGCGCGGACGGGCGCAAGCGCGAGTGTGATGCAGGCGCACGACATCAGCAGGGCGCGCGTGAGGAGCGCGAACTGCCACGGCGAATTCCCTCGTGTCATATCAGACCTCCGGAAAACTGCGTGGCGCGATGCGTCGAGGCGCGATCATGCAATTTGCGCCGCCGCGGCTTGGAGCGCGCCCGCGAGCGCGGCGATTTCCGCGTCGCCGATGATAAACGGGGGCGCCAGGAGCACATGATCGCCCGCGGCGCCGTCGGCGCAGCCCTGGATCGGATACACCGCGACGTTGTGGTCGAAGGCGAGCTGGCGAACGCGCTCGGCGACACCGGCCGATGGGGGAAACGGGGCGCGCGTTTTGCGGTCGCGGACGAACTCGACGGCGAGCAGGAGGCCACGGCCGCGGATGTCGCCCACGACGGGCGAGGAAGCGAGCGGCTCGAGGGCGCGGCGCAATCGAGCGCCCGCAGTCGCGGCGCGGTCGAAGAGTTTTTCGCGCTCAAGAATGTCGAGGACAGCGTGGCTCGCGGCCATGGCCACGGGATGCGCCTGGTAGGTGAATCCGTGCGGAAAAGCGCCGGAACCCACGGCGATAGCTTCTGCGACGTGAGGCGCGACCAGCACGGCGCCGAGCGGGGCGTAACCGCTGGCCACGCCTTTGCCCACCAGAATGATGTCGGGAGAAAGATTCCAATGATCGACGGCGAAATTGGCGCCGGTGCGGCCCATGCCCGTCATGACCTCATCGGCGATGAGCAGAATGCCGTGGCGGCGGCAGATTTCCGCGATGCGCTGGACATAGCCGTCGGGCGGCTCGGCGGCGCCAAGAGTGGCGCCGGAGAGAGGCTCAAAGAGAAAAGCGGCCACGGTTGCCGGATCCGATTGCGCGACGAGGGATTCGAGATCGTCAGCGCAGGCGATGCGGCATTCCGGAAAGGTCTTGTCGAATGGGCAGCGATAGCAGAAGCAGGGCGCGATGTGTCCCCAGTCCGGGAGCAGCGGGAGGTAGGGGGCGCGTCGCGCGACGTTGCCGGAAACGGCCATGGCACCGAGCGTGGAGCCGTGATAGCTCTGGCGGCGGGCGAGCATGCGAACGCGGCGCGGCTCGCCGCGCTCGAGATGGTACTGGCGCGCGAGCTTTAGGGCTGTTTCGGTGGCTTCCGAGCCGCCGGAAGTGAAAAACACGCGGCCGGCTTCGCGGAACGCAGGAGGGGCGAGGGCGCGAAGACGCTGGGCGAGGCGCTCGGCGATATCCGTGTGGAATTGCGAGGTGTGGGCGAAGGCGAGCGAGCGGGCCTGCGCGGCCATCGCTTCTGCCACTTCCGCGCGGCCGTGACCGATGGAGACGACGGCGGCGCTGCCGGCGGCGTCGAGGATGCGGCGGCCGCCATCGGTGAAGATGTGGCAGCCTTCGCCGCGCGCCGCGCTCGGATAGGTCTTGCGAAAATTTCTGGGAAACAGCGCCTGCGTCATGACACGGAATCCAATTCGCTAGAGAACGCGCGATTCTAGCAGGAATCGGAGAAAACTGGGGGTAGCCGCGTGAGCGCGCCGTGCGGGTCTCGAGTTGCGGCGCAAGTGCGTTACACAGGCTGAAAGCCTGTGCTACTGTGCGCGCGTGGCGGAAAATTCAAGGCCGCACCTGGTGCGGGCGATCGGGCGATGGAGCCTGACGGCCATGGTGGTGAACGGAGTGGTGGGCAGCGCGGTGTACGGCCTGCCCTCCGAGATTTCGCGATTGCTGGGGAGCGCGAGTCCGTGGGCGTACGGAGTGGCGGCGCTGGGAACCGGCGCGATCATGGCGTGTTTCGCGGAGGTGGGCTCGCAATTCCCGGTATCCGGCGGGCCATATCTCTACGCGCGCGAAACGTTCGGGCAATTCTGGGGAATCCAGATGGGCTGGCTGAACTGGCTCATCCGGGTAACGTCCGCGGCGGCGAATGCGAACGTATTTGTGGTCTATCTGGCGCAGTTCTTTCCGAGGACCGGCGGCGGATGGATGCGGGCGGGCGTACTGGCGCTGCTGCTCGGAGTGCTCGCCGCGGTGAACCTGCGGGGAGTGAAGCTGGGCGCAGGAGTGAATACGGCGCTGGCGGCGGCAAAACTGCTGCCGCTGGCGGTATTCATCGTTGCGGGGCTCGCGCTGGTGCGTGGTACGGGAACGACAGTTTTTCCGGCCTTGGCGGGGGCGGGCGGAGCCGGCTGGGAAAACTGGCTGAGCGCGATTCTGCTGCTGGTGTTCGCGTACGGCGGGTTTGAAACGGCGCTGTATTCGATGGGAGAAGCGCGCAATACGCGGCGCGATGTTCCCTTCGCGCTGTTTGCGGGCCTGGCGGTGATATTCGTGGTGTACACGCTGATCCAGGTGGTGGTGGTTCGCGCGCTCGGAGGCGCAGGCAGCAGCCCGGCGCCGCTGGCGGAGGCGGCGCGAAACTTCCTGGGGCCGGCAGGAATTGCGTTCATGTCCGTGGGCGCGCTGCTCTCCGTTTACGGGAACCTGAGCTCGAGCCTGTTGAACGGCCCGCGACTGACCTATGCGCTGGCGGAGCGCGGGGATTTCCCTCCGTTTTTTGGCGCGCTGGGGAAGCGGCGCGGGACACCTTACGTTTCGATAGTGATTTACGCGCTGATCTGCTTTGCGCTGTCGCTGTTCGGGTCCTTTCGCTGGAATGCGGTGCTGGCGGCGGTGGGGCGGCTGTTTACCTACGGATTTGTGTGCGCTGCGTTGCCGGTGTTGCGGCGCCAGCGGCCGGAGGCGGAGGCGTACCGGCTGCCCGCAGCGGGGCTGTGGTGCGGAATCGGGATCGTGTTCCTGCTGGCGGCGGGGCTGCGGATGGACTGGGGGAACTGGATGGCAATCCTCGGAACGATGGCGCTGGCGCTGGCGAACTGGGTGTGGGTACGGCGGAGCGGTTCTGCCGAGCGCGCGTAGCGTTCAGTTCACCGGAAAGCAATCGAGGTCGTTCGCAAATGCCAGCGGGCCGGAATAGCGCTTCCTGATTTCGGATTGGGTCTGGTCTTCCTTGCCCAATGTCCGCATCATGCGATGAGACAAAACGAGATTCTTGACGCGGGCATCTGCGGCGATTTGTCCGATCACCGAGGGAGGCATATGCAGGCGGCGCTCGAGTCCTGTAGCGCCCTCGGGGACAGCGTTGTGAGCAATGAACAAATCCGCATTGGAGGCCAAGCGCACGAGGCCTTCGCCCTCGCCGTTCGTATCGCCGCTGAACACGATAACCTTGCCGCCGACCTCTACCCGCCATGCCAGCGCCGGAACGGCTCCGTGAACCACGCGCACAGCCGAGGCAGCCAGATTGCCGCTGTGAAAGACGGCGATGGGCGTGGAACCCACCACGACGTTGTGGGGCTGCATCTTGTAGCTGCCTTCTTCTCCGGGCGCCAACAAGTCGCTGAGATAGCGATAGGCGCCGCGCTGGGCTCCGAAGAAATCGGAGACAAACTCGGTGGTTGAGGGCATGAAGTCATTTCCCGGCGGACCATAAATGGGCAGGGGGCGATTGCGATCCTCGAACCAGGAGGACTTGATGAGGGCAGAAAAGTCGGCGCTGTGATCGACATGGAAGTGACTGAATAGGAGCAGATCGAGCTGGGACATTTGCGCCCCGCTCTCTCCGAATCGAAGGGCACTGCCGCCGCCCGCATCAACCAGGACGCGCGCCCGGCCGTCCTGCCAAACGAGATAGCTGGAGGAAGCGCGCTTGTCCTGGAGCTCCGGCCCTCCCGAGCCGAGCACCTGGACGGCAACGCCATGCGCGCCGCAGGTTTGCGCGGCAGCCGGCGGAGAAATCGCGCAGGTTAGAAAAAAACTGAGGAGGAAAAACAGGCCGGTCAGGTTCAAGAGGCTTTTCGGAAGTCTTTCCCTGTTCATTTTGGCCTGCGACTCATCGGCCTAAGAGTCAGTAAGAGCGGGGACGAACGGTACGGGGGTCAATGGCGTACAAAGCGCGCTCAAATTGCTCGGCCGTGGAGACTGCCACGTCATCGCCAAAGGGAAGGAGTTGCATGAGGATTACGCCGCAGGTCTTGCGGGGCGGGTCAATCCAGAAGTAGGTGCTATAGATTCCGGCCCACGACAGGGAGCCGGCGGAACGAGCGCCATCCACGGGCTTGGTATTGATGCCAAATCCCAGGCCGAATGTGTCGAGCGAACCGGGAATGCGAATGGGATTCTTGGCGAGCTGGGGGAGCAGGCTGGTCAGCTCCACAAGGTTCAAGTCGCCAATCTGATTGCGGGTCATTTGCGCGACCGAATTCGAGCGAAGGATGCGCTTGTCGCCAAGTTTTCCGCCAGCGAGAAGCATGCGTTCGAACTTCAGGTAATCGCCTGCCGTGGAGTAAAGGCCGCCGCCACCGCTGAAAAATTTGACAGGAGTGATGGGGCGCTGGGGCGGCTCCACAAAACTGCCGTCGGGCTGGCGCAGGTAGACCGCTACAACGCGCGGCTGTTTCTCGGGGGGAACATTGAAAAACGTGTCGGTCATGCCGAGCGGGTCAAAAATATTCTGGTGAAAGTAGTCCTCGAGGGATTGGCCGCTGACCTTTTCGACCAGCCTGCCGAGCCAGTCGGTGCTGATTCCATACTCCCAGCGCGAACCGGGATCAAACATCAGGGGCGCCTTCAGAAAGCCATCGTCTCCTTGAGCGGCACTGGGGACGGCTCCAGTGGCCACATAGCCGCCCAGCTTGGCGTCGAAAAATTCATAAGCAAAGCCGGAAGTGTGGGTAAGCAGTTGGCGAATGGTGGGAGGCGTCTTGGGCGCCCTGAGCTTCGCTTTTTTCGTGCCGGCGTCAAACTCTTCGAGAACCTGAAGCTGGGCGAGTTCGGGGAGGTAGGAGGCGGCGGGCTCATCCAATTTGACGCGTCCACTCTCGACGAGCTGCATGACGGCCACGGAGGCGACGGCTTTCGTCATGGAAGCAATGCGGAATATCGAATCGACGGCCATGGGGAGGTGTTGAAGGGAGTCGCGTTCGCCTGCCGCACGCTGATAGATGATGCCCTTCGCGTCCGCAGCCATGGCTACAAGACCAGGAAGCTTTTTCGGACCGAGGGCGGCTTGCAGAACCTGGTCAATTTGATCGCTGGATTTGGGCGAGGTTTCGGCGAACAGGGCGAAGGCTGCGGTTGTAGCGAGAGTCGCGGCCAAGACACCGAGCGAGGCGTAACCTCGGAACAGAAACGTGCGTTTTGGCCGGATGGGGGGCATGTGAATTGACCTCGATGGAGTTTTCCGGGAGCGGAGTATAGCTGATGCGAGTGTGCAGAGGCCATGTTGGGAGGACGGGCGGTAGCAGCTCATTTTGCACCGAGCGATTTGGAGAGACTGTTCGAATTGCTCACTTGGAAAATGTCCAGCCAGCTGAGCGTGAGCGCAGCCAGGAATGGCTGCGCCACTGGACAACCTATGGGGTGCACCTTGTTGCGGCTGGCGGCGGGGTGGTAGGCTCGCGCGGTGCGAGTGCCTGTCTCCATTTTACTGATTGCCGGCGCTGCTGCGGCATTGCTGGCTTCTCCGGCGGCGCGAAACGCGGCGCAGCCTTCCGTAACGACGGAATTCAACGTGCCGGTGCTGATGCGCGACGGCGTGGTGCTTCGCGCCGAGGTAATGCGGCCGGAAACGGGCGGGCCGTTCCCCACGCTGGTGTACCGCACACCGTACGGCAAGACACAGGCGGAAACGTCGTACACCACATTCCGGCACGCAGTGGAGCGGGGATACGCGGTGGTGATCGAGGACGTTCGGGGGCGCTACGCCTCCGATGGCGAGTTCAACGCGTATTTCACGGAGGGGCAAGACGGGTACGACACGATCGAATGGGCAGCGAAGCAGACGTGGTCGAATGGAGCGGTGGGGACATTCGGGCTTTCCTATCCGGGAGCGGTGCAGTGGCTGGCGGCCGTGGAGCGTCCTCCGCACCTTCGCGCGATGGCGCCGGCGATGACCTACTCGACGCCGCGGTATTTTTTCTATTCCGGCGGCGCGTTCGACCTCTCGTGGCCGGAGTGGATTCTGACCAATATCGCGGCGGACGTGCGGGAGAAGAAAGGGATGGCCGGGCCGCGAACGCGCGAAGCGGCGAAAGAGGCATACGAGCGGGACGCGGCGCGAATCGTGAGCTTTCTGCCGCTCTCGGGGCTGCCGGACCTGCACGACGTGGCACCCTGGTATTACACGTGGCTTCGCCATCCGCCGAACGACGCGTGGTGGGACTGGGCGGAAATACGCGGGAAGTACGCGGACACGAAAGCGGGCGTGTTGAATCTTTCCGGCTGGTACGACGAGGACTACGGACCGGAGGGCGCGACTACAAATTTCAACGGGCTGCTGGCGGCGCGAAAGGGCGAAACGGATCCGCGAACCGCGCTGGTAATCGGGCCGTGGGTACACGGCGTGGGCGCGACGGCGCACACGAAGTCCGGCGAGCGCGAGTTCGGCCCCGACGCGGCGATCGATTACGACGACCTTGTGCTCGGCTGGCTCGACCTGCAACTGAAGAACGATATGAGCGGGTGGAAACTGCAGAAACCGGTGCGCTACTTCATGATGGGAGAAAACGCGTGGCGCGAAGCGGACACCTGGCCTCCTCCGTCGCATGCGGTTACCTATTTTCTTTCCGGGCCGGCGGAAGGAGCGACGCGGGGCTCGGTGGGCCCGAACCGAACGCACGGAGCAGCGATCATTTCGTTCCTCTCGGATCCGGCACACCCGTTCACGGATCCTTATGGGGACGCGCCGGGGGCGCATGACTACCAGAAAATCCAGTCGCGAGGCCAGGGGCAGAATTCGCTGGTATACGATTCGGCGGCGCTCGAGACGGATCTGGATGTTGCGGGCCGAGTGAGCGCGGAAATCTACATTTCCTGTGACGCGCCGGATGCGGACATCTGGGTGCGGCTCTACGATGTGGCGCCGGACGGGACGTCGTTCAACCTGATGAGCCCAGGGCTGGACGTGCAGCGTGCGAGCCTGCGCAGCGGAACTACGCGCCAGTTGCTGGACCCCGGCAAACCGTACCGGATCAGCATCCCGAATCTGCCGACGGCGAACCGGTTCCCGGCGGGCCACCGGCTTCGGGTGCAGATCTCGGGCGAATTCTTCCCGCATTTTTCGCGGAACCTGCATACCGGGGAGCCGGATGCGGATTCGGCGGCGATGCGCACGGCGACAATCACCATCCTGCACGACGCCGCGCATCCTTCCCGCATCGTACTGCCGGTGACGAACTGGACGCCGCCGGCGAATCCCGATCGCGGCGGAAAACCGACGGTGCGGAGGGACGTTCCGCCCGGGGGAAGAGAGAGATGAAGCTGCGGAGCGGCGAGTCGTGGATGGCCGCGGAGGATTACGGGCGCACGCTGCCGGTGTTTTCGGTGAATCTGCTCTCGGCGGACCTGGAACGGTCGGCGCGGTTTTACGCGGATGTGCTGGAGGCGCGGATCGTGTACCGGGATCCGGACTTCATCGCGCTGGAGCTGGCCGGGGTGGCCTTTATGGTGCATGCGGACCATGCCTACGAGCATCATCCGTGGAGCGCGCGGCTGGCGCGGGAGAAGACAGGGCGCGGCCTGGGCGCAGAGATTCGAGTGATGGGGCTCGATCCGGACGCGATCGAGGCGCGGGCGCGGCAACGCGGCGCGACAGTGCTGCAGCCGTCGCAGGATATGCCGCACGGGTGGCGCGACACGATTGTGTGCGACCCGGAGGGATATGCCTGGGCGGTGGGGAGAAAGATTTAGCGAGGGTGCTGAAAATTATCATTCCGAACCCCTGCGCCCTCTGCCGCGGTGAGAAACCCGCTCACTGGAAATTAACAGCAGGTCCCTCCCCCCGCAGGAGCGGGGTCGGGATGACAGCACGATAAGTTTCCCAATATCGTGTTAATTCGGATTCCCGATCGCCGCTGCCCTATTGCGGTAGCAATTTGGCGAGGAGAGCGAAGGCGTTGCCGCCCATGACCTTCACGATTTCGTCCTCGGACAATCCTTCTTGAAGCAGCGCATCGGTGAGCACGACCAGGCCGGAGGAGTCGAACGGCTCGGTGACGGCGCCGTCGAAGTCGGAACCGAGGGCGACATGCTCCGCGCCAGCGACGCCGACGGCATAGTGGATAGCGCGCGCGATGGCACGCGCGTCGGTGCCGCACACGGCGGTTTCCCAAAAACCGATGCCGATGATGCCGCCATTGCGGGCGACGGCGCGGAGCTGCGCATCGGAGAGATTGCGCGTGTTGTCGCAGGTGCCTTTGACGCCGGTGTGGGAGACGACGACGGGGCGAGTGGCCATTGCCAGCACGTCGTCGAAGGTGGCTGGCGAGGAATGCGCCAGATCGACAACCATCCCGCGCGCCTCCATGCGGCGGACCAGCTCGCGGCCCTTTTCGGTGAGCCCGCCCTTGGCCATGCCATGCGCGGAGCCGGCGAATTGGTTGTCGAAGAAATGGGCGAGGCCGATGAGGCGAAAGCCGGCGTCGAAGAGCGGAGCGAGGTTTTCGAGTTTGCCTTCGAGCGCGTGGGCACCTTCGATGCCGAGCAAGCCCGCGGTGATCTGGGGATCGGCGCGGCGGCGATCGAGATAGCGCGCCAGATCGGCGGCGGAGCGGATGACCGTGAAGCGCCCGCCGGAGCGGTCCGCAAAACCGCGCAGGCGCGAGGCCATGTCGAGGGCGCGGGCAGTGAGGCTGGTCCAGGTGGAGATGGGACGCAGTTGCGCGAACATCAGGAGGGTGATGTCGTCGCTGCGGTCGTCGTTGTGCTCGATGTTCATGGAACGCGGAGTCTTGGTGACGGTGGTGAAGACCTCGAGAGCCACGTTTCCCTCGATCAGGCGGGGGATATCCACGTGGCCGCGGGCAGCACGTTCGAGCAGATCGCGCTTCCAGAGGAGCGGGTCCGAGTGAAGGTCCGCGATGAGCAGGCGGCGATGGAGGGCCTGCGCAGGCGCAGAGGCGGTGTAGGGGCCGGGGACGAGCGTACGATTCATGCTGCGCTCGGCCAGCGACGGAGCAAGGGTGAAAAAGAAAACGATGGCCACAAGGAGAAGCAGCAGAACCGCTTGCACGAGGCGTTTGAGGAGGGATGAGCGCATGGATCGGAAGGAATCAAGGGAATGTAGTTGGTGACACCGGGAGATGCAAGAGCGAAGTCTGAATCGGACTGTGGGCTGATCGGGGTTCTTGGAAACGGATGCGCGAGGTGACATCATGTGGCGATAGAAACGCGATTCGAGGGGAAACCGGCGGAGGAAACGATGAGGATGAGAATGCTCGTGGCGCGGGCGTGCGCGCTGGGACTGCTGTTGGCGTGTGCGGGAGCGGGGGCGCAGGAGAAACGCGCGATAACGTTCCAGGATCTTGCGGCGATGGGACGGATCGGGGGCCAGCAGGTTTCTCCGGACGGAAAATGGGTGGCCTACGTGGTGGCGACGCCGAGCCTGCCTGCCAACCGGCTGGAGCGGAACCTGTGGCTGGCGCCCGTGGCGGGAGGGGAGGCGAGACAGTTGACGACGAGCGGGCGCGACCAGCGGCCGGTGTGGTCGCCGGACTCGAAGAAGATCGCGTTTCTTTCTTCGCGTGGCGGAGCCCAGGCGGTGTACATGCTGTCGCTGGAAGGCGGGGACCCGGTGCGCGTGGCGCAGCTCGCCGACGGGGCGGACAATCTGCTGTGGTCGCCGGACGGAAAAGCGCTGGCATTCACCAGCAACGTCTTTCCGGACTGCCGGGACGACGCCTGCACGGCGGAGCGCCAGGAAAAACGCGAGAAGAGCAGAGTGAAGGCGCGGCTCTACGAGCATCTGCTCTACCGCCATTGGAACGAATACAGCGACGGGACGCGGAGCCACCTGTTTGTGGTGACGGCAAAAGGCGGAACTCAGTTTTCAAATGCGCGCGACCTCACGGCCGGCGGGGATTACGATGTTCCGCCTTTTTCTCTCGGCGGTCCGGACGACATTGCGTTCTCGCCGAACGGCCAGGAACTGTGCTTCACGGCGAACACGGACCTGAACGCGGCGACGAGTACGAACGGAGACTTGTGGGTGGTGGCGGTGGACGGGAGCGCGCAGCCGCGGCGGATCACGACGAATCCGGGATTCGACGGCGGGCCGGTGTATTCGCCGGACGGAAAATGGATCGCGTACCGCTCGCAATTGATTGCCGGGTACGAGTCGGACCGCTGGAGGCTGAAGCTCTACGACCGGGCGAAGGGCACACATTCGGATTTGACGGAGAATTTCGATCGCAGCGTGGACGCGATTCGCTGGTCGCCGGACTCGAAGAAGCTGTACTTCGACGCGGAGGACCGGCAGGACGTGGCGATCTTCCGGATGGAGGCGGAGCCGGGAGCGCAGCCGGAGCCGGTGGTGCGCATCGCGGGGATCAGCGAATTCGGGCTGACGCCGGACGGGCACAGGCTCGTTTTCACGATGTCCAGCCTGGCGGCGCCGGCGGAAATTTTCGCTTCGAGCGCGGACGGAAAAGACGTGCGGCAGATCACGCACCAGAACACGGCGCTCGTGGCGCAGATCGATTTGAAGCCGGCGGAGCACTTCACGTTCAAAGCCTCGGATGGGCGCGAGATTTACGGGATGCTGGTGCGGCCGCCCGGCTTTGACGCGTCGAAGAAATACCCGCTGGTGCTGCTGGCGCACGGCGGGCCGCAGACGATGTGGGAGGATGCGTGGGGCTACCGGTGGAACGCGCAGATGTTCGCGTCGCCGGGATACGCGGTGCTGATGATCAACCGGCGGGGCTCGACGGGATTCGGGCAGAAATTCACGGACGAAATCCAGGACGACTGGGGCGGAAAGGCGTACACGGATTTGATGGAAGGCACGGACTACGCGCTGCGGAAATATCCGTTCATCGACGGGAACCGGATGGTGGCCGGCGGCGGGTCGTACGGCGGATTCATGATGGACTGGTTTGCCACGCACGCGAAGGGACGGTTCCGCGCGCTGTTTTCCCACGCGGGCTCGTACAACCAGGTGAGCATGAATGCGACGGAGGAGATGTGGTTTCCCATTCATGAATTCGCCGGGACGCCGTGGTCGAATCCGGCGTCGTATGCGAAGTGGTCGCCGGCAACGTACGCAGCGGAGCTGGGAAAATACAGGACGCCCACACTGGTGATCGCGGGCGAGCTGGATTACCGCGTGCCGTACACGCAGAGCCTGGAATTTTTCACGGCGCTGCAACTGCAGGATGTGCCGTCGAAGCTTCTGCTCTTCCCCGACGAGGGACACTGGATACTGAAGCCGCAGAACAGCCAGTATTGGTACAAAGTGGTGCTGGAGTGGATCGCGACGTACGTGAAGTAGTGGAAGGCAGGCTGGTACGGGCAGTACCGCTGCAAGGGGTTGCACATTTCGAGACTGTGGCAGACGCGGGCGGCACGGCTGACCCTTGCTTGAATCTCTAACCTGCCACGGCGCAACCACATGGCGCGCGGCGCACGCTGGCACGGCGCGTGCTATTGCTTGCGGGTGGAAATCCGGCTGTGCGCTGCGGCGCGGACGCAGAGCTCCCCCGCTCCCGGCGTTGCCCGTAGCGCGCTGAGCTCGGATCGGGCCCCGTGGATGCGGGATCCCCGGTTCGGTTTGGACGCAGCAGGGTCTCCGCTATTCGACTGATTCCTCCGCATGAGGCGGCTTGGGATCTCCTCCCCCGGCCGCCTCCCCTTTTTTCTGCATGTTTCGAAAGGGCAAATTCCTCACCCGTCAGAGCGCAGGGGATTGAAATGAAATCGAGGCAGGAGCCGGACCCGAATCGATTCTGGCTGGGTGCGGACATGGGGCACGGGGGGTCCCGTGCCCCTACGCCGGGGAGCGTGCTGCGGGGGGCGAATCCAGCTTAGAATCCGCGGGAGGGAGGCGCGGTGGAGAAACCGTTTCCGGTGCTGCGCTGGGTGTGGCTTGCGTTCATGGTGGTGTGGGTTCCAACGTATGTCATCTACTGGAGCCCGGTGGATTTTCTTTACCTGTGCAACCTGGCGGTGATTCTAACGGGGGCGGGACTGTGGTTTCGCAACAGCCTGCTGGTATCGAGCCAGGCGGTGGCGACGATGGTGATTGGCCCGCTGTGGGTTTTGGACGTGGCCTGGGGCGTAATCACGCGCGGGCAGCACCTGATTGGCGGCACGGAATATATGTGGGACGCGACGCGGCCGCTGTGGGTCCGCCTGCTGTCGTTCGATCACCTGGCGGTGCCGCTGGCAACGTGGTGGGCCATTCGAAAACTGGGATACGACCGGAGGGCCTGGGGAGTGCAGTCGGGATTCGCCGCGGCGGTTCTGGTGATTTCGCGAATCATCGCGCCAGACAAGAATATGAACTTCGCGCACAAGGAGCTGGTGACGAATCACACCTGGGGGCCGGCGCCGGTGCACCTGCTCGTGCTGTGGGGCGTGCTGGTGCTGGCGGTGTATTGGCCGGCGCATGCGGCTCTGGGCCGAGCGATGCCGCGGAAAACATAGTGGAACGGCCGTGGTTACCAGAAGACCAGGAAAGGGCGCCGCGGTTGACTGGGGGGTGAGGCGATGGAAGAATCGCGGCCCGTGACAGCCGACGACGCCAGCGAAACCCTGAAGCGGGAGCGAGTGGAATTCGGCGCGCGCCTGGAGAGCGAAGGGGCGCGCGAGATCTGGAAGAATTTTCCGGGGCGGATCGCGCTGGCGCTTTCCGGCGGCGGGACGCGCGGGGCCTACCAGGCGGGCGCGCTGCTGGCGTTCCAGGACGCGGAACTTCCCACGCACATTATCGCCGCGACATCGATTGGCAGCATCAACGCGGCAGGGTATGCCGGGAACTCGGACACGCTGGTGGGAAATGCCGAGGCGGTGGTGACACACTGGATGGGTGTGACGCCGACGCTGGTGGGAATCGAATGGACGCGCTACGCCTGGATGCTGGGCGGGCTGATTGCGTTCTGGGCGGGAGTGGGGAATCTGATCTCTACGCTGCTGGCGTCGGCAGGCTACGCACTCTCGCTGCACAATCCGAAACAGACCTGGATCCTGCTGGGGCTGGCCGGACTGGTGATGCTGCTGCTCTACGATCACCTGCCGTATGTGACGTTTATTGCACGGAACCTGCTGGAGGGAAAACGATTCAAAATTCAGAAGCGGAGAGCGGCCTACTCGATTCTGGGAAATGCGGTTGTGGTGGTGTTTCTGCTGGCGATGCTTAACGAGATGGAATTCGTGCCGCGTTTCCGGACGCTGGTACGGCTCTATCCGGCGTACGCGGCGGGGATCGTGGCCGCAGTAATGGTGCTGTTGTTCTCGCGGCGGTACTGGCGGACCCCGCTGAGCGGACTCATGCACAAACTGCTGCGGCTGCCGCTGCGACCGGGGCTATTTCCGAACTATGAGCGGGCGCGGTTCGTGCGCGAGCGGCTGTCGGAAGAAAAGCTGCGGGCCTCGCCGATTCACGTGATTTTCAGCGCGGCGGATCTGGAGACTGGGAACCCGGTGTTTTTCTCGAATACGCCGAAAGAAAAGCTGCAGGCGGAGCGGGGCGCGGACGGGGAATTCATCAGCTCCATGCTCGTGGAGACGACAGACCTGGTGGGAGCGGTGGTGGCGTCGTCGGCGCTGCCGCTGGCGTTCGAGCCCATGCTGCTGAACGGGCGGCTGTACGCAGACGGAGCGTTGTGCGCCAACCAACCTTTGCGCCCGGCGGTGCGGCTGGGCGCAGACGTGGTTTTCCTGATCATGATGGATTCGGTGGAGGGGAAAAAGAAAACGCTGAAGACGTTTGTGGACGTGGGGCTTTCCGCAGTGGACATCCTGATGCGGCAGACGCTGGTGAACGACATGCGCATCGCGGCGAACTTCAACGTGACCTGCGAGCGGGCGGCGGAAAAAAACGGCCTGCACCCGGAAGAAATCGAAATCGTGCTGGGGGCGAGGCGCTACCGGTACGTGAAATCCTTCGCCGTGTGTCCCGAGGAATCGCTTCCGGGATCGGCGCTGGACTTCAGCCCGGAGCGGACGAAAGAGGCGATTCTGCTGGGCTACCGCGAGGGGGCGAAGCAGATTGTGAAATTCCTGGCGTACGCGCGCGGGGCGCGGTTTACCTACCCGCGGCACGAACTCGAGTGGGAACTGCACTGAAGGGCGGCGCGGCGCACCGCGGCCGGGCACGATCGCCGCAGCAGCGGAAAGGGACCGACGGGAATGAAGGATGAAGCGAAGGACTCGCCGGGATGGCCGTGGCCGGAGGAGTTGGACGCTTTGACTGCCGCGCCGAAGCACCACATGCGGGTGTTTGAAAACGAGCGGGTGCGCGTGCTGGAAGTGCGGATCGGACCGGGCGAACTCGTGCCGGTGCACACGCACCGCTGGCCCAGCGTGATCTACATGCAAACCGGAACGCATTTAATCCGCAGGGATGGCGAGGGAAACCTGCTGCTCGATACGCGGACTGCCGGACCGCCGCCGAAACTCCCGCTGACCGTGTGGTCGGGGCCGCTGCCGCCGCATTCGGTGGAAAACGTGGGCGAAGAGGAGCTGCGGCTGTTCACCGTCGAATTGAAGGATGCGGCCCGATGAGGGCGACTCAACCCAGCAATCGCGGCAAATGGTCGCGCACCCAGGGGGCGGCCTGTTCGTAGGCGTGGGCGATCTGGAGGACGGAAAAATCGGCGTGGTTTTTGCCGATGATTTGTATACCCATCGGCAATCCGGATTTGCTGAACCCGACAGGAACGCTGATCGCAGGGCAGCCCGAGAGCGTGCCCGGGACCACCACTTCCATCCAACGGTGATAGGTGTCCATTTTCACGCCGTTGATTTCGCGCGGCCAGTGTGTCTCCACGTCGAAGGGGAACACCTGGGCGCTGGGCAGGAGCAGATAGTCGAAAGTTTGGAACATCCGGCAGACGGATTGATACCAGGCGGTGCGCGCGAGGTAGGCGTCGTAAACGTCCGCTGTAGTGAGATTCAGGGTGCCTTCAACCTCCCACTGGGCTTCCGGCTTCAGTTTGGCGCGCTTGGCGGGATCGTCGTAGAACGCACGGAGGCCAGAGCCGATGAGCCAGTGGCGGAGGACCAGCCAGGTGTGCCACAGACGGGCGGGCGAAAAATCGGGGCGGGCTTCTTCGATCTTGCAGCCGATGGATTCAAAGGCTTTGAAGGATTCCAGGCACAGCTCTTTCACGCCGTTCTCCATGGGCAGATAGCCGCCGAAATCGCCGAGCCAGGCGAGGCGCGTCCCTCTGAAATCGCGATCGAGGGGCCGGGTGAAGAGAGAGGGATCCTGCTCGATGGAGAGCGGATCGCGCGAATCGGCACCTGCCATCACGGAGAGCAGCATGGCAACATCGGCGGCGGAGCGGCCCATCGGTCCATCGACGGCCAGCAGATGCGCGAACACTTCCAGGCTGGGGCCTGAGGGGACGCGGCCGAACGAGGTGCGAAAGCCGAGCACGTTGTTGTACGCGGCGGGATTGCGGAGCGAGCCCATCATGTCGCTGCCGTCGGCAACGGGAAGCATGCGCAGCGCGAGCGAGACGGCAGCGCCGCCGCTGGAGCCGCCCGCGCATTTGGACTGGTCGTAGGCATTGCGGGTGGCGCCGAAGATCGTGTTGTAGGTTTGCGAGCCGAGGCCGAATTCGGGCGCGTTGGTTTTGCCGATGAGGATGACGCCGTTTTTTCTGAGGCGCTCGACGAAAATTTCGTCGTGCGCAGGCACGGTATCGAGCAGAGGCGAGCCCCAGGTGGTGCGGATTCCCTTGGTGGCTGCCAGGTCCTTTACGGCATGGGGAAATCCGTGCATCCAGCCGAGCGAGTTGTCGCGGGCGAGCTGCGCATCGCGCTCATCGGCCTGCTTCAGGAGCGATTCCGGATCCTGAAGCGAAACGATGGCGTTGACCTTCGGGTTCAGCCGGGAGATGTGGTCGAGATAGGCGGCCATGACCTCGCGGCAGGAGACTTGCTTCGAGTGAATGGCGCGAGAGAGAGCGAGCGCGTCCATCATCACGATGTCGGTGGCCGTGGCTGGCGGGCGCATGGGTGCGAGAGCTCCAGCGGATGCGCTCTGGAGCATACCAGAGGCGAGCGCACCGGTGAGGCAGCCGGTGGTGGAGAGAAAGTCGCGGCGGGTGAGGCGATCCATGCTGAGTTCTCCCTGTGCAAAAACGATTCCTCGTGGAGGATACCACCCGGCGGATGTGATGATTCGCGGGCGTGGCCGACGGAGGTAATTGCGCAGCGTGCTAGGATGGCAGGGCGACAGCACCGGAAGCGCTGCTGGAAACTGGGGAAGAAGAGATGAGGCGGGCATTTCTGAATTCGACGGCCTGGCGAAATGCGATGTGGGGTGCGGCCGCGGCGCTGCTGTGGATGAGCGTGACGACGGGAGTGGCGGGCGATGCGACACGCGCGCCGAAATCTCCGGGATTGAGGATTTATTTCGTGGACGTGGAGGGCGGGCAGTCCACTCTATTCGTGACGCCGGAAGGACATTCTCTGCTGATCGACACGGGCTGGGCGGATTTCGGTGGCCGCGATGCGGGACGAATTCTTGCGGCAGCAAAGGATGCGGGAATCAACCGGCTCGACTTCGTGTTGCTGACCCACTACCACATGGATCACGCGGGAGGATTTGTGCAGCTCGCGGAGCGAATACCCATGGGGACAGTGTTCGACCATGGCGAGAACCGGCAGACCACGGACGCGGTGACACAACAGGCGTTTGAGAGCTACCAGAAGTTTGTGGCCAATGGAACAGTGAAGCGGATCACGCCCAAGCCGGGAGACGTGCTGCCCATTCCGGACATTAAGGTGACGGTGATCAGCTCGGACGGAGAGACAATCACACAGGCGCTGCCGGGCGCTGGGCAGGAGAACCCGTCGTGCAAAGAATCCGGACCGTACGCTGCGATCCAGTCAGAGAATCCGCGGTCGCTCGGAACGCTGATAACTTTCGGGAAATTGCGCATCCTGGACCTGGGCGACTTGACGTCGGACAAGGAAGTGCTGTTCACGTGCCCGCGTAATTTGCTGGGCCGCGTGGACATCCTGATCGTGTCGCACCATGGAACCGTCACGAGCAGCAGTCCCGCGCTGGTGTACGGCACAGCGCCACGGGTGGCCGTCATGGACAACGGAGGACGCAAAGGCGGCTCTCCGAGCGTGTGGCAAACCATCGAATCGTCGCCGGGGCTGGAAGACCTGTGGCAGCTCCACACTGCCGAGGCGGACGGCGCGCGAAACGTCTCGGATGCGTTCATCGCGAACCTGAGCGGGCCGGATGGCGGGAATTACCTGAAGCTTACGGCTTGGCCGGATGGGACATTTGAAGTGTTCAACGAGCGGACAGGCCAGACGAAGAAGTATGCCGCGAAGTAACGGGAAGCATAGCCCACCTCAAAGCGTAATACCCCTCCAAGCGGAACGGGAATGGACGGGAGTCGGGCCCAAAAGAAGGCTTGACAGGGGACCTACTGAGTTGAATACTCAAACAAGATGTCCGCAAGGCCCCCAACCCGCCAGCGTCTCATCGACTCTGCTCTCTATCTCTTTTGGTTACAGGGATATACGGCCACTGGGATCGCGCAAATCCTAGAACGAGCACACGCCAACGCGGGTAGTTTCTATCACTTCTTCAAGACTAAGGAAGAGTTGCTGCTCGCTGTACTGGAGTTCTACATCCGCTCGCTGGACCCCGTGGTGGTTCAGCCGGTATTTGGCCGGACGGCCGATCCGATCGAGCGGGTGTTCGGGATTCTGGGCTTCTATCGCGGAAACCTGCTGGCTACCGGATGCAGCTACGGATGTCCAATCGGGAGGCTGGCGCTGGAGATTCCGGAGGAGCAGTTCAGAGTTCACAAACGGCTAGCGGACAACTTCGATGGCTGGACGGCAGCGGTTGAGAAATGCCTGAACGATGCCGCCGACCGCCTGCCGGCAGGCACGAATGCAAAAACGCTTGCGAAGTTCGTGCTGACGGTGATGGAGGGCGGCGTAATGCAGGCGAGGGCGCATCGGGCGATTGAGCCGTTCGACGCCTCTGTGGAACATCTGCGCGAATACTTCCGGCTGCTGGAAGAGCAGCGCGGGGCGGAAAAGAATTTAGATGCGAAAGGCGGGCAGCCATCCCCGGACGGCGCCGCAAACCCCAAGGAGGCAACATGAGAAAGGCAATCGCGTTATCCGCGGTGCTGGTGATGGCCGCGGTGGGAGTGTTTGGAAAGCAGGACGCGCCGAAGCCACCGGTGACGAAGCCCATCGCGCCTCTGGAGTGGCTGGTGGGCGGTGTGTGGACAGCGGACGCGGCGAAGATGGCTCCCGGGATGAGGATCGAGACGCGATACACTTGGTCGGACAACGGCGCGTACATCCGCTTCACCACGCATTTTGTGAGCCCGCAGGGAACGCTGAAGAACTACGACGGACATTTTTACTGGGACCCGGAGCAATCGTCGCTGGCCATGTGGTACATGGACGCGCGGAATCACATCACACAGGGAGCCGTGGCGGTGGATGGAGCAGTGACGCAATTCACATTTCGTGGGCAGGACTTCGAGGGGAAGATGGCCGACCTGCGCGTGCTCGTGGCGAAAAAAAGCAACGACGATTACACGTGGACGCTCGAGGAAAAACAGGCGGCAGGATGGGGGCAGTTGGCAAGTTTGGAGTATTTGAGGACGGCGGAGAAATAGAGTCTCCTTCGCGAAACGCTGCTGCGGGAGAAGAGGAACAGCAGGTTCCTCACCCTGCCGATGACGGCAGGGTTCGGAATGACAGCTTTCGCACGCGACACGGGATCAGTAACCATCCAGAGCCCCTGGGAGTGCGAAGGCAGGTGGGCGGCTTTGGTATAATTCCGCGCATGAAAACACAACTTTGCCGCGCAATCGCTCTGGGTTTGGCGTGGGTGCTGCTGCTGCCGACGGCGCCGATGTGGGCGACGTGCGGGGGCGGGGGCGGAGGAGGAATGGGCGGCGCAGATGAGCCTGCCTATCACGTGCCGTGGAAATTGTTGAAGGGGAGCGAGGCGCCGCTGAAAGAAGGACTGGTCCTGTACTGGTTTCCCGTGAGCCAGTTCGAACTCGACCGGTCCAGCCTGCGCAACTCGCGCACGCTGACGCTCTACGCCTCGCAATGCGTTGACCTGGAGATCGCCAGCCCATCGAGTGCCGCGGCACAGAAACTGGCCAAGGGCGAGACATTCCCCGTCGCGATTCTGGCCCAGCCGGACGACACGATAGTGGGAAAGACCGAAAATGTGAGCGGGAAGCTCCACGTGGAAGACGTGGAAAAGCTAGTGAACGGCGAAGTGAACAAACGAGAGTCGGCAGTAAAGGAACGCTTCGAGGAAGCGAAGAACAAGGCGAAGAGCGGGGACAAGGACGGCGCGATCGAGGGATTCCGGCGCGTGGTGGCGGACAAATGCATGTTCCCGGGCAGGGCTAAAGACGCGGCGAAAGAGCTGAAGAAACTGGGCGTCGCCGACGTGGGGCAGATGTTCGACGCGCCGGACTTTGACGCTGCGGTGGGCGCGCGCATCCTGGCGAAATTGAAAGAGGGGCTGGCGGCGGAAGATGCCGCCATGTATTCGGAAGCGGAGCGGCTGTACGCGGAAGCGCACCGCATGGACCCGGCGGACCCGACCCCGCTGCGTTACCTGGGCGAAGTGTACCGGCATCATCTGGGAGACTGGGAAAAGGCGCGGAGCACGTTTGAGGAAATCCTAGCGATGCCGGCGGACCCGCTGTCGCGCGCGGTGGCGTTGCATGGACTGGGGAAAATGACGATTCACGATGGCGAGTTCCAGAAGGGGCTGGCGTTGATGGAGCGTTCCGTGGAGACCTACCCGCTGGCGCTGGCGTACCGCAACCTGGCCGTGTACTGGAATTCAGAAGGGGACGCAGCGAAGACGGACTACTACGTGAAGGCAGCACTGGGCCTGGCGCCAAAGGATCCGTTCAACCTGGTGTTTGCGGCCGTGTTCCTGGCGGCGAACGGGCACGGAGATGAGGCGCAGAAAATCGCGGAGGCGAATCAGGGGCTGATGCCCGCGTCGTACAACCTGGCAGCGATTTATGCGCAGATGGGGCAGAAGGAGAAGGCGCTGGAGCTGCTGAAGCGGCACTTTTTCGAGTACGAGAGATATCAATCCGTGCGCAGCAAGGAAATGATGGAGGCGCGGGTGGATGCGGTGTTCGCGTCGTTGAAGAGCGATCCGGCGTTTGTGGCACTGACCGCAGGAGCGGATGGAAAGCTCGATGCCGGAAAGGCGATGAGCGAGCGGAGGTAGGGGATCAGCCAAACCTTCGTTCGAGAAGCAGATCCCTCGCTCCGCTCGGGAAGACAGCCTCACGCTCTGTGCGAGCGCGGACGATCACGGCAGCAGCATACCCCCAAGCACAATGAGCCTTTACAGCTCGGATTTTTGGACGAAGCAGACGCCGTAGAGATTCATCTGCCTGTCGGGGAGGAGCTGAACGCGCTGGACGCGAGCCAGCGAGAAGACATTTTCCGAGCCCTGCATGTAGGGCGCGGCGATTTCCAGCAGAGCGCCGGGGCGATAGGCGTTGTGGCTCAGGAAGCTGATGCCGCTGCGGGAGACATTGTCGACCTGCACGACATCGTCGATACCGAAGCCGGGCTCGCGTACGCAGGCGGTCATCTTCATCTTGACGCGCGCGTGTTTGCGGGATGCGCGGGCCTTCGCGGGTTCCGCTGCCGGCCGGGCAGACACTCTGGGAGGCGGCTCGGAAAGTTTGCGCTTGTCACCGGAGGCTTCATGGGCAGCGAGGTTCCACACGGTCGGCTCGCCGCACCACTTGCAGGGGCGGGTGAGATGCCGATTGGCTTGGAAGACATCGCACTCGAGGGGGGTGAGCGAAGCGAGCTCGCGGCCCCGGCAGACGTTGCATTCAAGCCAGCGCTGGGAGCGCGATTTGTCGGAGTCGGCGGGCCAGGGAAAGTTGACGTTCCAGAGCCTGAACTCGGGGTCGATCAAGGCGATGCCGTAAACACGGGAGTCGGGCTTGGAACTCACTTCGCCGATGATGCGCGCCTGAGCCTCCGTGCCGGTGGCCAGGTTGCGTACGGTAATCTGCTGCATGGGCGCCAGACGGTGAGTGGAGATGATGGCCGCGCCTTCGCGGCAGAGCACCTGCGTTTGCGTCATTTCCATGAAATCCTGGCCGGTGATCTCGGTACCGAACACTTGAATGGGCATGGCGATGGAGATGCGTTCGCCCTGGCGTTCTTGCTGTGATTTCATTCGTTCCTTCTTCCTTCGAAGGCTTGGCGGCCGAAGGAGCGCCTATAGGGGACCAGCAGTGCGCAAAACGCAGTGCCGCGACAGCGGTCCCTCTGGTGGCTGCAATGGAACACCCCGCCGAAAAGGTATCGGGCAGGCTGGGGCGCGCAGCCTTCACCCCGAAGCGTATTGGGCGGAAGCAGGGCGCACAATGGGACGAAGGTACCCCCGGATCGACTCGCTGTCCTTCCCAAGGGGCGGGGTGCGCGATATGAATCGGCGAGCGCGGGGCCCGAAACTTCCTTCGGAGAACAGGGTTATAGTAGTGGCGATGTGGGCTGCCTGGGACGAAGCTCAGGCGTTTCCGGGCAGACCAGCCGAACAATCGAAGACGAACCAGGAGTGTGGACACCATGCGCTTTCTGAAACCGATATTTTTGATCTTCGTGGCTTTCTTGATCCTGGGCATACCTGCAGCCTCGCAGGCGCAGGTTGCCGTGGGGATTTCCGTGCATGTAGGACCGCCGGTGCTGCCTATCTATGAGCAGCCAGCGATTCCGGCGCCGGGATACATCTGGACGCCGGGCTACTGGGCGTACGGACCCGCGGGCTACTACTGGGTGCCCGGTGTGTGGGTCGAGCCGCCTTCGGTGGGATTGTTGTGGACTCCGGGCTACTGGGGCTGGGGAGGGGGAGTGTATATGTGGCACGGCGGCTACTGGGGCCCGCACGTGGGATTCTATGGCGGGATTAACTATGGGTACGGTTACACGGGAGTTGGATTTGCGGGCGGATACTGGCGGGGCGGCGCGTTCTACTACAATCGCGCATACGCCAACGTAGGAACGAACACGACGATCGTTCATAACACCTATAACACGACGGTTGTAAACAACAACACGACGGTGAACCGGACCGCATACAACGGCGGGCCCGGCGGCGTGGCCGCGAAGCCAACCACCGCGGAGCTGACGGCCGCGCGCGAGAACCACGTGCAGCCCACAGCTCTGCAGACACAGCACCAGCAGGCGGCGAGCACGAACCGAGCGATGCTGGCTTCGACGAATCACGGCCAGCCCTCGGTGGCGGCAACATCGAAGCCGGGAGTGTTCAAGGGCGCGGGCGTGGTTTCGGCGCACCCGGTGAGCGCGGCGCAGACTCCCGCAATCACAGGAGCGGTGAAGGGGAGCGCGTCTGGGTTCAACAGCCAGGCGAATGCCCACACCTCGTCGCAGGCGCAGGTGAATCCGAACGCAGCGAAGACGACGCAGCCAACCTATGGCGCACAATCGTCGAAGGCGGCGAAAGCGACGCAGCCAACCTATGGCGCACAATCGTCGAACGCGGCGAAGGCGACGCAGCCGACCTATGGCGCACAGTCGTCGAAGGCGGCGAAGACGACGCAGCCAACCTACGGCGGGCAGAACGCGACACATACGCCGTCCGGCGTGCAGCCGCAAGCTCACCCGCAGCAGCAACATCAGGCGCAGCCGCAGGAGCATCAGCCGGCGAAGAGCCAGGGTGAACAGCACGAGGGCAAGCCGCATAAACCGCGGGGCTAAGCGACAAGGCAAAGGAGATAGGACGGAGGGCCGGGCGCTCGCGCCCGGCCTTTTCGTTTTGTAGCGCTCGCTGAGCCTGGTGGAGCCTGGGCTGTTTCCGGTGTCCGGCCGGAAGATGGCAACACTTCCGGTAGTGTCCTAATTTTCGTGAACGGCTCACGTATAGAATTCATGATTGGCCTTCTACTTGCAAGGAAACTACGCGCTTTGTGGAGGCCAACAAAATCTTCCCTTGGGCGATGACACTATGAGATTTCCTGAAAGCATCCAAAATGGAGAGATTCAAAGAGGTCACATTTCTCGGTACCAAGACAGTTTCCGTTACCTGTTCGTTATGCTCCTCGCCTTCTTCATCGAAGTAGTGATCTATCTCTCCCGTAGGTTCCTGATATGAAGGCCATTCCGGTATTCCCCAAACTTGAAAATGTAGCCATCCTTCTTTCGCGCTTCCTCTGACCAGCGGGTGTTCGGCTGACACCATTTCCGACAAGTCTTCCATGTGGGCGTCAATGACCACATGCGATTTCCAAGGAACCGGATCGTCGTCGTCGGTTTCGTCGTGTCCGACGGCGTATCCCGTCGCTTTGAGATGCTTGTTCTTGTCGTATACCCGTTCCCCAACTACAAGACTAAGCCTATAGTCATGTAAAGTTGTGGGCGCGTCGGCAACCAAATTGTTGACGAACACCTTTACAAAACAATCCGCGATTCCCGGCTTAGGATTTATGATTACATCCCTTATTTCTAAATGAAGTTGTGGCAATTTACCGTCTATTTGAGCTTGCAGTTTCTCGGCTTTCTCGCGTTCCTTAAGCCAAACCCGAGCAGCGGCTACCGTATACACTGCTATTGCAGCCCCACCACAAAAGGCCTTATAGATGGGCTTAGAAGCCCAAAACGAAGCTATACCGAGAGCTACTGAGATGGAGCCACTCATTTTTGCCACCCAGTCTTGCCAAACAGCAGACAAGAATTCCCGAATTCTAGGCATAGTGGGAGCGATGATCTCACACGTCCATTTATCATGGGAGCAGTTCCTCCAACTCCCAAATATGGTCCGTAATTCCCGCTGCCATTGCGGGAGTGACTCGAAGTGTCTGATGAATCCGTGCAAAATTGTAATAGGCGAAGTGAAGTGCAATCGCCGCTTTCAGGTTTTCTAGCTTCTTGCTGAATCCGTTTGTGAGTCGGGTGAAGCGGCGAATCTGCATTCGGATGGTTAGGTTCTGGCGCTCAATGTACGAGGTGGAGATAGCGGAGGGTTTCGGCGCTCCCATGACCGCCATTGGGATTGTCGCCATGACACGCACCGGCTCATACCAGTCCCGGCTATCGCTCGATGCTTTGGGCTGGCCGTATAGCTTCACCAACTGTGCGTAATCCACGTCCACGCCGAACGCATCCTCTACCGCGTTGATATAGGGGCGGAATCCATCCGTGGTCAACTGAACGCGATTTGCGAGCCGTTCCTTCAAGTCTTGCATGAAGTAGTGTGCAGTCGCAGCGTCGCGCTTTCCTACGAGATGGGAGATCACCAGCTTGGTATCAGAGTCCATTCCAACAAACACGTACTGATCGCCCATCTCGGCGTGATTATGGTGGCCGTTGAGCCGCGCTTGCTTCACGAAAACAAAGGTCCAAATTTCGTCTACCTGGACACGCTGCGCCCTGACGTGGCGAACCCTCTCACTTAGCAACTTAGCGCACGCTCGGCCTACATTTACCCCCAGCCGCATGATGGTGTCGCGGTGGACGCCCGTCATGCGCTCTATGCTCCGAATGCTGTTTCCTTCCACTAGAGCGCCGATGACGGCCAATCTCTCGTCTTGGGCCAGAATGTTCATATCGGAAGTAATTGTACGTGAGCGGCTCACGTATGTCAAGAGAAAAATGAAACTATTTTTGTTGACTACGAGAGCCGTTCTGGTATAAGCTCTCAGCGTGGCGAACATTTCAGCGGAGTTGCGGGCGCACCTAGCGAAGTTAGGGCGCAAGGGCGGCAAGAAGGGTGGCCCGGCTAGGGCAGCGGCTATGTCTGCCGAGCAACGGAGCGAGGCTGCGCGTAAGGCGGTCATAGCAAGATGGGCCAAAGTTAAGAAGAAGCAGGACTAGATCTCACCATTTGCCGGAGAAAGTCCTTCTTCAGAGTGGTCCTCCTCTCTCCATTCCTCTTGTTGACGTTCGATTTCGGCGTCGATGAGTCTTTGGATTCTCTCGCCCCGCTGCTCCGAGATGCCGATGACCAATTTACCGAAGGAATCTAAGGCTTCCTGAATGGCATTAAGACGGGCGCTCGCGTCTCCATGCAAGAGGAGGATTGGGCGGAGAGCACGTTTAAGCCGTAGATAGTCCTGTTCGATCTCTTGCAAAGAAGCGTGTCGGATCGGATCACTAGGGAATATGTTCCAATTCCCGCGATCATAAAGAAGGAGTATTTGAGAGTCCTTGCCGACCCCGTATCCGTAAAGTTTAGCTTCCGCTAAAATATAGGCAGCCATCAAAGCCGTTTGCTCTACAGTCATATCCGCTCTGAAAAGTTCCGCTCCCATCGTGCGCGCCATGATCTGTCCCGCTCCTATGAATCCTTCTGTCACAGGACTTACCAAACCGTCTTCAACTTCAAATAGCTGGCGTCTTCCTTGATTCCCCCGTCCAAAGAACAGACACATTAGGAGAGATGACTCAGCCTCGTAAGTCTCGCCCGCGTATGTCCGGTGAATTACTAACGCTTCTTCTTCTAGCGCTTGGATTACGGCCTTTGCGCTGTCTCCAGCGCCGCTGATACGCGTAAGCAGCTTTTGAATTACCATCGCACAGAAGTTGACGTTCCCTGCCAATGCAAAAGCTGGCCTAAAGTTTAGCTTTTGGTAGCTTTTGATCTTCGACCCGGGGAATTTAATCAACCCCGGCATAGTGATCTCGGTATCGGCGCATAGCACTACGCCGTCATCGCACCTAAACCCAGCAGCGAGAGTCATTTTCGCCCCCTTCATATGAAGGGGATTATCTGGCTTATTCTTGCGCCGGGGAAGAGGAGAAGGGAGATACCACTCAAACGGTGGCCTAATCACGCCCCACCGCCCACTGAATCCAAATTAGGACAGCACCACACTTCCCTCCGGCTCGGCATCCGGGTAGAGTAAGAAGTAGGGTTCACCCTGCAGCGGCGATATACCGTGCTTGCGAGAGCCTGCGGGGTGCCAGTCCATACCCGGGCGGACTACAGGAAAGAAGAAAGATGAGGGGAAAGCTCCAAGTAACGTGCACGGTGGCGCTGACGTGCGCGTGCACAGGCTGGGCCATGGCGCAGGACGCGCCTCCGGCTCCGGCACCGGTTCTCAAGACCCGTACTGTCGCCACGCGCGCGGCGGCTGGCGTATCGGCACCCGAATCCGCTGCGGCGCTGCCCGTGAGGGAGGTTCCCCTGATCGTCCCTCGAGGCGCTCCGCTCCAGATCCGGCTGGACCAGGAAGTACGCGTGAAAAAAGCCGGGCAGACGGTGCATGGCAAAGTGACTGAGGCCGTCTATGCATTTGATCGCATGGTGATCCCTGAGGGAACCGAAGTGATGGGTCGAATCATGAAGCTCGAAGACATTTCCGGGGGACGGCGAACTCTGTCGGCGCTGGACGCAGACTTCACTCCCTATCACAAGCTCGTGCTGGAATTTGATGAACTGGTGATGGCCGACGGCACACACCGGGCGCTGCAAACCTCGGTGATGCCGGGGGCGGGACAAATAATGGAGTTCGTAACGGCGAAACAGGGAGACAAGAAGGGAGCGGTATCGGCGGAGTTCGAAAAGGCCAAACAACAGGCCAAACAAGCGTGGAACGACGCGAAGAAACAAGTGACCGAGCCGGGCCGGATGCACCGCCTCGAACGGTACCTGGTGGCACAGCTTCCCTTCCATCCACAGTATCTCGATGCGGGGGCGATGTTTTCCGCGGAGCTGGAGGAGCCGCTGGATTTCGGCACTACGCCGTTGACTGGGCAGATGGTGGCGAGCATGTGCCAGAGGCCGGCACTGGGCAGTCTGGTGCATGCGCGGCTGATCACTCCGCTGAGTTCCGCGACGGCGAAGGACGGAGAGCCGATCGAGGCGGTCCTGACGCGGCCGCTGTTCGATGGGGAAAATTTGATCCTCCCGACGGGGAGCAGCTTGAAAGGAACGGTTCTGGAGGCACATCCGTCGGGAAAGTTGCGTCACAACGGGGATCTCCGCGTCGTTTTCCATCAACTGCAGCCACCCGATTGTCAGGCGCAATGGGTGAATGCGGTGCCCGTGGGAGTGGCGGCAGCCCGGGCCGAGCACCTGGAACTTGATTCCGAGGGTGGGGCGAAGGCCACGTCGGCGCCGACGCGTTACCTTGACACGGCGCTGGCGCTTGGATTGGCTGCGGCTTCTTCAGGCACCGACGGGGACGCTCAGGATGGAGGAGGAAACGTAGCAGGGAACGCGAGCAACAGAGCGGCGGGCGGGGTCGGCGGATTCAAATTGGTGGGCCTGGCGGTGAGCCTGGCGGTGAAATCGCAGCCGCTGGGAATGGCCATGGGCGCACTAGGCGCCAGCCGGTCGATCTATAAAAACTTTCTGAGCCAGGGACACGAGGTCGTGTTTCCGAAAAATACGGCCATGGCCATGAGCGTCGGGGGACATCCCGCACCTGAACGCGGCTGCAGCGTCCCCGCGAGCGATGCGACTCCGGAACAGATGGAGAAGGCCGCGGCCTGCACTCTGCGGAATCTGCGAATCAATTAATCACTCTGCTGGCGAGCTGTTCTAGGAAGCCCGCGCTGCCGCGAGTTGCGGCTCGGAATCTTCCACGGGCTTGAAGTGTCGCGTGAACCACTCCGCAGCGACTCGGGCCACTTCTTCCAGCGTTCCCGGCTCCTCGAACAAATGCGTGGCGCCAGGAATGATGAGCAGTTCCTTGCCGGGGCATTCGAGCGCCGCCAGTGCCTCGCGATTCATTCCGATCACGGGCTGGTCGCGGCCGCCGACGATCAGGAGTGTGGGCGCGCGAACAGCGCGGAGTGCTGCGGCGGCGAGATCGGGCCGTCCGCCGCGGGAAACGACAGAAGAGACGGCGTCAGGCAGTTCAGCGGCCGCCACAAGAGCCGCGGCAGCGCCCGTGCTGGCTCCGAAATAACCGATGCTGAGGCCTTTCGTGTCCGCAACCTTCAGGACCCACTCGGTGGCGCCAATCAGGCGCTTGGCAAGAAAAGGAATGTCGAAACGAAGCTCCGCGGTGCGTTGATCGACAGACTCTTCCCGCCGAGTGAGAAGATCAAACAGGAGAGTGGCGATCCGGTGTGACTGGAGGAACTGCGCGACGAATCGATTGCGCGGGCTATGGCGGCTGCTGCCGCTTCCGTGCGCGAACAGGACCAATCCGAGCGCGCCGCCGGGTATGGCCAGGGTGCCTTCCAGCGTGGCGCCGCCCACGTCAATCAAGACCTCGCGCTGGTGAACGCTCCACTCCGGGTTTCGGACTGAGACCATGGCGTGGCTCCTTTCTCCAGCGCTAGGGAGCGTGTCCTAAGCGTTCTGAAGAGCAGGCTGCGGGGCGAGACGAAGCAGTTCCTTCACTTCCTCGTCGGTGACCTGCGAAAAGTCTTCGTAGAACTGTCCGATGGCGTAAAAGAATTTCGGTGTTGCGACGCAGACCAACTCGTCGACTTCGCGCCGCAACCGGACGCAGGTGGCTTGTGGCGCGACGGGAACTGCCACGACCAATCGGGCCGGCTTCGACTGGCGCAAGGCACGGATGGCCGCGAGCATGCTGGAGCCAGTGGCGATACCGTCGTCGATCAGCAGCACGGTTCGACCCTCGAGCGCGAGAGGAGTTCGGCCACCACGATAGAGATGTTCTCGCCGTTCCAGTTCCTTCCTGGCTGTCTCGGTGACCTCGTCGATTTGTTTTTCGGTGATCTCGAGGCCCGTGACAATTTCACGATCGAGGACGCGCACATTGCCGCTGGCGATTGCACCGAAGGCGAGCTCTTCGCGGCCGGGAACGCCGAGTTTTCGAACGACGAATATATCCAGTGGCATGTGGAGCGCGCTGGCGACTTCAAACGCGACCACCACGCCGCCGCGCGGAACTCCAAGCACGACTGCATCCTTGCGGTCCTGGTAGGTGCGGAGTTGCTGTGCGAGCTTGCAGCCGACATCGGTGCGATCCACGAAGATCCACTGCTCCTCGCCGAAAGGCATAGCCACCTCCCTCCGCAGATGCGCGACGAGCTGGAGGCACCCCCCTCGCGGGAACGAGCTGCTCCCCAGGCTCTCTCTCCTTTTTACCCCGATACCATTCTTGAGGCAGTTCGAGCGCGGCCGCAGTGAACGGAGTCACAGGCGTCTGTGACGCGAGGCACTCCGCACGCAGGGAAAAACCAGGCGTGGCGATGTGGCAGAAGCCAAAACGATACAATCCGACTGGACGAAAACCAGGGGCAAGGTCAGAATGACCGCGCTTATTGTGCTCGCCGGCGAATGCCCGTAACCAAGCAACTAGGAGATCTCGCGGAGCGCTATACGGCAGCGTGGTGCAGCCGGTCTGCGACGAGTGTCGCTGCGCTTTACTCGCCCGAAGGATCGCTGAGCGTTAACGCGGGGCCGGCGGCGTGCGGCCGGGCTGCGATTGCCGAGGTGGCGCAGGGATTCATGACGGATTTTCCTGACCTGCACCTACGGATGGATGGTCTAGCGGTAGCAGGAGACCGGTTTGTATATCGCTGGACGCCGACCGGCACCAACACAGGGCCGGGCGGGACCGGGAACCGAGTCCATATCAGCGGCTTCGAGGAGTGGCGGGTCGGCGCCGACGGGTTGATTGCCGAGTCGCGCGGCCAGTTCGATGCGGTAGAGTACCAGCGCCAACTCAAACACGGCGCCGACTGATGCACGTGCCGGTACGTTCTGTAACCCATGTGTCCGGGTCGGACCCAATAAAAGTGGCGCGCCCGGAGGGATTCGAACCCCCGACCCTCTGCTTAGAAGGCAGACGCTCTATCCACCTGAGCTACGGGCGCGCGGGGATCGGAACTCTGATTCTAAAGCACTTCCCGACTTTGCCGCTACTCCAGTTCCTCATTTACGGCGCCTACTGTACCAAAACTGTACCAGAATGCGGTCACTGGACCATGGCTGTACCTGATTCCAGTGCCATTTCATTCGCCTGACGGTTGAGCTTCTCCAAAGCTTCTCTTTTCATCTGCAACTTCATTTGCGAATACTTCTTGAAGACTTGAGAGTCGCCTTGTCGAAGTAATTGGGTGACCCATTCGTCCGCCACGCCACCTGCGCTTAGCCGAGTGGCATAGGTCGAGCGCAAGTCGTAGATTCGAAAGTAAGGAATCTTTGCCCTTCGAAGAGTGTGACACCAAACGGTCTTCAGACTCCTTTGGTGCCCCGTTGAGTTCAAGTCACTGGGAAAGAGAAAGGGCCCCTCCCCGGCCATTGCCATCTGATCGCGGAACGCTTCCACAGCAAGCGGAGTGAGGGGTACGTCAGCAACACCGTTTGGGGTCTTCGAGTCCGGGATTTGAACTACGCCGTTTCGGAGGTCTACCTGGTCCTTCTTCATCGGCGTGAGTTCCTTGTAGACCCGGAGGCCGGTCTCAGTGATGATCCGAACGATGTTCCCGAGGTATCGCGGTGCATGACTCTCGATCCGTTTCTGCTCCGACCATGTGAGATAGTGCGGCCGGAACAGGCCTTGGACAGGCACGGGAAATTCGACGCCTGAGCAGGGGTTTGCAGGCAGGAGTTTTTTTCGAACCGCGACGTTTAGCATCCGCCGCAGAACCCTGAACTCCTGATGTACGGTGGTTGGCTTGAGCACTCCTCGTTCTGTGCAGCCGCGGGAAGTTCGGAACCGAACCGGTTCCCGAAGGCGCCTACGAAGATACAACTCCACTTGGTCCGCACTGAGCTCTACCAGCTTCGTTGTATCCCACACAGACTTGAGGTGCTTCGCGACACGCATGTTGGCTTGGTGAGTCTTTTCAGCGCGCATGGGTGGCTTCGAGTAATTCTCCAGAAAGAAGTCCACCCACTGGCCAAGACTCAAGGATTCCCCCTTGCGTACAGCTTCGAGAAGATTGTTGTCTCTTGCATTCAGCCGTTCTCTGAGCTTCTTTTGGGCTTCGTGCCAGTCTTCCGTCCCGGTGGACTCACTTCGGCGGATTCCATTCCGGTCCCTGTAATGGATCCACCAGACTTTCGTCTCCTTTCTTCGATAAACGCATCCGTCGTGATTTCGCCTTCTAGCCATTCTCCATCTCCTGTTTGAAGGAAGCGCGGAAGGGCTCGAGATCCGATCTCAGAAACCGGATATTGCGGCCCATCACGCGGAGATGGGGAATCTGCTTTCGCTCAACCCAAAGATACACAGTCTGAGGACTGACACCAAGGAATTTTGCTGCCTGCTTCACGGTCAGCGGGCATTCGTTCTCCGCCAGGGATGGAGTAAATCGCTCTTTGACGGCAGCTTCGCTCATGGGATTTCCCGTCGGAATTCACTGTGCGGGGGAGACTTGCAGCTCTGCTCCAAGGCGGATTTGTACAGCTGTAAGTCTCTTTTTTCCAGATTGGCCTCTTTCGCCGAATGCGCTGTTCCTAGCTCTCATCTGATTCCTCTTCGCTGAAGCAAGGTTCGGACGAACAGGAAGGCCAAACACACCGCATACCGCACTGCGCCTGCTCACCGGCCAATGGCTGAAACATTCCTCGAGGACCAGCACCGCGGCGACCCGGGCTCGCTCCAAAGACGAGCACCGTCCAGGAACACTCTCGCTGCCGAATGACGGTTTTCGCGACGTATTTACGAAAGTTACGAATTGGAGGCGAACGGCATGTCGAACATCGGAGTGAACAAGGTAATTCTCATCGGGAACGCAGGACAGGATGCGGAGGTGAAATCCACGTCCAGCGGCAAGAACGTGGCCAACTTCTCGCTCGCCGTTAACGAGGGTTTCCGCGACAGGTTGGGGAAGTCCGGCCAGCGGGTGGAGTGGGTACGCTGCGTGGCGTGGAACAAGCTGGCGGAAATCGCCGGAAAGTACGTCAGCAAGGGGCGGCTCGTGTTTGTCGAGGGACGGCTTCAGACGCGTCAGTATGAGACTCACGAGGGGGCAGAGAAATCGGTCACCGAAGTCGTTGTGACCACTCTGCGAGTCCTTACCGGCGGCAAGAACGAAAGCCCTGCGCACAGCGACGGAGACGCTCCGACGGAAGCTGCACCGGAGGCTGAGGTCGGGGACATCCCTTTTTAGGGCACCCATCCCCTGCAGACAAACACGGCAAGCGGGCTGGGCCTGGCTCAAATGAAACTCAAGTCCAGCCCGTGTTGTCTGGGCCACTACAGAAGACAGGTTCGGGCAGTGGAAGTGCGCGATCGGGGCGTTCAATCGATGGCCTCCGCGTATTCAACTGCTTCGCCCAGGCGCAGCTTCAGCTCCTTGAGCCATACCCTTGGGTTGACACCGTGGACGATACGGCCAAGGAACCCCAATCGCTCGGCGACGTTTTCATAGTTGTGGCGAATGGCATCCTTCGTGACGCTCGCGTATAGAGCCAAGAAGGCGCTGATGTTTGCTGGCTTCGCGAACAGGTAGGTGGCGTGGCCGAGTTGAGGGGTCTCCGCGATCACCGCTTTCTCAAGGTCGAAGACGTACTCTGACTGGTAAAGATAGAGGCGTCGCGCGCGCCTGGAGAGCTGCTTGTAGTAGAAGGCATCGTAGTCGGGTTTCCAGGTGATTAGGGCGACATCGAAGTCGCCTGGGATGCCCAGTCTCGCGCACAGTCGTTGCAGCTCCTCCCTTTCGACAGGCGCGGAATCGATCCGCGAGCGGACCTGTTCCAGGGCGGGCGCGAACTGACCGAAGCGGCGATAGGTATTTTGAGCTTCGGCGATCTGTTCAGAACTGTTGCCGGGCAGCGTCACTTCGAGTCGGCTGGGAAGCGCGGTTTCCCATCGGGTGAGCTCCCAGGAATCGCCGCGGTAGCGGTACTTTCCGCTTTGGACGAGTGTGGCTTGGACGGAAACCTTGGCACCGAGCAAATGCTTCCACTGATTCCACGTAGGGTCCCAGGCGAGGGGCAGGGACGCCTGGTCGAACGTGACTTCGAGCTTGCGCTGAGGGTCGCGGTAGATGGCGTGGCCATCGTAGAAGACGGTTTGCCTCAACGGGGCGCGGAAACGCCGTCGTTTCTGTTCAGGCAGGAAAGCCAGAACCCGTGCGGCGTAGAAGGCCGAGCCGTCACGAGACAGTTCGCCGGCAACCAGAAGGGACCCGAAGCCCCCATTGGGGAAAATCACGGGCGCCGCGGGATCGGCCAGGAGAGCATCATAGCAGGCGCGCAGGTCGGGCCGCGCAAGGATGTTGAAGGCGCGTTCCATTGCGGCGAGGTACTGTGGAGACGCGTGTGCAGCGCGCAATTCCAACGTGCGCATCTTGAATCCCAGACGCAGCTCGACGGGAGAGACATCCGGTTTGACTCCGAGCAATTCATAGAAGGACGGTTGTTTGTCCCATGCGCACCGGCGGTTTGCGACGTAGAAATAATCCCTCAACATCTCGCAGCGCAGGTGGACGTGATTAATCCCTAGTTGCTTGCCCAGCGGCTCCGCAGAAACGAAGAAGTTCCCTCCCTTGTCCTTCTTTGGCTGAGTGACGTAGCCCACCTGAACCTGGAGCATGTCTCGTCTGAATGGCTGTTGAGCGGGCACTCGAACGTAGAGTTCGGAAACGCTGTCAGGCATTCCGACCGGAAATCGGACTTCATCACCGGAGCGGATGAAGGCCGCCAGGAACTTCGAGAGCAGTATGCTGGTGCCGTCGGTGAAGGCACACTCGATCCTGTCGCCCTTCGAAACCGTCTTGAGTACCCGGCGCAGACACAAGGCCGACTCCGGTAGCGCGCCCGCATGGACTGTTGCGGCCATTTCGACGCGGAACCTAGCACCGTCCGCTGTGCATGGCAAAAAAGTGAGGGTGGGCGACACAACTAATTGTCAGCGCAGGAGTTATTGCATCGCGGTTGCAGTATGCCGGGGATGTCGGGCCTAATTATCGGAGTACGAGTCCTGGACAGTTGAGAGCCAAGTATGCAGCCCTTTCCATTCCTTCTTTAGTTGCTCATCCTTGACGCGGTTTGCTTCCGCCGCTGCAAGATCCACCAGTTCATCCAACTCCTCGAGGGTGAAGTGGTAGACAGGTGGTGAGTTCGGCTTGGGAACGATCCGCAATCTGCCTCTAAGTCTTTCCTCGGCAAAACTGTGCTCTAGAAACAACTGGCGCTCGCGCTCGTTCAGATCCAAGGGAACTATCTCCTCCTCCCTACCGGGCTTGGGTGCGCCTTTTGGCCTTTCATCTAACCGCGATGGCAAGCGGACCGCCGACGCGCCAGCGAGCGCCCGATTCGATTGAGGCTCGGGGTATGCCACCACGTTCGCGCCAGACTTCTTGCGAGAGCAGAATGTCCGGTGCAATCGCTCATTAATGGCGTCAAGAGAAAACGATGCCGGATCGAACGGGCCCTGCCACTGCAAACTGTCCTCCTGCTCCCCGCGTTCGGGGTGCGAGATCGCCTCGAGGAACCTTGCGTATCCGGACGGGCCACCCACGTTTTCAGGAGGTGCTCTGCGTTCGCCAGCGAGGCAGCGCGGATACTGTGCTTGGGGCTCCGGTAAAACGATGGACTCTAGTAATAGGTCGTGCCACCAGCTATCGCCGAAATCGTAGTGGTAGGCGAAGCGAGTCCCGACCCTTGGGACTACATTCCGCAGTCGCTCCCGACGCTCATCGATGGCTTTCCGGTCACAAAAGAAATCGTCCTCCGGATCAGGGAAGCCGTAGGCCCGGCGTTCGATGATGAACTCATGGAGGTGACAGTCTTCCCAGCCCAGCGCGACCTGCAAGACGCGGTGCAATTGAGTAAGTGTCGCGTCTTCCCAGATCTGGATGCGACGCCAGATCGGGGGCTCGACATCATGAACAGTAACTTTAATTTGGTAAACCGCACGTCTTCTCTGTTGAGCCATCGCCGGACCTTTCCCTCCGCAGTCGCGCGCCAACTCGGTATGCAAGCATCGGGATTCTGCCCTCAATTGGGGGCAACAGGGACTAAATCACCGACCATTATAGGGGGAACCATGCGGCTCGCTGGAAGACAGCAATTGGGTTTTTACCCATTGCCTTTGGCAGAAGCGACTCGAATCCGAGGGTACTTGCAATTCATCGCAGAGGGCTGCACGGCGCTTGACCCCTGCATCGGGGAGGGCGCGGCCTTCGCTCAGATCACGAACGGAGCCCAGGTTCAACGCTACGGAATCGAACTCGACGCGAATCGAGCAGAGCAGGCGCGCACGACCGCAGGCGAAGTGATCCACGGAAACTGTTTTGACGTGCAGTGTCCGGTGGAATCGTTCTCGTTGGTCTACCTGAATCCACCATACGACTTCGAGCTTGGCGAGCAGAAGTCGGAGCGCATCGAGCGACTGTTCTTGGAGCATGTCTATCGCTGGCTGAGGCCTGGTGGAGTGCTGGTCTTGGTCGTGCCGAGCGTACGGGTTGGAGAATGCAATGGCGTGCTCTCATCCCATTTCCGCGACGTGCGCGTGTACCGCCTCACCGAGCCCGAGAGCGTCCGCTACAAGCAGATTGTTGTGTTTGGCGTCCGTCGCACCCGGCGTGAAAGGGAGCGTCTCCAGGACAACGACATCACGCGGGCCCGGCAGTCGTATGCGTCGCTCGCCAGGGATGCAGAGCGACTCCCTCCACTGCCCGAGGAGCCTGATCATCAGTACCCTATTCCATCCGGTGCGCCAGTGCGCTTGGTCTACCGCGGCCTTCCTTTGGACCAGATCGAGGACCTCCTTCCGAAATCGTCGGCGTATCGCCAAGCCGCCGCAGTGCTTTTCGCACAGCAGGCAGACCTCAATGGGCGCCCACTGACACCTTTGCATGGTGGCCACGTAGGGCTGCTCTGCACGGCGGGAATGCTCAACGGGATTTTCGGAGAAGGGGAGATACGACATATCGCGCATTGGCAGTCGGTCAAACTCGTGGACAAGTCCGAAGAGGAAGAAGACGGGAAGACAGTCATTCGAGAGAAAGAGCGGTTCTCGAACGAACTGACGCTGGTGTTTTGCACCGGGGAGATTGCCAGCCTCAAGTAACTCGTTGGCTGGAGAAAGGAGGCCAAACCAAATGGCTGATCGGTGTTACTCCACGCTCGTTTGCGCCCAGCGGGACAAAGACATCTTCGAGAAGATGGGCTACAGACTCGACGGGTCAGAAGCAATGTCTGCAGACGGAAATGAAATACCGGGTGCCATCGTGATGGTGGATGAGGAAGCCAACGAGGGAAACTACGATGAACTGACCGCGCTCAGCGGGATTCCCTTCTTGGTGTGCAACGGTTCCTGTCCAGGTGCTCTCGGTGACCACCTCATCGTTTCGGATGGCAAGGAGTGGCATTACTGCGAAGCCTTGCATGAGAGCAACTATCCGGCTGTACGAGTGGAATTCGGCGGCGTTATCCGTGGTTCAGAGGTGGACGACGCAACGAAATACTGGACGGTATATTCAACCGCTGTGGCCGAGATTAAGAGAGCTGCCCTGCCGAGGACATGCCCGACAATGAACGAAACCAGTTCTACTGCCCAGAATCCCACCTTCGCTTCCACGAAGTGACCTGCTCCGGTCATCTCCAAACCCCAACTGAACAATTGTGTGCGAGCTGTCACGGGGCAGCTCACGCGCAGTCTTTGGAAGCGTGAAAGTGAAGCAAAGAATGGTTCGAGGAAACAGGCATGCAAAACGCACACGAACGGTTTGGAACGCTGGAGTTCACCAAACGCGTGAAGGACACGACAACGCGGGTTCGGGTCTACATGGATCGGCTCATTGTTGAAGTGGGGAAGGAAGAGCATCGGTCGGCGGGCGTACACCTTCTCTCGGTGATGGGGAGTGACGCGGAGATCGCCGCTCTGTGGGCAGGAGTGACGGAGGGAGCAGTCTTCCAGATTCAGATTCCGGGGCGCTCAGTATTCACGGGTTCTTTAGGCCCTGAGGCGCAATGCTTTCGCGGGAGTGTGGCGGTTGCTGGCAGGAACCATCCAGCCCGGCACTTGGTGGCTGTCTCGGCCGAGCTAGCCAAGACGAAGCCTGGTGCCGACCGGGAGGGCGCACGGACGATTCTTTGCGACGATGACCCGGTGTTTGTGCTCTATCGCGTGGCGTCGCGATATGGCCTTCCGGTTGTCCCAGAGTGGTCCCCGTGGTTTATGCGCGAACTCAACCAGCGAAAGGCGATCCGGCCCTTGACGGGACTGGGATGCTCACCCGTGGTGGTGAGCGGAAACAAGGCCACCTTCCTCAAGTGGATCGGCAAGGCGTTACGAGAGGGCATGATCCGGATACCGGGGGAAACTGGTTCGATCACTTGGAAGTTGCCGAGCAATTTCCTCCAGCACTCGACCTTGGAGGCAGCGGTGGCGATACCTCTGGCGACTTAATGCTGTTGCGCTAGAAAGGACCAAGGAGGGATTTGTGCGAGTTGTTCTAAGAACCTGGAGCAGCAATCCCGAATACAGTGGTGGCTGCGATTACGCGGTCGTGGAACTCGATGCGGAGTTCGCGAAACTTGCTCTGCGACGAATCAGTGTCCTATGCGAGCAAAAGGCCATCGATTCTTCGCTGTACGAGACGTATTACTGGGACTCCTCGGCGGAATATTTTAGTCCTTGGGTCAACCGCGCCAGCCCGCCGACCGAAGTCCAGGAGTCAGGTGTGGAGCTGGAGAAAACGCTCGATGACCTTGAAGTTGACATGCGGGAGGTGGTCACTGCGCCAGCCGCCTTTCGGGTCCGGGAGAGCCAAATTGGAGCCGTAGAGTGCGCCCAGATGATCGTGCGCGAGGAGGGCATCGCATTCAATGCGCTCCTAAGGCACAC
>Ga0187803_10000051_pt1 | contig 49944 bp, 41 predicted proteins | sample NC_wetland_sal_i_2_FD_132425 | JGI IMG/M metagenome (GOLD analysis project Ga0187803, IMG submission 132425) | Wetland sediment microbial communities from Neuse River Estuary, North Carolina, USA - Control_3 | ecosystem: Environmental > Aquatic > Freshwater > Wetlands > Sediment | place: USA...
AAAGCAATCGTGCGCCAGCTCCACCAGGAATATCCCGCCGTCGACCCTACGTTCGACGCGCGCGTGGCAGCGATGCACTCGGAAGCGACGCGCGCGCTTCGCCCGGCGCTCGAGATGCTGCTGGCGGTGGCGGGGCTCGTGCTGCTGATTGCGTGCGTGAACATCGCCAATCTCCTGCTCTCGCGCGCCACATCGCGGGAGCGAGAGATGGCCGTGCGCTCCTCGCTCGGAGCAGGACGCGGCCGGCTGCTGCTGCAAGTGCTGACGGAAAGCGTGCTGCTGGGAGTGAGCGGAGGAGCCATCGGCCTCGCGCTCGGATTCGGCGGGCTGCGGCTGCTTCCGCTCTTCCTGCCCGCGACGGGCAGCCTGTACGAAATCCCCTACGCGCGCAGCATCCGGATTGATGCGGACGTGCTCGTGTTCACACTGGTCGTTTCCCTGATCACGGGGATCGTTTTCGGCCTGGCGCCCGCGTTTCAAATCTCCCAGTCGCGGTTAAGCGAAGCGTTGAAGGAAGGGGGACGCAGCGCCACGGGCGGCCGGCGCGGCAACCGCCTGCGCAGCGTCCTGGTGGTGGTGGAAATGGCCGTCTCGCTGCTTTTGCTCGCCGGGGCAGGATTGCTGGCCCGGAGCTTCGTGAACGTGCTCTCGGAAAGGTTGGGTTACGATCCGCAGAATCTTCTGACGTTGCAAATCACGCTGCCGGCCTACCGCTACCAGCAGCCTGCGCAGTTCGTTTCCTTTTTCCGGCAGGTGGAGGAGCGCGTGCGCGCGCTCCCGGGCGTGGAATCCGCGGGAATGATCAATTATCTTCCGTTGACCGGATGGGTCGGACACGCGAACTTCCAGATCGCGGGCGCCGCCCCGCGCCCGCAGGGCGAAGAGTTCATCGCGCAATACCGCGCCGTGGATGCGGCGTATCTCTCCACGATGCGCATTCCCCTGCTCAAAGGCCGCGAGCTGACGGAAGCAGACGCGGAACAGGGAGAGGGCGTGGCGCTGGTGAACTCCACGTTCGCGCGGCAGTTTTTCGGCGAGGAAGATCCCGTCGGCAAACAAATCCGGTTCCTGCCCGAGCCACGCTCGCCGTTCGTACCCGTGCTGCGCGAGTCCTGGCTCAGCATCGCCGGCGTCGTTGGCGACACGACCGAGTCCGACATCGGCGAGGCCAAAGCGGCCATTATTTATGTGCCCTACCTGCAGAACCCGTCGTCCGTGATGCGGTTTGTGATCCGCACCGCGGCGGACCCCATGCGGCTGGCGGCCGCCGTGCGCCACGAAGTCGAAGTGGTGGATAAGGACCAGCCCGTCGCGGAAGTGAAGACCATGGATGCATTCGTCGAAGCGCTGGCCTCTCGCCGGCGATTGAATATGGCGCTCGTCGCCTTCTTCGCGGTGCTGGCCACGGCACTTTCGGCGGTGGGGATTTACGGGGTGATGTCCTACGCGGTGACGCAGCAGACCCACGACCTCGGAATCCGCATGGCGCTGGGGGCGCAGGCGGACGACGTGCTCGGCCTGGTGGTGCGGCAGGGCATGCGGCTGGCACTGGTGGGAATAGCGATCGGCCTGGCCGGCGGCTACTTCATCCTGCGGCGCGTGCTGGCGCCGATGCTGTTTGGGCTGAGCAGCACGGACCCCGCCGTTCTGGGTGCGACCGCAGCGTTGCTGGCGGCGATTGCGCTGGTGGCCTGCTACCTTCCCGCGCGCCGCGCCACGCGCGTGGATCCGCTCGATGCCCTGCGGTACGAATAATACGGAAGCCTGCGGATTGCCGGAAACCTGACGAAATCACTTCGAGAGCCGGACTACGAAACGAATCGTAGGGGTCAGGCAGGGGGAACCGAAGGCGGGATCGGCGCTTTCCAGTCCGAGGGCGGAAAGTCGATGCCCCAGAAGTGAGGCGCCGGAGAGACGAACTCGAGCCCGAGGCGCAACCCCCGCTCCGATGCGCCGCCGATGTAGACCACGCGGCTTTCCTGGTCCTCTTCCGTGGCCGGGCTGCGCAGGGTGACCAGCGAGCCCATGTCCATTTCCGCGTCAAGATAGAGGAGCGCGCCATGCGCGTTGATGACGATGGTCTCGGCCTGCTTTGTAAATTTGTGGCCGCGGGTATCGCGTCCCGCGGCGCGCACGTGCATGCGCGCGAAGACCCGCGAGCTGCGCCGCTTGTTCTCTGACTCAGCGGAGGCCATACGCGGGTATCCTGCCCCAAGCGCCGGGTGGCGTCAATCCCGCGTGGCGCGGGGCGCGCAGTTTCCACCACGGGGGGAAATCGTCTCCCGGCTCCCTTGTGGCGCGCCTCCCCAGCCGGCGGCGGGGTGGCTCGCCACGATAGGCGCAATGCGCCAGGGCGTTCGATATTCGATGCGCCGCTGTTGCTCGGTAGAGAAGCTCGCAGCCCAGCCCACTGGCGCAAACGGAGAACGATGCGTAGAATTGGCACTCCGCCCGCCCAGGGCCCAGCGAACAAGGAGCATATCCGGGATGACCCCTATCGAATACATCGAGTCGCGGCGAGATGCGAATCTTGCGGAACTCGTTGAGTTTCTGAAGATTCCGAGCATCAGCACGAAATCGGAGTACAAGCCGGACGTGGAACGCGCGGCGCGCTGGGTGATGGAAAAGCTTCGCGGCCAGTTCGAGACCGTGGAGCTGATCCCGACCAAAGGCCACCCGCTGGTCTACGCGGAAAGCCGGCAAATTGCCGGAAAGCCCACCGTGCTGTTCTACGGTCACTATGACGTGCAGCCCTCCGAGCCCGACGACCTTTGGACGACGCCCGCATTTGAGCCCGCAGTCCGGGGGGGCAACCTGTACGGCCGGGGCACGGCGGACGACAAGGGCCAGGTGCACATCCACCTGGCGGCGTTTGAAGCGCTCAAAAAAACTGAAGGCCGTCTGCCGGTGAATATGAAGGTGATCATCGAGGGCGAAGAAGAAGTGGGCGGGGCGGCGCTCGACGCCTACGTGAAGGAACACAGGGACCGGCTCCGGTCCGATGTCCTGGTGGTTTCCGATACGAGCATGCTGGGACCCGGGGTGCCGTCGGTTACCTACGGCCTTCGCGGGCTGAACTACTATCAGATCGAGCTGACCGGCCCGGCGCAGGACCTGCATTCGGGAGTATTCGGGGGCGCGGTGCCGAACCCGCTCACGATTCTGAGCGAGCTCTTCGCCAAACTGCACGACAAGAACTTTCGCGTCACCGTTCCCGGCTTCTACGACGACGTGGCCACGCTCTCCCGGACCGAGCGCAAGGCGCTGAATTCGCTGCCCTGGAAGATGAGCGATTTCAAGAAAAACGTTGGCGCACCGGCGCTCTCCGGCGAAAAGGGATTCTCCGTGGTGGAGCAGCTCTGGTGCCGGCCCACGCTCGAGCTGAACGGAATGTGGGGAGGCTATACCGGCGAAGGCGCCAAGACGGTGATTCCCTCCAAGGCCTGGGCCAAATTCTCCACGCGGCTGGTGCCGGATCAAAAACCGCAAAAGATCGTGAAGCAGGTGGAGGCGTACATCCGCAAGCTGCTGCCCAAGTCCGTGCACTGCAAGATCGAGGTGCTCAGCTCCGGCAAGCCCTGGGTCGCGCCTTACCACCATCCGTACTTTGAGGCCGCGCACCGCGCGCTGGAGAAGGGCTTCGGCAAGAAGGCTGTGTTCATCCGCGAGGGCGGCTCGATCCCTTTCGTCACCGACATGTACGACGCCTACAAAATTCCCTGCATCCTGATGGGCTTCGGCCTGCCCGACGAAAACGCGCACGCGCCCGACGAGCACATCTCGCTGGAAAATTATTTCGGCGGGATCAAGGCCGCGGCGCAGTTCTACCAGGAACTCGGCCGCGAATAGCAATTGCGATATTTCCCTTGCGTTATGCGGGTTCGGCGGCTATAGTGCGCCGTGCTCGGTTGCAGGGGATTAGCGCAGCCCGGCGCCCGGATTCACCCCAAATTGAATTTCTAAAGAGGAGAGAAGAATTCCATGGCAGCAAAGCCAATGAGCAAGAGCCAGATCGTTGCCGCGATGGCCGAGAAGTGCGAGATGAAGAAGAAGGCAGTAGCCGGCTTCTTTGAAGCTCTCGGCGCTCTCGCGGCCAAGGAGTGCAAAGGCGGGGCAGGAAAGTTCGTCATTCCCGGCATCGGCCGCTGCGTCAAGCGCCACCGCGCCGCCCGCATGGGCCGTAACCCGCAGACCGGCGAAGCCATCAAGATCAAGGCCAAGACGGTGGTCAAGATCTTCGCCGTGAAGGCATTCAAGGACGCCGTACTCGGAGCCAAGTAAGCCCTCCCGCCCGGCGCTTTCGATATAAACCCCCGGTGCCCGCCGCTCCGATTCCCGGAGTTGAAGGGCCGCCGGGGGTTTTGTCTTTTCTGGAGGCTGGGGCCGGGGGCCAGAGGTTCGAGTTTGGAACAGTAGAGAAGCCTTCCAGCTACTTAGCGGGCTTCGGTGCAAGCGCGGCCATTCCGCCGATGATCTGCCAGCCGCCGGGGATGTGCTGCGGCGGCCGAGCGAACGAGCGTCGCGATGCCCGGGAACCGCAGCCTCGTTCTGTTTCGAGTCATCTCAGCTCCGCCAAAATCGTCGGATAACACTGCACAGCTACCTACAAGAATCCTGCAAAAGGGCGCGCCCTCTCTCCGTCTTTACGGCTCGAGCCTGGCGCCGAACCCGGGGCTCGGGCGAGGCGTGTCCGTTGTGATGAGATTTACGTACATATATACTTAGGGGGATTCAACCAGTATTCTGCCGCTGGAAGACAAAGTATGCGGTCATCCCTCTCCTTCCGATTCAGGTCGGCAGTGAACACGAGTTTCCTGCTCCTCTCTGCCTGCCTTCTCTCGCAGGCTTTGCCGGCCCAGGAGCCGCCGATCCCGGGCCCGCCTCCGCCCGACGCGAACCCGGCGGAGATCTCCGAGGCGCCCGTTGTGTACGAGAAGGTGCGCACCGTGATCCGTTACGGTGAAGATGGCAAGGGCTTCAAAGAAAGCACGGCGCGGATTCGTGTGCAGAGCTACCAGGGCGTCCAGCGAATCGGGCAGCTCGTTTTTTCCTATCACGGAGCAAATGAGCGCGTCGAGATTCGGAGCGTTCGCGTGCTCAAGCCTGACGGGAGTGTGGTCACCACCGGATCCGAAACGGTAGTGGACCTCAGCCTGCCCGTCGTACAGCAAGCACCCAGTTATTCGGACGCCAGGCAGAAGCACGTCTCTGTGCCCGGATTGTCCGTGGGAGACGTGGTGGAATACGACGTGGTTACCCACGTGTTTGAACCGCTGATGCCGGACCAGTTCTGGGACGGGTGGGATTTGGTGAGCGATGCGGTCTGTCTGGATGAAGAGTTGGTTCTGGACGTGCCCGCAAACCGCAAGGTCCAAATCAAAAGCCCGGCTGGCACCGTTCCCACGGTGATGGAGCACGCCGGCCGCCGCGTCTATACCTGGAAGACGGATAACCCGAAGGCGCGCGAACCAGCCGATCTCTTCCGGAACTTCCGGTCGCTTGACCCGGCGATGATCCTGCAGGGCTTTTCGCCCGAAACGCCGCGGCGAATGCTTTTTTCAAGCTTTCAAAACTGGGGTGAAATCGGGCAATGGTACGGCTCTATGGCCGGAGACTCGCGGAGCCCCGCTCCTGAAGTTCGAGCCAAGGCGCAAGAAATAACCCGGGGAGCGGAAACTCCGCTGGCCAAGGTCAGGGCAGTTTACGATTACGTTTCGCACATCCGCTACGTCAGCCTGTCCTTCGGCGCCGGGCGCTACCAGCCGCATCCGGCCTCCGAGGTCCTCGCCAATCGCTACGGCGATTGCAAGGACAAGGCCGGCCTGCTCGATGCGCTGTTGGCGTCGCAGGGCATCGCGAGTTTTACGGCTTTGATTCGTTCACAGGCCGAGCTGGACCGTGACATTCCCACGCCGCAACAGTTTGATCACGCCCTCAACGTGGTTTCCGTCGAAGGCAAGGAGATATGGCTGGATTCCACTTCCGGCCTCGAACCGTTCGGATATTTGTTGCCGCAGCTCCGGGGGAAGGCGGCCCTCGTTGTGCGTTTTCCCCAAAAATCGGACCTCGAGAATACGCAAGCGGGGGGCCCGGCTCCTGGGACCTACCGATTCAGCCTGGAGATGACGATTGCGCAGGATGGATCTCAGGATGCCCATCTCGCCTTGGAAGCTCAGGGAGGCGACTGGGAGGTACTCCTGCGGCAGGTGCTCTCCTACGTCTCGCTTGCGCAGTACGGGCAGATGTTCAACGACGCTCAGAAGCCCGGTGGTGCAGAGCAGAGGGGGACGTTTACGGAGTTCAAGAACAGTGATCCGTATGACACGGCCCATCCCCTTCGGCTGGAAGCGCGCTACCGCCGGGCGCCGGCGCCGAACCCGAACTTACCGAAGTCGGCGGCAGGCGAAAAACTGGAGCCGGTGACCCCGAACTGGCTGGTTCCCATGTTCTCTACGTCCGCGCCTGCAATTGAAGACAGCAAGCATCCCGTCTTGCTGAATGGGCCGCAGGAATTCTTCTTTCACCTCAAGGTGACGCATCCTCCCTCCGACGCGGCGACTCCACCCCACGCCGTCCATCTCACAAAGGATTTCGCCGAATACAGTCTCGAGACGGCTTCCGACGCTACCACCATCACCGCGGACGCACATCTGAAGTTACTGGTGAAAGAGATTCCGGCGGACCGTTCCGAAGAGTATGCCTCGTTCAAGAAAAGCGCGTTGAACAGCCTGATGCCGCTTTCCGCAGTTTTCCTCGCTGCCGGACCGTCCGCGAGAGCTTCCGGCGCCTCCGCGCAGAAGCCAGAAAGTCCGGCAAAGCCGCTTTTCGACGCGGGAAGGAGGGCAGCCGCAAAGCGCGCCTATGCGACGAGCGCCCAACTCTATGAAGAGGCGGTAGCAAAAGATCCCAACTACGTGGATGCCTGGAACTCCCTCGGGTACACCTACAACGAAATGAGGCTCTACCCGAAGGCGGAGGCGGCACTTCGCAGGGCTCTGGAATTGGACTCATCCGCCCGTCTTGCGCACAGCAATCTTGGACTGGCCCTGGAAGGCCAGAAAAAGTACGAACAAGCTATACCGGAGTTCCTCAAGGAACTCGAGGTCAACCCGAAGAGTTTGCGGGCGCACGCGGATCTTGGCCGGGTTTACGTATTGGCCAAGCAGTTCGACAGGGCCATTCCCGAGCTGGAAACGGCCTCCACGGCTACGCCGAATGATCCGGCTGTCTACTTCAACCTCGGGCGCGCCTATGCCAAGACGCAGCAACCGGATAAGGCTGTTAAGGCTTTGGAGCACTCTGTCGAGTTGGAGCCGATCCCCGCCCGTTGGAATTGGGTTGCGTATGAATTGGCCCTCGACAATTTGGCCCTAGATGAGGCCCAAAAGTTTGCCGAGTCAGCGATTGCAGCCACAGCCGAGAAAATGCGGCAGGTCTCTCTGGACCATCTGACGATCGAGGATGTTCGGCATGCCTCATCTCTCCCATCCTACTGGGATACTTTGGGCTGGGTGCGGTTTCAGCAGGGAAATCTCGTGGATGCCGAGAAATACGTAAAATGCGCCTGGCAGGTCCGCGCCGTAGGCGAAATCGGCGATCACCTGGGGCAGATATACGAGAAGCAGGGACGGAAGACGGAAGCGATCCAGGCGTACGAGCTGGCGCTGGCCGCCTCACAGCCGAGGGCGGAGACGAAAGACCGACTGCTGGGTCTGTTGGGCCCCGGCGCGGACCTCGAATCCATCACGCACCAGTCGAAGCAGCAGCTCGCGGAAACGCGGACGTTGGCCATCGGTAACTCGCCCAAGGCGGAAGGCATCGCCGAGTTCTGGATCCTGCTTTCTCCGGGAGCAAAAGTAGAGGGCGTGAAGTTTATCTCCGGAGACGACGCCTTGGAACAATTCGCAATCGAACTTGCCGCCGAGGCCTACCCCGACCCTTTCCCCCAGGCCACGGAAATCCAACTGCTGCGCAGGGGGCGGCTGTCCTGCACCACTTCGTCGGGACGGTGCCGGCTGCTGCTGCAATCGGCGGATGTTGTCAGCTCGACAAACTGATGAAGTATCTGTAAAGAGCAGTGTCACAAATCCTGAAAGTTGAGTGGCGCGCACTCCGCAAATTCGCTAGCGGATTATTCTTCACTCAAAGTGAGGGAACCATCTCGACGCATTAAGTATGAAGTGCGCACCAGTGTGGAATATCAGTTGCAAGCTGGCAGACAGGCAGGACTCTGAAATCGTCGCCCAAGGCCCTCCCTATCATTACTTTTTCGCCATCACTACTCGGTCATAAATTTCCAGACAAAGCGCCGTGGCCAGGCCAATTCCGCAAATGGCCCACCAGACCCGCTCCGGCCGGTGCTGCACCTCCGCAAAATGCCGGAGCAAGCCGCCGCCGATTTTTCCTCCCACCAGCGAGCCGATGCCGATCGGCAGAAACGCGAATCCCATGTAGGTCCCCTGCTGTCCCGGCGGAGCAAGCCGCGAAATGTACTCGTAATAGCGCGGCGACTGCGTCATCTCGCCCACGGCCAGAACGAAGAGCGACAGCACTGCCGTCCATACCGCTGGGCGGGCGGCCACGATCAGCCATGCCAGCGAGGAAATCAGCGTGCCCAGCGTGATGGCGCGAAACGTCGGAATTTTCCGCGTCAGATAGCTCACCAGGACCTGAAAGCAGATGACCGTCCCGGCATCGGTCACCAGGATCAGTTCCACGTCGGCTTTGGCATTGATCGCGCTGTGGATGTAGAGAGGCAAGGCAATGAACTCCTGCCAGAAGACCACCCAATAGCCCGAAAAAATCAGCAAAAAGAGCATGAAGCGCGGGTTCGACACGACGGTGAAAAAATTCTTCAGCGTCTCGGCCAGGCTGGCCGTCTGCGCTTCTCCCGAGCGCCGCGGCTCCTTGAAAAATAAAAGCACCGCGAAAAACATCACAAACACGCTGAGAGCGGAAATGCGGAACACATTCTCCACTCCCACCTTGCGGTGCGTGATGGAAGCCACGTACGGCCCCGCGGCGCCCCCGATATTGACGAGCGTGTAGTAAATCGAATAGCCGATGGAGCGCACGCTTTCCGAAGACGCCCGCGCCGTTGTGCCCACGACGCACGGCTTCACCAGCGATATGCCGAGCGCCGGCAACATCAGCACGAAAAGTACCAGCCACGACAGCGGCACCGCGTTCCGCACGGGCGACATCCAAGGCGCGCCGATCGAGCCGAGCAGGAAGTAGGCAAACGTGAGAATCAGATAGGCAAACGAAAGCGCGCGGCGGAATCCCAGGCGGTCCGCAAGCGCCCCGCCCAGGATTGCCAGAAACCACACCAAGCCGCCGAAAAATCCGGCCAGGCTCCCCGTCTGTTCGGTCGAGAATTGAAGCGTTTCGTGAAGATAGTTGGCGAGCGAAGAGAACGAGCCGTAATAGGCCAGCCGCTCAAAGAGCTCGCTGACGTTGGCTACCCAGAACGCCGGTTCAAATCCCGCGCGGATTTCACCCAGCCGTTCCCCCAGGCCCATTGAGCTCTCCCCTGTGGCGCGTGGCCTCGCGACAGCAGCAGTAGAATGCGCGGCGCGAGGTCGCTGGATTGTAGCGAAAAAGGGATGAAAGCGCTGGAGAAAGGGCGGGACGGAACACAGCCAGGAGTGGATGTGCCACAGGGCAGTTTGGCGCGCACGCCGTCTGTGCTAGCATCCCTCATCGGGCCTGGGCCCTGGAGCTGCATGACTATCGCCACGATGCAGGCTCTCCGGAAGCCGCGTCCCGAGCCGGGTGCGCAGATCGAAAGCGTTCCCGTTCCGGCCGCGCGCCCCGGAGAGGTTCTGGTTCGAGTCCGCGCCGCGTCCATCTGCGGCACCGATCTCCACATTTACCACTGGGACGCCTGGTCCGCCTCGCGGCTCCATCCCCCGCTCACCTTCGGCCATGAATTCTGCGGCGTCGTGGAATCGGTGGGCGAAGGCGTCAGCGGATTCGCGCCGGGCGACCGTGTGACTGCGGAAATGCACGTGGCCTGCCGGCATTGCCGTCCCTGCCGCGCGGGTCAGCCGCACCTGTGCCAAAACGTGCGCATTCTGGGCATTGACCAGGACGGTTGCTTCGCCGAGTTCGTGCGCATCCCGGCCACAAACCTGTGGAAGCTGGACGCCGCGATCCCGGATCACTACGGCGCGATCATGGACCCGCTGGGCAACGCAGTGCACTCCGTGCTCGCCGGGCCGATCGCCGGATGCACGGTCGCGGTCACAGGCTGCGGCCCCATCGGATTGATGAGCATCGCGGTGGCGAAAGCGTGCGGCTGCTCCACGCTCTACGCCACGGAAATCTCCCCGCACCGTGAAAAACTAGCGCGCGAAATGGGCGCGGATCTCGTCCTGGACCCGAGAGAGACCGACACCGCAGCGCGCGTGCTCGCGGAAACCGGCGGCGCGGGCGTGGACGTGCTGCTCGAAATGAGCGGCAACCCCGCGGCGATTCGTGCCGGGCTCCACATGCTCCGCCCCGGCGGCCGTGCATCGCTGCTGGGGATTCCCTCCGAACCGGTCACGATCGACCTGCTCAGCGACGTCATCTTCAAGGGTGCAACAGTGCTCGGCATCTACGGCCGGCGCATGTTCGAGACCTGGCTGCAGATGGACGCTCTGCTCCGCGACGGCCGCCTGAAGCTCGAACCGCTCTTCAAGGAACGCCTGCGGCTGTGCGACTACACGCGCGCGTTTCAATTGCTCGAACAGGGCGCCGCAGGCAAGGTTTTGTTGCTCCCGAACGGCGCCGAGTAAGCACGCCGCTCCAGCACGCCCCGCTTCTCGGGAATCCGGAGGAATCATGCCGAAGCCAATGAGGCCACAGCTCGCCTATCTCGGAACCGCCCTCGAAGAGCTCAAGCAGCAGCACCGCTACTTCCATCTCCGCGTGCTGGCTCGAGAGCAGCGGCCCGTCGCCACATTCGACGGGAAAAAGGTCATCAACCTCAGCTCGAATAATTACCTGGGACTGACCAGCCACCCCAAGCTGCGCCAAGCGGCCATCGCGGCCATCCGCAAATACGGCGTGGGCGCGGGAGCCGTGCGCACCATTGCCGGAACCATGCGCATCCACATGGACCTCGAGCGCCAGATCGCGAAGTTCAAGCACACCGAAGCCTGCGTCGTCTTCCAGTCGGGATTCACCGCGAACGCGGGGACGGTCGCGGCGATCCTGGGAAAAGACGACCTGATTATTTCCGACGAACTGAACCACGCCTCGATCATCGACGGCTGCCGGCTCTCAAAGGCCACGATTCGCGTGTTCAAGCACAAAGACACGGTGGAGTGCGCGAAGATTTGCGAAGAGACAAAGGACTGGCCGGGACGCAAGCTGCTGATCACCGACGGCGTGTTCAGCATGGACGGCGACATCGCTCCGCTGCCCGCGCTGTGCGACCTGGCGGACAAATACAACTGCATCATGATGGTGGACGACGCGCATTCCTCGGGCATTCTGGGACGCAATGGTCGCGGGACTATCGACCATCTCGGCTGTCACGGGCGCGTGGACATCCAGGTGGGCACGCTGAGCAAAGCCATCGGCGCCATGGGCGGCTACGTGTGCGGCTCGCGCGAACTGATCGAATTCCTCTACCACCGCGCCCGGCCCTTCCTGTTCTCGACGTCGCATCCGCCTTCGGTGACGGCGACCTGCCAGGCCGCGTTTTCGCTGCTGGACTCGCGGGCCGGCGCCGAGCTCATCGCCCGGCTGTGGGAAAATACGCGCTACTTCCAGAAGGGATTGTCGCAGCAGGGCTTTCCACCCAGCTCGAGCGAGACGCCGATTTCACCGATTCTGGTCGGCGATGCCGCGAAGGCTTTCGAACTCTCCGGCGAGCTGTTCAAGGCGGGCGTATATGCGCCGGCGGTCGGATTCCCGACGGTGGCAGAAGGAAAAGCGCGGCTGCGCGCCATCGTCACGGCCACGCACACCCGCAAGGACCTGGAGAAAGCTCTCGACATCCTCGGCCGGGTGGCTCGCAAGCTCGCGATCATTCACTAGCAGGCTATCCGCATCCAATCCTCACGCTGCGGGGGCTGCGGGTGCCGCGGCCATGGGCGACGGTACAATTGGCCGCTGCACGCGGCGGAAGATGAGCAGGACTAGCGCCCCCATACCCAGCACACACGCAATGAACCTCACCCAGAAACCGATCACGGGGATCAGCGCGCCAAGGCGAAGCACGAGCAGACCGAGCGCCAGGCGCCCGGTCATGGGCCAGGCTTCGGAGGTGGTTCCCATCAGGGTTTCTCCCAGCCACACGGCGGTAAACACCTGCGCAAAGCAGAGCAGGAAGACCCACAGGAAAAACGCGGAGATCCCCACTCCCAGCCCAACAACCGTCACACAAGCAACCACTGCGGCGATGGGCAGCCCAAGGAATGCCACCAGGCCCAGCCCCAGTGGGGCACCAATCCGGCTCACCTCGCGCGATGCCTGCTGAACAAAGCCGGGCGCCACGGAAATAAACAACAGGCCGATCACGAAAGCCATGCCCCAGATCATGGCGTTGTACCAATAGCTGTAGGAGCGCAGGTAATCCGGGACCTCATGCACAATTTCGACATGCGGCGCGCTGGCCAGCTTGGCATTGGAAGAAACATCCGGGGCGGTGGGGCCGCGATAGTGAAAGTCACCGGCCACGTCGGCGCGAGACCCGACGCTGATCACCCCGCGCGCGTGCCGGTCCTGGTACAAGCGCACTTCGCCCCCGACCCGGCCATCGAGTTTTCCTTCGCCGGCAAAGGCGCAGAGGTCGCGGCCCAGCCGGCCCTCAATCTGCATATCCTCAACAAACAAGGTGGCGCTGCCCCCCACGGTGGCCCCGGCCGGCAGCTCAAAGTGGTTGACGAAGCTCATCACGCTGCGGGCCACGTCGCCCTCGATGCTGATGGACTGGTTGAAGGTTCGGACGTTTCCGCCCACCTTACCCTTGATGCGCACGGAATCCGCGAACGCGAAGACGTCGCCGGTCACCTGCCCGTCAACGGTAAGAGAGTGGCCGAAGAAGAACAGATCACCGTCGAGCGTGCCGTCGATGTGGGCGCTGTTGCCGAAAATGAACAGGTCGTTGCGCACCGTCTGGCCGGCCGGCACTTCGTAGGTGGAGCGCGTCTTCACGAATTCGGTGGCCTGGGCCGGCGGCGCGAACCCCAGGGAGAGCAGCAGCGCCACGGCCAGAAAGACGGAAATGCTCGTTAACCGGCGCAGGTTTCTACGGAACAGAAACAGCAGCACGGTGGCGAGAATTACCAGCGAGCCCACGATCACCCATTGCAACATGTCGTTCCATCCTTTCCAGGAGGCTCCGTTGAACAGGAGCCAGGTGAAGATGAATTGGCCGCCGAACCCGGACTGGTCCAGAGTCTCCATCCAGGGTCCAACGTAAATGTTCCAGAAGGCGTACAGGCCCGCGGCCGCCAGGCCCAGGGCAGTCAACCATGCCCAGGAAACTCCCTCGGCCAGTCGCGGAGCGAGCAGGCGAGCCGGGAGCGGCTCGTCCGCTTCGGTCAGCGCCTCACGAAGCAGCAGGGATTCGCGCTTCAGCGTGTCCAGTAGACGGCGGCAAGCCGGGCAGCGCTCGAGATGCGCCACCACTCCCCGCGCGCTGGCCGGTTCGAGCTGCCCCTCGATGTAGAGCAGACCGGTCACTTCGTCCACGTGATTGGAAGGAATTACGGGCGTCGTCGCGTTCATCGCCCACCTCGCGCTCCCGCCGCTTCCGGCGGGGCGTCCGCGCCCTGGGCCAGCGCCTGGCGCAGTTCATGGCGGGCGCGCAGCAGCACCACGCCCACGAACGCGCGGCGGAGTCCCAGAGCTTCGGCAATTTCGTCGTAGCTCATCTCGGCGTAGTAGCGGAGCACCAGCGCCATGCGCGCGCGGTCGGAGAGCCGGCTGAGTGCCTGGCGCACGCCGCCGCTGGTCTGCTCGGAAATCATCTGGTCGAGTTGGCCGGGATCGGGGTGCTCGAGCGGCAGGGTCTCCGCCTCCTCGGTTTCCAGATCCTGGCGGATTTTGCGCCGGCGCAGCAGGTCCCAGCAGTGGTTCGCCGCCACTTTGTAGAGCCAGGCCGTGAACGGCCGCTCCGGGTCGTACTGGCCGAGTTTGCCGCGCAATTTCACGAACACATCCATGGCCGCATCTTCCGCGTCTTCCCTGGTGGGCAATACTCGGCGGCAAAACCGGAACAGCGGCCCGGCAAATTGCCGGTACAGCTCGCCCCAAGCCTCACGGTCACCGGCCCGGGCGCGAGCAACCGTCACCGCAAGGTCTTCCCCGCCCATGCCCTCGGGTTTCCCTCTCCCCATCATCTAGTACGCGCCCCGAGTCCTCTTTCTTTCAGCAGGTGCCCGGCGAAGTATAGCCCGTCCCCAGCCTGGATGGTGGCGGCCGGGCGCAGGCAGGCTACACTGTTGCACCCGCCCAGGCGCCAGTTTGCCCGCGGCAAAACACGACTCGAATGGGTGACCAACTTCCATCGGTGGTGATTCTGGGCCGTCCCAACGTGGGCAAATCCACGCTCTTCAACCGGCTCACAGAAAGCCGCCGCTCCATCGTCACCGACGAGCCGGGCATCACCCGCGACCGGATCTACGGCACCGCGCACTGGAACGGCCGCGCCTTCGAACTCGTGGATACGGGCGGCCTGCTGCCCGACGAGAAAGCCGGCATCCCCGCCGAAATCTACCGCCAGGCGCGCGTGGCCATGGAACGCGCCAGCGTGCTCGTGCTCGTGATGGATGCGCGCGCCGGAGTGCAGCCGCTCGACGCGGAGCTGGCCCAGCTCCTCCGGCGCACCGGAAAACCGGTGATCATCGCCGCAAACAAAGTGGACACGGCAGCGCACTCCTCGCTCGCCGCGGAATTCTATTCGCTGGGCGACCGCGTCGTGGGCGTTTCCGCCGAGCACGGCTACGGCGTGGACGATCTTCTGGACGAGATCACGCGCGATTTTCCGCGCGGGGAAGCCGCAGAAGCGCCGCGTGCCGTCCGCGTGGCCATTATCGGCCGGCCCAACGTGGGGAAATCCACGCTGCTCAACCGGCTCGCCGGCGAGGAGCGCGCCATCGTCTCACCCGAGCCGGGAACCACGCGCGATGCCGTGGATGCGCGCGTCGAGCACGGGGACACCATCTATCAATTCGTGGACACCGCCGGCATCCGCCGCAAGGCGAAAACCAAACTGGTGGCGGAAAAACTGAGCGTGATGATGGCGCGAAAGAATCTGGAGCAGGCGGACGTCGCGCTGCTGGTGCTGGACGGCTCGGAAGGTGTCACCTCGCAGGACGCTTCCATCGCCGAGCACGCGGCCCGTTCCGGCTGCTCGATCATCCTGGTGCTCAACAAATGGGACCTAGCGCAGAAACTGGCCGCGGAGAAGATGGAGAAAAAGCCGCCTCCCGGGCAGCTTCGCGAGCAGTTCGAGGAACTCATCCGGTCCAAGCTGAAATTCATGGCCTTTGCACCGGTCGTTTTCCTCTCCGCGCTCAGCGGCCAGCACACCGGAAGACTGTTTGCCCTCATCCGCGAGGCGAGCGAAGCGCGGCGCCGGCGTGTGTCTACCGGCGAGTTGAACCGCTGGGTGAAGACGACCGATTTGCAGCGCGGGAGCGCGCCCGGCGCGCATCCCGTGCGCGTCCTCTACCTGACGCAGGCATCCGTCGAACCGCCCACTTTCGTCCTGTTCACCAACCAGACGAAGCCGTTGCACTTCAGCTACCAGCGCTTTCTCGAAAATCGCCTTCGTGCGAGCTTCGATTTCACCGCCACGCCCATCCGCTTCCTCCAGCGCCAGCGCAAACGCCGGGAGTAGGCCCGCGGTTCCCGTTGACATCGCGCCGCATCGGCTTACGATAGACAGGCAGTATGTCAGCCGCAGCATCGAACGCGCCGGAACCGGAACGGCTCTACCGCATCGGCGACGTCAGCCGCCTCACGGACACCAAACCCTTCGTCCTTCGCTTCTGGGAAACCGAATTCCCGATGCTCCAGCCGGTCAAAGCGCCGAAGGGCCACCGTCTCTATCGCCGGGAAGATATCGATCTCATCCGCGCCATCAAACGCCTGCTCTATGAGGAGGGATTCACCATCGCCGGGGCGCGGCGTCACCTAGCCGAGGCTCTCGCCGGAGGTGAGCGCGGGAGCTTGGATCCGCCCACAGAAGTTCTACAAGCGCCTTACAGTGGCGATGGTAGTGGCATCCCGCAACAGTCAGACCGTGCCTTTAGGGCGCGTACCGGCGGGCACATTGAAGCGCCGTCGACGGCCCCGCTGACGGAAGATTCTCGCAGCGCACTCCTGGCCGTCCGCCAGGAACTCCGCGCAATCTTGACCCTGCTCCGAGCGCGGTGATACTCTGAAATTTGTCGTCGGGACGTAGCGCAGTCTGGTAGCGCGCACGCTTGGGGTGCGTGAGGTCGCTGGTTCAAATCCAGTCGTCCCGACCATTTTTTCTCGCGCACACCGGTTGCCGCTCTTCCGGAGCGCCTGATTCATGCCGACCATTCTGCTCACGAACGACGACGGAATCGCCGCTCCTGGCCTGCGGGCGCTGGCCGCTGCGCTCCAGGGCCTGGGCGATATCTACGTTTCTGCGCCCGACCGCGAACGCAGCGCCTCCGCGCAATCCATCACGCTGCTGGACCCGGTGTTCTACGAGCAGGTCGCGGAACGCGAGTGGGCCGTCGCGGGCACGCCCACCGACGCCGTCATTCTCGCCCTGAACCGCCTGCTGCCCGGCCCGCCCGACCTCGTTCTCTCCGGCATCAATCATGGCGGCAACCTCGGCGAAAACGTCTACTACTCCGGCACCGCGGCAGCGGCGATGGAAGGCACAATCAACGGACACTCGGCGTGCGCCATCTCGATGGTGGGCCGGCGAACCGATCCCGATTTCTCCGGCGCCGCTGCCCTTGCCCGCTCGCTCGCTGAGTTCGCCCTCGCGGAAGGGCTACCGCAAGGCGTGATGCTCAACGTGAACGTGCCCGCGCAGTGGAACGGAGACGTGCACTTCACCCGCCAGTCGAAGAAAATCACGCGAAATTATCTCCAGGACGGTGTGGACCCCCGCGGGCGCAAATTCGTCTGGCTCAGCGAGCAGAAACGCATCACCGACGTCGAGCCGGACACCGATTACGCGGCCGTTTTTGCCGGCGCTGCTTCCATCACGCCGCTCGCGCTCGACCGCACGCACACGCAGTCGCTGAACCACCTCTCCCACTGGGCTCAGCGTCTTCGCCGTCCCTAACCTGCCAATCCCGGCAATCCACCCGCCGATCGCGCCTGCGTCACGCCGCGCACGATTGCATTGGCAACCGAATCGGCCGCCGCAGCTCCCACCGCTTCCACCGCCGCCTCGCGATCCCCGCACGACAGCGCGAACACAATGTCACCGTCAAACCGAGTGAAGGCAGGAGAAAGCGCCCGCGCCATCCCCGCGGACGCCATCATCGCCACACGCTGCGTCGCGATGCCATCGAGCGCGGCATCCGTGGCCACCGCAACGAGGACGGTATTGGCGGGCGGTGCGGCAGGGCGGCCGAATCCCGCCGGCGTCTGCCCGCGGCGCAATGCCGCGGCAGTATCGAGCAGTTCGCGCGAACCGGCTGCGGCACGTGCGCCGGCAAGCAGCCGGCCCGTCGCCGGATCGCGAACGTCGCCGAATGCATTGACCGCAGCGAGCGCGGCCACACGCACGGTTTGGCCTCCCACCCCAGCAAACTCCTCCGTCCAGCAGCCCATGCCGGACTTCATGGCCCGCTCCATCCCGCACAGTTTTCCCACACTCGCTCCAGCGCCCGCGCCGACATTTCCTTCCGTCACAGTGCCGCTCGTCGCGGCACTCGCCGCCTGATAGCCCATCGCGGCGTCCGGCCGCCGCGCCGCATCGCCAATCGCCAGGTCGAACAGGATTGCCGCCGGAACGATCGGCAAGCGCGCGACCCCGGCATCGAATCCGATCCCGCGCTCTTCGAGCCAGCGGACCACGCCGGAGGCCGCATCGAGGCCGAACGCGCTGCCGCCGGCAAACACGAGCGCGTGGATTTTCCCGGCGATGTGTCCCGGATCGAGCACGCCGAGCTCGCGTGTCCCCGTGGCGCCGCCGCGCACCTCGCACGCCGCCGTCATCCCGCGTTCGGCGATGAGCACAGTGCAGCCGGTCAGCGCGCGCTCGTCGTGCGCGTGGCCGACGATGAGTCCGGCAATGGGTCCAAATCCTGGCGGCATGATGAACTGCAATCGGCCCGACCATTATTGGAGTTGGGCCCGGCCGGTCGCGACGCCATTCTAGCGGCATCGGGGGCGCAAATCCGTCCAAAAGCGGCCGCGGGGCAATCCGCAGGGCGGATGGTAACGCCGGAAACGCACGCCCCGCATGGACCGTCCCAGGTGTGCTAGCATCAAAATCTTGTTTGCCTCTTGAGGGCCGCAGGCCAGGGAATAGCAGCCGCCATGACGAACCGTGGCGTTTACATCGCCAGCGCAGTGCGCACGCCGATCGGAAAATTCGGCGGAGGGCTGGCGGATCTTTCCGCCTCCGACCTGGGTGTGATCGCGGTGCGGGAAGCGATGCGGCGCGCATTCGGAAGCGCGCCCGTCGAGCGCACCCCCGGGGACCGCACCCGAACGGATTCGGCGTCGCTCCCCTGCCCCGTAAACGAATTGATCCTCGGCAATGCGCGCCCGGCTGGCGTGGGCCCGAACGTGGCGCGGCAGGTTGCCTGGCGCTCCGGGCTCGGCGATGACGTTCCGGCGTTTTCCGTGAACATGGCCTGCGCCTCCGGGATTCGCGCCATCCTGCTGGGCTGGCAACAGATCGTGCTGGGCAACGCGGAGGTAATCGTGGCGGGCGGCTCGGAATCGATGAGCCGCGTCCCCTACCTCCTCGACGCGCGCTGGGGGATGCGCATGGGCCACCAGCAGCTCACCGATGCGATGTATCGCGACGGCTTTCTCTGCCCGATTTCCCAGATGATCATGGGAGAAACGGCCGAGTTGCTGGCGCAGGAATACAAAATCTCCCGCGCGGAGCAGGACGAATTCGCGCTGGAAAGCCACCGCCGCGCCGCGCGCGCCATGGAGAGCTGCCGCTTCAGCGAAGAAATCATTGCCGTGGAGAAAACCGACGCCAAAGGCCGCGCCACGCGCGTCGAGAAAGACGAGCACGTGCGCCTCGATGTGACTCTCGAAGCCTTGGGCAAACTTCCCGCCGTCTTCGCAAAGGACGGCACAATAACCGCGGGCAACGCCAGCGGGATCACGGACGCGGCGTCGGCCGTGGTGCTGGTGAGCGAAGACCGGCTCAAATCGTTGGCCGGCACGCCGCTCGCCCGCATTGTGGACGCGCAGGTGGCGGCCGTGGAGCCGCACCGCATGGGGATCGCTCCCGTGCCCGCCTGCCGCAAACTCGAAGCGCGCACCGGATGGAAGATTGGGGACTACGCCGCCGTCGAACTGAACGAAGCCTTTGCCGCGCAGGTGCTGGCCTGTGACCGCGAGCTGCACTTCGATCGCGCCCGCCTCAATCCGAATGGTGGCGCCATTGCCCTCGGCCATCCCATCGGCGCGACGGGCGCGCGCATCGTCACTTCTCTCGTACACGAGCTCCGCCGCCAGACGAACGGAACGCGGCGGGGACTCGCGACACTTTGTGTTTCGGGCGGGCTCGGTGTGGCTCTCGCCCTGGAGGCGGCATAACCATGGAACGCGTAACCCAAGTCCGGCGGCCGATGATCGATGTGGCCATCGCCGCTGTTCAGCGCGTGAAGGCCGAGGATTTTCACTACATCCGCCTGGCGACGGATGGACCGCTCGCGCGCCTGACGCTGAACCACCCGGAGCACAACCTGCTGAACGAGCCGATGCTCCGCGAGCTGACCTCGGGCATCGAGTGGGCGGGAGACGATGAAAACGTCAAGCTCATCCTCATCGACTCCGCGTGCAAAACATTTTCGGGCGGCGTCGACGTCGGCGAGTACACCGCGCAGCGCGTCTTCCAGATGACGGACGCCTTCCACCGCGTCTTTCTGGCCATGCTCGACGTGGGAAAACCGGTGATGGTGGTGGTGGATGGCCCGGCCATCGGCGGCGGCTCGGAGCTGGCCGCGTTCGGCGACATCGTGGTGGCCACGCCGCGCGCGCGCTTTGCGCAGCCGGAAATCAAAATCGGCGTCTTCCCTCCCCTGGCCGCCACGATTTTCCCGCAGATTGTGGGCCCGCGGCTGGCCATGGAGCTCGTGCTCACGGGCGAACCCATTTCCGCCGAGCGCGCTCGCGACCTGGGGCTGATCAGCCGACTGGTGCCGGAAGACCAGCTCGAGAAAACCGTCAACGCCATGATCGCGCAGATCACCGCGCAGTCCGGTGCCGTGCTGCGCATGGCCAAGAAGGCCATCATCGGCGGAGTCGGCCTCTCGCTTCAGGAAGGCCTGAAAACCTCGATGGACATTTTTCTCAACGAACTCTACAAACTTGAAGACTCGCAGGAAGGTCTTCGCGCCCTGGTCGAGAAGCGGAAGCCACAGTGGAAGAACCGGTAAACAGCGGAGAATTTTCACCCGAGCGGGAGGCGCCGGAGCCTGTGCCAGCGCCGACCTGGCGTCCTGCGTTCGATCGCGAACGGCGCCGGCGGCGGGCACTGCTCCGGCGGCTGGCCGCGCTGCTCGGCACTGGCACGCTGGCGTTCACGCTCACCACCTGGCTGCTGCTGCGGCATGAGAGCCGCTCGTTGCGTACCGGCCCGCCCGTACCCGTGGCCCCGAAGCTCGACGGGAAGGCGCCAGGCCCCGCTTCGTCCCCGGAGGGAGCGGCGGGAGCGGCGCTTCGCGCAGCGCGCGCGCAGCTCGAGGCGCTGAATCAGGACGATATTTCGGGAGCCTACTCCTGCTTCTCTCCCGCCTACCGCGCTCGCGTGCCGCTGGCCACGTTTCGGAGGCTCATCCGCGCGCACCGCCAGATGTTTCACACCGAAGAGCAGGGGGTGACCACGCAAAGCCAGTCGGACGACCGCGTGGTGCTGGACATCCACGTGGCCTCGGATGACGACGAGGACTACGTGGCCCACTTCACGCTGGTGCGCCTCGAAGGCCGCTGGTGCGTCGACAATCTTCGCTGGGCCATCGACGAAGACGATACGCACACCTCCGTATGAATCGGCGCGGCGGATTGGCCGCGCGCCCCACAACGTTTGCCCGCAGTTTTCACCCATGTTCGAGGTTCAGCGCGGAGATAGACGTCGGATCACGGTGGCGATGGGCAGGCCGACACAGAAGATGTGGATGACCACGCCGATGATCATCATCTTCATCGAAAACGGGCGGCGCGTGGTTGCCGAGAGCGGAATCACCACCCACTGCATAAAGTAGTAGACGGCCACTCCGTACAGCGCGCCGAAGCCAATGAAGTGCTCCGCGAGTATCGGCATCGCACGGCTGGCGGCGAAATAGACCGTCGCCGCGGAATAGGCGATGAAGTAGTGGCAGAACAGTCCGAGCCCCGCCGTGGCGATTCCTCCCTCGTAGCTCCGCGGGCCGAGGAGGCCTGCGGCGATTCCCTGCAACAGCCGCATGGGCAGCAGGCCGTAGTGGCCGTACACCACGAGCGCGGCGGTGATGTCCATCGTGCCGCAGATCAGGCCTGCCCAGAAGATTGCCAATGGCGCCCCCGGTTTCTGCTGGGGATGGATGCCGCGGCCAGAGACGCAGATGCCTCGCGGGCTCCAGCGAGCGGGTGGCGCTCGCGTTGACACCCTCCGGCCCGGGACATACACTGGCTCGCGACAATTGATCGGCTCTGGTGGCGTCCCGATCCGAATCGGGACACAAAAGGGAAGGCCGTGAAATTCGGCCGCGGTCCCGCCACTGTAATCGGCCGTCGCTGATTCCGTCCCGTCCGATCCTGATCCCGAGTAATCGGGACTCGAGATTGAGATGTGACGGACCCACTGGCAGCGCTAGCGCGAAAGCGAAGCGCCGTCGGGAAGGGGACGCGCAATGTTTCTAGGCGCGCCGCAGCGACATCAGTCCTCGAACGCGACACCCCGGGGACGGCCGAAAGCCAGGAAACCTGCCCGAGCCGCTTCTCCCCAGTGCTCTTCGCGAGAAAGAGCGCGGGCCAATCGCCCCATGCTCGCATGGGGCCTTTTTATTTTCGGCGATGAAGATGACTCACAAACGCGCGAGGGCGGTAGCCGGATGGGTTCTCCTCGCCGCGCTAGCCGCCCCGCAGAGCGGGGCGCAGGCCGCGCCCCCCGCTCCCGCGTCGGCAAAGACCGGGGAAACGCTCGTGGAATACCACGACGACCTGGGCCGTCTGGTCCGCCTGCGCGCCGCGCCGCAGCGCATTGTTTCGCTGGCGCCGAGCCTGACGGAAACCGTGTTCGCGCTGGAGCTGGGCGAGCGCCTCGCCGGAGTCACCGATTATTGCGATTACCCGCCCGAAGCGCAGACGCGCGCGCGCGTGGGCGGCCCAATCAATCCGAACCTCGAGCAGATTGTTTCGCTGCACCCGGACGTGGTGCTGGCCACACGCGTGCTCAACCGCGCGGACACGGTCGAGGCGCTCGACCGGCTCGGCATCCCCGTGTACACCACGGACCCGCGAACCGTGGAAGATGTGGTGGCGTCCACGCGCCGGCTCGGCGAGGTGCTGGGCGCGAAATCGAACGGTGAATCGCTCGCCGCGGCCATGGACCGGCGGCTCGTCGATCTGGCGCACCGGCTGGCGGGGCGGGCGCCGCGGCGCGTCTTCTTCGTCGTCTGGCTGGACCCGATCATCTCCACCGGCCAACATACGTTTCTGGCTGACGCCTTGCGCCGCGCGGGTGCCGAGTCCGTGGTTACCGCCGGCCAGGACTGGCCGCAGATCAACATTGAAGAGGTGCTGCGGCAGAATCCCGACTTTTTGGTGTTTGCCGGCGCTCATCAGGATGATCCCCAGGGCACCATCAGTTCCCTGCGGAAGCGGCCCGGCTGGAGCAGCCTCGATGCCGTTCGCGAAGGGCATTTCGCGGTAGTGAGTGATGCGCTCGACCGTCCGGCGCCGCGAATGCTGGACGCGATTGAGGACCTGGCGCGCCAGCTCCATCCCGACGCCTTCGCCCCCCGGAAGACCCCGCAGAGCGGGACTGTGCCACGGAGTGGCCGCCTGTGATGCGCATGCTCACCGGCCGGCGAATCCTGATTGTCTGTGCGGCGCTCGCCGGCGTGCTGCTGCTCGTTGTGATCCTCTCGCTGAAATTCGGGACGCGGTCGATTTCCCTGTACGACCTCGCGGCGCTGCTCTTCCAGGCCGCCACCGGTCACAGCGAGCAGATCTCGAGCGATTTCCGGCTGATTATTCTGGACATTCGGTGGCCCCGAATTCTGCTCGCGATGATCGTCGGCGCATCGCTTTCGGTGGCAGGAGCCAGTTTCCAGGCGCTGCTTCGCAATCCGCTGGCGGATCCGTATGTTCTGGGCGTATCGAGCGGCGCGGCACTGGGCTCGATCCTCTCGCTCATTTGGGCGGCGCAATTGCCGGGCGCTACGCCGTTCGGAGCCTTCATCGGCGCCCTGGCGGCCACCGCGGCCGTCTATTTTCTGGGGCAACGCGGGGGCGAGCTGGACAGCTATACGCTGCTGCTGGGCGGGATCATCGCCGCGTCGTTTCTCTCCGCGCTCATCATGTTTTTGATGACCACGATTTCCGGCCGCGAGTTGCGCGGGATGGCCTTCTGGCTGATGGGCGATCTCTCCACGCCCACGCCCGTCAATGCAGGCTGGCTCTTCCTGGTGCTCGTGCTCGCCGTGGGTGCCATCTACACGACGGCAGCGGACCTGAATCTGCTCCTGGGAGGCGAGCAGGAAGCCATGCACCTCGGAGTAAACGTGGTGCGCGTGAAGCTGGTGGTGTTTTTGGCCGCGTCGGTGCTCACCGGGCTGGCCGTTTCTGTGAGCGGGGCGATCGGCTACGTCGGCCTGATGGTGCCGCACCTGGTGCGGCTGCTATTCGGCTCCGATTACCGGCTGTTGATTCCGGCCACCGCGCTGGGCGGCGCCATCGCCGTGGTGTCCGCAGACACGCTGGCGCGCACTCTGGTCTCCCCGACCCAATTGCCTGTCGGAGCGATGACCGCGCTGGTCGGCGCGCCCGTGTTCATCTTTCTATTGCGGAGAAGCAGAACGTGAACCCCGCGGAAAGAACAGCGGAGCAGGCCAAACCGGCGGGCGCGGGCGGGCCGCCGCGGACGCTCGCGCCCGAGCCGCCGCGCGTGCTGGTGGATCTGGCCAGCTACTCGTATGCGCCGGAAGGCGGCGCCCCGCTGTTCACGCTGGAAGCGACTTCGTTCGAGGTGCGCTCGCGCGAGGTGGTAGCCATCCTCGGCCGCAACGGCAGCGGCAAATCCACGCTGCTGCGCCTGCTGGCCGGAACGCTCGCCCCGCTCTCCGGCCGTGTGAAGCTGGAAGGCTTGGAAGTCAGCCGGCTGGACCTGCGCACGCGCGCGCAGCGCATCGCCATGGTGCAGCAGGAAACGCCGCTCCTTTTTCCGGTCCGCGTATGGGAATACGTAATGCAGGGCCGCTATCCCTACAGCCGCGGCCTCCGGTTTGAAACCGAGGACGACGCAGCCGTGGCCCGGCAGGCGCTGCTGGAAGCGGGCGCCGATCCGCTCCGCGGCCGCTGGATGCACAAACTCTCGGGCGGCGAAAAGCAACGGGTGGTGCTGGCGCGCGCCCTCGCGCAGCAGCCGCTGCTGCTGCTGCTCGATGAGCCCACGCTTCACCTGGACATCGCCGCGCAGGTAGATCTGCTCCGGCGGCTCCGCCGCATCGCCATGGACCGCGGGTATGCGGTCGCGGTGGTGACGCACGAATTGAATCTCGCCGCGGAATTTGCGGACCGCATTGTCCTGCTCGACCGCGGGAAAACTCTGCGCGTCGGAAAACCAGCGGAGGTGTATCAGCAGGAGCTGCTGCAACAGGTTTTCGGGACGCTCCTCTACGTCGAATACACGGCGCGAGGAACGCCGAAAGTGACGTTCTCGGGAGCGGAGACGGAGTAACAGTCTCCAGCAACGCTCCCCGCCAACCCTGCGGCGCCTCGTCCCGAAGCCTCGGGACCGGGCGCTGCGCCGACTAACGCGCCAGCTCTTTGCACGGGAAGACGGTGAAACTCCGTCGCCGCCGCGCGACTGTAAGGCGGACGCAAAGCCTGCGTCATCCACAGCCCGCGCGGGCCACTCTTCGCTGCTGAAGGGGAAGGCCCGCCACCCCGCCTCTGGGGGGCTGCCGCCGAGCCAGGAGACCGAAAGAGCCGGCCGTCACGCTTCCGTCCCATCGCCTGGGACGAGAGCGCGGCGCACCTTTTTTCTCCCGCGCGAGAGGGAGAGGAGGAATCATGAAACGTCTTCCGGCTCAGTGGTTGTTCGCAGCGATTTTTGTCCTGTTGTTCTCACCCCGCCTCATTGCACAGCAACTTGCATCGCTCACGGGAACGGTTCTCGATCCATCCGGCGCCGCCATCGCGGGCGCAGAAATCACTGTCGAGAGCACGGTGCCCGGGACTCCGCCGGCACGCGCCACTTCCGACGCCGCTGGCCGGTTCGCGCTCCAACTGCCTCCGGGAAATTACCGGCTGCGCATCGCGCGCGCTTCGTTCACGGCTTATCTGCAGGAACTTCGGCTGGCCAATGCAGAGCGGCGCGAGATCACCGTGCGGCTCTCGCTCGACCCAACCTCGTCAAAAGTGATTGTGACCGCCGAGCCCCTCCCGCAGCCGGCGGAAAGCGTGGCCGCGCCGGTGGACGTCGTTACGCAGCAGCAGATCTCCAGTCTGCAATTCACTTCCGTAGCAGAAGCGATTTCCAATCTGCAGGGAATGAGCATCGGACAGGGCGGCCGCACCGGAGGCGCGGTATCGCTGTTCCTCGACGGCGGCAACTCGAACTACACGAAAGTGCTGGTGGATGGAGTGCCTCTCGACGCCCCCGGCGGCGCCGTTGATTTCTCCCCGTTCACGCTGGATAACATTGCAAAGATCGAGGTTGTGCACGGCGCGGAGAGCGCCCTCTATGGCTCCGACGCGATGACGGGCGCGGTGCAGATCATCACGGCGCGCGGCACAACCCGCGAGCCCGCGCTCGATCTTCTCGCCGAGGGCGGAAACTTTTCCTCGGCGCGCGGCTCGGCGACGATCAGCGGCATCGCCGGGCCGTTCGATTACCTCGCCGGGTTCGGCCGGTTCGATACGGACGGCCAGGGCGTGAACGACGCCTTCCGCGATGAAACCTTCTCCGGCAATTTCGGCTGGCGATTCACGGATGCTGATTCGATCCGCCTGGTTCTCCGCAACACCACGAGCAACGCCGGGTTTCAGGGCCAGACGCTCATCACTCCACCCGAACTGAACGAATTCAACGCGCTCCACGATTTTTCCTCCGCTCTCTCCGGCGACTTCGCCACCGGAACACACTGGCGCTATCACGTGCTGCTCTCCGAAGCCTACCTGCGGCAGATCTACGACAATCCGCTCAGCTCCTATTACCTGTCTCCCGACCCGTTCGGCATCTGCACCGGCATGCCTCGCTCGCCGCATGCTGTCTCGTCGGCGGATTTTTGCGACTTTACATTTTCGTCGTTCAACCAGTTCAACCGCGTGAATGCGGACGCGCAGGCCACCTACCTGGGGTCGAAAGGTTCGCTGACCGCGGGCTACGCGAATGAGGTGGAGAACGGCTGGCTGAGCGATATCGCCAGCCACGCGCGGCGCAACAACCAGGCGGGCTACCTCGAAGCGCGCTACCAATTCGGCGCGCGTCTCACGGCCACCGCCGGCGTTCGCGCCGAAGATAATTCCAATTTCGGCACGCGCGTGGTTCCCCGGCTCGGCCTGGGCTACCTGGCCAGGAAAGGCGGCGAAGAGTTCGGCGCCACGCGCCTCCATTTTTCCTATGGCCTGGGAATCAAGGAGCCCGGCCTCGACGAGTCGTTCGGAACCGACCCGTGTTTCCCCGGCAATCCCAACCTGCGTCCCGAGCGCAGCAGCAGCCTCCACGCTGGCGTGGACCAGTTTTTCGCCGGCGATCGAATCCGCGTCTCACTCGACGGCTTCTACAACCGCTTTCACGACATGATCAGCTTCGGCGAAACGACGATTACAGGCTGCGGCTTTGCCGGCACCTACTTCAACACCGACCTGGCGCAGGCGGGCGGAACGAATGTGAAAGTGGAGGCGAAAGCGGCGCGCTGGCTGCGCATCGGCGCCGGCTACGGCTACGACGACAGCCTGGTGATCAAAGCCCCCAACGCCACTGACCCTGCCACGATCCCCGGCAATCGCCTGTTGCGCCGGCCGCTGAATTCCGGAAGCCTGACCGCGAGTGCCGCGTATCGCCAGTGGAACCTGAACCTGGCCGGATACTACAGTGGCTCGCGCACCGATTCGGATTTTCTCGGCCTGGGTCTGACGCGCACGCCTCCTTACGCGCGCTTCGACGTCACTGGAGGCTACGTGGTGGGCCACGGCGTGGAGCTCTACGGACGCGTGCAGAATCTGCTCGACCGCCAATACCAGCTCATTCTCGGATTTCCGGCACTCGGCCGCGAATTCCGCGCCGGCATGAAATACCGCCTGGGAGGACGCTCGTGATCCTCAGCTCTCGGAGGGGCACGGTATGCCGTGCCCCTACAGCAGAGTGTGAGCGCATTGGAGGAACCCGATGAACGTCGAACCCGAGCCCGTCCTGTTTTGCTGGAGCGGAGGAAAAGACAGCGCCATGGCCCTCGCCGCAATCCGCCGGCGCGAGGATTGCCGGGTCGCCGCACTCCTGACCACCGTTACGGAGGGCTACGACCGAATCAGCATGCACGGAGTGCGGCGCGAACTGCTCGAGTGGCAGGCCGAAGCCATCGGCCTGCCGCTGCGCGAAGTGTTCATTCCCCCCGAGTGCGTCAATGCCACCTACGAGGCGCGAATGAGGGATGCGCTCGAGGAGCAACTGGCGCTGGGAGTGCGCCAGGTCGTCTTCGGCGACATTTTTCTGGAAGACCTGCGCGCCTATCGCGAACAGAATCTCGCCCGCATCGGCATGACCGGCGTATTCCCCCTCTGGAAGCAGGACACGCGCGACCTGGCGCGTTATCTCGTCCATGCCGGGTTTCGCGCCATCGCCGTGTGCGTGGATTCGCGCGTGCTCGACCGCAGCTTCGCGGGGCGCGAGCTCGATGATTCTTTTTTCGCCGACCTCCCGCCAGGCGTCGACCCCTGCGGCGAGAACGGCGAATTCCACACCTTTGTTTTCGACAGCCCAGTCTTTCGCGCTCCGCTCCCCGTATCTCGGGGAGAAGTGGTGGAGCGAGGGCCTTTTATTTTCTGCGACCTGATTCCGGCGACGCCGGATCCGCTCCACGTCGTCTGACCACTGTCGCCAGTCGTCGCCCGTTCAGTCTTGCCCCTGTCCGTTGCGGCGGAAACGGGATGCTATAATTCCCGTTTGCCATGTCGAACACGGCGCAGGAAGCGTCCGGCGTTTCGCCCGCGGTGCTCGAACGCTACGAGCCCGTGATCGGGTTGGAGACGCACGTCCAATTGAAGACGGCGTCCAAGATTTTCTGCGCCTGTTCGGCGCACTTCGGCGATCCGCCCAATCGCAATACCTGCCCCGTATGCCTCGGCCTGCCCGGAGCGCTGCCCGTCCTGAACCGGCGCGCGCTCGAACTGGCGGTCAAAGCCGCTCTCGCGCTGCACTGTACGATCGAGGAGCGTTCGCGATTCGCCCGCAAAAACTATTTCTATCCCGACCTGCCCAAGGGCTACCAAATCTCCATGTACGAGCTGCCGCTGGCCACCAAAGGCTGGCTCGAGATCGAGCACGACGGAAAGACGAAACGGATCGGGATTACCCGCCTGCACCTGGAAGACGACGCTGCCAAGAACATGCACGAGGGCTTTCCCGATTCCGATCGCTACTCCTACATCGACTTCAATCGCGGCGGCACTCCGCTGGCGGAGATCGTCTCCGAGCCGGACATGCGCTCGCCGGAAGAGGCCTACGCCTACCTCACCGCGCTCAAGCAGATCCTCCTCTACACCGACGTTAGCGACTGCAACATGGAAGAAGGTTCCCTCCGCTGCGACGCCAACGTCAGCGTGCGCCGTCGCGGGGAGCACAATTTCGGCACCAAGACGGAAGTCAAAAACCTGAATTCGTTCCGCTATCTCGTCCATGCGCTCGAATACGAAATCGAGCGCCAGGTGCAAACGCTCGAATCCGGCGGCCGCGTCGCGCAGGAAACGCGCCTGTGGAACGTCGCTGCGGGCCGCACCGAGCCCATGCGCTCGAAGGAATACGCGCACGACTATCGGTATTTCCCCGAGCCCGACCTGCTGCCGGTGCATGCAACGGAAGCATTGCTGGCTCGCGTTCGCGCGGAAATGCCGGAGCTGCCCGCGGCGCGCCGGGCGCGCTTTGTCCGCGAATACGGAATCACGCCCTATGACGCGGAGGTGCTGACCGCCACTCGCGAGCTGGCCGACTACTTCGAAGAAACCGTCCGCGCGGGCGCCGCCGCGAAAATCGCTTCCAACTGGATCCAGACCGAGTTGCTGCGCCGGCTCAATGCTTCCGGCGAGGAAATCGCGGCGAGCCGCATCCGCCCCGCCGCCCTTGCGGAGCTGATCTCTCTGGTGGACCGCGGCGACGTAACCGCCGCGAACGCCAAAATGATTTTTGCGAAGATGTTTGAGACCGGCCGGCCCGCCGGCCGCATCGCCGCGGAAGACGGCTACCGCCAGATTCAGGACACCGGCGAGATCGAGCGCGCCTGCCGCGAAGTCATCGAAAAGAATCCGGACCAGGCGGCGAAGTACCGCGCCGGCAGCGAAGGCGTGTTTAAATTCCTGGTCGGACAGGTGATGCGCGCCACGCGGGGCCAGGCCAGCCCGCAAGCGGTGAACGAAACGTTGCGGCGGCTGCTGGCCGCACCGTGAGCCATGGGACTGAGGTGACGAATGCTACAGCCAGGTGATGCCGCTCCGCCCTTTACGCTTCCCGGAGACGACGGGCAGACCGTCTCGCTCTCCGACTTCAAAGGGAAAAACGTCTTGCTGTATTTTTTCGTGAAGGCTTTGACCCCGGGTTGAACCACGGAAGCGTCCGAGTTTCGTGACGCAAAATCGAAGTTCGACCGCGTGGGCACCACCATCGTGGGTTGCAGCGCCGACCCTCCGGACACCATGGCGAAATTCCGCGCCAAACATAAGCTGAACTTTATGCTCGTGAGCGATCCGGATTTTCGCATCATCGAGGCCTACGGCGCGCGGCGCATGAAGACGTTTCTCGGCAAATCCTTTCTGGGAATCGTCCGCAGCAGCGTGCTGATCGGCCCGGACAGCAAAGTGCTTCGCGTGTGGGAAAAGGCTGCGGCGAAAGGCCATGCCGCGGAAGTCCTCGAAGTTCTCGAAGAATTGAAGAATAAATAGTTCGCGCGGGCGGCGTGTGCGTATCCATCGGCCGTAGGGGCGGACCCGAGTGTCCGCCCTCTTCGCCTGTCGCCTTTCTTCTACCCTCTTTCTCGCTTCCCCTAAATTTCACACCGCATCGCGCCGTCTTTCTCCACGATCAGCATATTGTCCAGCAGGCGCGTGGCGCCGAAAAAGACGGCCAGCAGCGCGTAGCATTCCCCGCGTAGCTGCGCCGCGGGCTCAAACGAATCCGCGCGGACCACCTCCACGTAATCCGCGGCCGCACGCCGCTCCCTGCCGATCACCTCGCGCATTGCCGCGACCAGGCGCGCCGCATTGCGTTCTCCGCGCTCGATCGCTTCGCGCGCCGCGCCCAGCGCGCGGCAGAGCGCGGTGGCCGCCCGCCGGTCGTCCGCCGATAAATACGCGTTGCGGCTGGAAAGCGCGAGGCCGTCGTTTTCGCGCACAATCGGGCAGACTTCGATCTGCGCGTCCAGATAAAAGTCGCGCACGAGCTGCTGGATGATCCGCACCTGCTGCGCATCCTTCCGCCCGAAGTACGCGCGCCACGGCTCGACGATTTCGAGCAGCTTCAGCACCACCGTGGCCACGCCTCGAAAATGCCCCGGGCGCGCGCGGCCCTCAAGGCGCGAGCCGAGCCCTTCCACCTCCACGTAACTCGAAAAACCCGGCGGGTACATTTCCGCGGCTTCCGGCGCAAACAGGTACTCAACGCCCAGCGACTGGAGCAGCACCGAATCCGCGTCGAACGAGCGCGGGTAGCGCGCGAAGTCTTCCCCCGGGCCGAACTGCGCGGGATTCACAAAGATCGAGACGACCACCGGCGAGCAGTCGCGCTGCGCGGCGCGCACGAGCGACACGTGGCCCGCGTGCAGCGCTCCCATCGTGGGCACAAATCCCGTCAGCCGCCCTTCCGCGCGCGCCTGCCGCGACACCTGCTTCATCCACTCGACTGTGCGGATGATTTCCATCAGGCAGTGGCGCGAATCAATCCACCGGCAGGCCGGCGAGCATGTCGAAATATCGCAGCAGGTCCGTGGAGAGCGGCTTCATGCCCAGTTCGCGCAGTTGCGTGGCCACCTGGCCGCGGTGATACGTGCTGTGATTCACCACGTGCTGCAGCACCGCGCGTAGCGGATACCGGAAATGTTGTCCCTTCATGTTCCGGTATTCGATGATTCGCTCCGGATCGCCGAGATCCGGGCTGCGCACGTAATCCTCCAGGCCCTTTTTGATTCCCTCCCAGCGGGCCTCAAATCGCGCCACGCTGTCGAACCGTTCGCCGGGCAACAGCTCCGTGGGATAGCGATCGTGCAGCCGCTCCAGATAAAGCCATTCGACGCCCATGATGTGCTGCAGCGTGTCGCGAACGGTCGGAAAACTCGATGGCGCCGGCTTCGTGAATTCCTCGGGCGTGAGCGCGGCGCAGGCGTCCAGCACGCGGCGATTGGCCCAGGCGTTGAAGCCGAACAGCGAGCGGAGTTCGTCCTGTGTCATGGTGGTGGCTCCGGGTTCGATATCTGCGATACAGATGCCGGCCCAAGGTCCGGCGCTACAACTTTTTCACTGGGACAGCATCGCGAGCGGCCGGCGGCAAATGATACGACTCCGCGTCGGACGGGAACGTTCCCTTCTGCACGTCCTCCACGTAGCGTCCCACCGCGCCGCGAATCGTTTCCGCCATCTCCGCATAGCGCCGGGCGAATTTCGGCGTGCGCCCTTCGGTAAGGCCAAGCAGATCGCTCAGTACGAGCACCTGGCCGTCGCAATCCGGCCCCGCGCCGATTCCGATCGTCGGCACCGGCACGCGTTCCGTGATGCGCGCGGCAATCTCGCGCGGCACCGCTTCAATCACGATGCTGAACGCGCCCGCGGCCGCCAGCGCCTGCGCGTCGCGCTCCAGCGCCTCCGCCGTCTCCGCGCTTCTTCCCTGCACGCGAAAGCCGCCGAGCGCGTGGAGCGACTGCGGCGTCAGCCCGATGTGGCCCATCACGGGGATTTCCGCTTCCACCAATCGCGCCACCAGGTCCATGCGCCGTTCCCCTCCTTCGATCTTCACCGCTTCGGCGCCCGCCTCTTTGACGAACCGCGTGGCGTTGCGCACCGCATCCGGGGCGCCGTTGTTGAACGTTCCGAACGGCATATCCGCCACCAGCAGCGCGCGGCGCACACCGCGGCGCACGGCGCACGTGTGGTGCAGCATTTCGTCGAGCGTCACCGGCAGCGTGTTCTCGTAGCCGAGCACGGCCATGGCCAGCGAATCGCCCACCAGAATGATGTCCACTCCGGCCTCGTCCACCAGCCGCGCCGTGGGATAGTCGTAGGCCGTCACCGACGTGATTTTTCGCTCGGTCACAGGCGGCTCGCCGGAATGGAATTTCTTGCGGGAAAGAATTTCGGGCACGGTCACTCGACCGTGGCCCGCAGACGGCAGGATGCTCATGGTCCCTCCGGTGCCATTCCCGTTATCCGGGATACAGCCCAGCAATTCCGATGCTACCAGCGCGGCCGCGGTTACGCCAGCGGATTCGCGCGCCGGTGCGGGTCAGTTTGCCCAGTTGCACAGGCACTCTTGCCTGTGCAAACGCCCGAACGCCTCGATTTCAACAACATACAGAACAACGTCAACGCTCTGGCTCATACAGTGGCAAACTGACCCACCACCCTCGTATACCGCACGTTGACTTGCCTCTGCGTGCAGCCTAAGATTTTCCGCCAATGACGGTCTTCCAAGCATGATCGGCCAGACCATCTCGCATTACCGCATCATCGAGAAGCTCGGCGGAGACGGGATGGGAGGCAACTGCTCGTGGAGCAGGGATGTGTATTGCGCGAATTTTCCGTTCTTGCTGGGCGCGGCGGGCGCGCGGACCGACTACTGGCAATCCGTAGCCGCCTGAGCCCGTGGCGAGCGGTCCGGCTTCAAATCGCACGGCGGCAGCTTCTTTACCTGCTGGACGTGCTCGCGCTTGAACTTCAGCACCCACAGCCCCTCATCGTTGGTCAGGTAGATGATCCCGCGGCCGCCATCGGCCAGGAAGCTGGTCACGTTCGTAAAGGTTTGCAGCGTCGTGGGTTTCTCGGGGTCGCTCAAGTCCATAAGCTTCACCGTCTCGGGGGCCTCTGGAGCGCTTCGGATCGCCGTCTTCGAGGCCGAATCGGGAGCCTCAGGCACATTTGCGTCCTGGGCCGCGGTTTCCGCCTTGGCCGCGGCCGGATCATTGGCATTGGACGGCGCTTGGCGAGTTACAAAGCTGGGAAACTCCGCCTGTGTGACCTCAAGGATGGTGTAGCCCGCCTTCGACGCCTGCTCGATGTAAAGGTAGCGCTTGGTTCCCTGCCTCTCCATCACCATGTGATTCCCCGCGGGCGTGGCCAGAGGGAGATGCGCAAGCACCGTGGCAGGCAACTCGATCGACTTTGGAGCTGTCGTCCCCGCCCCTGCGCCGGCAGCCGCCCCGACTGCGAGACAAAGTGCGATGAGCAGCATGGAATGTGCGGCCCGGGATCCGTGAGCTGTTTCGCCAATCCCCTTCAACACGTTCTCCTCCACCCTGTTCCACTGCCAGCCCATCAATATCCTCCGATTCCCATATTAGAAGCAAGCGGCGGCCCGTGGGTTTTCTAGAAGGCGCACGCGCCGCTACATCTGCTCGTGGCGCAGGCGCCTGTACTGCGCGATTTGCTCCGCCGTCAGGATCTTCTGCGCCGCAAGATGCGCCGAGAGGTGGATCCAACGCAGCTCGGCGTGGATCGAATCCACGCGGAAGGCCTGCTCGCGCAGGTCGGCTTCCGGCCGGCCGTCGCGGAACATCTGCTCGAGCCGTGCTTCCGATTCGAACAGCTCCTTTCCGCGAGCGATCGCCTTGTCGTGCATCGCGGCGAAGATTTTTTCCATGGCGGCGCGCTGCTCAGAGCTGAGTTTCAGGTCCGCGGCCATATCCAGCACGTGGCGCGGGCCGGGATACCCGGCGCGATCCGCCGTCATGCCCATGCCGAATCCTTCGCCGCGCTCGATGGACGCGCTCTCCTCGTCGAGGCAGGAATGGTGATGCCGCATCTCCGCGGCTGGATGTTGCGACTGTGTCTGCTGCGGCTCGGCGCCCGCACGCGCGCCCTCGAAGGTATTGCCCGGCGCAACGGCCGCGAGCGCCATGCAGCCGAAAACAACCGTGCCAATTCGCAAGAGTTTCATGTGGACCTCCGGTGGAGTAGACGCACAGAACTGGAAAGTGTTACACGGCCGGGCAGCGTGGCTTCAGGCGCCGTCGTGCGCCGGCCGCGGCTGAGGCTGAACGCTGCCCCAGCCGACCGCGCCGCCCTTCCACGCCTGCACCACCGCGCGGAAGATCACGAAGTACATGAGCTGCCGGTAGTAAAACCGCTGGAGGAGGATGGGCAGCAGCAGCGACCAGTCCTCGTCGCGCTCCAGCAGGAAGGCCACCACGCAGGTGGCGAAATCGATCAGCAGGAACAGCGCGAGGAAGATCAGCGAACGCTCCACGTCCTCTCCCGTCCACACCTGCCCGAACCGCGAGACAGGGAGCTGCGCCAGGGCCCACATCAGCACGGTGCCCAGAAACATCAGGTCAATCACGGGCGAGACCAGCGGCAGCAGGACCTGAAACAGGAAAATGTTGGGCAGCGCGATCATTCCCAGCGAGCCGTAGCGTCGCCGCAGCAGCGTATCCCGATGCTTCCACACGGACTGGAGCGTGCCATAGGTCCAGCGGAACCGCTGGCGAACGAGCGTGCCCGGCGATTCCGGCGCTTCCGTGTAAGCCTTGGCCTCTTCGTCGTAGGAGATGCGCCATCCGCGGCGGCGCAGCGAAATCGTCAGGTCCGTGTCTTCCGCAAGCGTGTCCGCCGTGAAGCCGCCCACATTGCGGATGGCTTCCGCGCGCCAGGCCCCCAGCGCGCCCGGAACCACGGTGATGCAGTTCAGCAGGTCGAACGCCCTCTTTTCCATGTTCTGGCTGGTGATGTATTCCAGCGCCTGCCAGCGTGTGATCCAGCGCGTGCGATTGCCCACTTTCACGTTGCCGGCCACGGCGGCCGTCCCTGGATCCACAAAATGGCGCACCAGCCGCTCGATCGCCGAGGAATCAATCGTCGTGTCCGCGTCGATCGTGACCACAATTTCTCCCGCGCACATGGCCAGAGCCTGATTCAACGCCGCGGGCTTTCCCCGGTTAACCTGATGGTGGATGCGTACGCGCGCGTCCGAGCCGAACTGGCTGTCCAGAATTTCCGCGGTGCGGTCCACCGAACCATCGTCCACAACCACCACTTCGATGCGCGGGTATTGGGAGGCAAGCACGGAGCGTACCGTGGCTTCGATGGCCGCTTCTTCATTGTGCGCGGGGATGACCACGCTCACCAGCGGCTGGTAGTCGGGATGGTCGGGCTCGCTCGGGCGAAGCCATTCCACCAGCGCCAGCAGTCCCACAATGAACGCGCGCCCGCTAACCAGGATGATCCCGGCGATGAAAATCAGGGTCATCACCATCCCCGCGATATTGGAGAGATTGAAGACCAGGGCGTCGAGACGCGACATGAGCCATTCGTTCCCGGTCAGCGGCGGCATCACCTGCTCGCGCGTTTGCCCGATCAGCTCCGAGACGGGGACGATCTGCAATCCCTCCGCGCGCAGGCCGTCGATGATCTTCGGCAACGCCTTCACGGTGGCCAAGCGGTTTCCTCCCCCGTCGTGCAGCAGGATGATGTTGCCCTTCTCCGGGTGCGCCGCCTGTGCCACCACTGCTTTTGTGATTTCTTCCGGCCCCGGCGGCGGCACTCCCGCCTCCGAGCCCCAGTCGTGCGGGTCGATGCGCGCGCCCACCAGCAGGTAGCCCAGCCGCTGCGGGATGGGCAGCAGCGTCACTTCGTCCGCCGAATCGGGCTGGTGGTCGATGCCGTACGGCGGCCGGAACATCAGGCTCTTGGTGCCCAGCCGGGACTCGATCACCAGTTCCGTCAGATTCAGCTCCGTGCGGATGAACGTTTCGGAAATGTCCGTGGAACTGAAGCGCGGATGCGTATACGTGTGGTTGCCGACCTCGTGGCCTTCCGCATACATCCGGCGGAGCAGGCGCGGCCAGTCCTTGGCGTGCTCTCCGATGACGAAAAATGTGGCCGGGGCATTTTTTTCCTTGAGGACGTCCAGAATCTCCGGCGTGTAGTTCGGATCGGGACCGTCGTCAAATGTGATTGCCACTTTGTGAGGCACGGCGCCCATCTGCTGCACGCGGTAGGTTTGCGGAAATTGGGTGTACGTTTCTCCGGTAATCAGCCCGCTCCCAGCGTCGTACTCGATCGTGCGCGCCCCCGGAGTGGGAGTGGAGAGAATGCGCCAGATGTCGCCGTCGCCCTCGAGCACCAGGTCGTAACCCGGCGGAATGGTCTGGAGCTTGGCGCGAATATCTTCCGTCGAAGTCTTCGCTTCAATCACGGACCACAGCGAGGCATCCTCGGAGCCCAGCCGCCACAGCACCACACCCTGGGCGCTGCGGTCTTCGGCGGCGCGGATCTGGTTGAACGCGGCCACGCCGTCCACCATCCACACCTGGTGGGTGCGCCCGTCGTCGTCCGAGTAGGAAAAATGCGCGTTCAGTCGTTCGGAGTCGAACTCAACGTCGGACTCCGACTCCTGCGCCCGCACCACGGCATCCTGAAAACTGAGCGCCTGGGCCGTCGGATGCGGATCCTTTTTCGTCGCCGCGGGCCAGTCATAGGCGTAGCTGCCCACGGCGATGATCAGCTTCTGCGGCGGGACTTCCTTGAGCGCCTGATCGATGTTGTGCGTGTACCACTCCTGCGAGGCGATAGGGCCTGGCGGGGCGGTGCTCCAGTGCTCGTCGTAGTTCATCAGAATGAGGGCGTCCACGTTGGGCGCGATGGCTTTATAGTCCATCCCAAAATCGATGGCCGGCACCGCCACCATCACCTTCAGATTCGCGCGGTGCAGTGCCGCGCCCAAATCGGCTAGAAACTGGCGAAACGCGGGAAGTGAGTTCGCCGGGAGGAGTTCGAAATCCACCACGATTCCGGCGGAGTGGTGCGCCAACGCGAAGGCGAGCAATTCGCTCACCATTCGGTGCCGCGCCCGCGGAGTCTCGAGCGCCTTGGCCGTTTCTTCCGCGTGCCAGGCGTTGCCGTCCGTGTCGTTCACCAGCGGCATGACCGGCAGTTCCACACCGATGCGGTGCTCCCAGGCTTCGAGTTTCGGGTCAGCTTCAAGCTTAATGCGGCCATCCGTAGCGATGGCGTGCAGTTCTTCAGGGATGAGCAGGTCGAGGTGCTTGTAATTCTCCCGAAGAGACGCAAAACTCGTGGAATCCCAGCTCACGTAGAATGCTGCCTGGATCGGGTCGTAATTTTCGGGCGCCTTGCCGAGCGCGGCCACGCGGCGTTTGCGCCCGGGACGGCTTACAACTAGTTTGACGGGCTTGGGTTTCGCCTTGATGGAATGAATCGTGGGCTTGAACGCGGGCCAGACGGGGTTTCCAAGGCTCAGATTTCCAACGGCGCCTACAGCGAGCACGCCCACAAGCACGGCGAGCGCCACTGCGCCGATTTCCAGGGCGCGCCGCGTGACGCTCCATCGCTTCCTACGTTCGTCGTGAAAGACAGGCTTGCCGTCCGACATGGAGAGAGTCCAAGCTAAGTTCGGGTTCCGACCCTGACAATGAAACTATGCCATGAGATGCGGCGGCACGCCATCGCTGCTGCCCTGACCGGCTTTGCGCTGCGGCTGGGCTTCGTGCGGTTTTTCCCCACGACCGGGGGCGATTCCGCCGCTTACCTCGAACTCGCGCACAATCTGCTCGACGCGCACACGTATGGCCTGCTGAGCCAGGGCCACCTGCTGGCCACCGACGCGCGCCCGCCGGGGTATCCGATCTTCATTGCCGCCGTGGAACTCGTGGCCGGGCGCTCGGCGACGGCGCTTTTCGTGGCTCAGGCCGTTCTCGACGTGGCGACCTGTTTCCTGATCGCCGCGCTGGCGGCGCGCCTGGCGCCCCAATCCGCCCGCTCTCGAGTGTGGCCGGCCGCGCTGTGGCTGGCCGCACTGTGTCCATTCGTTGCGAACTACACGGCTGTGCCGCTCACCGAGGTGCTCGCCGTCTCTCTGAGCGCGGCAACACTGCTGCTGCTGGTGCGCGCGTGGCAGCGGGAAGAGTCTGCTCCCGGGTTGAGCGATCCCGCAAGGCGGGACTGGCTGGTGGCCGGGGTGGCCGCGGGACTGGCGACGCTGGTGCGCGCCGAGTCGCCGTTGTTGATGGTTTCCGCGGGCGCCGCCATCGGGCTGGCCTGCGCGAAGCGGCGCCAGTGGCTGCGCATCATCCGCACTGGCGTGTGGCTGGCCGCCGGGCTTCTTCTTCCGCTCCTCCCCTGGGGCCTACGAAATGTGGTGACGCTCGGCCGCATGCAGCTCCTCGCCGGGCGCTATGCGCAGATGTCCGGTGAATACGTGTCGCGCGGCTTCTATTCCTGGACGAACACCTGGCTGGTCCGGTTCCGCGACGTGTACCTGGTTCCGTGGAAACTCGAGGAGCAGCCGATACGCGTGGACGATCTGCCCGCGTATGCGTTTGATTCTCCGGAAGAACGCGGGCGCGTGACGCATCTGCTGGAGGAGTACAACGAGGAACTCACGATGACGCCGGCGATCGACCGCAGCTTCGCAGAGCTCGCCGGAGAGCGCACGCGGCGCCATCCGCTGCGTACCTGGCTCTGGGTGCCGCTCGAACGAATCGCAACGCTGTGGCTGACGCCGCGCGTGGAGCTGCTTCCCTACACCGGCCACCTGACTCCGCTCGAAGACAAATGGGAATACGACCGCGAGGACCTACTGGTCACTTTATCGCTCTCGGCGGTGAACGTGGTTTACCTGCTGCTGGCGGCGATGGGAGGATGGATTCTGTTCACGGCCCGGCGGCAGTCGGAATCTCCGGCTACGGTTTCACCACTCGCGGAGCGGTGGGGAATGGCGTCGGCCCTTCAGGCGCCGGGCGCAATGTTTCTCGTCGCGCACTTGGTGATCCGAACGCTCTTTCTGACCCAGATCGAAACGCCCGAACCGCGCTACGTGCTCGTTTGCTTCCCTGCAGTTATCGCCCTCGGGGCACAATGGTGGCGACGCGGTGCGGGTGCATCAGACGGGAGGGCGAAAGCATAGCTCCGCCCGAACGAGCGGATCCCGCGATCTACTCCACCCAATCCGCGATGAAAATGTTCGTCTCGCCGCGCACTTTTCCGTTCCGGTTTGCCGCCCAGACCAGCATCTTCCCGTCCGAGCTGAACATGGGGAACGCGTCGAACTGCGGGTCGTAGGTCACTTGCTCCAGGCCCGAGCCGTCTTCGTTAATCAGATAGAGATCGAAGTTTCGCCCCTTCGGATCGAGGCGGTTCGAAGCGAAGATGATGCGCTTTCCGTCCGGATGGAAGAACGGCGCGAAACTTGCCGCGCCGAAATGCGTCAACTGGCGTTTCCCCGAGCCGTCGGCGTTCATCACGAAGATTTCGAATCGCCGTGGGTGCAGTTCGTACGTGCGGAGCAACTCCTTATAATCCTCAATCTCCTCCGGCGATTCCGGGTGATAGGCGCGGTATACGATTTTCTTCCCGTCAAAGGAATAAAACGGCCCGCCGTCGTAGCCCAGTTCCGTGGTTAGACGGCGCACGTTTTTTCCATCCGCGTCCATTGTGTAAATGTCCAGGTCGCCTTCGCGGAGCGAGGTGAACACGATGTGCTTCCCGTCGCGCGAGATGGTGGCTTCCGCATCGTATCCGAAATTGTGCGTGAGCTGCTCGACGTGGCTGCCGTCCGGCCGCGCCTTGTAGATTTCGTACTCGGGATAAAGCTTCCACACGTAGCCGTGGCTCCAGTCGGGCGGAGGCGGGCACTCCGGTCCCGCGCCGCGCGTCGAAGAATAGAGAATGTGCTTGCCGTCAGGGAAAAAGTAGCCGCACGTGGTTCGGCCGCCGCCGGTCGAGACCTGGCGCCGGTGCGAGCCGTCCACGTCCATGGTGAACATCTGGTCGCAGGACTTGGTATCCGGGCGCGACTGGAAGATCAGGTGCTTGTCGTCGGCGGAAAAATACGCTTCCGCATTCTCTCCGCCGAAGGTGAGTTGGCGGACGTTGCGCAGGTGGCGTTCCTCCGGCAGCGAAAGGCTCGGTGACTGCTGGCGCGCGGCTACGAATAAGGGAAAAACAATCCCAGCAACAAGCGCAGCGAGCGCCGCCATCGGCGCGATCCCTTTCCGCACTATCGGCATCTTCATCCTCTCTCCTCCACGCGCCGCTAACTCTCCCCCAGCGGCTCGGGGTGAATCGTAACGCGCGCAATCTGCGGAAAGCGCTCGCGGACTCGGTCTTCGAGCGCCCCGGTCACATCGTGAACCTCGGTAATGGGCAGGCTGGCCTGCAGCGTGCATTTGCAGCTGACGACGATGCGGTTTTCCGCGCGCCGCACCTGCACGTGCGAGCACTCCACGAGCTCATGATATTCGTTACGCAGGTCGTTGATGCAGGCCTGCACCGCGCGCCCCAGATCCTTCATCGTATCCGCGGGAGGAATGTGCGCGCCCAGAGGCTCGATGTGAATGTTCACCTCGCCGGCCTGCGGAATCTCGGACAGGAGGTCGCGCTCGAGTTCCGTGGCCGCGCGGTGCGCTTCGACCAGCGTCAACCCCTCGTCCACTTCGAGGTGCAGGTCGAGATACAGCTTTCCGTCCAATTGGTTTGCCGCGACGTCGTGAATGGCCAGGCCGCGGCGCTGCGCGATGGCCCGGACGCGATCGAACACGTTCTCGTGCGTGCCCGCTCGCGGCTCCATGTGCACCATCACGTCGGCGGGAACCATCTCGCGAATGCGGCGCTCGACGGCATCGCTCACGGCATGGACCTGTTCGAAGGTGGCCGTGCGCGAGACGCTGATGGTGGCGTCCACGAAGTAATGGCTGCCCGCGCGGCGCACGCGAACGCGCTCCGCGGCGAGCACTCCATCTATGCCCTCGATGCTTCTTTCCATCCGCGCCTGAAGGCCGCGTGGCGCTGCGTCGAGCAGCGTGTCCAGCGTCTTCTGGCCCAGCCGCGAGCCGATGCGGATCACCACGCCTGCCACGAAGAGACCGGCGATAGGGTCCGCAAAGCGCAGCCAGGGCAGGCCGATGGGCGCGCCCGCTCCGGCGAGCAGCAGCCCGCCGATGACCACGAGAGTGCTCCAAACATCGGTGGAGAAATGCAACGCGTCCGCTTCGAGCGCCTCGCTCGAATACTTCCGCGCGACGCGATTCAGAGCGCGCGCTCGTACCAAGTCCACTCCCAGGCACAGACACAGGATGAGAACGGCCACGACGCTCGGATGGATGCTCACGCCTTCAAAGAAGAGGCGTTGGGCAGCCTCGTAGATGATGAACAGCGACGTGGCGAGCAGCAGCAGCGTTTCGACGAACGCCGAGAAGCTCTCGATCTTCTCGTGTCCGTAGGGATGGCTCTCGTCCGGCGGCAGGCTGGCCGCGCGCACGGAAAGATACGTAATCACCGCGGCGATCAGGTCGAGAGTGGAATGCAGCGCCTCGGAAAGAACGCCGAGGCTGCCTGTTGCGTAGGAGAGAAACGCCTTGAGCGCCACGAGCACGAGCGCGGAAACAACGGACGCGCCGGCGGCCAGCATCTTTTCCCGGATTTCCGATTGGTCGACCACGAGGCTCGAATGGTACAGCATATGCGCGAGTAGGAGGAAAGAGTGGCCGCGAATTTACGCCCATAAGAGTTGAAAAAAACGGCGCAAGACAGATGGCGAAATGCCGATTCCGGGGGGGGGATGTTAAAAAATGCGGCCGCTTCTGCGCCTCCTGATTCAGTTCATAGGTGGGGGAGGAAGCAGCGGAGCACGGCGCGGCTCGCCGCGGGCCCCGCGCACATCCACGTCTTCAAAGAGCAGCGAGGGCGCCACCACCGACGTCGGCAGCCCGCCCTGAACTCCGCCGAACGCCGAAAGCGCGGTGGACGCGAACCCAAACTGCTGGCTCTGCATGTAATTGAACGGCGCAAAGTCGTTGCCGATGCCGGCGATGGCCCGCATGGAACGCAGGGTCATCCCGCGAAGCATGGCGCCGCGCAGCGGCTCTTCGCGCCCATCGGCCACGTAGACCCGGTAGAGCAGCAGCGGCAGGCGATCGCCTGAGGCTGCGCCTCCGGCCACCGCTCCGATGTACTCCGAAAAGTCTTCCTGCCGGCTGATGGCCACGGCGGGGTTGTCCATCTTTTTCACGACGATGCACCAGGGGTGGCCGTCCTGGCGGCAGAGGTCGAAGAACTGCTTGCGGAGCGCTTCCGGGCTTTTGGTATCCGAAGCCTCGAAGAAAAGATTGCTCATCGTGGCGCGGGGATCGCTGAGATAGAAGCCGCGGCCGTGGCCGTTGGAATTGTCAAAATCGGAACCGGGACGGCGCGACATGAGGAGCTGCTTGAGCGTTCCGTTTTCCACCATCGAGACGCGCTGAGCGTGGACGCCCTCGTCATCCACGGCGTAGCCGCCGATGAGCGGGGCGCCCTGGTAATCCTTGCTCAACGGGTCGTCGACCAACGAGACGCTGAGCGGCAGCACGCGCGACCCGACCCGTCCGGTCCATTCACTCCTCCCGCCGACGCGCTCGAGGAACTGCTCGAAGCCCTGCCCCGAGGCCAGCGGCGGCCGCGAGCCGCCTACCGAAGGCGCCAGAATCTGCGCCACAAGCGCGCCCGCGGCGGGCGGTTCAAACAGCACCGGGCCGGTGTAATCCGGCGCGGCTGGGCCGTTGCGCACGGCCATCAGGTTTCGCGCGGCCTTTTCGATTCCCTCGCGGACCAAGCTCGATGGCGGCAGTCCCGCGGGCGTGTTCGCATAGGCGGTGTAGTAATTGTGGAGCGGGTAGCCGTCGTCGGATTGCGTCTCGAGGCTGGCCTCGATCGCGGCCACTTCGCGAGGCACGCGAACCTCAGTGCCCTCGGTGGACATGAGGTAATAATTCATCACCGCCATGTGATAGATGATCCGAGTGCCGTACAGCTCCGGGAACTGGCGGAGGACGGAAGAAGCGTCGCGCGCCTCCTGCTCCCAGTTTCGCGAACCCCAATCGGCGGCCAGCTTCGGTTCGACGTCCTTGACGGGCTGCTCGCGCGAAAAATCGGGAATCTCCGGCGGACGCGTCAAGTTCAGCAGGAAGGCGCGTTTGCTGGAGAGTTGGTTGAGCGCTTCTTTGTACGCCTGATCGGTGGCCAACCAGAGGTCCTGTCGGAGCGAGTTGTAATCGCCGTCGATCCCGACTCCACCGGTCGAGCCGATGAAACCCTGGAAATCGTTTCCGCCGATGAAATTCGTGTTGTCGAGCTGGTAGTCGCCCACGCGGGCGTTTACGTCCATGAAGCGGCTTCGCGATGTGGCGCTGGAGAGCAGATCGCCAAAGGATGCGGACACCGTCTTCTGCTCGATGTCCAGCAAACGGTATTCGAGGTAGTAGGGCGCGGGCTGAGGAGGAAGCACGAGCCGCGCGCGCGAACGAGCCATTTCGTCGCGCATGGCATGGAGCGTTTGATCTTTATCTTCAGCGGCGCTGGATGGAGCGGGGCGGCCGATGGCCACTGCCGCGGCGAGCAGCACCGCAAAGGCAGCGATGGAGGCCAGGGGAAGCGAACGCGGGCGCGTCATCGTATTTCTCCCGTGGGCTTGTCTCCGGTTGGTTTTTCTGGCGGGGCCTGGGGATCATGCGCGGGCGGCGGGAGGATGGGGGGCCGGTCCGTGGACGTCTCCTTCTTCTGTACTTCCATCTCGCTCATCAGCATGGCGGGAGCGACGGCGGCCACGGGCACGGAGCCAGATTCGGCTCCGCAATAGCCGTTGAACACTTCCTGGGTGTCGCCGGTGGCGACGATCTTCTTGAGCGAGGCGAGCGGGGTGGCGATTACGTCCACGCCGCGCACCAGCAAGTCCGGACGGCCGTCCGCATATACCTGATAGACGACCAGCGGAGTTACCTGAAGCACCTGTGGCTGGCCGCGGCCAGTGAACGTGAACCCGCCGGCGATGTCGTCAATCACCAGGCCGAACGGCTTGCCCTGTTTCTTGACTTCTTCGATCAGCATCTTTCGGAGCTCGGCGTTGCTGACCTGCTTCGAGCTCTGGACCACCAGGTTGCCCTGGCGGGAGACGGGCACCAGGCCGGTCTGGGCGCGGCCGTGTCCGTTGGAGTGCGGAAAGCCAATGAGCGGGGAACGCGACATCTCGAAGTTCTTCAGCACGCCGTGATCCACCAGGTCGACGTGCTCGGCCGGGACTCCCTCATCGTCATAGAGATAATGGCCGAGCAGTTCCTGATTGCGGAGGCGCGCCTGCGTGGGGTCGTCGTAGATGGATAGGAAGGGTGGCAGAATCTCTTCGCCCACTTTCTTGGCGAAGGTCTGCCCTTCCCGTACGTCTTTCTGGCGGTGGCCCTCGGCGCGATGGCCGAAGATCTCGTGGAAATAAACGGCGGCGGCGCGACCAGTGAGCATGGTGGGCACTGCGGTGGGCTCGACGAGAGGCGCCTTGACCAGCGCTTCCATTTCCTTGACGATTTGGCCGGCGGTCTGGAGCACGGTCTTGTCGTCGGGCTGTTCGGAGGGCTCGACCCAGTCGAAGTTGGCGTAGCGGTTGATGTCCATGCCGTCCGCAGCTTTGCCCTGAATAAACAGCTCGATGCGGTAGCGCACCTGACCGAACTGCAGGCGCGTGCCTTCGCTCGTGACCATGTAATTGTTCTGGGCCTGCGCGCTCATGCTGACAATCGAATTCAGCACGGCGGCCGAAGAGCGGAAAAAGTTGGTGTAGAGCCGGACCTTGTCCTCCCACGGACGGCGGTCCAACTGGAAACTCACGTGTGGGCCGTAATACACGTGCGGCGATTCGCGCGAGAAGTCGGGCGCCTGCGCTTCCGTGCTTTCGACTTTCACGTCCTTGCCCGTCTCGATTCGCAGCATGGCTTCCGTGGCGCCGCGATACTGCCGGTCCGTTTCCTGCCAGAGCAGGCGGCGAAGCACGGCGGGATCGTCGTCCAGGGGTGCGGTGGCGCCGAAGCTGGCCTGCGAGCCCGAGTCGGCGCCGCCGACGCGATGCGTGTCGTCGAGGTCGTAGCTGCCCACGCGAACGGTGGTCTGAAGCCAGCGGGTATGCGTTTCCTCGCTTCCAAGCAAGGCGCCGTTGGAACCCTGAACCTCGGCGCGCTGCTGCTCCGTCAACCGGTAACTGATGAAGTAGGGCGGCGGAGTGGCTTTGGCGAGCCCGGTGGTGGAGCGGTCGAGTTCCTGCTCCATGGCCTGAATGACAATGGATTTGGGCGCGCTCTTCGGTTTGTCGACCGCAGGCGTATCGCCGGGAGTGCCCGCGGTCCCGCAGAGCGGGATCATAGCGACCGCGAGCACGAGAAACAGAATGGGAAGAGGATGAGTACGGACGGTGGATGATTTCATGGTGTCGAGTGCCTTAGTGTATGACAGGGGGATGGCAATGACAAAAGGGTGCCGATATGGGGTTGAAGGTCGAAAGTCGAAAGTTGAAGGTTGGGAGGGAAAATACCGCACTTTCCCGGAAAGGCTTCCGGGAGGCACAAGGCGTCTTGCCGTTTGAACAGGGTAGGGGTGGCCCCACCCCCCTTTTTCTGCGGGGAATGTCCAACCCAATGGGAACACAGGAGATAGCTGGAAATTGAGTGGAGCGGGAGTGTCCAAGTTATTGAAAATAAAGAGGGGCGAATTTGGGCGATTTGCAAAGGAGTGTCCAATCGCATGATTCTTATGGGGCTTAGGCTGAATTCCCCCCCGCCCTCGGATTGGTGCGGCGCAGTCCACGTATAGTGACCCTCTTATAATATACCCTAGTGGGTAGAGAAAAGCAAGGGAAAAGTGGGGCGATATCAAGAAAGCGAAGAGACCCAGGGTTGGTTCTTGCTGCCCTAATTGGCCCCCACACTGATGTCGCAACTCACAGGTCTCAGCTGTCCGCTCAGAATCGGCCTTGCCGATGCTACTGTAGTCTCGTGTGATAGTGTCACGAGGCGACTAAAAGTGCGACAGCTGTTCCGCTGGTTTCGACGCAAAAAGGCGCGCGCTCCTCTGCGAATCTTGCTGGACAATGGGATTTTCAGCCATTCTGAGTTTGCAGAATACTCTATCGAGCACACCTCTGTGCGCTGGGGTAACACGGAGCACGTGTTGCCAGTTCAGGGATTCATTAGGAAGGCTCCAGATAGCAACCTCGAGGAGCGGGCACAAAAGGAAGCGCTGTTCACCATTGGACGGCTCATTCGGGAGGGTCGGATGGAGGCGCATAGATATATCGAGATATTTTTCGAGGGAATGAGGGGCAGAACCGCACTCAGCATAGGTAATGCCTTGCACGGGTGCAACATTCGGGAGTGCCCGCCCGCCTTGGAGCGTTCCAAGTTTAGGTCGAGTGTCGACCTCTGGGACACCATATCCAAGGGGGGCAAAAAAGATCGGAAGGCAGGCGTTAAGCTTGGTGCGACGAACCAGATTGCGTTTCTCGAGTGGCTTTGCACCCTCGAAGAGGAGCACGTCGAGGCCTTGAGGCCACATGCAGCACAGATCGGTTTGACCGCGTTTGAAATTGAGAGTTTAACGGACCTTAAATGGTTCAAGTTTCTCTGTCAAAGGTCGGGGAGCCGGGAGAATTACCCCGATGTTTTTCATCTTTGGACGGCAGAGCGGAATAACCTTGATGGCATGCTGACCTTGGACAGAAAATTGTCAAACATTGTGACCAGCGTGAGGAAGGAGCGAGAGAGAAGGATCGAAATAAAAACGCAAGTGCTGTGTCCTCTGGAGCTGTTGCGAAAGCTGGGAATTGACAAGCCCGATCCCGTACCCTTGGAGGTAGGCCGTTTTTACCAGTTACATGAGTTAACGGGATGACTGTACAGATTGGGCATCGCGAGCCTGATTACTGAGCCTTGCTCATTTGGCATACTGCTCCAGCAGTTGCAGGGCATGCTCAAGCCCAATCGCAAGACACTTGCCATCGTCAGTGGTTCCTTTCACCACTGCGAGGATTTGGCCATCGGTGCCGAAGACGGGGCTGCCGCTTCCACCGAGGCGGCAGGTGACGCCGGAAATCAGTAGGTCGTGCGCGCTCGGCCCCTCATGTTGTCCCGAAATGACAAGCAGGTGCTGTTGCTCCACCCATCGTCCCACTCGTTGAATGATGCCGCTGTCAGTATTGAGGGTATTCCGCGTCATGTGAATGTCGTCGAAGCCAACAATGAAAACCCTAGCTCCTACCTTTCCCACCCCTATACGCTCGACAGGGTCCTCTTGTGGCTTAGCATCGGTTCCTAGGATCAGGATGTCGGCCAGTGGGTCAGCGGCCAGAATTGTTGCCGGATGTGCTCCGACCGGAGGGACGAAATCAGCATATAGCTTCGCCTGGTCTTTTACCTTTTCCAGTATGTGACGGCTGGTGATCACGTAGGCCTTTTGATTGCGGACGAGTGCAAAACCGGTAGCGAGGAAATGAAAGCCATCGTTTTGGCTCTCGGCGATCCTAACAACTCGCCACTTTTGTGACTGCACCGCAGTAGGCAGTTGGACGTTGGCCGGCGGTCGCAAAATCAGGGCAACGAAGCAGAGGTACCTCAAGCGGACTCGCATCGATGGTCTTGTCAGTCGCAACTGCGCATTGCCATTGTAGACCGCCTCAGCCCGAGAAATAACGTTGTGGAAATTGTCGGTCCAGAGATCCCACATTGGGAGAGTGACAATATTGGGGCGGGGCCGGAGGCGCGAGCGAGCGGGACAGTCGTCACTTCCCGGTTTTCATTAGCCTCACGCGATCAATGTACTTCGGAGCTCTGTTGGCGGGTTTTTGGTCCGTTGAGTGAACGCCCTTGAAGTGACCGCTCTGCCGCGTGAGACGTCTGAGATGAGGTGGCAGAATTCTGATCATCAGGACCTCGACGTCGTGAATAAGGCCCTTCTGCTTGATCACATACCAACTGAAGTGGTCCCATGCATTTCCCCGGCGTTCGCTCGTGTCTGCGTCTCTGAGGCGGCTCCGGATGTTTCCCTTTCCGATGTAAACCGGTGTCGATCCGTCATAGAGGATGTACACGCCCTGTCCGCCTTTACTGTTGCTCGGCACGTCTTCGATGTTGTTATCGTTTCTTGCCCACATCTCGCCGAACTGTTCCACTAATTCCATTACAACCTCCTCGGCGCTTTTCTTTTCTCGGTGAAGCCTTGAGTCAAAGAAGGTCAAAAAACTTCTGGGCGGCCCCGCGAGGTGGTGGGTTAGATCCCGACCTCGTAGAGTCTTGCATTGCAAATGCCTTCTGCGTCGGGGGACGGAAATGGGCCGAGCGAAACTAGCTGGCGAAGTCTTAATTGATCCTCAATGCCGGAGCTAACTCCGTAATCTGTGTCGTATTTCTTCTTTGTAGTGTTGGCCGGATCAGCGTAAAAAAGCGCCACGAGCTTAAGAACGTCGGGGGGTGCGGAACGCCCTCTGAGGGTTTCTATGCAGTCCTGAAACTCCTGGCGGTTTTGGGGGCTTGGACCGCCCTTCATTTTCATCGGGATTGCGAGCAATGGGTGGTACCGCGGCCGATGTGCGTAGAACTTGAACTCCACGAAGGCTATTTCACTTTCATTGCGGTGAAGCACTAAATCAATTCCGCTGCACTCGAAGAAATGTTTGACATCGCGGTCTCGCCTTGCGACTGCACGGGAATACATGAATCGGAATACGAACTCGTGCCAGCGGGGGAGCGGCATCAGCCCCAAGTCGGATTTGAGGTCGCCAACCGCGTCATTGAATGCTGTGATCAGTAGTTCGCGCATGGGTTCGGCCCGGCAATGGCTGGCTTCGTTTGAGGATTCTATACCGATTTCTGTCGGCGACTGGAGAAGGTGTCAGGAGGCTTCGATATCTCTTAAGGAGTCGATGAGAAGAAGAAGGAGATTGGTGGGTTGCCATCGAGCTTGGGCCAACGGGCCATTGGGTCGGCGGGTTTGGGTAAGTGGCGACACAGGCTGAAGCCTGTGCTACTGGGGGCGCGCTGATCGACAAAATCCCCACGCTTCCCGGTGAGGCGGGAAGCATGGGGCACCCGGCGCACAGCCAAGAGTGGCTGTGCTACCAGGCGAAACAGGAAGGATGGGGCACGCGCAAGGCGCACAGCCAAGAATGGCTGTGCTACCAGGCGAAACAGGAAAGATGGGGCACCCGCGCAAGGCGCACAGCCAAGAGTGGCTGTGCTACCAGGCGAAACAGGATGGATGGGGTACGCGCAAGGCGCACAGCCAAGAGTGGCTGTGCTACCAGGCGAAACAGGATGGATGGGGTACGCGCAAGGCGCACAGCCAAGAGTGGCTGTGCTACCAGGCGAAACAGGATGGATGGGGCACGCGCAAGGC
>Ga0187803_10000052_pt1 | contig 49832 bp, 86 predicted proteins | sample NC_wetland_sal_i_2_FD_132425 | JGI IMG/M metagenome (GOLD analysis project Ga0187803, IMG submission 132425) | Wetland sediment microbial communities from Neuse River Estuary, North Carolina, USA - Control_3 | ecosystem: Environmental > Aquatic > Freshwater > Wetlands > Sediment | place: USA...
ACGCGCAGGTACGGGAAGACCATCGCGCCGAGTTTGGCGAGCGTCTCGACCGCGGCCTTGATGGTTGCGCCGATCATGTCGGTGCGATACGTCGGCAGCTTGTCGATGGTCACGACTTTCTTTTCAAAGTCGGCGAAGCGTGTGTCGAGCGTAGTGGAGAGAGCGTTCAACTTTTCCAGGATGGCTGCGGAGTCGCCGGTGTCCGTGGCCTGCACGACGGAGGCGGATGTGGTCTTGGCGGCCTCAGCGGCACGGACAGCGGCGGCCCTTGCGGCCTCTACCTTCGCGGCCTCAGCGGTTTTCGCGGCTTCGGCGGCCTTGGCAGCCTGCGCGGCGGTGTCGTCTTCACCAGGCTCCCCGTAGATGGCAAGCAGGTCACCGGCGAGGCTGTCGGTCACCTTCAACGTCGGGTTGGCTTCAATCTTCGCCCTCACCGCTGCTTGTTCCTCGGGGCTGAGCACTTCCATCAGCCTGTCCAGCATCGTCTTGGCCATGATCTTGTCCTTCCTTCCATCGAAATTACATCAGTACTACAGTCGAACGATTCCGGGTCTTACACTGGGGCCGGGGCCGGTAACGCCGCTTCTCCTCCACCCGCGCCAGCGCCTGCGCCAGTGGTAGCCGCAGCTGCCGGACTCATCCCCTCGGTCGCGCCCGTGGTCGCCGCAGCCGATGCGGGCTTGCCCTGCACCTTGTCCACATACTGCTGCGCCAGGGTGACCATCTGCTGGATGAGTTCCTTGTTGGCGGGGTCGGTTTCCAGTTTGTCCATCTTCTTGACTACTTCGAGCAGGGCGACGGCGGTCGAGACTTTCTCGCCTGTGGCGGCGGCATCGGCACCGCCGGGTTTACCAGCCGCCTTGTCGCCCCCCGCGTAGCCCGGCATCGCGCCGATCGCCGAGTACACGTTCGGGAGCGAGGGCTTACGGGATGAAGTGGAGTCGGTCATCGCAGATTACGGTTTCGGCCCCTTCGTGCCCTGATCGTAGCCCTTGGGGAAGCCGGTCTTCACGTCCGGCGAGACGGTGTTCGGCGGCCAGACGCCAGGGTGGATTTTGTGGCCGAAGGTGCACATCTCGCCGCCGCCGACCGCGATTTTGCCAGGCGCGCCGCCGAAGGACTCTTCGGTCGAACCCCGGCCATGGCCGGGGCCTTTGGCGACTTCCTTGTTGGCGCCGCCTTTCTTGCCGCTGTATCGAGCCATCGGGAACTCCTTACAACAGGTGCGTGAAGCAGTGAATGGTTAATGTTGTAGGGGCCGACCGCGATGAACCGCCGCCGACCCCGTGGTTGGGGTGCGGGTACTACTTACGGGATTTCTTGCGCCGTCCGTGGCGCCGTTTCTTGCCGCGAGCCATAGCGACTCTCCTTTCTTCCGAGTATCCTGACCGCAGATATCTCGGAAAGCGCTGGACGTTTTGTCGAGGTCAGAACCTCTGGCTCCAATTTGTGCGTCCACTCGGAGGGCGAACCGTAAAACCGTGGTTCACCGCCTGATAGCGCAAGAATCTGTGATTTTGTTACTACCTGTCAACTTTCTGCTGAACAATATTTTGGGAGGAGATGCGGACAACGGCGGTGCCGAGGGCGGAACGAAGATAAAAAGGGGGCAGAATGGTTCGCCCCCTTTGGCCCGAACAGCAGTGTTTATGCGGTTTCCAGCAACACCAGATGTATGTTATCCGACATCTTCGGCGCGTGGCAGAACTTTGAACTTCAGTTCTCCACTGCCCCAGACGATTTTACCCACGTCGGTCGGGTCGGGCGCGGAACCGGGAGGATATGTCGGCTGCCTGACCTCCGTGTGTCCGTTCGACTCGACGTACAGCACCTTGTCGTCCGGCACCTGCTCGGCGATGCCCTTCACTGCGTCCTTGATAGCCTGCGGGCAGTACGCCCCCGCATCGCGTTCGACCTTTGCGGATACTGCGCTTGCCTTGCCTGCGTAAGTGAATCCCCAACTCATAACGCCTCCTTTATTGGCGGTTGGCTATGTCTCAGTTGATGGTTACGACCGTCCGTGGACTGCGCACTCAGAATGTGCGCGTGGCCCGAACGCCATCGTGTCGGATTAGAAGAACCCTTATCCCGTTCGCCTTATCGTGACTGCACAACTGGCGTGGTCGCAGTAGCGATTTCGGGCACACCTTACCTGCTCCTTCGGACGATGCACCTTTACCAGCTCATAGCCGACAATGTCGGCCAAGATGCCATGCCAAGTTTCTTCCGTCAATGGGCCATCAAGCAAGTCATTACCGCGGTTCCAATCTTCGCCAGCACGCGGCTTGCGAGATGAGGCAATACAACCGAGATACGTCCTTCCGGGTTGCGGCCCTGTGCACGCAGATATCCGATATGAGTTAATGTCGGTGTAGAGACGGATGGAGAAGTAATACTCCTCGTGGTCACCTTCTCCGCGCGTCCAGTTCTCGACAACTTCTACGTTCTCCCCCCAACGTGCGTAACGCACGTCACGGTCGAACCACTTCATCAGGTCTTTCACGTCGGCCATAACAGCCTCCTTGGTTGGATTTACGACAACACTTTATTTGCGCTTGCCTCCCGCCGCGCCCTTTCCCGTCAACGCAGCGGCGGCAGCGGCCACCAATATCTTCGTGCGGGCTTCAGCCAGCAACTCCGCTCGGTTCTCGTCGTAATTGAAATTGCTATCAAGAATTTTGAACAACTGCTTGTCGCTGATCTTCCCCATCTTTGACAGCGCGAACGCCCACTGGATTTTCTGGTCTTTCTGTGACTGCAACAGGGTATCGCGCCTGATAACACCCTGGAACTTGCGTACGAACTCCTCCGGTTTCATCCCCTGCGGGATAGCCTCGCCGTAGATAGGACGGTAATCAGCAGAGGAGATACCTTGAGCCCCGAGAATAGCGACGCGATGGCCGACGCCATAAAACTGCAACATGTCGCTGATGACCATTTGTCCGGCGTCCTCGATGAACGACGCCAGCGCCTTGGACTCGACCTTCACGGGCAGTGACCGCGAGGACATAATCATCTCCAACGAGTCGCCGCCAGGGACTTGTTTCTTGGCCAGCGCCTGCTGCACAGCGGCGGCCCCGGAGGACATATCGAACTCTTTGCTCACCTCCTGCAGATAACTGAACACCCAGCCGGGGATCTCGGCGCGCTTAGCGAACTCGGGGGCACGCGGAGCGTTGTTGTTGTAGCGAATCTTGCCGCCGAACGCCCCCGGGTCGAGGGCGTCCCAGTCAGCAGCCGGGAACAAACCCTTGGGGCCGATCAGGGTGGGCTCGACAATGGCGTTAATCATATCCAGCACGCCGCCCATTATTCTATTAGTGATCGACTGCATCTGCATCCATGACCGTGCTACCGGATCGCCCGAGAGCTTCCATGGCACGCGGAAGGGACGGAACACGGGGAAGGGGAAGCGGGCGTGCCAGTAGGGATTGCAGGTGTCTTCCAGTACCTTGCCGCCCGCCGTGACGATAACGCGACCGCGCGGAAACAGCGGCTCGCCGGGTTCGACGCGATAGGCCCAGTTGACCAGCGGATTACCCTGACTATCGGCTGGCCCGACGGTAACGGTTTCGCCTGACTCGTTGACCGAATCGTCGCGTAGCCAAAACTCCTTCTGCATCGCCATCGGGTAAGCGGCGTCCCCGGCGGTAGAGGACTTGCGAATACCCAGCGACACACGCAGGGCCTCACCCATCCTCGACCACGACTCTTTCGATATCCGTGATGGCCGGTGGAATGAGCCGCCCAGTTGGCCGCCGTATTCCATGTCGTACTCGACGCGCGAGGCTAGGTGTTTGCCGAAACGTCTGGCGATGGCGTCGCGCGTGACGATGGGGAAGAAAATTTGACACTCGGCCTGCTGCGGGTCAGTCCCCGCCCCCAGCACCGCCCACTGCCAGGGCGCGATAGACACCATCTCCACGTCGCCCATGCCGCCAGCGAGTTGGGAGTTCCACTGGATCTTGGCGGGGCCGGTGTGGAGAAGACCGTAGAGGATGACATCATGAAGGCGGTCTTCCAGATGGGACTTCATCGCCCAATGGACGGCCAACTCGTTCAGGATGCGCTGAAAATCGGAATAGCTGTTGAGGGTGTCAAAAAGTTTAACGGTGAAGTCGATGGAGAGGTCGGTGAGGAGTCCTACGTTATCGACGAAGTGGCGGCGCAGCTTGTTCAGGACTGGACGGTTTCTGGCGTAGCGGGCGCGCTCTCCCCACTGTTCTCCCTCCAGATATCTGATTATCTTGGTGGTCTCGCGGGTTTCACGCTCACGGTCACGGTCTTCCGTGGCCTGCTCATAGAGTCTGTCCGTGTACTCGACCACATCGCGTTCCAGCTCCTCGGCACGTGACGGAGAGATGAGAGAAGGGCGCGGGGTCTCGGCGGCGGGAGCGGAGATAGCGGAGGTCGCCATCAGCACAGGTTATACCACTAAATGAACGACGAGGCCATTTACCCCTCGCCTACCGTTGACCTTAGCATCTGCTGCATCCGCTCCAGGCGCTCGACGGCCTCGCTGCGCTCTTTCTCCATCTGCTTGAAAGAGTCAAGGGCACTCAATATTTGGGAGCCGTTGACCAGACCGCGCTTGCGCAGTTCAGCGGCCTCCGAGCCCTGTATGAACAATATTGCGTCGTCCGCCAGCAGGTCGAGCATGGTGCCGATGGTGGTGTAGAGGCGACCAGCGAGTTTCTCCTCCAGCGCCGTCTTGGTCTGCGGCATTACCCACACCGGCCACTTGATGGCCGTCGGATTAGGCTGTTCCTTTAGGATGGCCGACATGGGCACCATTTCGGCGTGCATACGCTGGAGTTGCAACCAGTCGAACGTGTGTTGGAACGGACAGCAAAATTTGTGCATCTCCCTTTTCAGGGGAACATTGGGCGTGCCGTTGTCGCGACAAGCGGGGCAATGGACGTAGGCTTGCGATTCATCAAGAGGAGGCACTAGGTTTGGCACGTTGCGGCCTTCTTTCTCCTAACGGTTCTGTCGAACGGCACCGTAAGAGCCTCTTCATCACTCCAACCCCGATTCAGTCTGTTAAGAAGGCTACCCCGATTCACTCCAATAATCTCGGCCCACTCGCTGGCGCATTTAGTTTTTCCGCGAAAAGTAACTATGCGGTTGCTGCTCTGATTGCGCGCGGACTCTTTAGGGGTGACGAACCGACAATTAGATGGACAGTACGGCGAGTTCTCCCCCGCAATACGATCCAACCACAGTCCGCGCTTATAACCGTTGGAGATCGCCCATCGGAAAAACTTGCTACGATCCAGTATCCACTCCTCATAAACGGTTACACCCTTGCCGCCATAACTATCGAAATTAGAAGCCCACTCCGGTCGATAGCAGCGCTTCATCATGTCCTCATATACCCAGTTGAGAGGATGCCGAGACATGCCGTGCGTCGTGGAGCGTAGCCTTACGGATTCGCGGCGCAGGCAACCGCAACTTTTAACCTTACCCGCAATGAGACAACCGCTCTGTGCTGTATGAAAGTTGCCGCAATCACAAAGACAAAGCCAGCGGGCAGAGGTTCTGCCAGGATTCTCTACCCGAGCAACCACAATAAGCCGCGCGAACCTTTGACCAGTCAGATCAGTGAATTGTCCCACTGACGGCCTCTCTCGTCTTGATGGAACGTCGACGGCTGGGGTGACAGTGGGCTACGAACTTTCTTCCCTCCCGACGATAGTCGTGAAATCGCCCAACGAAGTGCGTGCTCTCGCCCAGCGCCCTCAATTCGTCGGCGAGGGCAGTCACTCCGTCATAACACAACCCTTGACGGTGAGACCTCTCAATAGAGCGAACGACCTTCGAGGCAGATCTTGCCAACAGTGCCACGAACTCTTCGGAGGCGGACTCACTGTTGCTGAACCCGTAGGCGGTCGCTAGCGATTGCACCAACGGACGCAGACGAAATCTGTCCACTTTACTCATAGACTGTGCTCCTTTTTCGGATGAGGTTTATTGTTCTCTGCCAACAGCCACAGCAGTATTGCGCGCAGTGTACGGGTATTAGGAAGTTTGCCCTGCTCGATACGCAACAGAGTAGAGGCGTTAGTGCCAATCTGCTGGGCAACGGTACGGAGATCGAGTTCTTCCATCAGTCGCCAACGGCGCAGCACCCGTCCCAAGTTCATCATAAAGTTGGATTGTAGCAAGAAGATAAGAGGACTGCAACGAATTATATTTCGTCGTCCGCGTCACCGGAATAATGCCGTGCGGTGAGCAAATCTCGCTGAGCAGACACCACGTCCGGTAAAATGTGCTTCGGTTCCATTCCCTGCTGATACAACTGGCCTTCGGCGCTATCCGGGGCGTCAAAAATCGGACTAAATACTGTATTCGCTTTCATGGCCACGACGGCCTGCACGCGCCACGGCAACTTGAACTTGTACTGCCTCTCGCATTTGGCGATCATCTCGTGGGCAGCCTGTTCACTGGGGAACTGGTCTTGCACCTGCCGTCCGTACTGGTCGATGATAATCCACTGCTGCGGCGCCTTGGGCATCACCCCGGCGGCGGTGGCCGAGTTGGCAGAGGTGCCCATGGCCATGCGGTCAGTCAACTCCGCACGTTTGCCCCCCTGATGGGAGGCGCAGATGGCGATGATGTGGGCGAGCACGAGGTCATCGTTGTTGTAGATACCGGCGGCCTTGGTCTCGCCCTCGTAGCGACCGAAGTCGCGCATTTCCTCAATGGCGTGGCGGCTACGGATGACGATCATGTGGTCGAGCAGGCGTTCACCCATGCGGTTGATGGCATCCTCGCGGGTGCGCGAATTGGTGACCCAGTGGATATGCTGGGTGGCCACGTTGGTCACCTTATCTAAGTGTTTCCACCTATAGATGTTTGGAAAATCTAACGTCCATCTAAGCTCATCGCAGGTGGTGATACCAGCCAGTGCATATTCGCAGGCCAGTTCGCAATCCCCGTACCAGTGTCCGATAGCGGCCAGTACGCGAGCGAAATGACTGGCGTTGATGTGACCGTGCCACTCTGCTACCTGCACGTCAGGCTCGTTGCCCCAGCCAAGGCGATAGACGGCGGCGGCAGAAAAGTCGTTGCCCTCGCCAGACCCGCCCACGTCGGCAGCCAGATAGTATTCAGCAGCGGAGGATTCAAAGTCTGGATATTCCCAGACCCAGAACCTGTTCTGCCAGTCCGGCTTGTCCATCAACTCGGCTTCCACAGGCTTATGGAGATGGAGAATGGGCGGCGTGTCCATCGAGGTGTACTCGATTTCGCCGATAGCCACGGGGTCGATCACATTTTCGCGCTGCTGACGATTCAGTTCCTTGCGCGGGAAGGCGCAGAAGCCGCTGGAGATGAAGGCCTCGCCCGGAGTTGTCGGGTAGGCCTCGTAATGGGTCTCATCCGAACCCGTAGAGTTGATGGTCTCAATGATGTCCTGACGTCGCCATTTGAAGAATCCCAAGGGGATGACGAAATTTTCTTTTTTGCGTACGGCTTCGCGCAGAGCTCGCTCCTCGGGCGTGAGCACGAAGTTGTCGCTCCTGCGCACTGGCAGCGAATACTTCCGCACTTTGTAAACGGGGATGAAAATAGGTACCCAAATGGAGCGTCCCGACTCCGCCGCCCGCCACATATTCCAGAACAGCCCGGTACGACCAAAAGCCGTGGACTCCAAGATGGCGATGATGTCGGGGGCATTCATGGAGGGCTTGATATCTGCGGTCCAAGCATTGGCATCAGGCCAACGCGAGACCTCGCTGGCATGTAGGTTACGCAGACTGCGACCGATAGCGATACCGGTAGACTTCTGCGCATTGGATACGATAAGCGTTGAACCCAGCCCAGGGTCAGTGATGCGCCGCGTCTCGTCCGAGCGCTGGAAAATGACGTGCAGACCCTGCTGCTTGGACAGATACTCGGGGCGGAGAAAAGGGGGGAGGTTATGGTAGGCATCCATCATACGCTGGAAGATTTCCAGCGACACACGGTCATCCTGCGCCATGGCCAATGAGTAAGTCTGAGGAACGAAGATGGTGCCGTGGAAGACGATGGATGCTGCCCAAGTAGTGCCAGTGGCTTGCCGTGGTTTGAGAACGATGCCTCGAAAGCAACCCCGCTCACGCCACTCGCGTTCCAGTATCTCCTGCAAGAACTCCTGCTGATCGAGCAGCGGATACATGGTCTTGAGCACACCCTGCTCATCGCGGATGACATGATAATTCTCCATGTAGTAGCGACGGCTGGTAATGCAACGTTCCAATTCACGATCTACAAAATCGGATTCGTCGCTATCAAGGGATTCCCAGAAGCGGAGATACGTTTCCAGATCAGTTTTAGAGGCGTGCTGGGCAAGCAGGAATTTTTCGTCCAGCACCTCGATGGCGTCGTTGAGGGAATCGTCTTTGCGGGGGAGACGCATCTAGTCACCGTGCGGCTGCGGCGAGCCAATAGCCTCACCAACTTTATTATCTATCGTGTCGCCGTTATCGCCCTCGCCGACCTCACCATCGTCATCGGTCTCCATATCGCTACCGTCGTCTACGATATCTTCGGCGTCGATGACGTTGGCGGGAGCGGCATTCAGGCCCAACTGTTCGCGCTTGACCCGCACCCGCTGCTCGAAACTGCGTCCGCCGCCATTGCCTCCAACATTGGTCTGCACACCGACATTGACGTTGACCCCCGTGCCATCGTCGCGGACGGACTTGACTAGCGCAGCGGTGGCCTTGGCGGCCTCAATGCGCGTCACGTGGTCAGGTTCATAGACCGCCGGGGAAACCACTGTACCGGTCTCAGGGTCAGTGACAGCCGGAGCGGCCAAGCGGCGTGCGCGCTGACCGTCGACCAGGGTACGCCCGAGCGGTTGGATGGCGACCATGACCTGCTCGTTCATGGCGGCCTCGACCAACTCGCGCGAGTGCGAGCCCTTCCAGCGCTCGACGCGAGAGATAGCGGTGATGATATCGGCGGGCGTGGAGTTCATGGCCAGCGCTATCTCGTCGGGGGTCTTGGACTGTTGCGCCAGCGCCCAGCACTGGCGATCGAAGGGCGATATGCGGAGGCGGCTATTCCGCGCCCTCGCCGCTTTCGTCAGCAAGGTCCGCACGGTCTCCGATTGCCGTACGATTGAGCGTGACGTGGCGCTCACCGGTTTCGGCGGCGTAGTCCTCCGGGGCGAGGCCGCTCTTTTTGACCCGTTCAAGCCCGAGCGTTTCCTCGCTGAGGAGACTGCGGGCGAGTTCTCCGAAGGCGACACAGGCGATTTCGATGCGCTTGGCGGACTGGAGAATGGTCCCACTCGCCCGCTGGAGTTCCTCGCCGCGGATGTGCGAGATTTTGGCATTGAGTAGACCTATCTGTTCAGTGAGTGTAGTACGGTACTCGGCGATGAGCAAGGGCGTCTGGGATTCCACGCGCAGCAGGGTGCGGCGGGTACGGTAGCCCTCGAAGGCCAGATAGGCGGTGAGGCCGGTGATGAGGGCGAGAAAGAAGCCGATGATGATGGAGACGGCGACGATACCGACAGTGCTCACTCGGTCGCGACCTTAGGCGCTGCGTATTCCGCTTTGGCCGCCTCGTGCTCTATCATCACCACCGAATCTATCGGGAGGGCCAACATCGACTCCAGTCTCGTCGTTCTCGCCATCGGCGGCTGTTGAGAGTCCAAGACTTTGCGACGGAAAATCACGAACGAATCACACTCGCTGTAGTCGTCGGCCTCTACCGACAGACTGGATACACCGCCTGCGCGATTGACGTAACTTACTTTGTACTTAGCCATAGAGATGCCTTCCATTCGGTTCTCGAAATCACTTAGATGGGCCTCCCGGCGCGTCGGGAAATTCCCGTTCGGCTTCCGTGCGCTCTATCAGGTCGCGGGATTCCTCTTCGCTGATGCCGTCCGGAGGGCTCTCCCGACTCCAACCGTCATAGAATCCGTCTTGGGTGAACCAGTGCTGCATACCTGTGGAGGTGAGCAGACTGTTCAATTTCTTGCCGCGTACGACGACCAGAGGTTCGGTCAGCGTAATCACCTCCGGTGTCCGCCGATCTCCGTGCATAACCACGATTCTCATGCGCTCACCTTACGCCGCTCGTCCAGTCAGTCAAAATAAAAGTGCAACAGCGCCGCCAGATTCAACTCCACAATCCGTCCGCACACGCACCGTCCCGGTATTCGCCCGAGCACAAAATCTTTCACCCGCCCGCAGCGACCGCAGAACCAGACGCGACGCCAGATGCGTCGACCAACCATATCCGTTATTCCTGCTCCAGCCATAGCAGCGCCTTCGGCACGACCTTACCCTCGCTGTATTCCACCAGTCCCAGCGTGCGCAGCCGACCGCGCGGGTTATTGTATCCGCCACTGCCGAACGTGTATCCGGCCTTCCCTGCCAATTCCTCGTTGCTCAGCCCGTCACGGTGCTCCAGCAATACCCTCAGAATTTTGCTCTCCGGCCCCGGCAAACGCTCCAGCACCATCTTCTGCAATTCTTCCGAGTCCAGCGGCGTATCCGGGCACTGCGCCAGCGCGCGACCCGCATCGGTCAAAGCAATGCGATTACCCGAGAGATACGACACCATACCCTTGGTATTGAGAGCGCCACGAGGATTGTTAAACCCGCCACCGCCAAAAGTATAACCGGCGAGAAAGGCGACGGCTGTCTGCTCAGGCTCATGAACGCCGATGGAGTTCATCCAAGCGATGGCGTTCAAGATGCGCTGCTCGGGGCCGGTGACAGAGCCGTCGCCGTTGCCCTGAACCGCAATATGTGCGGGCTTGTGGGGAGCCGTCACCGTGAACGGTTCCCGCTTGCGCACCTCGACCTCTACCGATAACTCGTCATCTTTCTGGTTAAGCAATCGGCCCAGCCGGGACGACACGCGCGCCGCCTGCTTTTTGAGTTCCGATAGCTCAGCGCCACGCGCGATGATTTTGCGCTCCGCCAGTTTGGCAACCTGGTCAGCGGCGGAAGCCATAGCCTTGGTGACATCCTCTTTGGTCACCCCGACGGCATCGAAACCCACGGCATTGATTTTGACGATAACTTTCATGGCCTCCCTCAATTCTCGGCGCAGATCGCCCATCAGCTTTTGCGCAGACAACTGCGCTGCCCTCACGGCACGGGCAATCGCAGACTGATCGACGACCGTCTGCTTCTGAATCTTGCCAACCGTCGGCGTTGCAGTCTTCCGCAGTTGCCGCCGCAGGTCGGCAATCTCCCGCTTCATTTCGGCCACCGTGCGCTCTCGGGCCTCGGCTTCCTGCGGCAAATCCGCCAGTTGCGGCAGCAGGGCTTTGATCTTGTCCGGCGTAGGCGGCGGCGCCATCGACAGCTTGCCGCCGATTTCAGGATGCGTAGTTTCGACGCTGCCCACTTGCACCAACAGTCGTTCCGTGGTGATGGCCCGTCCAATGGCATAAAAGTTACCCGGTTCCAGCACCCGAAGACCGCGCCGGAACTCGTGCTTTTCCTCCTTGGAGACACTGAGCAGATCCACGGCGCGATCAATATCCACATCTTCAAAAGTCAGTCCGACCAGACGGTTGAGCAGCTCGGCAGAGGCATCCTTGTCCAGTTTGGCCAACCGTTGTGTCGCCCAGATGGCACAGAACGCCCGCTTGCGCCCGGTGGTGGCCAAGGAAATCATGGCTTCCTTGCAGCGCATGATATCAGCGCGTTCCTGGCTGCTACCGGCACGCGGCATCTCCTGTGGACAGAACTTGTGACTCTCATCCACGATCACCAGTAACGGATGCCATAGCGACTTAGGAGCATCAATCAAGGCTTCCAGAAACGCCGCTACCCAAGCCCGACGCTGACTGGGCGACTTGCGGAACGCCTCGTAGAGGTCGCATACGGCGGAGACGCGCAATTCCAACAGACGCTGAGCAAGCAGGCCAGCGGCACGTACGTCCGCCGGGGTCTCGCCACCCTCACCGGCCAGCACATAGGCATACTTTTCGCGCAGCGAGGCAAATTCCCCTTCCGGGTCGATCAGGATAGTCTGCACCTTGCCGAACGCTTGCTCGGCGATACGGCGCAGCAAAAATGATTTGCCGCCACCGGAGTTGGCCTCCACCAGCAGGCGGCTGCGCAACAGGGCTGGAATGTCGATTGAGACGTTGCGGCGACCGGACTGACCGATGACAATCTTGGACATCACAGACCTCGTATAGACCCGAGTAGATATCTGCCAGCCTGCCTATACTACCACTGTCCATGCCGTCTGAGTTTAGATATCTTTCGCACGATACTCGACCGTCGCAGACTGGACAGGGCATGAATATAAAGCAGGCCATGCAAGTGCTCGACCTCGTGCACGAGCGCCCGCGCCAGCAGTCCTTCGCCGGTTCGCTCGAAGCGCTCACCGAAGATGTTCCAGTACTCGACATGCACGGTTCCGGGCCGCGCGACCTTGGCGCGGAACCCGGGCAGACTGAGACAGCCCTCGTCGGCTATATCGTTGCCCCAAACACCTAGAATTTTGGGATTGACCAGTGTAAAGCGTGCACGCGGGTCGCGTCCGAAACTGATATCGACGATGGCCACCCGCAGGCCGACGCCGACCTGGGGAGCAGCCAGACCAATACCGTTCGCGCCATACATCGTGCAATACATGTCGTCGATCAGCCGGGCGAGCGCATCGCGACCGGAACCGTCGAACTGGGTGACCTCGACGGCCGGACGGGTCAGTATCGGGTCACCATAGCGGACGACCTTGCGGATTTGGGCGTGGGTCAGGCTCATTGCGAAACACTCAGTCCACCGACGACGGGAGCGTAGAAATAGCTCAACACCCGCTTGCCCTTGCTGTCCTTGACGATGATGCTGCCGCGACCCTCGCTGTCGCGCGGACTGAATACGTGCTTATACATCGCAGTCAGTAGCGACAAATCGGCGGGATTGTGCGCATCCAGATGCAGACTGCCCACCATCTCTGTCAGACAGCACGGGCGCTTCAACTTCTTAGCAATGGCCTTGTCGGCACCGCGCTTCCAACCGCGCGATTTCGTATTGGCGTGAATCAGCATGAATTCTCCTTTGCCGCGAACGGCTATGGATTCCTTATCGGTTGTCCCCAGAAGTCGTCGGGCGGACGGATGGGATTCAACAGCGACCCATTCACCCAATTCAGCTTCAGCAGGATTTTTCCAGTGCGTCCGTTGCCGTCTACGAACGGATGGATGAATTCAAACTCTCGGTAGAAATCCAGCGGTTCTGCAAATTTTGGCTTTTGGCGCGCTACGAAATCGGTGACCAAGTCAGGTACGTATTCAGGCGGGGGACAAGCTCTGCCTCCTGCCCAAACATTTACCAGACGAAAGCCTGACTTGTTCTTTTCCGGCTCAACGTAGCGACCGAGAGATTCTATAAAACGTACAGCCTTAACCGGTCGCGGCCCCCGTGTACCGTAATACTCGGAAAGGTCGCAGCGCAGAGCGTAAGCCCAAGCGTTCAGCATCCAACCGGTACGCTCAATACCGTCCAGGACGGAGAGATCGTGGCCTTGGCGTTCCACTTCGTCGGCGATATAGTCGATGACGTTCACGCTTTCAATGCCCCCTTGGCCGATGGTTGTAGTGTCTCGTTCTTGGTCACGGTTATCCTCGACGCCTGCTCTTGGGCTATCTTCGCCCTCACCTCAGTCGTCGGCCACGTCACCTGCTCCACGTCGATGCGGTAGCGACTGGTACAGTACGGACACTGAATGATGGTCTGCTTGATGATGACCTTGGTGAGCATCATTGGACGGTCGCATTCACGGCAGGTGAAGATCATGACCGGCCCTCCTCCGGCGCGGGCAGGCACGGTTTCGCTCCCAACTCCGCCTTGAGCTTCTGGTAGTTCTCCTCGACTTCTGCCCGCCCTTTCTCCACTCTGGCGAAGTAGCAGCAGCGGCAGATGCGCACCTCAGCGATCGGCATTGTTAAATGGAGCCAGCGGGCGGATATTCCACGCTCTTGTTGGTGGTTGTTTTAGGCGGACAGGTGTTCTCAACCGACTTCCCGCCACAGGTGAAACCGCCGCCGCTGGCATATTCCCCGTTCACTCAGAGAATCTTTCGGGTCTTAGTTATCTTTTCCGCGCCGCGCGCTCCGAAAATGCTCTCAACTTCGGGGTCACGCGGCGATAGTTGGATGCTGAACCACGCGCCATCTTCGCAATCAATTTCAAACGTCGGTTGCGGTGGCCCTTCCGAACCGTCGTCCAAACAAAACGTAGCCTTCTTGATAACTTTTCCCCTCAATTCCGAAAATACCGTCTTAGCGTACACGCTTTGCTCCTTTCCCCGTTCACTCCCTGCCGCCTCTCACCCACGAGGACACAAGTGAGAAGGGGGCATATAGGCGTCGCTTGCCAATCTGCATTTTTCGCAGGTGCAACCAGAGCCATATATCATTTCGCATCACCTACCTTTGGTCGGCGGTTCCGGCGTGGATGGGGGCGCGGCGTGAAAGTTCCTTTAACTTCCGAACGCCTCAATCCTAGCGGCAAGAATGTTGGAATATTCGAGCATCACGTCCCATTGGCGATTCAAGCGTCGCCGTTCTCCCTCTGGCAGCGTCTTGAAAGTTGGGTTCTCGGTGATGAAGGTTTTAAGTTTGTTGAGCTTCTCATCCAGTTCTTTCTTTTCCGTGACAACTCTTTCTTGATGCGGTTGCATAGTGCTCCTTTCAAAATCTGTGAAATAGGTTGTGAGTCCGTCGAACATCTAGTTCGTCCCCCGCGTCACCCAAATTAGCGGGTCGGCAGTGTTGTAAGCAATCTCGCCGTTCGGGTAGAGGGTATACTCGGTTCGGCATACTGAACAAATGAGGACAATGACCTTGCCGGGGACATCAAGACTACGAATCCACCGCGCACACCCATCACATCCAATCATCTACCCCTCCTGCGCTGCCCGTGCAGCGGCGAGAATTTTGGTTACGAATTCGTCCCATTCGTGTGCGGCTGCAAGGTATCCGTCGCAGTAATCCCTGCTGTGGTGGGCGATGTGCATGGTGATAAGCGGCGAATCTGCCATCGCTTCCACCAGCCCCGCCAGCCGCTTGCGTAGCTCGACGTTCTCGCGCTCAGCATCGGTTGCGCGTTTGCGCCAAGCATTGTGCATCTCCTGCTCGGTACGAAATTGGATACGGAATCGCAAACCACAGGTACAGTCCTCCCAGCGATTGGGGATGAGTGCCGGACAGCTTCGTGTGTGGGTCGGAGGTTCGCCGCTTGCTTCCGGCTGCTTCGGCTCTGGCCCCGGTCTCTGTGTCGGTACTGGCGATGTAACATCTTTCGGGAATTCGTTGTTCACTCACGCTCTCCTTTCGGCCCGGCAGCGAGAGCAATATCAGTGCGCTGCTTTAGGTCAGGTGTTCGATTGCCGTGCCGCCATTCTCTCAGCATGTTCAGTAGCACGATATTCTCGCGCTCGGCAGTAGCAAATGCCTTCACTACGCTGTCAGCAAGTGAGTCGGAACGACTCATCGAATGATTGAAAAATCCGTGCAGCCAGGCATCAAGTCGTTGAGGCGTGCCTTGCGCGAACTGGCTAGCCCATTGTGCGGCACGTGCCTTCCTTGTCTCTAGCGTTTCTGGCGCTTCTGCGGGCGGAGCGGAGGGCGCGGGTACGGGCGTAGCATGTGGATCGCCAGCCGGCGCGGCGGCATCAGCGGCTAATCCTTCGTACACTTCAGGGTATCCGCAATTAGGACACATTTTCGGCCCCTCGCCGGATTGCGCCGCGTAGGCTTTCAATAACTCGGGAATAGATACGGGCTGGTCAGCGTAACCGCTGATTCGGCGCGAATTGTAGAATTGCTCAAGCCATTCTTCCGGCGACACCCGTTCCGTGGGCGGGCACATCGGCGTAGTAGCTTCTCCGCGCCCAGCCCACTCTTGTCCACACAAAGGGCAGAATCTCGGCGTGAACGTGTTGGGCGCAATCCAATTCGTATCGTAGAAATAAAACACACTAGCGCACTGAGCACACTGGAACCGTGTGGCGAGGACGGCGGCTTCGGCTCGGTCGTGGTTGGTCATCGGCTCCTCCTTTTGAGCGGCGCGAGCGGGCCAAGACTCTTAATCCACTCTTGGACTTCGGGATCAGTCGCCGCGATACGCAACGCCTCTTTGTCCACGTGGCGACCGTCTGGCGACAGCAACTCATCAGCATGAACCACAACAGTGGCTAACTTGGACGCGAGCGCGACGCTGATGCTCATCGGCTTCTCACTTCTTGGCATGGCCGGGCCTCGTGAGTTCCTCGACCACAATTGTGCTGCAACCGTCTAGGGGGCTTAGTCTCGTCGCAAGGTCGCGGGCGTACATCTGCGCGGCACCCCTGCTTGAAAAGTGTGTCGGCGTCCCATCTACTTCATGGACGTAGCGTTTATGACCATTCTCGTAGGTCAGCGCGATCACAAATGGGCCTTCACTTGGCATGCTGCCTCCGGGATGCGGCGCGAGGTTTGAACGGATTCGGCACGTATATCTTGTCTTTCCACGTTAGCGCCTTATAGTTTTTGCGACAGGTCTCGCAATTATGCCCGATTCGCACAGACTTCGGCCCATTGGCAAAACTGCCCATGAGCTGGTCGGCGATTTTCGCCCCGCAGCGTCCGCAGTAAACCTCGCCAAAGAAACCATCCACGATGAGGGAATGGCCAATCATGGCGCAGACCACCTTGTTGCGCGTCTCCTTCTTCATCTTGCCCATCACGGCGAGACGGTTGAATAAATCGGCGCGTGTTTCAATTTCGGCCACGTTACTTCTCCTTCTCGAGCGCGGCGGCGACAGCGCGTCTTGTTCTGCATGATGGGCACCATGCGGAGAGCGCTACTTCTTCACCAATGTCTGGACACGGTATCGCATAAACACATTTCGGCAGCGCCGCCAAGCAACGCATTGGCGAAATCGTTTCAGCACGCCCCTTCCCCTCTCTTAGTAGCCATGGGTCAGCGAACCCCGTCTTTCTTTTTCGTCTGCTTTCCCCGGCCAGCGCCGTTCCAGTAATGTCTGAGCGAGAACTTCCACCAGCCACTTCTCGATTCCCGCGCGGTTTGGTTCGGCGGGGAGCGTTGTGCGACCGTCCTCTTCCTTGAAGGAACGGAATAGTGCTTCTGACACTTCACGTACTTTCGCCAACGGCCACTCGCCGCGCTTGATCGCCAACAGTTCGGCGGCATCCTCTCGAACAACGTAGAGCCTGCCATCGCGCAGGAATTCAATCCCCATGCGGAGCAGGCGAATCAGGTGAGACGCGTTCTTGGTGTCGTAGCCGAACTGCTCGACCAGGCGCTTGCGCTTCTCGCCCATGTACCCGGCGAACACGCCCTCGGTTGCGAACATCTTCTTGAGTTGCGCTTGGGCGTACCCGTAGAAGGCATTGAATACGTGCTTGCCAACAAACAGATCACGGTGGACAAGGAGCGATTCCCACTGCCAGTCGCAATCTAGAATCAGTTCGCGCGGCAACCAGAGCGACGAGAGCACGTTCGGATTGCCTTGCGACAGCAGGCTTACGAACTTGCGGAGGTCGTAGTAGACCGCATCCCAGTGGCCCTTCTTGATTTCCTTGGTGCCCCGACTGCCCCATTCCCGCAGACCCAGATGGAATTCAATAGGTGAGATAACGACGCCCAGCACATCCACGTCGTCGATCGCGGTGGGTTCCGCGGGCGGTTGGTATGTCCCATGCGCCACGGAGCCGCGGTAGCCAAGAAATATCATTCCATCCGGGTACGGCTTTAGCTCGCCCACATCGTGGAACATCGGCTCTATTTTCATTCTGGCTCCGTCATCCGGCTCTGGGCCTCGACCACTGGTCGGTTCATCAACGCTGTCGGTACAGTACGCATCTCTCCAGCCTCAAATATTTCAGCACCGCGCCCTGCGGCTTCCTCTGCCCCATAATCACTCTGCCTAAGTGCTGGAACGATATCGCGCTGCCGGTCGCCGTCCGTATGGCCGCCGCCAGCTTGACCAGCCCGCCGCGCGACCGCCGCTCACTGTCCAGCCGCCGGGCCACGTCGCGGGCGGTAAGATAGCGCGCACGTTCAGCGGCGGCAATCTTGGCCTTGGCAGTATCGGCGGCGACCAATCTGCGATACGCGTCCGTAACCGTCGCCATATATGACGAACCCCGAGACATCACACTACGACCCCGGTCGTGGATTGTCAAGGCCAAAATTGACGAAGGTGAGGATATCTGAAAAGTTGGTAAAATTTTCGCTTGACATCTAGGGCGCAAATGTAGTTCACCTGAAATGGAGAAGAAAAATAGGGGAGAAAATTTTTGCAACGTCCATGGAGGTTCACGCCATTCCAAACGGACGGGGCGAACCTCCCCCCTACCCCTTGGACCGGGCGCCCGCGCGGCCGAATCGGGGCAATTCCGCTGGGACCCCCATAGAGGTGGCCGCTCCCCAGCCCAATCCCAGCCTGTGTGATTGTGTTCAATAGGCTGAACACGGCCCGATTGCGGTTGACATGGCATGATACACGTGTTACACAGGATAGGACGATAAATCGCCGGAGAGCGTTAACCTCTGAGGTGCGGATTATGGCTCACAATATCTGGAAAGACTCGGACGGACTGGCGCACATGTTCTGTGTCGGCGCGGGCGCGGAGGCGGCTTGGCATATGCTGGGACAGCGCACGCCAGACGCGGTCACCTGGGAAAAGGCGATGGAGCTGGCCGGGCTCAATTGGCGCGTGGTGCTCATGCCGCTGGCGACGCGCAAGCCATCGGCGGCGGATCAGCGCGACCGCAATGGACGGCTGTTGCGGGGAGCGGGTGAGGTGATTACGGTCCCGGGAAACTTTGCTGTGATGCGCGATATGGACGGCGCGTTTCTCGGCGTGGTAGGCGACCAATACACGGTGATTCAGAACCGGGATGCCTTCGGGTTTGTCGACTCACTGCTTGCGGCGGAGGCGGGCGCGCATTACGAGTCAGCGGGCGCCCTGGGCAATGGCGAGCGTATATGGTGCTTGGCGCGAGTGCCCGGCGCGGACTTCAACGTACTCGGGCAAGAATCCGCATCAGACATACCTCCTCTTTACTACCGCGCATGACGGCTCACAGTCAGCGGTCGCGAAACTCACGGACGTCCGCGTGGTTTGCCAGAACACACTGACTAGCGCGCTGTCGGCGAACGGCGCGTGCATGCGCATTAAGCACACGGCGGCTGCCTTCGACCGCATGCAGCTCGCGCAACGGTACATGGCCGGCGTCGCTGCGGATGCCAAGGCGCTGGCGGCGAAAATGGAGGCGCTTGCACAGGCGCGGTTGACGCGCGACTCCATGACTACCATTATTGACCGCCTGTTTCCCAAGCCTCCGGCCGGGCAGAACCAAACCCGCCGCGAGAATACGGTCGCGGAGGTGCTGGCTTTGTTCGAATCGAACGACAACAATGCCATACCGGCCATACGCGGCACGGGTTACAACCTGCTCAATGCCGTGACGCAATGGACGGACCACCAGCGCAGTGCACGAATCACGGATGACCGCAAGGCCGCCGGTTACACGGTGGCGAAGGCGCGGGCGGAGAATGCGCTGTTCGGCACAGGGGAGACGCTGAAGTCATCCGCGCTGCAGACCATCATTGACGTAACCTCCGGCAAGGCCAGCTCCGCGGCGGCGGCGGTCGCTGTGATGGAGGCGGAAGATACCGACGTCAATGGTGATGCTGAGGTGACTCCGGATCAGCAATCGCGCATTGACGACATTGTGCGCCATTACTTCGACAACCTGCCCAACCTCTAACCTAACCTCAGGCACAACCGGCAGCAAATCGGGCGCCCGTTCAATGGGGCGCCCGTTCTATTGGGCCGCTAGTGTTTGCGTGCCGAGTCAGTGTGGCTCTGCCTCCTCTATTTCCCGCTCTACTCTCGCCACTTCCTCATTATATCGTGTCACGATACAGCTTGGGCGGCTCATTCAACCGTGACAAATGCGCGGCTTTGCTGCGCCCCGGAGGCGCGATGCGAAAGTCACTCGGATTGCTTGAACCTTGGACTATGGGATTCGCGCTCCAAGCCGCCCGCGCGGTCGGATATCCCAGCCGGACGGCCAATCCCCACAGATCGGAATACTGTCGCCACTCGGCGAAGTCACGGTAATTGTTCCGCAGTCGCGTGCGCTAGCCCATCAGACCGGAAGCGCATCGTATCTGGTAGACTCGTCGTTTATCGGAGGGCTTCGGAGCGGGTTTGTTCGGAGTGTTCATGAGGCATTAACCTCCATGCGGGAATTTCACTATCCAGTGTAGCATGGCATACCAACCGCTATCATATGTCAAGCACAAAATCGCCAGTAAACATGCCTATTTGACGACGTGTAACACATGTCGCATACGATTTTGCTTGACATCGGAAATAGGGTATGTGTAACATGCCAACAAATGATGAGGGACGGACATAGGGACGGACAGATTGCAGATATCTCTGAGGAGGTGCGGACATGGCAACCATTACAGTAATCGGATACAGTGACCCGTTCGCCGACCCGGTGGCGGTACCGTGCTGGCAACGGCGCGCCGTGTACGAATGTGGCGTATGCGGTTGTTATCATCCTTGGGATTGGGACGGCGACTGCCGCGAGGATGACAACCGCTTTGGCTCGCCGGAAGAATATGCGGAGCAATGCGGCGTCGATCCGTTCAATGTCGAAGTCCGCAGCATGGAGGACCGTTTGCGGGCGGACACCGGCGAGTATGGCGAGCGTGACGCGGAGGCGGCGGACGATCCGGCGGCGGAGTTGTACGCCGACGAAACCTAAGGCGCCCGATTCAGCGGGCTTGCAGATTGCAAGTGGAACGCAACAAAACGCGGCACAGTAGAAGGGAGATAGGCAGCCATGGCAAAACTTGATTACTTTGGAGCGGAACAATTTCGCACGGAAGAGGATAAGCAGCGCGACAAGCTGATTTGTGCGGGATGCGGCAAGCCTAAGGATACTGGGTTGATTGTTTGCTGGGAGTGCTTTAAGCGCGGCCCCAACCCGTACAAATACTTCCAAGGCACATTTGAACAATGGCTGGCAATGATTTATGCAGACCAGCACAGCTAGGCCCAGCAGTTTCTAATTCAACCGTGGAGGGGGTCGGGGCAGTTCCGGCGAGGTCTGCCGAACCAAAATCCAGCCAGAAAATAGTGAGGTGCGGACAATCATGACAGTCAAAGCGGCGATCAAAGTGAGGGCCGATTCCAAAATCACTACCAGCTACGGCCGTGTGGCCGAAGTCAACGGCTTGCCCACGCCTTACCTGTACGGCGCTGGCTACGGTAAGGACGCGGAGTTGAGCAAGTGTGCCGACCGCGCGGCCGCGGCACTGGTACGGGCATTCAATTTGCCGGTAGAGAAGCGGGGCAACTCCGACGGCCAAAGCGTAGGCGCCCACTACGACGGCGAGTTTCCTATCGGCTTGGGTGCGTTTCGTTACGGCGACAGGATGTTGGATGAGAGTGCGGAGTGGATCGCGAATCCGCTCGCCGGACAGGTAGCCTGGGATGCAAGTTTCTCTATCCGACCGTTCGACCGCGCGGAGGTGCGCGCCCAGGTGCCGAATCGCGGCGGCTACGGCTTGGATGACCGTTCGCACGAGTATCGGGCAAGGTGCGGGCTGGAAGCGATTGAGGTGGTGTCCGTGTACAGTCCTAATTTCAAGACCATGCGCGAGGCCTTGGCATGGCTGAGGAAGTGGGGGACGAGGTATTGCCCGGCACCTGGCGCGGCCCGGTCCCAGGCTAAAGACGGTTACTGGGCAAACAATTTGGAAATGAGAGTCGAAGGGTGTGGACAACGGGAGGTGAGTTTGTGAGCAAACTAATCGTTTACGGTAAGCTTCAGCGCAGCGCGAGACCACTTCGCCTTCATGTCCGCACAGGTAGCGGACACGCTCGACCGTTATTGCGAGGTCTGTGCGCTAACCAAGTTGGCGAAACCGAGCGATTGCCTGCGCGAGTTTCTTAAGCAGAGTGACAATGGGGACTGGCTGGGGCCGATGCTGGGGCCGGTCGGGGCCGTCATTTACGTCCGCCAGAGCTATCACAAAATTGAAACCAGTTTGGCGTGGTCCGGCACGGAGGCGATGCTGGATGCGCTTGAGGGATTCAAACCCAAACGATACTGGGCGATCACGCCCTACATCCGGCGATTTGCTCGCCGGGGATTGTGAGTGAGCGGGTGGGTGAATGGGCAGAAGATGGGGTTACGTCGGCGGCTTCCGTGCCCGGAGCTACGCCTGTGCCCGTCCGTTTCCGCTGCGAGGCCGCTACCTATAACGACCACGTGCGGGTACGGGTGTATGTCCGCGAGGGCGCAGAGTCTCCGTGGCAGTACGTCGGGGCCGTCTCGCTGACCGCGAACGCCTGGAAGGCCATGCGCGGGTTGCTGGCCAAGGTACGGGTGAAGGTCGTGGAGTACGAGCACCAGCCGCCTGCGTTGAGACCCAAAGCCATACCGTTAACCACTGGAAGGGAGTGACAATGGCGAGTGCACGAAGTCCAAAATTTCCCTGCCCTGCGTGTGGAAAGGTGGTAGCAGTCACGCGTGTGCTGTTCAGCCACATGGGGCGACACCGCCATAAATGTCCTCACGGACGCGCCTGCCGTGGCGGAGATCCCTGGGTGAAACGCTGCGATGAGTGCGCGCCGAATCGAGAATCACATCGAAAGGCGGCAGCAATGGCGGAGTTCGAGTGGTCGCAGAAAATAGCGAGGCAAAGCCGTGCTGCCAAGTGGACGGTTCAGTGAGAGGTTGACCGTCATGTCCGCCGCTCTTTGTGGGTCTGGTTAGTACTGGAGGAAATCGCTGGAAAAGCCAAAAATCAATCTGATTTTGTTTACCATTTAGTTATCCTGTTGTACCCCCCTTTGGGTGTGGTGATATTTTGAGCATATCGCACTTAACCCTACTGTAATCATATCCGTAGGGCAAATGCTCACGGTTTCAAATGCTATGAGCATTTGCTCAAAATATCACCTCTGCTCAACCCCCCATTGAGCACTGTAATTGTATGAGCAGCGGGCAGTTAAGTGCAAATGCTCAAAATATCACACATATATATATAGTCTTTAACTACAAGGACAAGGGGGATGGATTTTCGATGGGGTTTTATTGCTCAAATGGTAACTGGTAGCGCCCGTGACCAGCGTGGATGAGCAGGCCCACTTCGCACATTTCGCTGACGTAGCGGCGGCAGCTGCTGTCAGGAATGCTGAGAGTGTGGGCCATGTCGATGAGTTCGCGGAGGGTGAATTCCTGCCCGTTCTCGTGGGCCGCCACCAAGGTCTCAAAGCTGGCTTGGGCATCCGAGGGCGTGCGGGTTTCCAGCGCCGCGTCCTTGCAGGGTATCAGCGCGCCGGCCTTAGTGAACTGCCAGTCTTGGGTACCGCTGGGGGCGACGCTGGTTTCGATGGTGATGAGGCGGCGGTGATCCGAGGGTGTGAGAGGATCGCGATGGTCGATGCTGAGGAAGGTCGGCGGGCGCTCGGTCCACGCCTGGTTGCCCATGAAGCGCTCGATGGCCCTGAGGTGGCTGTTCTCGCGCGGCTTGGCTGACCGGCCGACGGCCACCAGTGCCAGTTTGTGCTTGCCTAGGCTCTCCTCAATGTCCTCTAGCAGGCTGGCGACCGGGTTGTAGTCGATGATGGAACCTTGGCGCTGCAGGCGGTAGATGCCGTCCACGAACAACACTTCCAGTTCCGGGCACTGTTTGCGGGCGGTCGTGCAGATGGCGTCAAAGGCCGAACCCGTGGAGTCCTTGCTGCGGTCGATGCGCACCTTGACGATGGGCATCTGGCGGGCGCCTACGCGCTCGGCTATTTCCTGTATGGCATCGGCGGAGTGACTCAGCGGCACGTAGGCGACGGAGGCCGCATAGGTCGGAAAGTCCATTACTGGCTGTCCGTCCTCGATGTCGCGCGCCATCTGCACGGCGAAGGTGGACTTGCCGCCGCGGCTGGCCCCGCCGATAAGCAAGATGCCGCGCTGGCGACGCAGCAGGGGATAGATGATGTGGGTCTTGGAGTGGTCGGCATCGGCGGGGGTTGGGGTCAGGGATTTCGCGCGCGGAATGGCCATGACGGGGTGCTTCGGAAAAGAGGAAGCGGCTGGCATCCTATAACAATGGTGGGTGGGGTTGCAAGGATTAGGTAAAACTTTTTTACACTTTTTGTTTGACAACTGCATCACCGTAGAACTATCCTTCGATGGCTCTTTATGGAACCCCACTTCATTGACTTGCTGCATAGTGAGCTGCCTTCCCCAGCGCCTGCCGACGGGCCTGCACAGACGGTAAGGTTCGCCCACTGGCGCGAAATCTGGCAGGGCCAGCGGGCAGCCAAGGCTCTGCATATTTCGTTTAATACCTACATCCGGGCCGTGGTGGGGGCGTACAGCGAGACGGTGCTGGCCAGAGTGGGGAAAGGTCGCGGTAAGCGCCGTCGGCGCCGCAACGGTGCCGCCTAACCTCCATGTCCACCGATGGCGTCATCATCGTCGGTTTCACCGGTACGCGCGAGGGCATGACCGCCGACCAGATGGAAGGCGTCGCCGCATTGCTTGACCAGTACCGAACAGCCGGGGCCAAGATAGCTCATCACGGTGTCTGTACGGGTTCGGATGACGACTTCGACTGGCTGGCGAAACTGGCCGGTTATCAGACCATCGGTCATCCCGGCGTCAATGCCCACGGGCAGTGTCCGACTAGGGGACGGCGCAAACCGGACGTAATGCTGGCCGAGGAACCTTTTCTCGTGCGCGACCGCAAAATAGTGGATGTCATTACCGTGCTGATAGCGACGCCCAAGAGCCGCTTCGAGGAGACGCGATCAGGTACGTGGGCGACCGTGCGGTATGCGCGGCAGGTGCGCCGGGAGATAGCAATTGTCTATCCAGAAACAGTCTGACCACACCATCGCCGCCGCTGGTATCGCTGCGCCCGAACAGGCGCTGCGCGAAAGTTTCGAGGGCTGCGTTATTCAGTGCTCTAAATGCGATTTCCAGTTGTGCCAGCGTGAGCAGGACGACATCGCCAGCATCATCGCCAGCATCGGCAGCATCGGTCTCAAATAGACGTTCAAATGATCCCGCGCCACAACCACACCTCGATCGTTACCATCTCGCCGCACGCAATTGCCACGCCCCGCGGCGCTCCTGTTCCTCGCGACTTTGGTTTGCCGGAAAAGTTCTCCGCTTGGCGTCCGGGTCAATGGGACGCCATACAGCTAATTCTGGATTCCCCGCAGCGTTTCATCGTGCTGTGTTGCCCGACCGGTAGCGGCAAATCGGTCACCTCCGTCGCCGCCGCCCTCCTGAGCGGTCGCCGCACGGTGATCTGCACGAGCACGAAAGGTCTCCAGACGCAGTACGTCGAGACCTTGGGAGAACTCCTCCATGACGTGCGGGGAATGGCTAACTACACTTGTCCCATCGCGCCGCAGTTAGGTTTATCTGAGCGTACCAGCGTGGCAGAGGCTCCGTGCCAATGTGGTTATCCGTGTGCGTTGAGATTCAACGGCGGATGCGAATACTTCTCCCGTTATCGCGCTGCCCAGAGCGCGCCGTTGGTTATTGCAAATTTACAAGCATGGCAATTCGACGCTCTCAAGGGCTCGGACGGTCTGCATATCCCGCAGGATATCTACGACCCAGACGATGAGAAAGACCCGCGCATACCGATAGATATGCTCGTGGCGGACGAGGCATCAGACTGCGGAGAGGAATTAAGTAGGTTCATCGGCGTCCAGATATCTCGCCGTGAGTGTCTCCAGCTCCACTTGGACTGGCCCGACCAGGGACTCGGGATGCCCGACTGGCGGCAGTGGGCGGGAGTCAACCATCTGGCCGTGACCCGCCGCTTGGAGGAGTGGCAAAGTAGACTACGCAACGGCCAAGGTGGCGGCAATGGCTCGGGTCGCGGCTGGTCGAGGGAGTTCAAGTTGCTCAGGGATATGCAACGGAAACTCTCTCGCCTCTCCACTGTCCGCGCCGAGGACGACTGGGTGATGGACGAGCAGACGACCGAGGGCGATGGTGACATGTATGCCATGAGGTTCGCTCCCTTGTCGCCCGCGAGGTATGCCGAACAAGCCCTGTGGAGGAGCGTCAAAAAGATTGTGCTGATGTCGGCCACCATCCGGCCCAAGACCTGTGAGTTGCTGGGGATTCCACCTGACGAGATGGTGTTCGCCGAGTATCCGTCCACTTTCCCCCGTGAGCGGCGGCCCATCATCGTAGTTCCCTCAGTGCAATTAAATTACCGCACTGAACTCGACGACCATACGATGATCCGCTGGTTGCACAGAATTGACGCCGTCATCGCCAAGCGCCTTGACCGCAAGGGCGTCATTCACAGCCATAGCTACAAGCGAGCCAAGTTCCTGAAGGACAACTCCGAGTTCGGCCAGTACATGATGATTCATGACGCCGCCAGCCGGGCAGATATCGTAGAGGAGTTCCGTCGCTCGACGCCACCCGCCATTCTGGTCTCGCCCAGTGTCGGCACCGGTTACGATTTCAAAGACAACGAGGCCAGATGGATTATCGTCGCCAAACTCCCCTTCGCGTCCGTCTCCGACAAACTGGTGAAGGCCCGCCAGCAGCGCGACTCTGAATACTCCACGTTCATGGCGGCGCAGGCACTAATCCAAATGACGGGACGTGCGACGAGGGCGGCGACCGACTGGAGCGAGGTTTTGCTGATGGACGACAGTTTCGACAACTGGTTTTACCGGCGAGCCAGAAAGTTCATGCCCGCTTGGTGGACGGAGAGCGTCGAGTGGGCGCAGGGCGTACCGGAGCCATTGGAGGAACCACAACCATGACCAGAGTCTATGATTCCTTACTCACGCAAGCCGGTCACGACTGGGGCGAGCACGCGACCGACGCTTGGAACCACGCCGCCCGCGCCCTCAACTCGCTGGCCAAACTATTGCTGACGGCCGTCATCGGGTTGTGTTTCGCCGTGGCATGGGTGGCTGATTACGTCGTCCGCTATCTGGAACGCGACGGACGCCACGGACACGGTGAGCGTGAGGGTCGTGAGCGGGCCGCTCCGGTGGTTGACCAAATTGGTACTTGACACGCCGGGGGTCGGGGAGATATCTTACGGGGCACTTGACAATCGGCGTGTAACATGCAATGGTTAATGCTATGGCACACATGAGACCGCGACACGGAGCCAAGACCGCCAAAGGCGAGACCGAGACCGATAAGGCGACGACCAAACCCAGATTCAAGCCCCGCCACTGTGAGGCCCGCAAATGTCCGGTCAAGGGCGGTCGTCTATTCACGCCCCTGACCTCCTGGCAGAAGTTCTGCTCCCATGCTTGTGGTAACAGCGAGCGCCACCAGCGCGTGTGGGACCGGTACCGCCGGTGGCGCGACCAGCAGCGCGGCCAGCAGCGCGGCCAGCAGCGCGGCAAGAAAGATTCGCAAGTCTCGCAGGTTTCCGTCAAACCCTCGGTAAGCGCCTGACGACCCAGTGACCGGCCAACATCGGCATCGCTGGCCATCCGGACGTTCACCTTCAACCTCAACCCTTTAACCATCGATGGAAGGAGCATTACTCGAAATGGCCATTCAGAAGAAACCCAATGCCAAACCTGCCGCCGTCGCCAGCCGGGCACCCGCTCGGCCGACTGCACGCGCGGCGGCACAACCCGCAACCGCACGCGCTGCCGAACCCGATGAGCAGCTCGTACCCATGAACGTACTCTCCAGCGGTCTGGTCGATGACATCGACGGAACCGTCACCGACGTTGCCGCCGTGGAGTGGGATATGAACGGCAAAGCCCCTCTCGGTCCCTACTTGGCTGTCGAGTGGACAGACCCGAATGGCGCTGCACACGTCGAGTATTACTCGAACGGGACACTGCAGGACTGGCGAGCGGCTAAGAGCGGTCGCGGTTTTGTCGCCGCCAGTGGCAAGACCATGATAAGCCAAGTCAGCAACTTGGGTTACCTGCTGGAATCGCTGCGTATAGCTGGCTTCCCGCAGGATGACCCCAATCTTGCTGCTGGCGACCTGCAGGCGGCGCTGACCGGCCTCAAGGCGCACGTCCTGCGCAAGAGCATTGAGCGCAAAGGGCTGGTGCGGCGCCCCAGCGACACAGACAGACAGAGTGCGGGGCCGCTGTTGGTGACCAAGATCATCCAGTTACCGACAGGTGATGAGGTTGCCGCCTCGGTTGCGGCCAAGACGACTGCCGCCTCTAGCAAAGGCAACAGCCACGCCGAGGCCGCAACCGTCGAAGCCTCGGATATGGACACCCAGGTCGTAGGGGCTTTGGTCGCGGCTCTCTCAGAGGAAGGCGTGGAGGCGATCGACAAGAAGCAGATCAGCAAGATCGTCTTCCAGACCTTCACCGAAGCCGGAGCCACACCGGTCGAGAGGTCCAAGGCCATCGTGCGCTGCGGCCAGCAGGAGTTTCTGAAGTCGCTGGCTGAGCAGGGCATTGAGTATGATGGCGCGCAGATCCGCTGGGCGCAGACGCAGTAAACAGGGTCGGCGTCAACCGTTTAATTTCGGAGGCCACCGTGGGATGATGGCTTCCGGGTCTGGGAGATGCTGGAGTGACTGCCTCCGGCGTCTCCCGATTTTTCAACCACAATAAGGAGACCAGCCATGCCAGCCACGGCTAAAGCAGCCCCGATTCCAGAGTCGAAGTGGAAGTGGTTTGGCGATGCTGGACATTTTATTTGTTCGCAGTGGTGCCAGTTTCACCTCTGCACCCTAGTCGGCAAATATCTCATCTCGACGGTCGGCAAGTAGCCGGACGAGGGTACGCGCGAGATTACTGCCAACTGTCGCGGTATCCATCTGGAAGGCCGGGGCGATGAGCGGCTGGCAGATTACATGCAGAAGATCGGTTATGAAACGATGGGGGCTAGCCCGCACATTTTCGAGACGATGGTGTTCAAGGCCGGGAAACCTTGCACTGCCGCGCAATGCAACTGTGGATTGCCGGAGATCGACCCGACGGAGTTAGACGGCACGCGCTACATGACCGCCGGCGAGGCAACCAAGGGGCACTACAAATTCTGCCGCAAGTTCGCCCGCCTGAAACGCGAGGTGCCCAATGCCAGCTAAAGCAGCCCAACATACACCGGGACCATGGACGATTCGGCCCGTGTTTATCGCCCAGAAGGACTCCCAGTCGCTTCACTTCGGCGAATACGCTCTGAACTTGTGGGGTATCGCTGGCCGCTCTACTCGGCTCAACACCTCGCCAACTCTTCCGCGCTGCGAAGCAGAAGCGAACGCCCTGCTCATGGCCGCCGCGCCGGAACTGCTGGAAGCGCTGGAAAATCTGACCGCGCTCATAGGAAATGATCTTGTGCGGAACACGGCAGAGGACTCTAACTTCATGGCGTTTACGCGCCAAAGCGTACGAATCGTTGAAGTACTCAAGCAGGCCGAATCCCTGCTCGCCCGCCTGAAAGGTGGTGAGTGATGGCCGACATGCGCCGACTTCTCAACCGACTGACGTGCTGGCTCCTTGGTCACATCTACGTCACTCGGGCGTCTGCGCCGCAGTTGCTTCGTTGCCTTCTCAATCCCAAAACTGAAAGCTATTGTCTGCGTTGCCTGCATGAGCGGGAATCGCTGGCCGAGAATTTTTTCAAGAAGTCGCCGCTGCAAGAACGACTGGAAAATCAATGTCCGACATCCCGCTAGTTCGGCAGTACGGCGATATCACTGTATCGCGAGGGGATGACGGTAAGGTGCGAACCACGACCGCCGCCGATGACACCCCGCTCGCCGAGTTGGAGTCGGCGATCGGCAAATTTCTGGACGAGGAACGCAATGGTCGGCAGGGTTCCTGAACTCGGTGGGATGTATCTCTGCGAATGGCTCGACCACTCCTGCGGCAACTCTTGGACGCCCGTTGAGTTCGCATCAAAGGAAAACAAGGCGGCGCGAATCCTCAGCGTCGGCTGGCTCGTGGCGGTTTCCAAACAGGCCATCACGCTCGCAGCATCTTGGGACGACCCGACGCGACAGTACACGGATTATCAAATCGTGCTACGGTCGGATATCGTCAGCCTGAAAAGAATCCATGCGAAGTCGATAAAGTTGGAGTCATGACCACTGATAAAGAGACATCGTGTCATGTACGGGTCGGCGACATCGTTAAATTCCAGCTCAATGCACCATTTTGTTCGCCCCAAGACCGCGCCAAAGTGAAAGAGGTTGTGCCTAACTGTCGTTGTGAGTCCGGCTTCATGGTCGAGGTATGGTTCATCATTGACGGATTCCCAGACGGTTACAGCAAAATGTCGGAGTATGTGGACTCCAACTGGCTAGAGCGGGTGTCATGATTGTCCGAGAATTCACCCCCGAACCCAGCTATCCCCGCTGCATCCTCGGCCCGCCGTCGCCGACGCCCGTGCGCTCCACCCATCGTCCGCACCTGACCGATATTCTGCGCGATATGGCCACCACGGCGGGCATCGGCAAAGAGACGGGCGAGTTCAGCCAGCGGGATTTAGAGTGGTTTGCGGCAGGTGGCTGGTTGTTTGAAAGAGTATTCGATATGGCTCATCAAGAAGCCATAGACCGCGGCGACATGTGGTCGCCAGGAGAATTGGAACTGGATGGAATTGTGGGTACCCCTGACCGTATCGACTGGACGCGACCGGCGGTAATCGAACTGAAGTGCAGATGGAAGTCCTCGCGGAAGTTCGATGCGCTCGAAAAAGAGTTCTGCATTGAGTTGATGCAGGTGAAGGGCTACTGCTGGATGTTGAAGATTCTGGAAGCCGACCTCATCGTGTTTTTCGTTGCTGGCCGATGGTCGTCGTCGATTGTCCCCGAAGTGCGCGCCGCGAACCTCAGATTCACGGAGCAAGAACTAGCGGAGAATTGGCGGTCGGTTTTGCTGCACGCCAAGCGCATGGGAGTGCTAAAATAGGGGGATGTCGGGAGTTGTAAGCTCCCGGCAAAAAGCCTAATCGCTGATTGGAGCGACCGTGACATCCCCTCAGAAGAATTATCGCACACTCGCCGAATGGCTGGCCGATGCCGTAAAGAGGCGCGACCCCGATAAATGCCTGATGTGGCCATGGGGTTGCGACAAAGACGGCTACGGAAAACTGACCATTCGGGTAGATGGGGAAATGATGCATGTGCGCGCACACCGCTTATCTTTCTATCTCGTCCGCAAGAGATGGCCGGAGCCGTACGGACTCCACAACTGTGATACTCCCGGGTGCTTTAATCCCGCTCACATCTACGAGGGAGATGCGCGGAAAAACAACGAAGACATGGCCAACAGGAACCGGTCGTGTTATGGAGAGAAAAATAACACAACCGTACTAACGGAAAAGATCGTCGTTCAATCTCGCAAGGAATATGCTGCCGGGGCCACATTTGCCGTATTGGCCGCGCGTTACGGAGTGACCAAGCAGACCATGCGATATGCAGTTATCGGAAAGAACTGGAGACGGGTTAAAGGAGCCGTGAAACCCCGACCGAGCGCAGCGGTTTCATGGACGCACTGTAAACGCGGTCATCCGTTGACGCCAAGCAACTGTTACAACTCTAAGAGTGGTGGTCGATGCTGCCGAACTTGTGCCATAGCGAGAGCCTCGTTGTATTACCAACTGCATCGAACCGGTAAACAGGAGCAAAGATGAACAGGCATAAGATTCGCAATCGACCGGTACCATCGCCAGAGAAACCGCGTGAACCGGGAGTGCACGCCTGCCGTACGGATGAGGCTACCGGCGAGATTATCTACATGGAAGATCAGATCATGGAGATGGAACTCAGGCGCAAACTCGCGGAGGGGGAGATGGTGCGGCACAAAAACGGCAATCCGTTGGACAATCGCAGGAGCAACTTGGAGGTCGTGCAGATATCTCCATTTCGCGCTTGACTTAACCATGTAACACGTGATACACGATACCTGATGCGCGATATGGCTAGAGTGACCGAGACGACGATAGACCGGAAGACCTTGCGGCGTTTGCAGCGCGGACTGACCGTGCTCACCGTCCGCTTCGCGCCGCCTGCCAAGGGCGTCAGTACCGCCTTGATACAGGCCATATTGTCGGATTTGAAAAATCTCGGTCTTGAAGACGTATCCATAGAATTCGATTCGCGTAAGAAAGGAACCTGACCATGGCTATCCCCCGCCGTCCGCAACCCGCCGCCGCCACTGCTGGTGAGTCCGCCGAACCCGCACCGTCGGTCATTCGACGGCCCACACCGAGACCCGCTGCCTCTGTCAAATCCACATTCGTCCGCTCCTCCGCTGTCACCAAAGAGCGGCTCATTATGAGCATCGAAGGCGAGGAGAAGTCGGGAAAATCGCATACTGGACTTACGGCCCAAACTCCCATTTTTGTGCACTCCTTCGATATCGGATTGGAGGGCGTTATCTCCAAGTTCGATAAGGACAAGGAAATCTACGTCGCTGAGTACGAGTTGACCATCCAGCCGGGGGCAGGTAGCGCTCAAGAGGTAGCGGAGGCCGCCGACGAAGTCTGGAACCAGTTCGTCGCCAACTATCGGGACTCGTTGGCCTCGACACGTAACGCCGGTACGGTAATTTGGGATTCGTCAACTGAATGTTGGGAGTTGCTGCGTCTCGCGCGCTTCGGCAAGCTCACTCAGGTCATGCCGCACCAGTACACCAGCGTCAATGCTGAGATGCGCGACCTGATACGCGAGGCTTACGCCTCCACCAACATGATTCACCTCATCAAGAAGGTCGACCAGTACGAGAACTACGTCGATTCTCAGGGCCGGGAAAAGGGGCGCAAGACCGGACTGAAGGAACCCAAGCAATTCAAAGACCTGCCATTTTTGGTACAGACCATTACGGAAGTGGAAAGGGTAGGTGCTGCCGATTTTCAGTTAACGATCAAGGATTGCCGTCAGAACCCCGAGGTCAACGGCGTAACCATACCGAACGATTTTGAAGTACTGCTTATGACGGTATTTTCATAACGGAAGAGTCTGTTCCATGCCTGCCCGATGGCTACCTAAACGACTTGATAAGCGCGAGGTGCTGGACTGTCTTTTACCTAACCTGTACGTGGCGGGCAAGCGTAATTGCTGGATTTGGGTGAACCCCCACGGTCGAGTAGAGCGCTATCCGCAGCGCGATATTGGCGGGAAACCGTACAGGCTCGCAGCTCTGTTGCTTTGGGCTCTGGGCTGGACGGATGAAGTGTTGGCAGGAGATCGCAGCGTGTTTCGCGCTTTCTGCCGCTGGTGTAGACGAGTGACCAACCATTGTGGTCGTTGCCGAGAATGTCTGGAATGCAGTTGTGACTGCCGCGATGAGATAGATGTATTGAACGAGGTATCCGACAATGCAAATCGCTGAGCCCTACGCACGCCTTATGGACGTACCTGACCACGCTGCAGGTATCCGTCTCCTGAAGAAGATTGAGTGGTGCGGACGCATTTCCCATCGCTCTGAGGAAGCCCAATCCGAGGACAGCTACGATCGGTTCATCCGCACCGTCGTCCTTGGGCACGGCGACTGGTCGATTGTCGAACACGCATCGGCTACGGTTGATGCCTTGGTAGACCGCGGGGTCACACACGAATGGGTGCGGCACCGTCTATTCTCCTACACGCAGGAGAGTACGCGGTTCGTCAACTATCAGAAGAAGATGCCGCCCAGCTTCATCTGCCCTTTCCCTTACGAGATGAAGAACGGCAGTCCGTGGCCCAAGCGCGAGGAAGATAATTGTGAACTCCGCTATCGGGAGATGATTGCGCAAGGCGAGGCACCCCAGATTGCGCGCTCCGTATTCCCTAACGCTTTGGCCAGCCGCATCATCGTCACCGGTAATCTTCGTAACTGGCGGCATTTTTTCATCATGCGCACGACCGCTGAGGCCCATCCCCAGATGCGACAGGTGACTATTCCGCTACTGGCGGAGTTTCAGGCAAAGATTCCGATACTGTTCGACGACATCGTGCCCATGACGAAGCAGTCAGTCTGGCTCTAGCGTCTTGGTGCGCCTGCATCGCTGAAGTCGATGGCCAAGATTCGATAGAGGATTGCGATGAGTTCTGACCAAATCCGAGTGCGACGAGGAGGCGTCTGCTGCTTCTATTGCGGCACTGCGCTTACAGCCTCCCATAACGCCGCCGACCAGCAGACCACCGACCATCTCCAGCCCCGGCACAGGGGCGGACACTCAGTGGCTGCGAACCGCGTAGATGCCTGCCGGAAGTGCAATCTGGACAAAGGCGGACTGACGTTAGAAGAGTATCGGGTGGTGGTCGCCTATCGGCGGGGAGTGCTGCGGTTGGCAGAGTTGGGGAAGATCGTGAAGTTTTGGGGCGAGTAATGATTCAGATAGACACCCGCGCCGGTTCCGAGCAGTTCATTCCGCTCGTCCGCAACCTGGGCCTAGAAGTCGAACCCTGTCGGCTGGATTTTGGCGACGCCTGCTTCATGGGCTGGGGGCCGAACCAGGCGCTCTGTTCGGTCGGGCTGGAAATCAAGTCCGTCTCCGATTGCATCGCGTGCGTCATCTCGGGCCGATTCGCGGGTCACCAACTCCCTGGGCTGATTCGGTCATACGATCATATCTGGCTGCTGGTTTACGGCATCTGCCGCACCCGCGCCGATGGAATTCTGGAGGAAGCCAGATATCCGCAGCGCGGTGGTATGTACTTCGCGCCCATCGGGGGCGGGAAGCGTCTGTGGTTCGCGCGGGACTTGGAGAGTTGGTTTCTATCGATGCAGATCATGGGCGGTCTGCGCGTGCATCGCGTGGGAACGGTCGCGGAGGCGGCGCAATGGCTCAAGACGCTGTATGCGTGGCATCAGCGCGAGGAGCACAAGTCACATCTCGCCATGTATTCGTCGAAAGAGATTTATTCAGACGCCGCCCTGCTAGCCAAGCCGTCTTTGGCGCGCAGAATTGCGGCGCAGTTACCGGGCGTAGGATACGTGAAGTCATCGGCAGTCGCAGCGCAGTTTAAGAGCGTAGAAGAGATGGTCGCAGCGGCACCCGGGGATTGGGCACAGATAGACGGTATTGGTAAGCAGTTATCTCAGCGTATCTGGATGGCTATTCATCAACGTAATAGTTAGCTATAATGGCGACGCTGCATCACGAAGGCTTTCTAGGAGCCGCCATGACAAACCCGCGTAAACGGGGCGCAACGCCGCCATCGATTCATTCTAGCATCCAAGCGCTTTTCGGCTATTGTCGCTGTGGCTGTAACCGCAAGACTCCGTTGGCACGTTATACCAGTGCACGACGGGGACACGTCAAGGGGGAACCTCTCTATTTCCTGCGGGGCCATCAACGCTGTGTTGCCCCTATCGCACGTTTTTGGGGACGTGTGACGAAATCCCCAGACAAGGCAGGTTGCTGGCTATACGGAGCAAAACCCCACAGATATGGGTCTTTGGCCATTCACGGGATTAGGGTGTACGCTCACCGTTTCTCATTTGAGTTGCATTGCGGAAGCGTTCCTGTTGGCAAACACGTATTGCATAAGTGTGATGTACCCGCTTGCGTGCGCCCTGACCATCTCTTTCTTGGAAGTCACAAGGACAACATGCGAGATAGAGACAGAAAAGAGCGTAGTTGCAAGAAACTCAGTCACGCAGATGCAGCGCTCATCAGAGAACGTCATGCCGACGGGATTACTATAAAGGCGCTAGCCCGTGAGTTTCGCGTATCCCGCACAATGGTGGGATACATAGTCAATGGCGTGTGGCATAGGAGCGAGGAGCGTGTATCGTGAAGTTGCGTGACTGCCTCCTCTACATCACCAACAACGAGACCGTCTCGCGCCACGAGGAACTGTTCGACATCGCCTTCCTCATCGTCAACACCGTGGCCTTGGGGTTCGGTGTCTGGATGTTCGTGCGGCATGGGGAGAGCCAGTGGATACCCGTGCTGGTGATTGAGTACACGTGGGCCTTGGATTCGATGAGGCATAACCGACCATGACAACCATAGCCAAAACCGCGACCAAGTCGCTCAAACTCGCCGACATTGCCGCCCGTATCTGTGCGCATCTCAAGCGTTTTGAACTCGACCCCAAAATCAATCGTTATCCCGACAAGGCGCGCGAAAACCTGAACCCCTACTATATGCCCGTCGCTGGAGCCAGCGGGCGCTTCGTGTACGTCACTTACATCAGCTATCAGGGCCAGTCACATCTCGTACGTGCCGAGGCCGAAGCGTATTTGGCGTGGCTGGACGCAGGCTCGCAATGCGTTGATGAAGTCGGCTACACCGGAAACTTCTGGCGGATTCTTTGCCAAGTCAAGTGTGAACGCTGCGGCCGAGAGTGTCTCGGCTACGGCTGCTACTGGCAATCGGACGGGGAGAGAGGAGAGGAACATGCCGACGCTAGTCCCCCTCGCTAGGGTTATCGCTTGGTGCGCGCTGTCGTTTTTTGGCGGCATGATGGTCGCCAATGCGATATGGATGATCCTACGTCCTAGCGCGAACTTGACCGTACCGAGAAAGGAACCCGTCATGGCTAACCAGAATCCGAACTCACCCTTACCGCCGCTGATGACCGGTCCGCTGGGCGACCTCATTGACCGCGTCAATCAGAAGTTGCAGGTGGCGATGGGGGCGTGCGCGGGGAACGCCGAGGGGGAGACGGCGATAGCGGAGGTCGCGCAAATGTTGAGGGAGTATTATCGCTCACAAAAGTCGACAGTCGACCCTTCGGGTTGCTATCTCCATCTGGCCGCCAAGTGCCTAGCCTGCGGTAAAGATTTGCAGTGGTTGAACTGGCACGCGGAAGCACGCGAACTCAGCCTGTTTCGCACTGTAGGGTGTCTCAATGGCGACTGTCGCGCTTGCTCTAGGAAGTGGCGAATGAATCTATTGACTGGCGCAGCCGAAAGGCTCACGCCCTGATTGAGCCAAGTGACCTGTGCCTTACCCCTCCACCTTCCGCCGCTCTACCTCGGCCAATCCATTCCAGCGCCAGCCGCAGCGCGTGCCGGGCGTTGGGCCACAGCCTTGTCGCTGTATGCTGGTGGCCGAACGCCCTGGCCGAGAAGAAGCTATCCATAGGCCAAAACCCATGCCCTTGGTCGGGCTGAGCGGTCGCTATTTCGATGTCTACACGCAGGCCGCCAACGTCGAGCGCGCTGACTGCTACATCACCAACTTGGTCAAGGATTTCCGCGAATACGCCAAGCCCACCGCCGCCGATATCGCTGCCGACCACGATGAACTGGTTCAGGAGATCCGCGATTGCGACCCGGAGGTTATCGGGCTAATCGGCGCGTGGGCGGTGGAGAACGTCATGGGCAAGCAGCGGGCCGACATTGAGCGCACCCACGGCGTTCCTGTCCACGTTGATGCGCTGTTCGGCGGCGAACTCTCCCGTCCGCAGGGCTACATCTGCCTGCCTATACTGCATCCGGCCAACGTCATTCATCAGCCGGAGATGGCCCCTCAGGTTCTGGACGACTTTCTCACCTTGGGCAAACTGCTGGACGGCGAAATCACAGTGCGCGAGACCGACCCGTACGAGGGCAAGGAAAATTACGCCGTCCAGCCGTGCGATGAGGCCAGAATAATTCTCCCTGCCGGAGTGGACACCGAGGGCGATCGCGCTCGGCCTTGGTGCGTCACCTACGCGACCGTGCCGGGGGCGGCCTTCATCGCGCATCCCCCCCAGCGCGCCCAGTTCGCTGACTTGGTATGGCTGCACAACTCCCTCCATGATTTGGGAGTACTTCGGGAGCTAGGCATCGAACTGGCAGAAGATCAGTTCATCGACACCATGGTGCTGGCCTATCATCTCTGTATAGAGCCGCAAGCCCTCAAGTCTCTCGCTTATCGTTACTGCGGCGCTGAACGCTCTAGCTACGATGAAATGGTAGCCCCGGCGCAGGAAGCTATCTCTCTCGCTTACCTGATGCAGGTTATCGAACGCAGCGAGCAATGGCCGCTACCGGAACCCGAAGTCATCTATGAAGGCGGTAACCTGCGCGTCTACAAGCCTCAATCCATTTTCCGCCGCGCCAACAAGATCCTCACAGACTATATGGAGTGGCAGACGGGCAAGCGTGAGAAGTCCGTGGACATCCGCGAACGCTGGAGACAGATCGACTACAAGTTGCGCGCTCCTGTCATCGCCGCGTTGGGTGACATGCGACACGCTGATCTGTCCGACATTGAGTACGGCAAAGCGATGACCTATGCTTGCCACGATGCCTCCGATACGCTGCGCGTCGGCCCCATCTTGATGGAGAAAATCAAGGCCATGGAATTGGAGGAGGCCGTCAAGGTCGATCACGACATCCTCGCGATGGTGGATCGCATGCAAACCGTGGGCATTCAGCTCGCGCCCCCCTCGTTCTGGGACGATATGGAGCACCGTTGCCAGCAGCAGATGGATAAGGCGCGCTGGCAGATTTACCAGATGACAAGTCGCGACCTCAATCCTGCCTCAGGGGATCAGGTAGCCGACCTGCTGTATGGTGCGACGGTGGACGGCGGCTTGGCCTTGACGCCACCGATGCTGACCGACGGCGGCAAGACCGGCAAACGACGCGGTTCAACCAACGACAAGTGTTTGGAGAACTTGCTAGCTGAGACGTCCGTGGTGCAGCCCATCATGGATTACCGTGAGGCTGACAAGATACGGGGCACCTACGTCGAGCCTCTACGCGAGATTGCTTCTACTGGCGATGGACGGGTGCGGGCGACGTTTCGGGTCACGCGCACCACCAGCGGGCGCCTCTCTACGGCGGAACCCAATCTGCAATCGCTGCCCATCATGTCGGAGTTAGGTGTGCGGATACGTTACGGTCTGATTGCCCGTCTCGGCTGGACGCTGTACGACGCCGACCTCTCCCAGATCGAGATGCGGGTCATGGCCCACGAGTCGCGTGATGAGCGCCTGTGTCAAGTGTTCTACGACCATCGCGACATTCACGCCATGAGCGCCCACGTCATGTTCGGCACGTCTATCGAACAGGTAACGAAGTGGCAACGCAATGCTGCGAAGCACGTAAATTTTGGAATAATTAACGGTACCACGGAGCACGGCTTGGTGAACCAGATGATTCTCTATCGGGCCACCCGGGAGGATGGTTCGCGCTGGACGCTAGATGACTGTGCCAACATGATACGTGAATGGTTCGGCTACTACAAGGGGGTTAAAAGATTCCAGAACGCGTGCATCGCAGAAACCCAGCAGACGGGCCTGACGCGGGAGAATATCAGCGGGCGTATTCGTTATTTGCCAGGGGTCTGGGCTCCGCAGAAGGTGGTGCGGGAGGAAGCCGAGCGTTGCAGCTATGTGCATAAAGTGCAGGGGGGCGCACAGGCCTTGTTGAAGCGGGCGATGAAGGTGATGTGGGATGGTCTCAAGCACCTTGACGGCGTCGAGCCTTTATTGCAGGTGCATGACGAGCAAATCTGGGAGGTACGCGATGAGGAGTCGCTCAGAGAACTGGTGGACTTGACGGTGATTCATGCCATGACCACCACGACGAAGTTACGGGTGCCGGTTGAGGCGGATGGAGGGTTCGGTGACAGTTGGGGGTCAGCGAAACAATGAGCACAGACGACGTTCCTCATCATTCCGACCTCTACACCGTGATTTACGACGAGCGCAATGGCGGGCCACCGACAGGATTCCGTTGCGAACAAGAGCGCATCATCATGTTCGGCTATACGCGCTACACTAATAAAGAGACGTGCGGTCGCCGTACCCGTACCGAACGCGGCATGATTCGGCATCTGCGACAGGTGCATGGCATCGAGCGGCAGGGACGAATGTTTGACGCTGACGAACCTGCGGGCGAACCCGGATAGTTACTCACTGGGTACTTGACAGTTGCGTCCCGCTTGCTATAACGTGACTATGCTGTGAGTGATGCCATGAGACACGGCAACAATGGTGGTCGCGACGATTGGGAGGCCGAGCACGCAGAGTGGATTTTCGTACCGTGTGGGCCGTCAAGGAGCGAGAGCAGGAAGCGTGCGTGGCCTGATTACGTCGCCGCCTTATTGACCCTGCTGCTGGTCTGGGGCTTGCTGGCATGGATGATATTGGAGAGCGTGCGATGACAACGCGAGCGCGAGCTAAAACGCAGACCCAGCGGTCGGACAAGCGGCTGTCCATGCGCGAGCGTCTCACCGTCGCCCGATCCGGCGGCAAACAGATCGTCAAGCCCTCCGTCATCTCTCCTTATCTCGGCCTCGACCCCGAACTCGCCGCCGCCCTGGCCGAGTCCTTCCCGGCACCCAACCCGGACTTGGTGAAGTTGCGGCGGCTGAGGAACAAGGTCATGGCCGGGGCCAACAAGGAAGGTAAGTTCTCCGTGTACATCAACGTCCCGGCGGAGGTCTTGGCCGTGGTCGGGTGGCGGACGGGGGACAGTATATTGGTGAGCGCGTGGGCCGAGGGCGTATGTCGGCTTACTCGCGTGCCGGAAGGAAGAGAGGACTAGCGTGGCTTTACAATTTCCGTTCGATCGTCTGCATCCTACGCCCGCGCCCATAAGGTTGTCGAGACCCGTCACCTTCCGCGAATTGTTCGAGCGGGAGTTCGCGACCTTGAAAGACAAGCACGGTCACGGCGTCTACAGTTGGGCCGAGGGCATGAACCGCCGGGTGGCTCGCAAGATTGCCCGCACCCGGGCACGTCGTCGTATGTCGAAAGGAGAGTAAGTCATGGCCCGCATCAGTAGCGGTCGCGTCTATTATCAATGCACGGAATGCCTGCGCGAGTTCACCGGCCACTGTCGCACGGGCGACGACTGCCCTGATTGCGGTGCCCTGTGTTCGCTCGTGGAGTTGTGCAGCGATTGCGGCCAGCCTACGGATGAGCATCCACCACTGGGCTGCGACCGGGACAGGGCGACGGTGAGCGTATGAATCACGTCCGGCGGGCGTGGGTATGGTATTGGCTGCTGAGTCCGGTGCGGCTGCTGGTGCGGGCGTGGAAGTTGTGGAGACGCGCCGCGAAGGAGCGGACAGATGGAAGTGGTATTCCAGCGTGATCGTGACCGCCAGACCTGCACGGCCTTGGTCAACCTCGCCTGCGGTAAGACGGTGGATGCGCGTGTCGCTGACCGACTGAGATATCTGGGCTGGACGAATCGCAAAGGCCAGTTGACGCCGCTGGGCCAGCAGATGGCGGAGATGCTAAAGGAAGGAGACAGCCATGTCGGAACCGGGAGATAATCCAGAAGCCGAGGACGAATTCTGTCCCGATTGCTATATGCGCTGGTCGGATTGCATCTGTGAGCGCGACTATGGCATAGCGAACGACGAGTTCGAGTACGACCCTGACATAGACAGCGAGGACGTGATCTCTTGATTCTCAGCGGACGCGATGTTGAGTGGTATGTGGCGAACGGTCTTCTTACGTTCTTGCCCATCCTAGCGCCGGAGCAGTTCCAGCAGAACGGCGTGGACTTGATATTGGATGAGTCTTCTCCGCGCCAACTGGCGCACGGCTGTTTTTGTCTTGGACGTACCCGCGAACTGGTCACGCTGCCCAATGACCTAATGGCGTTTGTGCAGTTGCGCTCAACTTGGGCGCGTCGCGGCATCATGTTGCCGCCAACCATAGTGGATGCCGGTTTTCACGGCACACTTACGCTGGAGATAGCGGCGTTCGGGGCTAAATATCCTGACGATGTAAGAGACTACTATACCGTTGATCTTCCGGTTGGTCAGCGCTTCGTGCATTTGATCTTTGCCAAGCTGACCAATCCGACGACGCCGTATCGGGGTAAGTATCAAGGCCAAGTGGAAATCACCGGCCCAATCAAAGACTGAAAGGACACTGTTATGACCCCTACCGAAACCCAGAAACTCGCCCAAGAAATCAAATCCAACGCCACCCCTACTCCGGTCTGGTCGAACGTGGAGGAACTGGTCGACATGCGCCACCCCATCACCATCGACGGCCGCAAGCGCCAGCTCACCTTCGCCAAGGCCGTCGAACTCTACAAGGCCCTGGACGCCGAGATAGAGCAGAAAGAGGCGATCAAGCGGGAGCTGAAGAAGGCCATCGAGGCCGCCATGCTCATGTCCGGTGAGCAGCAGGTCGCGTGCGAGGACTACAAGGTGACGATGATTACCAAGTCGGGGACAAAGAAGATCGTGCCCGAGAAGCTGCTCGAATTGGGCGTCGACGCAATGGTCATCGCCAAGGCGACCGAGGTCGGCAAGGAGACCACGTACGCGCAGATCACGAAGAACAAGGAGTAAGTCTAGCGCCGTGGTGAGCCCCATGCACGAAATCCGCCGCTCGCCCCGCCGACGCCGCAACCACCCGGATATCGGCGGGGCCATCAGTTTGCTGAGGGTGGCCCACGGGATGAGTGCACGTCAGGTGGCGGCGGCGATGTCCACCAGCCGGTCGTACGTGACCGCCGTAGAGATGGGCTACCGATTGCCGACCCTGCCGCAACTGGAGAGGTTCGCCCGCGCCTTGGGGGTCACGGTGTACCAGTTGATAACGCTAGCGACGCTGGAGACCCCCTCGTAAGGCTGGACTTTCCCCTGCCCCTAGTGTTCTACTATCCGCGATGTCCCGGTCGATGAAGCGCCGTATGCAGGCCCGGCGGGCTAAGCGTCACCATCAGCGCCAGCGTGGGCCGAAACTGTCGCCCGCCGCCCGCGAGAGGGTCTCGGACAAGATATCTGTCTTGCGACATGAGGGCGAGCGGCCCGATACGGCAATTGCTACCAGCCTGAACATGGAGCGCAAGCACCGTCTGCGCAAGGGCGGTCGCTACGTGCACGTGAAGCGCAAATCAAGGTCGCGCAGTTAGCGGAGGTAACGTCAATGGCTTTTAAGGCCGCTCCCAAGAAGTCCACGCCAGCATCTGCGTCAGCGTCAACGCCAGCGTCCACGTTCGTGCCGACACCTGCACCTGAGCCTACGCCTGTGCCTGCCGCGGTGACGCCCTCCCCAGCCGTCATCGTCGCACCGCCCCCGACGGCCAAACCCATCCCGCTACCCGAATTCGATCGCGAACTGCTCGACCGCCTCCGTCACCTCACACCCGAACAGCGAGCGGCCATCCGCTCCAGCATGAGCGCCGAAGGTATACTGGCGTCTACGCCGAGGACGCGGGCTGACGGTTCCGTCATATGTTCTATTCGCATTGATCCGGATCTTGTAGAGCAGATCAAAACCTGGGCGGAGGAAAGCCGCAAGAGCTTCGAGGAGCAGGTGCAGGAACTGGTGGACGTGACTCTCAGCGGCTACCTGCAGGGCGATTGGGGGATGCAGATGGTTCCACAGGCGGCGCAGGCCGTTCCTCCTGCCGCAACGGCCAAATAACCCGTCAGGATGGCCCGCCGCAGCGCCAGAATCGGTTTATAGGGCCTCGGAGACTGTCAGATAGGGAAATATGCCTTCCGCCGGCGACATCGGAACGCTATACCAAGCTAAGTACAACAATATCAACTGGTCACAGCCCGGAGGTAAGGGCACACAGGTGTTCCCGGCGCAAGCGGATGGTCAGCCGTTCTCAGCGTATCCAGTTCCAGGGCAGATATTCGTAGAGGCGGGAGAGGCACTTTGGCGCGCGGGCTGCGGCCATGGATTCGACGCTTTCCGCATCCAGCAGGACTATGACCCCACGACCAAGAGTTCCTGTGCGCTGATACTGTGCCCCATCTGCAGCTATCTGATTAATGTTATAGAGCCATACGAATTAGTTTATTCGGTCACTCAGCATCCGATCATCGTTGGCTGACGAGCACTGCGTTGCTCTAACTCCCTCTTGAAATGCTGTCACGCGCCGACAGTGCGCGATGAAAGCATCTGCCGGTTTCTCCATTTTTGCTCTATTGCATTCGCTGCAACATGAGACTGAATTGTCCTGCGTATACCCTTTGCCGCTGTCTATGCGATCCACTCCGTTGCTGACGTAAACGGATGGCCCCGAAGTCCATACTGTGCACGGTTCCCGACCACAATATGTACAGGGTAGGGCAAGCATGACGAAAAACTCGCTCTTGGATAATTCCCAAACCAGATGGCGCTTCCTAGCGTTGGCTGTATAGGCTTCCCATATTCTGTTCTTTGCGGAATCTTCGGGATTGGGTAGAGATATTCTCTCTATGCGAATACAACCGCAACTTTTTGTCTGTCCTTGGCGTAGGGAGTATCCGCGCACTACTGTCTCATTGCCGCAATCGCAGCGACATAACCAGAGTAGTTGGCCGTCTTTTGTACGTTGAGGATATTCGGATATCACAATCAGCCTGCCAGAGCGTAGACCGATTATGGGTATTTTCCTTCCCCTACCGCATGGCTTGCGGTGCTTAACGTGGCCGCAACTTCTGGTCTTGCCGTGAACGAGAGCAATGGATCTTACTATCTTCGATACACCGCAATCGCAGCGTACGAGATATCTGCGTTGCCACTTTATCGAGGGTTCTGGACTAAGTACGGTCAGATAGCCAAACCTGTGACCAACTAGGTCGGGAGCCTTCATGTTGTGTTCCCCGACCGCAGCGACAGGATGAACTCTTTCTGCGCGGGCATACGCAGACCATATTGCACTGCCTCATCCAGCGCCTGATCGACAGGGAACTTCTGCACCAGCACCCGGAATGCCGCGCAAAAAACGCCGGTTCTCCCCTTCCCCTGTTCACAATGAACGTAGGTCGGGGAGGCCGCGACCGTGGACAGAAATAGAGATATCTCATCGGGCGTGGGCACCGTGTTGTCGCGCACGGGCAGGTTGACCGGTGTCAGTCCGGCGGCGATGACCTCAGCGTCCTGTTTGCGCTCCGAGCACAGGTTGACCACCGTGCGGATGCCTTGTCGGGACAGCAGGTCGAGTTCCGCCGGGGATGGCCACGAGCCACGCATCAATCGGTCAGGCACGACTACTGCCGAGTAGGGCGTGATGTGATACCAGGGGTTGCCCGTGGCGTCCTCGAACTCGCCGTATTCTTCCCCGGCGGCGTCAACAACATCAGATGTGAGGGCGGTCCATGCCCGCCTGAGACGAGTCAACATATAGCACCTCGCTACCTCGGCTACTTCTTAAAAAATCCGTAGACCCATTGACTAACCTCAGCACCCTTGCTGAGAATCAGGCCTCCGACGTTTTCCAGAAAAGTTGCTGGCTTGAGCGCCCGTTCGGCGTAGACGTGCACCACTTTTTTTGTGTCCTCGGTAATTGCCTGCCCGTTCGATGCCGTCTGATTCAGATGCCCCATCGCCTCCGCACCCTGCTTGCTCATGGCGTCCACGTTGGTCAGAGTTTCATGCCACGCTGGGTCGGTGAGCAGACCTTTCAACGCCGTCAGGTTTTCATTAAACGCCCGCAGGCTCTGGCGGGAATCCTTGGCTACCTGTCCGATGTCCCCGGCGGCGTCACCAGCCTTGGCCAGCGACGTGTTCAAGGTGTTTACCGTCCGGTCAAGGTCAGGGAGGATGCCCGTGTACACCTGCCGGGTCTTGACATCCACTCCGCCGTAGAGATTCAGATTGAGCAGTCGCAGCGAGTCGCTGGTTTGGCGCGAGATGAGCTTCCAGTAGAGACGCTGTTCCTCGGCTGTCTGGTTGACTTTGGCTTCGGTGCGTGCGGCTTGGAAACCGAGAAGGTAGACCTGCGCCGCGGATGACTCGACCGATGACCGTAATATCTTGTTGGTCGTGACGATGTCCAGCGCTAGGTAGCCGATCGAGATAAGGGTGAGGATGGCCGTGACCAGCAGCCCGCAGATGAGGCCGTTGCGGACACGCGCCCAGGCTGGCGTCGCCGTCACAGTACAGTCATCCTCTCGGTGCCCGGCTATCCGCCGCCGACCGGAGGCTCGGTCGGAGGAGCGGGAGGCGCGGGCGGTACACCGGTAGTCGGCTTCGTCGCCGGTTGCGTTACCGCTGGGAGTCCATTCAGGAACCCTACGATGGAATTCACCCAAGCCGTGACCGTGGTGTTATCGGTGGGCAGGCCGAATTCGGCCAGCGTCTTTTCCGCCGTCGGCCCGATGATAGCCAGCACCTCGGCTAGTTTCTGCGTGCCGGTGCCAGTCTGCTTGCCCATGGCGGCGAACTTCTGCTCGACCGATAGGACGGCGGCGAAGATGGTCTGCGATACAGCGGCGATAGCGGGGGCGACGCCGGGCAGCGCCAAGGTCAGCACGGGCATGGCTAACTGCTCGGCCTTTTGGGCGTCGCTGATGATGGTGGGACCGTGCGAGACAATCCATTCGATGCCGTCTTGGAAAGCCTCACCGACGGAGGAGAGAAAACTCTTGAAGGACATGACGATGGTCTCCTGTGCTCGAAATGCGAAGTGGAAGTGTTAAGTCCGACCTAATCTACACCCGCAGATATCTAATGGCAAGCGCAAATTTACCGTGACCGTCAGACGCTGATTTCCGGGTCAACGGCGATGGGCACAGGAGGCGGAGCGGTGATGGCGATGGTCAACTCCAAGTCCTCGGCGTTCAGCCGCTGATTGAAGTCCCGCACGGCGTCGGCGGACATCAGCACTGCCATCTGCCGCTCCAACAAGCCGACCGAGTGACCCAGCGCCATACAGCCTTCCAGCTGGCACAGGTAGGGTTCGCCCGTCGCCGGATTAGTCACGGTGGTGTCGCCCATCCAGTTGGCAGAGTGGATTTCGATTTCGCTGCGACCGTCGGGTACGCCCGTGATGTGATAGCACCAGCCATGTTTCGGCGACAGCAGCCACTTGCAGACGTAGACGCCGGGAGGAATCGAGGAGATCCTTGGCTGGTCGTTGCGCCATGGTAACTCGCCGGTCTTGTAGGCCGTGCCGTCGTCTAGTTTCATGTCCCCGAACGTCCCGGCGTCAGTCGATGGCCCGCGCAGTACCGTGGCTGTTCTCATCGTTGCCTCTCCTCCATCATGGTCACCACGCGCGTCATCAACTGCGTTTGCTGGTTCGAGGCCGTGATGATTTCGCGCTGGTTGCTCATGATGCCGTCCAATATCCTGACCTGATTGGCGGCGAAGGCCCGCATCTCGGCCCGAATGGCGGCGCTCTCCGGGGTCGTGCCGTTCAACTTGCGCTTGTTGAGGAAGGTGAGCACTTCGCGCAGCAACAGGATGGCGATGGCGCCGCCGCCGAGCACGTCGCCGATGCTGGACGGCGGCAATGGTAGTGGTATCTGCATCCTATTTGCTCACTGGCGTCGATGATGGTGCCGTCTGTTGTCCTGCCTGCTGTCCAGTCTGCGCCGCCTTCTGTTCCGGCGTCCACTGCTCACGCGGCAACTGGGCCTTCACGTTCCGGTAAGCCACCAGCGCCGCCAGTACCCCGACCGACACGGCATGCCTGACCAGCGCCCAGTGGAATCCCACGGTCAGGCCCTCGATGATGGACTCCAAGAAGGCCGTGAAGAACGCGCCCTCGCACGCCGCATAGTAAGTCCTGAGCTTGACCTGCGTCGTGACCGGCAATTCATTCCAGAAGTCGTTGAACTGGTTGCGGGTTGAAGTGTACAAAGTGGCGAGACTCATAGAGTCGTCCTTTCAATCCATCAGGGAGAAAGTGAAGCACCCCGGATTCACGCTCACCGTTCCCAGTGTGATCGTGAAACTCATGCCCGCTGATATCGAAGTCACCAACGGTCCCGCTGGCAGTACGCTGCTGGTATTGCAGGTCACGCTCAGTCTTGACCCCGCGTAAGTCACCTGCTGCACGGTAACATTTGAGTTCGATGTCACCGCCGTGGTGCTTACCACGCAGGTGCCTGTGGAGGCCGCGGGGTCGCAGCTAAACGCCCCCGCTGGAGCCGCTCCGCAAGCCACCAGCGATGGATTGGCTGCCGAACCCTTGGCCGCGCAGTTGGTAGTCGTTGCATAAGTGGCCGACGAGGTCTGGCCGCTGACGGTCAGGTTGTTGGACACCGAGGCCGAACCGTTGCTCACCGCCAAGGCCCCGGCGGTAACGTTGATTCCCGTAGCGCTGACGTTGGCGATGGTGCCGGTGCCCGCCACCGTCAGGTTAATGACCTGCCCGGTTTTCGCGCCTAGGTAGGTATTGTTGTCCGCGCCCATGGCGATGAGGCCGCGGGCTACGGCACCGTTGTCGAGTCCCTGCAGGTAGACGCCGTTACCGAGAGTGATCGTAGGAGTAGTTAGCACGCAACCGGTGGTCATACATAACGAACCTGTTCCGCTCTGATTACTGCTTGTGAGCGAAGTGCCGCTGTTGATGACCAGTCCGCCAGTAGTGACGTTCAATCCCCCAGCGGTGATATTGGCGATCGTCCCGGTACCAGCGACCGAGAAGCTCAGCGCCTTTCCGGCCAGCGCCGTCAGATAGGTGTTATTGGAGGCATCGAAGGGCAGGAAACTGTTACGGATGGTGCCGCCGGAGTCCTTGGCCTGCAGCCACTGATTGTTGCCCAGGTACATGCCCTGAAACAGCGCTGCGGTCGAGGCGTCACCCTCGCTGTTGCCGTAGATGCCGGTATTGGGATTGTCGCTCAGAAAGCAGGCCGTACCGATCGATCCAGTACACAGGTTGTTGCCGATCAGGTCGCGGCCCAAGGTGTGCCCCGGATTCTGGATCTCCCGTATGCCGTAACGGTAATGCGGGCTGGTCGCGGAACGGATGGATACCCCGGAGATCAGGTTGCCGAAGGAGTCCTCGATGTGGATGGCGTCCACCGTGTTATCGGACGGCGGCGTGCAGAAGGTAAAGCCAGTCACGCACGGGCCGTTGAAGATGCCCGTGATGATGTTGGCGCTCGCCCCCCAGGTGCCGGAACCGCTGTCCCAACCGGCGATGAACACGTCCGGCCCGCCGTTGTTGCCGAACTGCGCGGCGAACCCGTTGCCCACACAGCCCCAGTTGGTACTCGTGCCGTAGCACTTGATGCCCCCGGCGTTATTGCCTCCGATGTTGGTGATCGAGTTGAACTGCCACCCAGCGCAGTTATTGAGTTCCGCGCCGTAGCCAGTGCTGTTCTGCAACTGCGCGCCGTCAATGAAGCCGTTGGTCGTCTTCTCACAATAGAGCGCATCGCCCCCGGCGCCGATGGAGATGAGGTGCCGGATTTTGGGTGCCGCCGCCTGATTGTTGGTGCCGGTGCTGAGGAACTTGATGTTGTGGGAGGTAAAATTCTGGACTTGGCAATGGTCAAGGTCGGCCCGCAGGCCGGTGACGTTGAGACCGATGACGCCCGTGTGGTTGCCGTCGATCAGCAAGTCGCGGCAGAAAGCCTCGGCGCCTGTAAAGTTGATGGCCGAGGCCAATCCGGTCGAAGAGGTCAGCGTGACCGGACAGGTGTTCACCCCGTCCACGTCGCCGCAGGCCTGTCCCATGATGCCCGCCCCCTGCGCCAAGGTGATGCCGCTGTGCGTATAATGGCCGGGCAGGAACTCGACTACGTGCTGGGCGCTGATCGACACTGCCGTGCTCAGCGTGGCACCCAACGGGGTCTTGGCGCTCACCAATATCTTGCCCGGCGTGGCCCCCAAGTTGGTGTCGGCGGCGTTGAGGGCCGCGCCGAGGTCGGCCCCCGTGAAGTTGATGCCGTCCACATAGCGCACTTGGTTCAGAATGTTGACGTTGAGGCTGGTGGTGGTGGGCTGGTCGATGTACTGGGAAATGGCCGGGGCGAGCAACACGACCTGACTAGAGGCCACGGGGGCCGTCAACTGGTAACTGTAGACGACGCTGGGGACGGGTGTCTCCTGCACGAGATAGGTGCCGGAGTTGGTGCAGAAGTAATACATCCCGTTGCCGTCGGTGGTCAACGGATTGGCGATGGGCTGGGTGAGCGCCGGGTCGGAATAGAGAGTATTGGAGGTCAGGGGGGAACAAGGCGTCCCTGTGGCCGTGGAGGTGCAGACGCGAACGGGAACGTTCTGGGCTGGTGCGCCGTCGCTGACGGGCTGGGGCG